>SAMEA104404100__coassemble_716_pt1 | contig 34477 bp, 30 predicted proteins | sample SAMEA104404100__metabat2_low_PE_056 | metagenome-assembled genome bin SAMEA104404100 (sample SAMEA104404100) | Balaenoptera acutorostrata
GTGAAACCTGTGCTGTTGTAACCAGCATTAGTGAGCAATCTGCTGATATTGCCTTGGGCGTTGATAAATCCATGGAGGCTAAGGAAAATGCCGAGGATGACGGCTTTGTAACAGGTGCAGGGGACCAGGGTATGATGTTTGGCTATGCTTGTGATGAAACAGAGGAGCTTATGCCATTGGCTATTTCTCTGGCGCATAAATTGGCTAAGCAACTTGCTAAAATCAGAAAAGACGGGGTAGTAGACTACCTTCGCCCAGATGGTAAAACACAGGTTACAGTTGAATATGAGGATGACAAGCCTGTTAGAATTGACACAATCGTTATTTCCAACCAGCACAGCCCTGATGTAGAAATGAGCAAGCTCAGAGAGGACATCATTAAGTATGTGGTTAAGGAAATTGTTCCTGCAGAGCTTATGGATGAAAATACAAAGATTTATGTAAACCCAACAGGCAGATTTGTAATCGGTGGCCCTCAAGGGGATGCAGGTCTTACAGGAAGAAAGATTATTGTTGATACCTACGGCGGATATGGCAGACATGGCGGTGGCGCTTTCTCAGGTAAGGACCCAACTAAGGTTGACAGAAGTGCGGCTTACGCTGCAAGATATGTGGCTAAGAACATTGTTGCTGCAGGTCTTGCTAAGAAATGTGAGGTTCAGCTTGCTTACGCAATCGGTGTTGCAAAGCCTGTTTCTATCAATGTAAACACATTTGGTACAGGTACAGTTTCCGAGGAAAAACTTGTTAACGCTGTAAACAGGGTATTTGATTTGCGTCCGGAAGCTATTATTAAAATGCTGGATTTGAGAAAGCCTATATACAGACAACTTGCTGCTTATGGACATATGGGCAGAGAAGATTTAGGCGTTAAGTGGGAAAATACTGATAAGGCTGAGGAGCTTAAAAACCTCTGCAAATAGTGCAGACATAGGATTTAAAGTAAATTCTAAATAAGAAAAAGGACTTTGAGATTTTCTCAAAGTCCTTTAATTTTTAGTTGTTAGTTATTAGTTCTTCTTTTCTTTTTCAGCATCTTCAAAAATCTTTTTGCAAAGATATTTGTCGATTTCCTCTACCATTTCCTTAGGCATATTCTTTTCACATGGGAATACTACGGAATTTACAATGCTGTCGCAGAAATCCAATGTGTAGGTAATTGTCTTTTCCAAAGCCTCAGCAGAAAGGTAGTCGATAATATCGTGGCGGCAGTGAATAAATGCAGCACCAGGAGCTCCAAATCTTGTGAAGTTAAGAGCGGGGATACCCTTGTCGGAGAATGGCATAGAGTCGCTGGAGTAAATACCTTGCTTAACCTCCACAGGGAAGCCCTTGAGCTTCATATAGCCATCAGCAAAGTTTACAAAGCTCATATCACCGATAATTGTAAGGCCATCATGTCCGAGAACAGGAGCTGCAACATCGATATTTACCATCATAATATGCTTATCAAGTTCATCCTCGTGCATTCTAACCCAAGCCTTACTTCCCTCAAGACCGATTTCCTCTGAGCCGTACCACATAAATTTAAGTGTTCTCTTAGGTGGATGAGCCATAAAGTAACGGTAAAGCTCCATTTCGATTACAGAGCCAGCGCCATTGTCGTAAACACCTGTGGAAAATTCTACTGAGTCAAAATGAGCACCGAAGGAGATAATTTCGTCAGGACATTCAGTACCTTTGATTTCAGCAATTACATTATGGGAGGTAAGCTCGATTTTTTCGTTCTTAACTACCATTTTAACCTTGCAAGCACCCTTTTGTACCATTTCAAAAGCGTCGCTTATTCTGAGGTTTACAGCTGGAATAACGCCAACTGCTTCAAAGGTAGCTCTCATTTTCTTTGTGAAAAGATCGGAGTCGTCTTCAGTATCACGAAGTGAGCCTGAGAAAGAGATAAATCCTGCTACACCAGCTTTAACTAATTTTTTGTAGCTTGCAATGCCCACACCGCCGTTTACAAGAACGATTTTGTCCTTTACATTGGCAAGGTTAGCTGGGAGCATATTTTCAACATAGACAAGTTCTCTTACAAGACCGTCATCCTCTGTGTTTTTGCAGCATTTATAAGCTGTAACTGTGTAGGATTTTTCGTAGGGAGCAAGAACATGAAGCTCAGCCTTTTGAATATTAGCATCAGAAATTGGAAATTCCTCGATGACAGGCTTTCCACCGATAGATTCGATTTCAGCCTTAAGGATATTGGCAGCTTTCATTTCTTCGTCAGAACCTGCCAAACGGATAAATCCGATTTTTTTGAGAAGTTCGTAGGATCTTTGACCTTTATTTTCCATTGTATATTACCTCTTTTCATAAAACTTTAGTTTACACTTTTGATTATAACATAAAATAAAATAAATGATATAGATTTACAGTAAAAAAATTTCAAAATCCAATTATTCAGATAGTTAGACAAAAATAAGACCTGGTTTTTGTCATAAATAATATAAAAATAAACTTTTTATATAGCTGAAATCAAAATAATTATATTTAAAAAGCCTAAATTTATTTTAAAATATTATTTATATTGACAAGTAATTGTTAAAATGCTATTCTGTTGTCATATTCATTTGAGCAAAAGGAGGAGATTTTATGGCAGAAATAAATAATCAATCCAATTCATTGACAGAAGGTAAAATTAGCAGACAATTAATGGGATTTTTCTTTCCAATTTGGTTTGGTACATTTTTTCAGCAGCTTTATAACACAGCTGACGCAGTAATTGTGGGAAATTTTGTGGGCAAGGAGGCTCTGGCCTCTGTGGGAGGACCGACAGCGGCGATTATAAATTTACTGGTGGGCTTTTTTGTAGGTATTGCTTCGGGGTGTAGTGTGGTAATATCCCAGTATTACGGGGCAAAGGACTTTGAAAATACCAAAAAATCCGTAAATACAGCTATTACCTTTTCCATTGTCAGCGGATTTATTTTAATGGCAATAGGTATACCTCTTTCACCGTATTTACTTAGGTGGATGGGTACTCCCAATGAAATTATGACCTATTCCACTCAGTATATGACCATATATTTTGCGGGTGTGGTATTTAATCTTATTTATAATATAGGTTCAGGTGTTTTAAGAGCTATGGGGGACTCTAAGAGACCACTTTATTTCCTTATTGTCTGCACAATTTGTAATGTTATTTTGGACATTATTTTTGTTGTAGTGTTTAAAATGGGTGTAAGGGGTGTGGCATATGCTACAATTATTTCCCAGCTTATAAGCTCTATTTTGGTACTGGTATCTCTTAAAATGAGCTACCGAGAATTTGATTTTTCTCTTAGAAAATTATCTGTTGATAAGAGCATTTTAGGAGAAATGTTTAAAATCGGTGTTCCAGCAGGACTTCAATCTGTTATGTACTCACTTTCCAATGTAGTAATTCAGGCTGATATAAACTCCTTTGGTACAGATACAGTAGCAGCTTGGACAGCATACGGAAAAATTGATGCTATTTATTGGATGACAGTTGGCTCCTTTGGCCTTTCTGTTACAACTATTGCAGGACAAAACTATGGTGCAAGAAAATACGACAGAGTGAAAGAAAGCGTAAAGGTTTGTATGAAGATTGCAGGAGCAGCAACTATTGCTATGAGTGTTATTTTGATTATAGCAGGTCCTTGGATTTACCGAATTTTCACATCCGACCAGGAAGTAATTAAAATAGGCCTATTTATGCTTAGAATTACAGCTCCATTCTATATTGCATACCTGCCTGTAGAGGTATTTTCTGGAGCTATGAGAGGTGTGGGTACGGTAAAAATCCCGACTTTTATCACACTTTTTGGTATATGTGTAGTTCGTGTAATTTGGAGCTATACTGTAGTTAAGCCATTCCACCAGCTTTTCCTTGTTTGCATAAGCTATCATATCACATGGATTATTGCCTCAGCAGCATTTTTTATCTACTACAAAAAGGGAAATTGGCTTAAGCCCCATGAACTGGCTGAAGCTAAATAAGCTAATCAAAACCGTCGATATTATTTCGGCGGTTTTTTCTTTTATAAAAAGATTTTAAGCTAAAGCTTAAAGAAAAGCTTTTACTTATCTTGCATAAATAATAAAAATTTGATATAATAAATTGTATATAAATTTTAATTTAACCTTGTTTGCGAGGTGTTTTTATGAACGAAAAAGAGGCAGAGGGCAGAATAAAATATTTGCGTGAAACCTTAAATTATCACAGCCACAAATATTATGTGGAGGATAACCCTGAGATAGATGACTATGACTACGATATGATGCTTAAAGAGCTGGAAAAGCTTGAAAAAGAATTTCCCCAGCTTGAGGATGAAAATTCTCCCACCAAGCGAGTGGGGGGAATGGCGAAAAATACCTTCGAGAAGGTGGAGCATAGAGTTCAAATGGCATCACTTCAGGATGTTTTCAGCTTTGACGAGGTGAAAGAGTTTTGCGGCAAAGTAGTGGAAAGCGAAAAGGATGTAAGATTTGTGGTGGAGCAGAAAATTGACGGACTTTCCGTTTCCCTTGAATACAGGGACGGTGAATTTGTAAGAGGCTCTACCAGAGGAGATGGATTTATCGGTGAGGATGTTTCGGCAAATCTTCGCACAGTCAGAAGTATTCCCCTTACTCTGCCTGAAAAAATCCCTTATTTAGAGGTTAGAGGGGAAGTATTTATGCCCCTTAAATCCTTTGAAAAGGTTATTGCGGAGCAGGAATTAAATGGCGAACAGGCATTTAAAAATCCGAGAAATGCCGCCGCGGGTTCTCTTAGACAAAAGGATGCAAAAATTACAGCTAAAAGAGGCCTTGATATTTTTATATTCAATGTTCAGCAGGTTGAGGGCATAGAATTTAAAAATCACAGCGAATCCTTAAACTATTTAAAAAAGCTGGGATTTAAAATTTCCCCTGATTTTAAAGTGGCAGATAGTGCTGCAAAGGTTTTGGAGTATATTTCAGAAATTGGAGAAAACCGTGGGAAATACAGCTATGACATTGACGGCGCTGTTGTAAAGGTGGATGATTTATCGCAGAGAGAGGCCTTAGGTAAGACATCCAAGGTGCCTAAATGGGCGGTGGCCTTTAAATATCCTCCTGAGGAAAAAACTACAAAATTATTAAATATAGAAATTAATGTGGGCAGAACAGGCAGACTTACTCCCACAGCAGTTTTTGAGCCTATAAAGCTGGCGGGAACCACAGTAAGCCGAGCAGTTTTGCATAATCAGGATTTTATCGACCAAATGAATGTGGCAGTGGGGGATATTATCACTGTGAGAAAAGCGGGGGATATTATTCCCGAGGTAATCGGAGTGGCAGAGCATAAAAACGAAAACCTTCCCTATAAAATACCAGATAAATGCCCCTCCTGTGGTCATAATACCATAAGGCTTGAGGGAGAGGCGGACATTAGATGCCCTAATATCAGCTGCCCTGCACAGCTGGTGAGAAATATTATCCACTTTGCCTCAAGGGATGCTATGGATATTGACGGTATGGGACCTGCTGTTATAAATGCTCTTATTGATAATAAGCTTATTTTTGATGCTGCGGATATTTACTATATCACCAAAGAGGATTTGCTTAAATTAGATAGATTTGCAGAAAAAAGTGCTGATAATCTCATAAAAGCCATTGAAAAATCTAGGAAAAACGATTTATCAAGGCTTATTAATGCGCTGGGTATAAATGGCATAGGTAAGCAATCGGCAATTTTAGTTACATCCAAATTTGACAGTATGGATAAAATTATAAAAGCACAAAAGGAGGAGGTTTCCTCTATTGATGGCTTTGGAGAGGTTTTGGCAGAAAACTTCACAGAATTTTTCAGAGATGAGGGAAACCTTAAAATAATCGAAAAATTTAGGGAAAAGGATGTGAATATGTTAGCCGAAAGGAAACAGGCTTCTGATACCCTAAGCGGTAAAACCTTTGTTTTAACAGGTACTCTGCCCACAATGGCAAGAAGTGAGGCTCAGAGGCTTATCGAAGAGGCTGGTGGAAAGGTAACTGGTAGCGTGTCTAAGAAAACCACCTTTGTAGTAGCGGGAGAGGACGCTGGCAGTAAGCTCACCAAGGCTCAGGATTTGGGAATAGCTGTTATTGATGAGGCTGCTCTTTTAGAAATGTTAAAATAAGCAAAATTAAGCTTTAATATATAAAGGAAGGTAAAAAAATGAAAATTGATATTAAGCATATTGCAAAGCTTGCAAAACTTAGAATTGAAGATGATGAAATTCCAAAGTTTGAAAATGAAATGGAAAATATTTTGTCAATGGTAGAAAATCTTCCTCCATTGGAGGGCGCACTTACTATGGACGAAAACAACTGCATGGATTTAAGAGAGGACGAGGTTAAGCCATCACTCAGACGAGATGAGGCTATCGGAAATGCCCCTAAAAAACAAGCAGGTTGTATTGTTGTGCCTAAAACAGTAGAATAATTGGGAGGACTTATAAAAATGGAACTTTATAATAAATCAGCCTTAGAGCTTTCAGGCCTTATTAAAAATAAGGAAATTACCAGTACAGAGCTTGTAAAGGCTACTTTGGACAGAATTGAAGCTGAAGATAAAAATATACAGGCGTTTCTTGATATAAACGGGGAAAAGGCTTTGGAAAAGGCTAAGGAAGTGGATGAGAAGATAGCTAAGGGTGAAAAGCTTTCTCCACTTGCTGGTGTGCCAATAGGAGTTAAGGATAATATCTCTGTAAAAGGAATGACAATGACCTGTTCCTCTAAGATTTTGGAGGGCTATGTTCCACCATATAATGCAACAGTTGTGGAAAAACTCCTTGATAGTGATATTATTCCAATCGGCAAAATGAATATGGATGAATTTGCTATGGGCTCCTCCACAGAAACCTCTTACTACAAAACAACTAAAAATCCTTGGGATTTAACAAGAGTTCCAGGTGGCTCATCAGGCGGTTCTGCTGCTGCGGTAGCTGACGGAGAAATTTCCTTGGCGTTAGGTTCTGATACAGGTGGCTCTATTAGACAGCCTGCCTCCTTCTGTGGTATAGTGGGCTTAAAGCCTACCTATGGCGCTGTTTCCAGATATGGCTTAGCTGCCTATGCCTCCTCTCTTGACCAGGTAGGTCCTTTTGCAAGAACTGTTGAGGATGTGGCTCTTTTATTCGATACTATCAAGGGTTATGATGAGTATGATGCTACTTCCTCTAAGTTTAATTATGGCGATATTATTTCCTCCCTCCACAATGATATTAAGGGTGTAAAAATCGGTCTTCCTAAGGAATACTTCTCAGAGGGCGTTGACTCAGAGGTTAAGGAAGAGGTTATGAGGGCTGCTGAAACCTTGAAGCAATTAGGTGCAGAGGTTGTGGAAATTTCTATTCCAAGTACAGCTTATGCGCTTCAGGCTTATTATATAATTGCCTGTGCTGAGGCTTCCTCCAACCTTGCAAGATTTGACGGTGTGAGATATGGATACAGAGCAAAGGATTTGGAAAATCTCAATGACCTTTACGAAAAGAGCAGAAGTGAGGGATTTGGCGACGAGGTTAAGAGAAGAATTATGCTGGGTACATTTGTACTTAGCTCTGGATATTATGATGCTTATTATAACAGAGCAAAGCTTCTCCAAAAACAGCTCACTGCCGAATATGCAGAGGCATTTACAAAATGTGATTTGCTTTTAACTCCTGTTTACCCCTCCACAGCCTTTAAGATTGGCGAAAATATTGACGACCCACTTAAAATGTATGCAGGTGATATTTGCACAATTAATGTTAATATCGCAGGACTTCCTGGTATTTCACTTCCTTACGGCTATGGTGCAGACGGTATGCCAATAGGTGTTCAGCTTATTGGTGCTAAATTCTCCGAAAAGCTTATGCTCAATGTATCTGCTAAGCTTGAAGAGGCTATGGGTGGATTTAACAGGGTTGCTGTAAGATAGGAGGAGATTTAAAATGGAATATGAAATAGTTGTAGGCTTGGAGGTCCATGCCGAGCTTAATACAAAAACAAAGATTTACTGCAGCTGTAAAAATGAATTCGGTGCAGAGGTAAATACAAACTGCTGTCCTGTATGTATGGGACTTCCTGGGGCACTTCCAATACTTAACAAAAAGGTTGTAGATTATGCAATTAAAATGGGACATGCCTGTGGCTGTAAAATAAACAGAATTTGTAAACAGGACAGAAAGAATTACTTCTATCCTGATACACCAAAGGCTTATCAAATTTCACAGTTTGATGTGCCACTTTGTGAAAATGGTCATATAGACGCTATTATGGATGATGAGGGTCATACAAAGCGCTTTGGCATTACCAGAATACATATCGAGGAGGACGCAGGAAAGCTTATTCATGATGACAGCTTTGAGGGCTCCTTGGTTGACTTTAACAGAAGTGGTGTTCCACTTATCGAAATTGTTTCCGAGCCAGATATGAGAAGCTCTGCTGATGCTAAGGCATATTTGGAATCTATTAAATCCATTCTTCAATACATAGGAATTTCCGACTGTAAAATGCAGGAGGGCTCTATCAGATGCGATGTAAATGTATCTGTAATGCCAAAGGGCAGCAAGGAATTTGGTACAAGAGTTGAAATGAAGAATGTAAACAGCTTTAATGGTACTGTAAGAGCTATTGATTATGAGGCAAACCGCCAGATTGAAATTTTGGAAAAGGGCGGCGAAATTTTGCAGGAAACAAGAAGATGGGATGACGCTAAGGGAATGAACTTTCTTCTTCGTTCTAAGGAGGATGCACAGGATTACAGATACTTCCCAGAGCCAGACCTTCTTACAATTAATGTGCCAGAGGAAAGAGTACAGGAGCTTAAAGAAAGCTTACCTGAGCTTCCTAACCATATGATTCTTCGCTATATGAGCGATTATAAGCTCCCATTATTTGATTCTAACTTATTTATGGAAAATCCTGATAAGGCAGAGCTTTTTGAAAAATGTATGGCAAAGAAGAGATGTGAGCCTAAGAATGTTTCCAACTGGATTTTAGGGGATATTTCTAGAATTCTCAATGAAAAGAACATTAAACTTGCCGATACTAAGCTTACCGCTGAAAATCTTTGCAGTATGATAAGTATGATTGAAGCAAAGGAAATTTCCAATGCCTCAGGTAAGGTTATTATCGAAGAAATTATGTTTACAGATAAAACCGCTAAGCAGGTTGTTGATGAAAAGGGACTTGGTCAAATTAGTGATAACAGTGCCTTGGAGGATTTAGTTAAATCAGTTATCGAGGCAAATCCTAAGGCCTTGGAGGACTACAAGAACGGCAAAACCAATGTTATGGGATTTTTGGTTGGCCAATGCATGAAGGCTTCAAAGGGCAAGGGCAACCCTGCTATTTTGAAAGAGCTTATGGAAAAGCACCTTAATGCTTAAATTTTAATAAAAACAAACGCTCTCAAGCTAAATTTTTGCTTGGGAGCGTTTTTGTTAGTAATTATTTTTAATATAGTCAAGAATTTTATCTTTGTTGTTAGGCAGGTTATTTTCTAAAGTAAGCTCTAAAATTTCGTTTAAAATTATTCCTATTTTAGGCCCTGGCTCAATGCCTATATTAATTATATCTCCGCCCTTTACCGCTAAATCCTTTAGGCTAAAGCACTGATTTTCTGATAGGACTTTATTTTTAATTGCAACAATTTCAGCAAAAAAATTAAATCTTTCATTATGATAATCTGGATTTAAGCCTAAAGTATCAGCTTTTTTTACTTCCATAAGAAGATTAAAAAGCAATTCACCTAATTTATTAAGTAGTTTTTTTACGGATTTTTCTGTGGCATTAAGCTGAATATCATGATAGTGAATAAGCTTTGTAACAGTATGTATAGTTTCGTTATCGTATTTAAGACGGTGTAGAATTTTACTTGCCATATCAGCACTTATGTCTGCGTGTCCATAAAAATGTCCCATATTGTCCTTTTCTATTGTATAGCACTCTGGCTTACCTATATCGTGAAAGAGCATTGTAAGCCTTAAAGTGGTGTCAGCAGGGGCGTTTATAACGGCCTTTACTGTGTGCTGCCAAATATCATAAATATGATGTATATTATTTTGCTTAAAGCCAATCATAGGCTTTATTTCGGGGATAAATACAGCTAAAATATCCGTATAATTCATTAAAATATACTCGGCATTTTTTCCACAGAGCAGTTTATTTAATTCTATATTTATTCTTTCGGCGGAGATATTATTAAGGCTGTCCTTTAGCTTTATTGCTGAATTTGCAGTTTCAGCTTCGATTTCAAAGCCTAAAACCGAGGAAAATCTAAGACAGCGTAAAATTCTAAGGGCATCCTCAGAAAAACGCTGATTTGGATTTCCCACAGTTCTAATAACCTTATTTTTTATATCGTAAAGGCCGCCGAAAAGGTCTATTAATCCTACTTTAGAGTTATAGGCCATAGCATTTATAGTAAAATCTCTACGGGCTAAGTCCTCCCTTAAATTTCGTACGAATTTAACATTTTCTGGGTGGCGGCTGTCAAGATAATCTCCGTCCACACGATAGGTGGTAATTTCATAGGGAATATCCTCATATAAAACAGTAATTGTTCCGTGCCTTATGCCTGTTTTAAAGGTTTTTAAGCCTATACTCTCAAATATATCGAAGGCTTTTTCAGGTAGAGCAGAGGTGCAAATGTCAATGTCAGAGGGGATTTTACCCATTAGACTATCTCTTACGCAGCCACCCACAGCATAGGCTTCAAAGCCATTTTCGTAGAGCGTTGATATTATAAATTCTGAGCCTTTATCCAAATTTATTTTCATATTACACATATTAATCAGCTTTTTGAAGTCTGTAAACAGTATTAGCTAAAATTTTAACTCCCTTTGTAAGGCTATCTTCGTTTATATCGAATTTAGGATTATGATGAGGAGCGGCAAGTTCTGTGCCAATCATCATATAATGGCTTTTTCCACCATCTCTTTGAATTCGATTCATAATAAATGTAACATCCTCTGAAGCACCAAAATCATAGCTATTTATAACCTCATGGTCAGGGTAGAGGTTTTTTATAATATTCTCGCAGAAGTTGGCTAATGCACTGTCGCTTTCAGCTCCAGGAGCTTCACCTACAACTTTTATGTTCGCTGTTACCCCATACATAGCTGAGGTATGCTCAATAATTTTTTTGCATTCCCTGTACATATCCTCGCAAATTTCGTTGGTTTCTCCACGAACCTCCATTTTGATGTCAAGCCTATCCACAATGGCATTTCGAGCCGTTCCTCCGTTAATTGTGCCAACATTTATGCGTCTTGAACCTCTGCCATCCTGACATATAGTATACATAGCGGTTATGGCAGCAGAGGCGGCTAAAAGGGCATTTTTGCCAAGTTGTGGAGAAACTCCCGCATGGGAGGATTTGCCTAAAAAGCTCACATCTATTTTTTTAGTAGCTAAAAAGCCCTTTACTCCCACAATATCCTGTGTGAATTTATCAGCCTTTATACCCAAATGAGCGGAGAGAAAGTAGTCAACATTTTTTAGAAAATCAGATTCAGAAAAGCTTTTACCACCAGCGACGCTTTCCTCACCTGCCTGAAAAATAAATATAATTTTTCCACAGAGTTCATTTTTTATTTCGCTGAGAATTTTAGCTAAGGCTATGCCCATAGCCATATGACCATCATGGCCACAGCAATGAGCTCTTCCATAGTTTACTGAGGAAAAGCCCTCCTTAAAAGGACGATGAGAGTTTTCTGTGCTTTCGATAACCTCATTGGCGTCTATATCAAAGCGCAGAGCGGTGGTTTTTCCAGCTCTGCCTGTGTCTAAAACAGCAGCAAGACCTGTATAGCCACCTGATTTTTTTAGGTAGTTAAGGTTTCCACCGTTATTTAAAGCAAAGTCCTTAGCTCTATTTATCTCCGCCTCTGTGGGATAATTCATCACAAATTCCTCTTTTAGCACTTCATTTCCATAGTAGACATCGTAGCCAAAAGAGGTTAAATATTCGCCTATTTTGCCTGTGGTGCGAAATTCTCTCCAATATTCCTCGGGGTATTTGTGAAAATCTCGTCTTAATGCTATTATATTTTCTTTTTCATTTTCACATAATTTATTTATATCCAAAATGCTCACCTCTAAAATTTTGTTTTTGTCCTATTGAATTTAGTTGCTTGGAAATAAGCTCATAATGCTCTGCTCGTGAGGAGCTTATAAACTCATGGGTTAAATATTTAGGATTTATTTTTTTTATAATTTCACAAGCTCTTGGTGTAGTAAAGGCCTTATGAGTGTCTATGCCGTATATGAACATCATAGTTTGAGTCATTTTATCGCTGTAGTTCCCCGAAAGCTTAATGGGGTTTTGGAGATTTTCCTTTACATAGGCTCCTGTTAGGGACTTATGAAGATGTATGCCCTTTATATAGGGCAGAACAGAAAGGTGTTTATTAAGCACATCCAAAATAAAGTCCACAGCCTCGTCCTCGGTTTTTAAATCGTTGTTTAGGTGCATTAAATGGCCTGTATCCAGCATAATTCCCTTGTTTTTATAATTTATACTATTCATCGTAAGCTCTGTGATTTCAGGACTTTTAAGGTTCATTCCCGCCCACCAAAGATTTTCGCAGAGAAAATCAAAGCTGTAATTTTTATTTTCTGTTAGAGTATTTATAAAATCAGCAAAGGCTAAAACAATTTCCTTATCACTATAGCGTTGAGTGTAATTTACAGATTCCCACAGGGTAACATCAGAAACATGAAAAACTACATATTTCACCTTTAATTTTTCAGCAATATTTAGCTGTGCCTGATATTTTTTGATTAAGTCCTCACGATTTTGGCAGCCTGTGTGATGCTTACACTCCTCTAATGAGCCATATTCCCTTATAAGTGCCTCTTTATCATTTAGCAATAAATCAATTAGGCTATTAAGGCAATTTAAGTGCAAACCGTTTATAATAGCATTAGAGAGGACCTTCGGTAATGAAAAGTCCTCTCCCATAAACATAAGCTCTATTCCATTTAAGCCGAAATTTTCGTAAAATTCATTAAAATCCTGAGGGGATGAATAACGAGCTGCATCATATCGGCAATCTGTCATATTTATTGATGATATCATTTTTGTGCCTCTAAGTTACCTTCAGAGGATTCCTCAGAAAGCTTTCTATCCAGCCAAATATTAGCTATAAGCATAGCGGGATAAAGGCCTTTTTTAACTGTGGTATCTATAATTCTTTGGGGCATAGGCAATGATTCATCAGTAGAAATAAGTGCGACAGATACATTTGTTGGAATTTCCTCATCAAATTTTTTCTCTGTACCTAAGATTTGCAGCATTGCTATATATTTTTTGTAGGGGAAACCATAATATAATGTATTTCCCTGTCTTACCAATGGTTTTCCTCGGTAACTAATAAATTGACTGTCATTATTAGCTTTCTCAGCCATAATATGCACCTCCGTTTTGATTTTACTTAAAGATAAAGCAGTACCAAATATATGATACTGCTCAAAAAGATTAATTACTTAAATAAGATTTAACTAATAATTGCAAAAGCTCATCACGGTCTATTTTGCGGATAAGACTTCTGGCATTATTGTAGGTGGTTATATAGGTAGGGTCCTCGGATAAAATATAACCTACAATCTGATTTATGGGGTTATAACCTTTTTGCCTGAGGGCATCGTAAACAGTTGTTAAAATGGCTTTAACCTCCATTTCTTTGTCCTTATGAATTGAAAAAGATATAGTGCGATCATCCATATATATCACCTCGTTGAGTTAATTGTCAGAACATATATTACAGTATTTATTATACAATAAACCTAATTAATAATCAAGTATATTATAAAAATTTATTAAATTCGTATGTGAAATATTTATTTTTAAAAATTTGGTGAGGATATATCGTATTCTATTATATAAGTGATATCTATCAGTATAGCTTATGGGCAGAAGTTACTTATTATATGGATATTAATAAGCCTATAATAAAGCTGGTATTTAGAGAATATCGTTTAATAAAAAACAGTGTCAGTTCCCTCAAAAATTGATTTGGGAAATTGACACTATCTTTTTTATTAAATTTTATAAAACCAAGTCGTGGCCACGGCAACCGTGGAGCAAGAGGAGAGCGGGACAACATCGCTGTTAGTCGTGGATTTTATTCGGGAAAGTATCACTATAATTTTGGTAATACTAAATAACGCGTCTGCCAATATGTGCTCCCGCCTTTTAGGAACGGAGGATAGCACCAATGCTTTCGGCAGCCTTTAGCATTTTAGCGATTGCATTGTCAGCCTCCTCAACTGTGAGGGTTCTGTCTGGTGCACGGAGAATTATATTAAATGCAACACTTTTCTTGTTTGCAGCGATTTGAGCACCCTTGTAGATGTCGAAAAGCTCGATTTTTTCTACAATAGAACCAGCAGCAGCGGTCATAGCGTCCTCAAGGTCCATAACAGGCATATCCTCGTCACAGAGGAGAGCTAAATCGCGTTCAATGGTTGGATACTTTGGAATAGGGGAGTACTTGGACATAGGAGTGATGTGGTTAAAGAGCTCCTCTACATCAAGAACAGCTACATAGGTACGAGCCTGAAGCTCAAAATTGTTCATAATAAGCGGATGAATTTCACCGATATATCCTACCATTTTATCATCGCAGTAGATGTTAGCAGCTCTTCCAGGGTGAAGGAAGGGGTGTTCGGAAACAGCTTTGTACTTAGCTTTAATTCCTGTTTTAGCCATAATAGTTTCAACTACACCCTTAACAGAATAGAAATCGCAGTCCTTTCCGTACATACCGATAGTGAGCATTTTCTTTTCCTTAGGGAGCTTGTCATTTTCGGTATCTGTTGGGATGTAAACCTTGGAAATTTCAAAGAGATGTGCGTAATCATTTCTGTTGTTGTAGTTTTTGGAGAGAATGTTAAGCATTGATGGGAGAGCAGTTGTTCTCATAACGCTGGTGTCTTCTCCTAAAGGGTTTCTAATTACAATAGAATTGCGGAGTTTGCTGTCAGCAGGAAGATTAATTCTGTCATAATATTTAGGACTTATAAAGGAATAGGTAACAATTTCATTTAAGCCTTGAGCTACAAGAATGGAATTGAGTGTCCTTTCAAATTTTTGCATTGGAGAAAGTGTAGCCTTAGCACTTCCTTTAAGCTCTTGGTTAGGAATATTGTTGTAGCCGTAAATTCTAACGATTTCTTCAGCAATATCAGCCTTGTTTTCAATGTCAGCGCGGTAGCTTGGAGCGTAAATATTTTCGTTTTCCACTCTCATATCAAGCTTTTCTAAAATTTCCTTCATTCTGTCAGCTGTGATGTCAATTCCAAGGAAGTTATTTGTCCATTCACAGTTAAATGGAACTACATGAGGTGTTTTGTCGGAATTATCAATATCAATCATACCTCCTACAACCTCACCGGCACCTAAAAGCTCAATAAGCTCACAGGCACGATTAAGAGCCTTAACTGTATTTTCAGCATCTAAGCCCTTTTCAAATCTGGAGGAGCTTTCGGTTCTCATACCTAATTTTTTAGCTTGGCGTCTGATAGGTCCTCTCATAAAGTTAGCGGATTCAAATACTATTGTATCTGTGTCATCCATAATGGAGCTATATTGACCGCCCATTACACCTGCTACGGCGGAAGGGCCCTCCTCGTCAGCGATAACAAGCATTTCAGGGGAAAGTGTTCTTTCGATTTCATCCAAAGTAACTATCTTCTCGCCCTCGTGAGCGTTTCTAACAGTAATTTTCTTGCCATGGACATATTTATAGTCGAAAGCGTGCATTGGCTGACCGTATTCAAGCATTACATAGTTTGTAATATCTACAATATTGTTAATAGGTCTAACACCTGATGCACGAAGTCTTTCTCTCATCCAGCGTGGGGATGGCTCAACCTTGATATTCTTAACTATTTTAGCGGAATATCTTGGGCAAAGCTCTGTGTTTTCTACCTCAACCTTGAGCATATCATTGATATCACCGCCACATCCCTTAATAACAGGTGTGTGGAGCTTGAGCTCTTTATCAAAGGTGATAGCTGCTTCTCTTGCAAGACCGATTACAGAGAGGCAATCAGGACGGTTTGAAGTGATTTCAAATTCAACTGCTGTGTCATCAAGACCTATTGCAGACTGAATATCCTGACCTAATTTGCAGTCCTCATTTAGAATGAAAATACCATCTTCGATAGCATATGGGAAGTCATTCTTTGTAAGACCAAGCTCACCTAGGGAGCAAAGCATACCATTGCTGATTTCGCCGCGAAGCTTGCCCTTTTTTATTTTTTTGCCACCAGGAAGTGTGCAGCCGTCAAGGCATACAGGAACAATGGCGCCCTCGTAGAGATTTGTTGCACCTGTAACAATTTGAATAGGCTCCTTATCACCCACATCAATTTGTGTAATAACAAGGGAATCGGCATTTGGATGCTTTACAATGGAGAGTACCTTACCAACTACAACTTTGTCAATTTCGCTGCCCTCAATTTCATAGCCCTCTACTTTTGAACCTGTCATAGTCATTTTTTCGGAAAATTCTCTTGGGTCCATACCCTTTATATCTACAAATTCATTTAACCATTTTAATGATAAAATCATATTATTTTACCGCCTTTCTTCTCGTTTTGTGAGAAATTTTGAGAAAATATAAAAATCTAATTTTATTAGAATTGTTTAAGGAATCTTACATCATTATCATAGAACAAACGAATATCATCTACGGCATATTTTCTCATAACAAGTCTTTCAAGTCCCATACCAAAGGCAAAGCCACTATAAACCTCGGGGTCAATGCCTGCATTGATAAGAACCTTAGGATTAACCATACCTGCACCGAGAATTTCAATCCATCCCTCGCCCTTACACAAGCGGCAACCCTTGCCATGGCAGTTAAAGCACATTACATCAACCTCAGCAGATGGCTCTGTAAATGGGAAGTGGTGAGGACGGAAACGAATTTGAGCATCTTCGCCATACATTTTCTTTACAAATGTATCAAGTGTCCAGCGGAGGTTTGCCATAGTGATGTTTTTATCAACTACCAAGCCCTCGATTTGGTGGAAGAATGGGGAGTGAGTTGCGTCAACTTCGTCAGAACGGTAAACAGCACCTGGGGCGATAATTCTAATAGGTGGTGTTGTCTTTTCCATTTCTCTTACCTGAACAGGAGAGGTCTGGCTGCGGAGCATAATTTTATCTGTAATATAGAATGTATCCTGTGTATCTCTTGCTGGGTGGTCAGCGGGAAGATTAAGTGCTTGGAAGTTGTAGTAATCATATTCAACTTCAGGACCATCTACAATAGAAAAGCCCATACCCATGAAGATTTCTTCGATTTCATCCAAAACAACATTAAGGGGATGTCTGTTGCCCATAGGGGAGGGCTTACCAGGCATTGTAACATCAATTTTTTCAGAAAGTAGCTTAGCCTCCAATGCCTTTTCCTTAAGGGAAACAAGGCTTTGGTCCAAGGCATTTTCAATTTCTGTTTTAACTTGGTTTGCAATTTGGCCCATAATAGGTCTTTCCTCTGCGGAAAGCTTACCCATTTGCTTTAAAATGTTTGTGAGCTCTCCCTTTTTACCCAGATATTTTACTCTTAAATTGTCAAGAGCTTTGATGTCTTGTGCATCATTAAGTTCTTTTTTGGCAATTTGTTTGATTTTTTCCAGTGCTTCTCTCATTTAAAATCACCTCATAAAAAATTTATTTACAAAAACAAAAAAGCCATCATCCCAAAAGGGACGAAGGCTAAAACTTCCGTGGTACCACCCAAATTCCTGTGAATGTATCACAGGCACTTAAAATCGTTAACGCCGATTTACGTTTCTACTTACTTTTAAGTTGGGCAGAAAAGCTCCGAAGGGAACTTCATCGAATAAATTCTTACCGTTTTCACCAACCACGGCTTCTCTTTGCAAATTTATGCCGACTACTTTACTTCATCACAGCTTGTTTTTATATGGGAATAATTTTACCACATCATTTTATAAAAGTCAAGTATTTGAAAATTTCATAAATAGCCGTAAAATCAAAACTTGCAATTAATATATAACTAAAATTACCTGTATTTAAGATTATAAATTTTATTTAATTTCTATAAATATAAAATCATTTTTAGCCTCTGGCAGAAAGCTCTTAGATTGCTTTGCTGAAATATGATTAGATTTTTGATTATTTGATACGCTTATTGATTCAGTATTTTTTATTTCGCAATAGGGAGGGTTTGGAGGAGCTTCAGCTGGTTTTTCATTTTCTAAAGGTGCTCTTACTCCTAATGTAGTTATACCGTCTGGGAGAAATCTTTTTTCAGCAGCACCGAATTTTTTGAAATTTTCTCTTGCTTCTTTTAAGGTGATTTGGTGATTTTCATCGCTTGGTTCATCTAAGCTTTGAATAAAAATATCATTTTCCCAAAAACAAACAGGACAGATATAGGCGGGAGCTTCGTTTATCGGAATAGGTAAGGTTTTATAGCCACAGCAGGGACATGGATAATTCATAATAAATCTCCTTGATATTTTAAAATTTAATTTTATTATATATTGCTTATATAACAAAAAGAACCCGCTTGACAGCGAGTACTCTTTGTTTGTATAATTTATTGTAGAAGGGTAAGAAATAATCGAAATAAAAATAAAACTAAAGTTTTTCAAAAGTGTTTCTGTGATTACTATTGTATCAGCCAAAGCAAGCATTGTCAATAACAAACAAAATATATAAAATATATTTGGTGAAATAGCTCAATTTGAAATGATATATTTGGTATATTTAATACATTATTAAATTAAAAATGAGAAAATCCTAAAAATATTAATTATAAAATTAAGAAAAAGTGAAGAGGTAAAAAATTATGGCAAAAAAAACAGTGATTATAACAGGGGCGTCAAAGGGAATAGGCTATGAAACTGCCTTACTTTTTGGTGAAAGAGGCTGGAATATAGTGGCAAATTATAACCACTCAGAGGAGGACGCTAAAAAGCTTTCAGAATGTTTAAATGAAATGGGGGCGGATAATTTAATAATTAAAGCTGATATTTCAAATCACGATGAAGTAAGGGAAATGTTTAAAATAGCGGGGAATAAATTTGGACAAATTCACGGTGTGGTATGTAATGCGGGAATATGTCAGCAGACACTTTTTACAGATTTAACAGATGAGGATATAGATAAAATGCTTGATGTAAACCTAAAGGGGGTTATATACTGCTGTCAGGAGGCGGCAAGGGAAATGCTCCATTATCACGAGGGCTCTATTGTAAATATTTCTTCGATTTACGGCACCAACGGAGGCTCCTGTGAGGTGCATTATTCTGCGGCAAAGGCTGGAGTAATAGGACTTACTAAGGGACTTGCCAAGGAGCTGGGGCTTAGTAATATCAGAGTAAACTGTATAGCACCTGGGGCAATAGAAACTCCAATGAATGCACATTTAACTAAGGAGGCTGTGGATATGCTAAATGATGAAACTCCCTTGGGGAGAATGGGTAAAGCGAGAGAAATAGCAGAGAGCATTTATTTTATGATTTCTGATAAATCCTCCTTTATAACAGGACAGGTGCTGGGTGTAAATGGTGGAATAGAAATTTAATAAGTAAGAAATCCCGAAAAGCGTTTTATTTGCTTTTCGGGATTTTCATATTCTAATACTATTTTAAATTAATATTTTCTTAGGATTTCATTTTCTCTTTCTGTGTTATTATCAAAAACGGAAAATTCTATGTTCATTGTAAAATCATCAAATTTACATTTGTAGCAATCAAGTGGTCCCTGTCCGCAGGAGTTAGAGCCTACACCTGTGTTCATAACATCAATGTTTACAATGGTCCTATCACAGTGAACAAGCTCGTTTAAATGCTTTGCATCGTCAAGAGCCTTGGCTGTGTAATCGTGGGCTGTAAATTCATATTCCTTATCAGCAGATTTAACCAAAAGTCCATTTTGGCTATTATCAAAGGAAACCCATCTAATGCCGCCGCGGTTTCCATTTTCCTGTGGGAATGGATATGGTGTATGAAGCTCCTGAACGGATTTAGTGTATCTTCCCACCATAGCAGCAGTTTTGCTGTCAGCATAGTTTTCGCCATCCCCCAGGCCATACCAAGTAACAGAATTAAATTCCTTTGGCATAGCAAATTTAATACCAATTCTTGGGAGCTCATAGGGTGCATTTAAGTGAGAATTTACTTTTTGACCATTAAGTGAAAGTGAAATTATACCGTCGCTGTTAATGGTGTAAATCCAGCTTACATCAAAGCCGTAGGCCTGACTTATAGGAGACTCACGGGTGAGAATTTCCACCTTTACAAAATCCAGTTCATTTGTAATTTTAAATTCAGTTGGACGGGATTCAAAAAGCTGCATAAAGTATTTTTTCTTTCTGTCAGCCTTAATATACATATCATTGTCAATATCAGCTCTCCAGAAATCCATAGTAATTCCCTCAGAAAGATAGTCCTTGCCGTCCTTTTTAATTTTTGTGAGCTTGCCAAAAAGCTTATCAAAGGTAACGGAGAAGTTTTCCCCTTTAATAATAGTTTCAAAGCCATTTTCATTTACTGTAAGGGGAGCCTTTGCAATATGTGTACTGTGTACTATCTCAGAAGCACCATAGGAAAGGTCCTCCCATGCTACTAAATGTCCCTTTGCTGCCCAGTTAAATTCAGTATTTGTGATAAATTTAATATGTATGCGGTATTCTGCATTTGCCTTAGCCTTAAAATTCTTAATAGGCAATTCAATTTCCTTTTCCTCATAGGATTTTATGTCAAATGCTCCTAAATTGCCCTTTTGAATTGAAATACCATTTTCCAAAAGTTCCCATATCAAATCAAGATGGGAAAGGGAGAGAAAATCATATTCATTTTTAACAAGGATTTTGTTTTCAGCACTGCCCTTTGATATTATTACAGGGGAAATGACTTTCTTGTATTCAAGAAGGGATGGGGAGGGTTCTCTCCATGGGAACACCATACCATCCATACAGAAGTTGCCGTTATTTGGCCATTCGCCATAGTCGCCGCCGTATTTGTAGAATACATTTCCCTTTTCGTCAAAGGTTTCAATGCCGTGGTCAATCCATTCCCAGATAAATCCGCCCTGGAAACGCTTGTATTTTTTCATTAAATCCATATGTTCCTTTAAAGCACCTGGGCCGTTACCCATAGCATGGCAGTATTCACAGAGAATAAAGGGCTTTTCCTCATTTCTACATGCTCTTTGGGCAATTCTTTCGGTGTTTGGATACATAGAGCTGTAAACATCGGATATAGCAGCATCAAAGTCGCCCTCGTAGTGAATTAAACGGGTGCTGTCATAGGCTCTTATAGCCTCGCCCATTTTGTAGAAATTACTGCCAAAGCCTGATTCATTACCTAAGGACCACATAATAACGGACGGAGCATTTTTGAAGGTTTTAACCATTGTCATACCTCTTTCGATAAATGCTTTTGTCCAAAGATTGCTGTTAGCAAGCCAGTTCCAATAGCCTATATCCTCAAATCCGTGGCATTCAAGGTCGGCCTCACTTATTACATAAAGTCCGTAAACATTGCAAAGGTGAATGAGATATGGGTGGTTTGGATAGTGGGAGGTTCTGACAGCGTTGATGTTGTGTTGTTTCATGGTCTTAATATCCCAGAGCATATCGTCAAAGCTTACTGTTCTTGCAGATTTGCAGTTTACATCGTGGCGGTTTATACCCTTTAGCATAACTGCCTTTCCGTTAATAAGGAAGTTACTGCCTTCGATTTTTATTTCTCTTATACCAAATTCCACAGGTACAAATTCGCCCTTTGGAATTGTAACACCGATGTAGTAAAGGTTAGGAGCTTCGGCACTCCAAAGTTTTGGATTATCTAAATTTACAGAGTAAATATTTTGGCTTTCGTTGTATGATAAATCCAAAAGCTTGTTTTTCTCTTGGTCATAGAGGGAAACTACTGCGTCATTTACAGAGCCTATAAAATCAATTTTTGCTGTGATTTCAGCTTTTTGGTAGTTATCAGAAAGCTTGGTGCTTATATAAACATCATTTACATGATTTTCACTTTGGGAGAGAATTTCCACATCTCTGAAAAGGCCTGAGAGCCACCACATATCCTGGTCCTCAAGATAGCTGCCGTCCGACCACTGATAAACTCTTACAGTAATGTCATTTTCACCATCAATAAGTAAATCTGTGATGTCAAATTCTGTGAGAACACGGCTGATTTTTGCAAAGCCAGCCTCATTTCCGTTAATATACACATGGTAGGCACTATCCACGCCATAAAAACGGAGAATTTCACGATTTCCCTTTAGCTTGTAGTTAAATTTTCTCTTGTAAATACCTGTGGGGTTGTTAATTGGCACAAGGGGTGGATTTACTTGGAAGGGATATAATTCATCGATATATCTCATTTGACCATAGCCTTTAAGCTGCCAGCAGGATGGCACATCAATGCTGTTAAATTTATCGCTTTCAAAGTCAGGCTCAAAAAATCCCTCAGGAGAATATTCAGGGGCATCTAAATACATAAACTGCCATTTTCCATTTAATGAAAATGTGTTTTCGCTGTCGCCATTTTTCCAGTTCTCAAGGGAGGAGTAGGAATTAAAATAACTGCGGCTGTCAGTATTAGTAATACGCTGAATTTCGGGGTTTTCCCATAGTTTGTAATTTTCCATAGCAAAGCTCCTTTTTATAATATTATTTTAGAAAATAGTATCATATAAGTGAATTTTTTGCAAGTTAATTTCTCTTTACGAAGTATTTTACAAAAAAGTTTTAGATAAACTACAAAAACGGGACTAAATATTTATGATATTTAATCCCGTTTAACTATTCTAAATTGTTATTTTTACATAATCTCCGTCAGAGCTATTTACCTCTACTAAAATATATTCGCCGTAGAGCTTTTTCTGCTCTTTAGCTGTAGCAAGGAGAATTTTTACTGCCTCATTTATAAATTCTGAATTTGTATTATCGCCCATTACATTTATGTCGCTTATGTATTTATTACTGATTTTGCTTGTAAGGACCTTGCTTAAAAGCATATTTGGAATTGGTATGTTTAAATTTGTACCGTCGGAATCTCTAACTATAATTCTCATTTTATGCACCCTCTATTCTACATAAATTTCAATTATATCTCCGTCTGCATCATTTATTTCAATGAGCTTTCCCATAGCACCTTCCTCAATCATAGAGAAAAGGCTGTTCCAGTCGATTTCCTTCATAGCGTCGTTTTTTATGTTTACAAAATTATCAGCATTTCCTCTTTCCATAGCAAGTCTTATAAGTGCTAAAGGAAGATTTACCTTGATATTATCCCCCTCGCTTATAACACGAATTTTAAGCATCATTTTATTGATGTCCTTGCGTTCCTCCTTAGGTAATATATAGGCTTCCTGCTTGTTTTCCTCCTGCAAAAGCTCATCTACGGTAATGCCAAAGATATTAGCAAGAGCGGGGAGCATATTTATGTCGGGACAGCTTACATTATTTTCCCATTTGGAAACCGCTTGTGGGGAAACACCTAATTTTTCTGATAGGCTTTCCTGAGTAAACCCAAGTTTTCTTCTGTTTTCGGCTATTTTTTCACCTAATGTCTTTTTCATATATTTATTCTCCTTATTTTTATTTTCCCATGGGTTTTTCTTTAATTTAATTTTAATCTAAAATGTCCTAAAAGTAAACAGCAAAACAGTTGAGTTATAAAGAAAAACAGTTGAGCTTTCCTTTTTAAAAACTCAACTGTTGGTTTAAAATAAAATTTAATAGCTATTTTATTAAAGACCTGTGGTGATTTGAGCCAGTTCACCTGCACCTAAAACCTTATCTAAGTCCATAATGAGAGTGAGCTTGTTTTCGCCCCTTGCAATGCCGATTACGGAGGATTCTCCTGACCCCTCCACTCTTGGGGGGTCTGAGATGTTTTCCTTGCCGATATTTTTAACCTCATCCACCTCGTCCACAATAAGACCTACATATTTGCCGCGCATAATTGTAATAATGATACAGGTAGCGTCATTGTATTCGGTTTCAGGTTTATTAAGGCGGAGTCTGCCGTCAATAACAGGAATGATGTTTCCTCTTAGATTTATAACTCCCTTTACATAGTAGGGCATTTCTGGCATTGGGGTAATTTCCTGCATACTTACAATTTGTACAACCTGATAAATTGGCACGCCGAAGGACTGCCTATCAAGCCAAAATGTCAGATATTTATTTTGCAGCTCTTTGTTATTTGCATCAATGCTGTTCATTAAATTTTCCATTGTATCTGTCATAAAAACATCTCCTTTTATTTTGTTAAATTTATATTTATCATTAATTTTAGTCTATCATAATATTTTAATATAATCAATATAAAATATGTATTTTCAAATTATATTGTAAAAATAACATAATGTGTGGTATAATCAATTCTATATAAGCAAGGCTTATTTAGGAGGGGATAATTTGATTTACGGAATAGGAACAGATATTTTGGAAATTTCCCGAATTAAAAGAACCGTTAAATCAAAGGGCTTTTTAAAAAGAGTTTTTTCAGAAAAGGAGCTGGAACTTTTTAAAAATAAAAATATGAGCCCTCAAACTATTGCAGCAAATTTCTGTGGTAAGGAAGCCTTTTTTAAGGCCATTGGCACAGGAATTATATTTTCGCAAATAAGCAAGGTTTCCGTACTTCGTGATAAAAGCGGAAGGCCATACATATATTTAGAGGATGAGATAAAAAAGCAATATGATGATTTATTGTTTCATATCACACTTAGTCATACGGCGGAATATGCAGTAGCTTTTGTTACAGCGGAAAAAGGAGAGGACAAATAATGGTAGAGGTCGTATCTGTTTCACAGATGAAGATGATAGAAAAAAGAGCTAATGAAATGGGGATTTCCTATGATGAGATGATGGAAAACGCAGGTAGAGCAGCTTTTGAAAATATTAGGGAAAAGCTGGGCTTTGAGGATAGAAAATGTGCTATTATCTGCGGCAGAGGAAATAACGGTGGAGATGGTTTAGTTTTAGCGCGTTATGCAGCTAAGGCTGGAGCTGATGTAACTGTTATTTTTGCTGATGAATACCCTAAAACCGAGATTGCAGAAAAAAATCTTGAGATAATAAAAAGTGAAAATATCCCCATATTATCCTATGATTTTAATACCTCGGCAGTAGAAAGCAAATTCGATGATTTGGATATAATTATAGATGCAGTTTACGGAACAGGCTTTCACGGAGAGCTCACAAAGGAAAATAAGAAATTATTTAACCTTATAAATAATGCGGTGGCGGCTGTGGTTTCCCTGGATGTGCCCTCTGGAGTAAACGGAGATACGGGAGAAGCCGATGAGGACTGCGTTGATGCTGACTTTACCATTACCTTTGATAGCATAAAGCCCTGTCATATAATGCCTCATTCTGCAAAAAAATGCGGCAGAGTGGATATAGTTGATATTAAAATCCCCGATGAAGCAAGAAAAGCCCTTTTTTCTCGAGTGGATATTTTAAATTACGATAAAATTAAGGAAATTATCCCTAAAAGAAGTGATTTTGGTCATAAGGGCAATTTCGGAAATGTCCTTAACATAGCGGGAAGTGCCTCCTACACAGGGGCAGCTGTGCTTTCTTCAAAATCAGCGGCAGTAAGCGGTGCGGGATATGTAACACTTATGTCCATACCCTGGGTTTGCAATACTGTAGCGGGATATATACCAGAAATTACCTATGCGAGAGTAGAAAGCGACAGCTACGGAAATATCAAATTGCCTAAGGCAGAGGATATTGAGTATTTTATCAGCAAATGCAATGTAGTAAGCATAGGCTGTGGTTTAGGTAAGCCTAAGGATTTGGATTTATTCATAAAAAATATTTTGGAAAATCAGGGAAATCCCGTAATTATAGATGCTGATGGAATAAATTGCCTTGCGGAAAACATAAATATATTAAAAGAGGCAAAATGTCCTGTGGTTATAACTCCTCATGAGGGCGAAATGGCAAGACTTTTAAAATGCACGGCAGAGGATGTACGCAGAGATAGATTTAATAAAGCAGTATCCTTTGCCAAGGAATACGGTGTTACCGTGGTTTTAAAGGGACATAACACTATAATTGCCACACCAAAGGGAGATATCAGCATAAACACTACAGGAAATTCAGGACTTTCCAAGGCGGGAAGCGGTGATGTGCTTACAGGACTTATTGCGGGACTTATAGCTCAGGGAGTATCTGCCTCAGAGGCGGCTTTTGCAGGAGTATATTTGCACGGAGCAGCAGGAGAAATGTGCAGCAAACGCCTTTCTAAGCATTGTATGCAGCCATCGGATATATTTTATGATTTGGGAGAAATTTTTAAAGACATAGAAAATAATTAATGAGGAGCTAAATTATTATGTTGAAGAAATTTTTAATTTTGTTTATGGGACTTACATTTCTGCTCACTTCTTGTCAAGGTAAGGAGAAACAGGCGGAAAAACAGAAAATTTTAGATAGTTTAAAAAGTGATTTTACCAGCGGAATTCATATTATGTATGAGGATGTGGAGGCTTATGGGGTAATAAATAAAGAGAATGAAGATAATTTTGACATTTATTTTACCAGTCCCGAAAGCCTAAGAGATATTTCCATAACCCTAATGGATAAAAAAGCTAAGATAAGCTATAAGGATTTTAGCTTTACAATGGGCAATGAAAATGTAGTGGAAAAAACTGCAGTCGCTATTGCAGAAAAAGTATTCAATTCACTTTTGGAGGAAAAGGGTGCGGAAATTCACTTTATTGATAATAATATCGTGATTGAGGGCAATACAGGAGAGGCAGAATTCAGCATTGTTATTAACCTTGAGGAAGGTAATATGATGAAACTTGAAATTCCAAGCCAGAAATTCTCTATGGAATTTAATAATTTCACAATAAAGAGATAATTTAATTAAAAGTAAAAGAAACAGCGGAATTGCTTAATAAAAAAGCGGTTTCGCTGTTTTTGTATATTTGTTCTCTGTGTCAAAATAAAAATATGTTAATAAAATATAATCAGGTATGTTTAAAAATAAAATAAAAAGGCAAATATATTAATACAACAAATATGAATTTGCAAATTGCGTAAAACATACGGAGAGTGATTTATAATGAATATAAAAAGAGGAGAAATATATTACGCCGATTTAAGTCCTGTGGTGGGCTCTGAGCAGGGTGGGGTGCGTCCTGTTCTTATTATACAAAATGATGTGGGAAATAGATTTAGTCCCACTGTAATAGCTGCAGCCATTACAAGCCAAAGGGAAAAAACAAGGCTTCCCACACATATTGAGCTTAATTCCGAGGGCTGTGGGCTTTCTAAGGATTCCGTAGTGCTTTTAGAGCAAATACGCACCTTGGATAAGCAAAGGCTAAAGGAAAAAATGGGAAAGCTTGACCATAATTCTATGGATAAAATCGACCACGGCCTTTCGGTTAGCTTTGGCTTAGAGGGGCAGAATACATCAATACTTTAGAAAACGCAAAAGCTCTCAATGATGAAAGAATTCATTGAGAGCTTAATTTATGTTATTTACATACCGAAGAAAAGGTTTTTGCCTGGGAAAACAGGGTCGCTGGTGGTTTGAACTCCTAACTTTCTCAGGGTACTTTCATCGCCATAATGAAGCATTTGGGTGGAGTGTAAATCGCAATCTCTAAAGTCCTTTAGGAATTTAATTGCAAATTCAGCAGTAGGGTTAAAGGATGCGGAAATACATACCGCTGAAAGTACATCGTCAAGCTTAAGCACATCGGAGCGACTTCCCAAAACATCCACCTTGAGCTTTAGCATAGGTTCTAAGGCTAAGGCTGAAATGAGCTGGAGCTTATCGTCAATTCCCGCCATAACCTTTAAAGCGTTGAGTATACAGGAGCTGGTAGCGCTCATAATATCTGTGGCTCTGCCTGTTACAATTCTGCCGTCCTTTAGCTCTATTGCTACAGCGGGAGCATTTTTGGCTTGAGCTTTTTCTCTTGCGGGAATAACACAGCGTCTGTCCTCTGGCTTTAAATCAAGCTGAACCATAATGGCACGGAGCTTTTCCACAGTTTCGTGGGATTCCTTACCCTGCTTTAGTCCACAAATGCCCTTTAAATATCTGCGAATAACCTCCTGCTTGCTGGCTTCACGGCAGATTTCATCATTAATAATAGCATTCCCCGCCATATTTACGCCCATATCTGTAGGACTGCGGTAGAAATTTTCATCCCCCGTAATTTTGCCGATAATTGTGCGAACTATTGGAAAGGCTTCGATATCTCTGTTATAGTTTACCGTGGAAACACCATAGGCCTCTAAATGATAGGGGTCTATCATATTTACATCCATAAGGTCAGCGGTAGCAGCCTCATAAACTAAGTTCACAGGGTGCTTAAGGGGCAAATTCCAAATAGGGAAGGTTTCAAATTTAGCATAGCCTGATTTAATACCTCGTTTGCTGTCGTGGTACATTTGAGAAAGGCAGGTAGCTAATTTTCCTGAGCCAGGTCCTGGAGCTGTTACCACTACCAAGGGCTTAGCGGTTTCAATATAGGCGTTAGAGCCAAAGCCATCCTCGCTTACAATGTGGTTTATATCGTTGGGGTAGCCTGAAATAGGTCTGTGGATATAGTTTTTAACCCCTAAGATATTCATTTTATTTACAAAACGATCCACAGCCTCTTGACCTGTGTACTGAGTGATAACAACGCAGTTTACGCTTATACCCATTTCGGTGATGTCGTCAATAAGGCGAAGTAAATCCATTTCGTAGGAAATACCTAAATCAGAGCGAATTTTAGTTTTTTCAATGTCAGCCGCACTTATGCAAAAGATAATTTCAGCTTCGTTTCTCATTTCGTAGAGAAGTCCGATTTTACCTGCAGCATCAAAGCCGGGGAGAACTCTTGCTGCATGAAAATCGTCGAAGAGCTTTCCGCCAAATTCAAGGTAAAGCTTACCGTTAAATTTTTCTATTCTTTCTTCAATACACTCCCGTTGTTTTTTTAAGTATTTATCCTTATCAAATCCTATTTTATTCAAAATCCACACCCCAACTCAAAATTATAATATATTAATTATTTTAACATAAATAATATATCAATTCAACATTATACTTCACTTTTTTTAATATCCTCTGATATAAAATCATCAATGCCCTTTAATATGGCAAGGGCTATCTTTTTTTGATAATTACTGTCCTTTAATTTAGTTAGCTCTGTGGGGTTTGAAATAAAGCCACATTCAATGATGACCCCACAGTTTTCGCTGTATTCAAGTAGATAATACTCTTTCCCTGAGGATTTAGCTACTCTTGTATTATCATTATCGGCTATTTCCTTTAGGCTTTTTTGAATACAGGAGGCAAGAGCCTGGCTTTTTTCTTTTTTATCGTTGTAGAACACTTGAGCTCCTTTTATGCTGCTGTCGGGAAATTTATTTTGATGAATTGATATAAAAATGGCATTTGGATTATTTTTTAAAATATTAAGCCTGTTTTCCATATCGTAAAGTTTCTTTTCTCTTATAGTATTAGCAGTATCAGGTAAGGTGATATTGTCATCAGAGCGTGTGGTTATAACAGTATAGCCTGATAATTTAAGCAAATCCCGAAGCTTAATACCTATCTCAAGGTTTATATCCTTTTCCATTGTACCATCCTCAGCTACTGCTCCGCCGTCAAAATCCCCATGGCCCATATCTAAAACTATGGTCATTCCGTCATAGTCCTCAGCCTTTATTATAGCCTGACATTCCTTAGTATTTTTAAAGCTTAGAGCTAAATTTCCTAAGGTTATTACAAATGCTAAAAAAAGTGCAAAAATAAATTTATTTTGATATTTTTCTTTCATATTAAAATCACTCCTCATAAATAAATATGAGGATAAATAAAAAATATGCTTTCAAGCTGTTCACTTAAAAGCATATAATTTTTATTTGCTATTTTTTATAAAATCAGATTTGAGCTGTCCACAGGCAGCCTTTATTTCTGTGCCAAATTCCCGACGCATAGTAACTCTGATGTGATTTTTCTTTAAAATATCGTAAAAGGCCATCATTCTATCCATATCGCTCCTTGAAAAGCCCTCAATAGCTGTGTCATTGTAGGGGATTAAATTTACGGTGCAGTTTATATCCCTTAAAAGCTCAGCTAATTCCTTAGCGTTTTCCACGCTGTCATTTATATGAGAAAGCATTATATATTCCATAAAAACTCTTTTATTTGTGCTATTAGAAAAATCCTTTACAGCAGGAATCAGCATAGATAGGGGATAGGTATTATTAATAGGCATAAGTCTACTTCTGATTTCATCATTTGGTGCATGCAGACTTATAGCAAGAGAGTTTAGATTTTCCCGCTTTGAAAATTCATAGATTTTCGGCACAATTCCACAGGTGGAAAGGGCAATATGTCTTTGCCCTAAATAAAGAGCATAGGGGCAGTTTATTATATCTATAAATTTCATCACATTTTCGTAATTATCAAAGGGTTCACCGATACCCATAATTGTAATAGTGGAAATTTTAAGCTGAAGCTTACGCTCCATAAACATAATTTGTCCTACCATTTCGTGAGGCTTTAAATTTCTCTCCTTTTTATTTTTGCCACTTCGGCAAAAGGCACAATTCATATTGCAGCCAATTTGTGAGGAAATACAAACACTATTGCCATATTTTTGTTTCATAATAACAGCCTCGATAATTTTGCCGTCCTCCATAGAGAATAGCATTTTTTCAGCCTCTCTATCGGATAAATGATTTATCATTTGAGGAAGTGAAAGTGAAAAATCTTCCGAGAGTTTTTTAATTAATGAGCTTTTAATATCTGTTATTTCATTAAAATCAGAGATTTTATTTCTATATACTGCAGTAAAAATTATTTTAGCCTTAGCGGGATTTTCCTTTAAATTAATAAGATAATTTTCCAGTTCCGAAAAGGAAACTCCGTAAAAATTTATCAAATTCAGTCCTCCCTTTTTAGCGTTTGTTTTTCTTATGCTTTGATTTTTGATTTTTATTATTAGCGTGAGTATAGTGATTTTGGGAATTTAATAAAAGTTCTCCCTTTAAAAATTTATCCACAAAGTCTATATTTTTTATTTCAAAGCTTTTGCCCTTAAGGTAGGATAAAAGCTCAATGCTATCATTAGGCTCAAAGGAAAGCTTATAGGCACAAAGAGCCTGATATTTAAAACCAGTCCCCTTGTTATCGCGGTTAAATCCATATTTTGTGTCCCCTAAAAGAGGGTGACCGATAAATGCCATATGAGCTCTGATTTGATGAGTTCTGCCTGTGATAAGCTCTACCTCTAAAAGAGAATAATCCCCCATGGATTTTAACACATTGTATTTTGTGATAACTGTTTTAGTTTCAGCGGTGGGAGTTTTAGTTATAGTTACGGTGTTTTTATCGCTATCCTTATAGAGAAAGTCCTTTAATGTGTCGGAGGATTTTTTAGGTGTGCCGTGGACAATGCAAAGATATTTTTTTGTAACCATACGCTCCTTGACAATTTCGTTCATTTCTCTAAGGGACTGGGCGTTTTTAGCTAAAATCACAAAGCCACAGGTATTGCGGTCTATTCTGTTACAGAGAGATGGCACAAAGCTAAGCTCATTTTCTGGATTATACTCGCCCTTTTCGTAAAGATAGCGAAGAACACGGTTAATAAGTGTATCCACAGTATGCTCGTTATCCTCGTGAACTACTAAGCCCTGGGGCTTATTTAAAAGCATTATATTTTCATCCTCATAGACTATATCAATATCATTTTTAGCCTCTAAAAATTCGTATTCAGCTGAGGTTTTCTCAAAAAATTCGTCATTTATATACATCTCAACTAAATCTCCCACATTAAGACGGGTGGAAATTTCGCATTTTTTCCCGTTTAGCTTAATACGCTTGGTGCGCAGATATTTGTACATCATAGATTGTGGGAGCTTGGGAACAGATTTAGTGATAAATTTATCCATTCTCTGATTTGCGTCATTTTCTTTTATAATAAATTGTTTCATAGTATTCCTTAAAAAATTTCTTTTAATTCACAGAAGGAGTTTACAAAAATATCTGCCTTTTTTTTGATAATCTCTTGCTGGTCCTCAGAGAATTTATCGGCAATTCCCACCACCTTAAAATCATTGGCTTTAAGGGTTTTTATAGCATATAAAGCATCCTCAAAAACATAGGTGGTGTCTTTATCGGTGCCTAAAAATTTAAGAGCCTGGTTGTAAATATGAGGTTCGTCCTTACCGCTGCCCACATCTGTACAGGAAAAAATCCCTTCAAAATATTTTTCCATATTGTTTGCCTTTAAAGCATATTCGATTAAATATGTGTCAGTAGCAGAGGCTATGCACATTTTAACACCTTTTTTCATCATAGCCTCAAGGAAATCTATTACACCCTCCTTTGGAAAGGCACGGTGTTTGTAATTATCCTCCATTGTGTCATTTATACCCTGAGCAATTTCCTCAGGAGTTTTTACTATGCCATAGTCGCTTATAAAATAAGCGGATGCCTGTCGCATACTCATTTCACGAAGTCTTTCGTCTAGATCAGAATTTGGCTTTTTCCCCAGGGATATGAGATAATCTCTTCCCACAGTTGACCAAAGCTTCATAGAATCAAGAAGTGTACCATCAAGGTCGAATATACAGCCTGTTATTTTCATATTAAATCTCACTTTCAGTTAATTTATATTATACTATTATAATCTGAAAATAGAATTTTTGCAATACATAATGTTTTATATGGTTTAGCTTGACTTAATTATAAAAATATAGCATAATAAATCCAAATATTATTAAAAATTTGGAAGTGATAATATATTATGACTGATGAGAGTTTAAAAGGACACAGACAAAGACTTCGTGATAAATATAAGGAAGATAATCAAATGGAAACTTTTAAGCCCTATGAGGTCTTGGAGCTTTTACTTTTTTACAGCATACCGAGAGCTGATACCAAGCCTATTGCAAGAGAACTTATAGAAAAATTCGGTTCATTCAGCGGAGTAATAGAGGCCTCTGTGGAGGAACTTTTGGATGTGGAGGGTGTGGGCGAAAAAACTGCAATTTTATTAAAGCTAATGCCAAATATATTCAGATATTACCGAATTGATAAGGTTCAAAATTATCAAATATTCAATTCTATCGAAAAAATAGGGGATTATATAGGGCCTAAATATATAGGGCAGACTGATGAGATTGTTTACCTTATTTGTTTAGGGGATGATTGCAGAATGTTAAGCTGTGAGAAAATCTCCCAGGGAATAGTTAATACAACCTCCGTAAGTCCAAGAAAAATTGCCCAAATAGCCCTGCGTGTGGGCGCCACCAGAGTTGTTTTAACTCATAATCATCCTAATAGTTTCGCTTTGCCGTCAACAGCAGATGTAAGAACAACAAAGGAACTTAAAGACATTCTTTATAAAATTTCTATCATTTTAGAGGACCATTTGATATTTGCGGCCTCGGAGGATGAAGAGGGCTATGATTATGTTTCATTAAAGCAATCAGGATTTTTAGAGGATTAGAAATTTGTGCATATATTTTTCTCGCAAAAATCAGGAGAATATTGCCAGTAATCAATGTGATTTTCCTTGCAGAAATAATTAATAGGTTTTGGCTCATAAAAGCTGTCAAAGGAATCCACTACTATAAGTTTTACTTTCATTTTATCAGGGATTATATTTTTTATGTAAACACCAGCCTGTTGTCCCACATAAACATCCTCCTTAGGTTCGGCAAGACCTGCTAAATTCGGAGTAAGCTCAATAAAAATGCCATAGCTTTCCACAGAACGAACAATTCCGCTGACAGTTTCTCCAGGGGAAAAAAATGAGGCATTTTCTTCCCAGGTTCCAAGCAGCTCCTTGTGGCTTAGATTTATTCGGCTTTCGGATTCACGGCCTTTTACTATTACCCTAATAAAATCACCTACTAAAAAGCGGTCTGAGGGGTGAGAAATTCGGGAAACGGAAATAGCATCAATGGGCAAAAGGGATGGGACACCGCAGCCTATATCCACAAAAGCACCAAAGGGCTCAAGATGAGTTATAGCGGCATCTATTATATCCCCGTTTTTTAGTCGCGAAAGATACTGGGATACGCATTTTTCCTGAGCTTTTCTTCGGGATAGTATAGGTGTTATATTTCCGTCATTATCTGTTTTAAAATCGGTTATTACAAAGGAAACAGGCTTATTAACCTTTGAAATAAGGGCAATATCACGAGCAGAACCGTCAGCTATTCCAATAGCACCCTCGGCTCTAGGGATAAGGCCTCTGCAAAAGCCTAAATTCACTATTAAATCATGGGAGCTTGTGCAAACATCGGCCTTTGCCTCTAATATAATTTCTTTTTTATAGGCCTCTCTTAAACCGTTTAAATCTTTTAGATATAAGCGGTTTTCCTTTTTATTAATAAGAGCGCCTTCGGGTTTAAACATGGTCATTTTTTAAAATGCCTCCTTTTTCAGCGTATAAGTTTAGTCAGGGCTTATGAAATATATATTGAATTTAATCCGTAATCATTCGCTTTAATAATAAAAAAGTAAAAAA
>SAMEA104404100__coassemble_843_pt1 | contig 30853 bp, 33 predicted proteins | sample SAMEA104404100__metabat2_low_PE_056 | metagenome-assembled genome bin SAMEA104404100 (sample SAMEA104404100) | Balaenoptera acutorostrata
ATGCAACTCTTATATCGGATACAAGCCTTATAATTTCTTCCTTTGTCGGATGAGAGCCTCTGTGGTCGGATAAAGCCAATTTACAGCCTAATATTTCGCTTATATAAACTATATCCTTCATAATATTTTCTGTCATAGGCTGCTCAGGGTAATGATATGAGCTACTTAAGCAATAGGCTGTTATACCCTCATTGTTAAGTGCTTTTGTTTTGGCAAGCAGACTTTCCGTAGTTTTGGTAATGCCGTCAGTTCCTAAAACTCCCACTAAGGTAGTGACACCTGACTCAATCACATGGGAAAACTTTAACTCAGGTGTTCTAGAGTGAAGTCCCCCTTCTCCTCCGCCACCTATTACATGAACATGCTGGTCAATAAATCCAGGAGTAAGCTTTTTCCCTTTTAAATCTATAACCTCAAGATTTTTTAGATTAGGATTTAGATTTTCGCCTATTTCTGCAATTTTATCAAATGCTATAAGTAAATCCCTTTTTCCTAAATGCTTTGGAGCATATACATCGGCATTTTTTATAAGTATCATAAAAATTTTCCTCCTATGTAAAAAAGGGAGAGCAAAACAGCTGTCCCTTTTATAATTTTTAAATTAGTGAGTTGTACCGCCTACTGCTTTGATATCCTTTTCATTTTCAACAATTGCTTCAATGGAAAGCTCAAGACATTTAGCAATATCCTTAAGTGCCATAGATGCATAGTTAGGCTTTGTTGTAACTTGCTCAGGAATAAAAGGAACATGAATAAAGCCACCATTTACTCCGGGGAATTCCTTGCTTATATAGTAAAGCACGCCGTACATAACATGATTACATACATAAGTCCCTGCTGTGTTGGAAACTACTGATGGGAAACCTGCTGACTTCATTTTTTCAACCATTGCCTTAACAGGAAGACTTGTGAAATAAGCCACATCTCCATCAGCAAAGTTTGGCTCATCTATTGGCTGGAAGCCTTCGTTGTCAGGAATTCTGCCGTCCATAATATTGATAGCCACTCTTTCAGGCTGAACGCAAAGTCTTGAACCTGCCTGACCTATGCTGAGTACAACATCAGGGTGAATTTCATTCATTTTTTCATGAATTTTTTCTACTGATTTTTTAAAAACTGTTGGGATTTGCATTTTTACAATTTCAGCGCCCTTAATATTGTCGCTGATAAGCTTTACTGCCTCCCAAGCTGGATTAATGCTTTCGCCGCCGAATGGGTCGAAACCTGTAACTAAAATTTTCATATAATTTACCTCTGCTATTTGTATTTTTCTACTATATTATTGACCTAAAATGCCCATACATACATCAAAACGATGTGAGCTATAAGCAAAACTATTGCCATTGGAACCTGTGCCTTAATAATTGAATATTTATTCTTTGTTTCCAAAAGTGCTGCTGGCATAATGTTAAAATTAGCAGCCATAGGTGTAACCAAGGTTCCACAGAAACCTGCTGTCATACCCAAAGCACCTACTACAACAGGGTTTGCACCTTGAAGAATAAGGAATGGAATACCTATACCAACTGTCATTACAGCAAAAGCGGCAAATGCATTACCCATAATAATTGTAAAGAGAGCCATACCTATGCAGTAAATAGCTGTTGCAATAAACTTACTTCCATCAGGAATAAGTCCGCCAACCAAGTTAGAAACAACTGTACCAACTCCGCAGGCTGTAAACAATGCTCCTAAAGCTCCGAGAAGCTGTGGAAGTAAGGATACAGAACCCATTGTGTCAATCATTCTTGTTGATTCTGTAACAAGGGATTTAAGTGGAGCCTTTGTGATAGCAAATACTACAATAGCACCTACAATAGCAGATACACCGATAGCATTGTTAGAAGAAACAATACCTGTTGCAGCTACAATAACAGCTACAAAAGCAAGTACGAGGGATGGAACGAAAATCCAGTTTCCAATTTTGTCGGCGTTTCTTCTTGCTTCTTCTTGAGTAACCTCAACGCTCTTGGTTCTTACTACACCACCAATAGCTGAAATAACTGCTGCAGCACAAATAATAAAGCCTGTTAGGTAGTAAGGAATGTATTTACCAACCATAAATGGAATTGCAATTAAAATCCAAAAAATACCTGTGGTTTTGCTCTTTGGATTTTCTTTATCCTTGAATGCCTTTGCTGCATTAGCTACAAAAACCAAACCGCAAATGATAAAGAAGATCTCTGATAATATATTATTATATACTTTAGGATCCATGATAATTTCCTCCTGTGAAATCTGTTCTTTTATTAAGTTTAATTATTCTTATGCCTTTTTATCATATTTCTTCTTCATTCTTGCATCAAAAATGAGGAAGTAAACAATAGCACAAACAAGAGAAACTGCAAATACAGGCCAGGATGCTGCTGCAATCTGCAATGGGCTTACTTCATAACCCTGTTCTGTAAGTGTAGAGGCAATAAGAAGTGTACCAGAGCTTCCCATAAAGCAAAGCTGACCGAAGAAGTTACCAAAGTTTTCGGAAGCTGCTGCAAGGCCCTTTACCATATCCGCATCCTTTTCATCAACCTTTTCGTATTTAGCTGCTACTGCACCTTCACACATAGGAAGAATAAGTGGTCTGATGAACTGAACATGTCCACCAAGACGGAGGGAGAATGCAGCGGAAAATTGTCTTACTGTAAGCCATACAGAAAGAAGTCTGCCACAAGTTACACCCTTGAGCTTCATAATAAGATCCTTAGCCTTTTCCTTAAGACCATATCTTTCACAAATACCGATAATACCTACCGACAATGCAAAAATTGTAGCTACTCTTTGATTTACAAAGGATTTACCCAATGTTTCAAAAATATCGATAAATGTCATATCGCCATTCATTACTGCTACAAGTCCTGTGATAATACCTGCCGCAACTACTGTACTGAATGTGTCCCATTTGAGGATAAATCCCACCACAACAAACAATACGCCTAATAATTTTAGTAATTCCATAAAATAACCTCCTTAAAGTTTTGAAAATAAAATTACTGTATAAATATTAGCATATAAGTAAATTAAATTCAATTATTCTTCTTCTTTGTAATTTTTTTGACATTATATTCATTAAATATATATAAATTTATATCTATTTTTTTATAATATTCATTTATTTTAGAAGAAAAAATATACAAATTTTTCTATTAAAAATTGATTTATTTAACCTATTTTCTATTGACTTTTGCAATAAAAAAAGCTATCATATACAGTAAATGCTATAATATAAAGGGAGCGAAATAATGAGTACTAAATCAATTAGAATGACAGAGGGAAACATCAAATCAATTATGATTAAATTTGCTTTCCCAATCTTTTTAGGAAGCCTTTTTCAACAATTTTACAACATCGTTGATGCTATCGTAGTTGGAAACATAGTGGGACAGGAGGCTTTGGCGGCAGTAAGTTCCACAGGTTCACTGGTATTTTTATTAGTGGGTTTTTTTGGAGGAGTTTTTTCAGGAGCCAGCGTCATAATATCCCGTTACTTTGGTGCTAAAGATGACGAACAGGTTAAAAGAGCAGTTGGAACAACCGTATTTTTCGGTTTAGTTTCAGGTATACTGCTATCCCTTATTGGTACAATCTTTTCTCCGTGGATTCTTCGCCTTATGGGTACACCAAGTGATGTATTCGCCGATGCTGTGGCATATTTGAGAACATACTTTTCTGGCATTATCTTTGTAGTTCTCTATAACACAGCCTGTGGCATATTTCAAGCAGTAGGCGACAGCAAAAGGCCCCTTTACTATCTTTTGACCTCCTCCGCTATAAATGTAGTTTTAGACTTACTCTTTGTGGCAGGTATGAATATGGGTGTTAAGGGTGCGGCAATAGCTACTGTTATTTCTCAGGCTATCAGCTCAGTTTTGGCTTTTGTTAGATTAAATCGCATAAAAGAGGTTTACCATGTGGGACTTAAAACTATCTGTGTTGATAAGGAAATATTAAAGGGCATTATAAATATCGGCTTACCATCAGGCATACAAAACTCCGTAATTGCCCTTGCCAATGTAGTAGTTCAGTCCAGCATAAACTCTTTTGGTTCTGTAGCCATGGCGGGAAATGGAGCTTATTCCAAGATTGAGGGCTTTGCTTTTATTCCAATTAACGCTTTCACAGCCTCCATTACAACATTTGTCAGCCAAAATTTAGGTGCAAAGCAGTCTGAAAGAGCTAAAGAAGGAGCTAAATTCGGTGTTATTTTTGCCTGTGTATTAGCAGAACTTATCGGTGTGTTATTCATCCTTTTTGCACCACAATTAATCAGCATTTTTGGAAAATCCCCAGAGGTTATTGCAGTAGGCGCTCAAAGAGCTTATGTTTGCTCTTGGTTCTTCTTTCTGCTTTCATTTTCACATTGTATCGCTAGTGTACTTCGTGGTGCAGGTATGTCAAAAATACCTATGTTCATTATGCTTTCAATTTGGTGTGTTCTCAGAGTAGCTTACATAAATCTGGTAAACTTCATTTTCCACAAAATTAATCTGGTATTCTGGGCATATCCTCTCACCTGGTTTATAAGCTCAATCCTATTTCTTTATTACTACAAAAAATCTAAATGGTATGAGGTTGACCTATAAAAATCAAAACAGGGCTTCTGTAAAAGAAACCCTGTTTTTTTATTATCTATAAACAAAAAAGGCAACCAAATCTGATTGCCTTTTTATCATATAATTAGTTATTTGAGCTCCAAAGTCCATGAAGATTGCAGTAAGCATAAGCAGCGATAACTTCTTCGCCGTCTTCGATTTCAAATCTTGCTCTTGCAATTTCTGCACCGCGAACATACTTAACAGATACACCCTTGTTTGTTTCCAAAGCAATCCAATCAATGAAATGTTCTTCTGTCATAGGATGGCTGATTGTGCTTACAGAAACCACTACTTCATTTTTGTTGTATGTGAGCATAGGAATATGCTTTTCTGAAGCACCTGTGCTTTCTTGAATCGGCTGCATTTTTTCTCCACAGCAAAAAACAGGAACACCTGCATTATTTGCGTAAACTATGATATTTCCGCATGTGTTGCATTTGTAAAATGTCATTATATATTTCCTCCTTATTCTTGTAAAATAAATACTATATTTATTTTGTTAATATTATAGCACCTAATTATGACTAAAATATTAACATACAAAAAAATATTTTTATGATCATTGTTATTTAATCTTATTTATGTTAAAATGTATGTATTAAATATTTAATGTTAGGAGATTTTTAAAATTACTACATCATCTGATTATGAAAAATTAAGCTCTTATTGGCCATTACTTGCTAAGACAGGCTTTTGTGCGGAAAATCTTCTCCATTATGACAACAATGCCTGTATAATTAAATTATATAATTTTTGTGATAATTTTACAAAGGAAATTCTATCATCCGAAAGACTTTACAATTATATACATTTAAGCTATTTTGAGAGAATTGAGGTTTTAGAAAAATTAAACCTCATCCCTAAGGAAATTGTAAATATTCTGCAAAATATAAGAATAAATCGAAATGCTGTCCTCTATGAAAATGACAATATTTCCGATTATGACGCTATAAACCTCATCAAGGACAGCAAAAGCTTATCAAGCTGGCTTCTAAAAGTCTATGGCTCAAGCCATCCTGTTGCTAAAACTCAAAAAACTGTTTATAGGGCAATAGCAGATAGCACACCCTTAGCTTATGAAAATGTCCCAGACCTAAAGCCACCCTCCTCTAAAAGCATTGCTCATAACAGACACAAAAGGGATTATATTACAATGGCAATTTTAAGTAGCATAATTCTTGCTTTGGTTATTATTTTAACTCTGTTGTGTAATATTTATTATTAGTATAAAGCCTCGACTGAATTTAATCAGCCGAGGCTTTTTTATTATAATCCGTAAATATCAGTAAATTTTTCTGTTAAATAATCAATATAACTCTGCGGGTCAAATTTTCCGCAAACATCCTCAAATATGTCAATAGGATCCTTCATTAAACCAAATTTCCAAATTTTTTCTTCAAACCAATCATTAATTTTAGAAATTTCATTGTTTGCAATAGCCTTTTCAACATCAAAATCCTTGTTCATTTCCTTTAGGTACTGGGCACCATATGCTGAACCTAAGGCATAGGATGGGAAATAGCCTATTGAACCGCCTGACCAATGGCTATCCTGTAAGCATCCCTCTCTATCACTTGGAACCTCCACACCCAAATATTCCTTATAGAGCTTATTCCAAGTTGCTGGAATATCCTTAGCTGTGATTTTTCCGTCAAACATCAGCTTTTCTATTTCATATCTTACCATAATATGTAAACAATAAGTAAGCTCATCAGCCTCTGTTCTTATAAGTGATGGTGCTGAAGCATTTACCATTTTGTAAAAATCTTCCTCACTAACTTTTTCAAAATTATCTGGAAATCTCTTTTTAAATTCAGCTAATAGAATATTAGTAAAGGCCTTATTTCTGCCTATAATATTTTCGTAAAATCTGGACTGGCTTTCGTGAATTGCCATAGATGCTCCACCGGCAAGACTTGTAAACATAAGCTCCTCCCCTGTGTGAAGCTCATAAAGCGCATGTCCTCCCTCGTGCATATTGCTGTATACACCGCTTAAAATATCGTTTTCATAGTAATGTGTAGTAACTCTTACATCCTTTTTACTGAAATTTGTTGTAAAGGGGTGTTCGGTTTCTGCTATATTGAAGTATTTTCTATCAATATACATTCTATCAATGATAAAATCAGCTAAATTTCTCTGGTCCTCTACTGAATAATAGCTCTTTAAAGGAGTGTTATCAATTTGCTTAGCTTCGGAAATTTTATGAATAAGTGGAACAATCCCCTCACGGAGCTTAGAGAAAAATTCATCGCATCTTTCACGAGTTAAGCCTCTTTCGTAAATATCAAGGCATACATCGTAGGGGTCCTTGGTGCTGTCATAGTATCCCGCAAATTTCTTCTGTGTATCGAATACTTTTTGAAGATAAGGCTCAAATATTGTGTAGTTATTGGTTTCCTTAGCCTCGTGCCATACATTTTCAGCATCGGATAAAAGCATTTGATATTCAGTATATTCATCCTTTGGAACCTTCTTAGTTCTTTCATAATCGCGGTAAAGCTCACTTACATCTCTGGCTGTTACAGGGTCAAGTTCATCCTTTACTGCCATTAGGGTTTCCAGCATTTCAGCTGTTTCAGGATTTGTAGTAAGGTCATAGCCTATTTTGCTAAGCTCACCCATAGTGTAAGGTCTTACCTCTGATGAGCCCTTAGGAGCATAGGTTGATGCGTCCCAATAAATAAGTCCTGCTGCATGGCCTAAAGCAAATGAGGTCATTTCATAGGCCTTAAGTCTTTCTAAAGCTGCTTCTTTAGTCATTTTAATTCCTCCCGTTATATATTATATATATTTTTAAATTTGCCTATTAGATAGTCTATAAAGTACTGTGGCTCAAATTTTCCACATACCATTTCAAAAAGCTCCACAGGGTCATACATTTTGCCATATCTCCAGATTTTTTCCTCAAGCCAGTTGTTTATCTTATAAACCTCGCTGTTTGCTATGGCCTTTTTTGCATCAAAACTCTTATTCATTTCTCTCATATATTGAGCTGCATAGGCTGAGCCTAAGGCATAGGATGGGAAATAGCCTATAAGTCCATCTGACCAGTGGCTATCCTGCAAGCAGCCTTTTTTGTCGTTAGGCACATCAATACCAAGATAATCCTTATAAAGCTTATTCCAAACTTCTGGGATATCCTTAGCTGTAATTTTGCCGTCAAACATAAGCTTTTCTATTTCATATCTTATCATAATATGCAAAGAATAGGTAAGCTCATCAGCATCAAGCCTTATAAGTGATGGCTTTGTGGCATTTGCCATTTCGTAAAATTCTCTGTCAGAAATACCATTAAATTCAGCGGGGAAAATTTCCTTTAGCTTTTTAAGCAATATCTTAGAACATTCTTCACTTCTTCCCACCATATTTTCATAAAACCTGGACTGGCTTTCGTGCATAGCCATAGAAGCACCGCCGTCAAGGCAGGTGTACATCAGCTCATCCCCTGTATGAAGTGCATAAAGTCCATGTCCCCCCTCGTGAAAATGGCTGTAGACTACGCTCATTAGGTCATCCTCGTGGTAGTGAACAGTTATTCTCACATCATTTTTAGTAAAGCCTGTGGTGAAGGGGTGCTCAGTTTCTGATACATTAAAGCTATTTTTATCTATGCACATATAGTCTACGATAAAATCAGAAAGTTCTTTTTGCTTTTCTATACTGTAGGGCTTTTTAAGAATTGATTTGTCAATTTTCTTTCCTTTTTCATTAATTTCTTTAATAAGTGGAACAACAGCGGACTTTATCCTATCGAAAAAGTCATCGCATTTTTCACAGGTTAAGCCTCTTTCACATATATCAAGACATACATCATAGGGGTCCTTAGTGCTGTCATAATAACCCGCTATTTTCTTTTTAGCATCAAATACCCTTTGCAAATATGGCTCAAACATTGCAAAGTTATTTTCTTCCTTTGCCTGATGCCATACTGCTGAGGATTCTGACAAGAGCATTTGAAAGGCACTAAATTCATCCTTTGGCACTTTCTTAGTTCTTTCATAGTTTTTGTACTGTTCGCTTACTTTTCTTGCTGTTATAGGGTCAAGCTCATCTTTATATTTCATTAGAACCTCCAGCATTTCTGAAGCTTCAGGAGAGGTTGTCAGTTCATAGGTCATTCGGCTTAGCTCTGTAACTGTATTTGGTCTTACCCTTGCTGAATTTTTAGGGGCATAGGTTGCCGCATCCCAATGTAAAATTCCCTTTGCGTGTGAAAGTGCAAAGGCACTCATTTCATAGGCTTTAAGCCTTTCCAAAGCTTGTTCCTTAGTCATTTTATATCACTCCGATTTTTAATATTATGCTGTCAAAGCTTCTGTAATTATCTCTATTAAAGTACTATCAATTTTAAGTGCATAAAGCTCTGATATAATTTTGCCGCTGTCTTTTTCCTTGCAAATTATATCATAAATAATTTGCTTAGTGCCGTATTCCATTTCAGCCTGCTCAAGAATATCTCTTATGTCGCCAATTTTATCGTTTTCAGAAAGCTTTAATTTATCACTAAATACAATTTTAAGCTCATCTGTAACTTTTAAGTCCTCCACATTAACTGTAACTATATTATTTTCAAAGCTAAAGGAAATTTTGCTTTCCTCTCCGTTTATATAGGCCCTTACCGCATTTTCATCAATGCAAATAAACTTAATTTGATAATTTCTCTTTTCTGGGATTAAATCCAATTTACCCTGGGACGCATAAATAATAAACTCACCATTTTCCCAATCAAAATTCATTTTAGTTTTTACAAATTCGCCCTTTTGGTAATTTACGCTGTTGTTGTCATCCTCGTAAAGCTCAAAGCTTCCGTTTGCTCCGCCGTACACATTGATAACAAGGCTTTCAGGATTTCTGTCAATATCCATAACATCTTTTTCAGGAATAAGAGGCAAAATTGAACCTACCTTCGCAAATACAGGAATAGATTTCCTGCCACGATAGAAATTCATCATTCTTCCGCCGTCATAAATTCTATGATTAAATATATCTATATATTTTCCCTCAGGAAGCCATCCCGTTACCATGGATAATTTATAATCCTTCAAAATAGGTGTGGTTATAGGCATTACTATTAGGTTATCTCCAAAGTAATACTGATTTTTTACCTCGTAAGCATTTTCTTCCTTTGGATAATAGTAATACATTGGACGCAAAAGGGGTATATTATCACTATATGCCTTGTGGTTCATAGTGTATAGGTATGGCACCATTCTATGCCTTAATCTAAGCACTTCCTTCATTAACAGCTCGGTTTCAAGGCTGAATTTCCAAGGCTCCTTTGAAACAAAGATATTATTCATACTGTGTAGTCGCATAATAGGAGAAAAAATACCGAACTGGTACCAGCGAAGCATCATATCCTCACTTCTTATGCCGAACATATGTCCGCCTATATCGTTGCTCCACCAGCCGTAGCCGATATTTGATGCAGTAGCTGTAAAATAAGGCTGGAAGTTAAGAGAGTCCCATGTGATTATAGTATCTCCTGAAAAGCCAACAGAATATCTATGGCTGCCTGGACCTGAATATCTGGAGAAAATAAGCCCTCTTTTGCCATTTCTGCAGCTATCCTTGTAGTGATAGTTATTGAGCATCCAAAGGCCGTCCAATCCCTCTACTCTTGAACCTGCTCCCTGCTGCCAATCAATCCACCAAAAGTCCACACCATTTTCCTCGTGAGGGTGATGCAAATGCTTAAAGTAAGCCTCGGTAAATTTTCTGTCAGCTATATCAAAGGCGATTGTATCACCCTTTTTAACTCCAAGCTCTTCAGCCATAGCCTCGTATGCCTCCTCATAAGGACGACACCCCAAAGCTGGATGAACATTCAGCGTAACCTTTTTGCCATGGCTATGAAGCCACTTCATAAAGCCCTTAGGGTCTGGGAAAAGTTCCTTGTTCCATGTATAGCCTGTCCAGCCATCACCGTATTCAGGGGGAATATCAACCAAATGCCAGTCCATATCTATAACAGAAACGGAGAATGGTATGCGATTTTCTTCAAACCTTGTCATAAGAGCCTTGTATTCATTTTCGGTATAGGGGTAATATCTGCTCCACCAGTTGCCAAGCGCATAACGGGGCAGCATAGGTGTTTTTCCTGTCAATATATAATAGTCATTTAGAGCGGTTATATAATTATATCCATAGCCGAAAAAGTAAATATCAGTGTGATTTTTTCTGCCAGGCTCTACCCAACCGTCCTCGGTTTGAATGATTGAGCCGCTGTCATCCAGTACTGCATAGCCTGATTTGGAGATTATTCCGTCGCCAAGCTCACATTCTCCGTCTATATCATCCAAGGTCTTAGTTGTACCCTTTAAATTGCCCCAGCGTGAGCCATAATGCCATACTGAACCCACTCCGTCTAAAACCTCTACACTTAGTCCATATTTGCTGAATGGCTTTTCATCATATATTAAATGAAGCTTATCTGTGATAATTTCTATGCTGTCAGCTTTTTTGATTGTTCTAAAGCTTACCTCTGGAAAAGCTCTGTTTATTACAACCTGAGTTTTTCTATCCTCAAAATATCCTTCTTCACTATATTCCATTCTTATTAAATAGGGTGTTAAAACAGTAAACCTGTATTTTTCTCCCTGTACTACATTATTCATAGTAATCCCTCCGAGTAAATTTATATAATACGATTTTAATTATAAACTATATTTATATAATTTTCATTACAAAATAAGCTTTGCATTTTAACTTTGGCAATTATTCCAAATAACTATATAAAATTTAGACAACCCGACGAAATTGCATTTTCTTAGGCTTACTCTCTAAATTCACTTAAAAACAGAGTGCCTAAATTAATAAGCACCCTGTCTTAGTTATATTTCTGGATTTTTAACAGCTCGGATAGCTTCGCTTAGAGTTCTGACACCCACTATTTTAAGTCCTGACAAATTATCAGTTTTAATTTTGCTCACAGCACTTTGTGGGATAATACATTTTTCAAACCCCAGACGATTTGCCTCATTTATACGAAGCTGGATATGAGCTGTGGTTCGTATTTCTCCTCCAAGTCCTACCTCTCCAAAGGCAATAGTGTGATTATCTATCACTGCTCCTGTTACATTGGATACTAAGGAAAGAGCCACGGCTAAATCCGCCGCAGGTTCATCCAGCTTAAGTCCCCCTACCACATTCACATAAACATCAGTATTACCGAAAAAGTAACCGCAGCGTTTTTCAAGCACAGCCAAAATAAGTGCTAAACGGTTAAAATCAAAGCCTGTAGAGGTTCTTCGAGGAACTCCAAAGCTGGTTTTTGAGGCTAAAGCCTGTACCTCAGCTAAAATAGGACGGCTGCCCTCCATAACACAGGCCACACAACTCCCCGATACATTTTCAGGTCTGCCTGAAAGAAGCATAGCGGACGGGTTTTCTACTTCCTCTAAGCCAAGCTCTGTCATTTGGAAAACGCCGATTTCATTAGTTGAACCGTATCTGTTTTTTACGGCACGCAAAATTCGATATGCCATACTTCGCTCACCCTCAAAATAAAGCACTGTATCCACCATATGCTCCATAATTTTAGGTCCCGCTATTGCAACGTCCTTATTGACATGTCCCACTATAAAAATCGGTATTTCATTGGATTTTGCTGTATAAATAAGCCTTTGAGTGCACTCACGCACCTGAGTTATACTTCCCGCCGAGGACTGAAGTTGGGACAAATACATAGTCTGTATAGAATCCACCACCACAATAGCGGGTTTTACATTCTCAATAGTTGCCACAGCCTTTTCTATATCAGTAGTGGACGCCACCATTAGATTATCGCTGTCAACCTTAAGGCGAGAGGCTCTAATTTTAATTTGCTTTGGACTTTCCTCCCCTGTTATATAGAGCACCTTATTTTGTGATGATAAATTGGCACTCATTTGTAAAAGTATAGTGGATTTTCCAATTCCAGGGTCCCCGCTTATCAGTACCACCGAACCCCTTACAATTCCAGAACCCAATACCCTATTAAGCTCGCTTATTCCTGTATCATAGCGGTCCTCCTCGGACATTTCTATATTGTTAATAGAGGAAACAAACACATCCTGTGCCTTTGTAGCAGTTGCAAGACGATTTTTCGGTGCCTCCTCCTTTATAGTTTCCGACATTGTATTCCATTCACCGCAGTCGGGACATTTTCCCAACCATTTCGGTGATTCATAGCCACAATTTGAACATATATAGCTTGATTTTATTTTTGCCAATTAATACACCTCTATTTCTTTAATTTCTTCATCATTTTATTGCTTAAAAAGCTTATTAGAAAGGATGTTCCGAATAAAATTACTGCAAATATAATAACCTCGGAAGTAATTCCCTGCTTTAGCTTTTCCCCGAAAATTGTATTTAAAATCATAGCTGGAAGCATTCCCAAAAGTGAGCCTATAAGATAATAAAAATAATTCATTCTCACATTTCCCATATACCAGCTTAAAATATCACAGGGCAGAAAGCCTACTGCTCTTGTTACATAGGTAAATATAACCTGATTATCACTTCGATAATCCTCCAGCTTTTGAATATTTTTATACTTATCCTTAAGCTTTACCGTAAGAGTCTCCTTACAAACCACACCGATTAAATAAGGCACCGTTACCGCTGTAATTGAACCTGCTAAATTTATTAAAAAAGCATATTTAAGTGGATACATCGCTCCTACAGCTATATTAAGTGCCACTATAGGGAAAAATATTGTAAGGGACTTCACACCATATAATGCCATTATCAGCAAAAACGCAAGGTATTTGTTTACAGGCATTATGGCTGTTATATCCGCCGCTGTTATTCCTCGAAGCTTTGTTATAGTCACATAGAGCAAATATAAAATAACAGGGCTTAATATTATAATTGCCCATATCCACTTTTTATTCTTTTTCAATTAGATTACTTCCTTTTATATGATTTTAAGATTTATGTATATTATACTCTATTTTATTTCTATAATAAAGAGCAATTTTAGCTTAAATACTAAATTTTTGAAAAATCATTTTTATGTATTGACAAATCATAGGTTTTATAGTAAAATAATAAGCGTTGAATAAATGTTGCCCGATTGTGTAAAGGTAGCACGACAGACTCTGACTCTGTTTGTGAGGGTTCGAATCCTTCTCGGGCAGCCAAATAAAGCCAAACAAGCGTAGGTTTGTTTGGCTTTTTCTTTATCCTATTACCTTATTTATTATGGCTATCTATCTGCTTTTGGGAGATTAGATAGCTATTTTTTTTTAAACAGAGCTATAATTAAAGCTTAAAATTTCAGATGGTATAGACTACATATTTATCTATATATAATTTTTAAATACCTAAAGACTTTTAAATAGAAATATGCTATAATAGTTTACGCTAATAAGTTACCAAAGGAGAAGTTTATGAAAATAGCTTACATAGGAATAGATATGCTATTCCCTGCTTTACAAGCATTACACGATAATAAAGCGGAAATACTTAAAATTTTTACCTGCAAAACCGATAATATAACAGAATTTAATATACAAATTTGCGATTTTGCAAAAGTACATAATATACCATTACAATTTACACGCATAACCTTAGCTGATATATATGAGCTTAAAGAGCTTGGCTGTGAGCTTATTGTATGCGGTGGATATTACTACAAAATTCCTGTAACCGATGAAATCCCTATGGTGAATTTTCATCCATCCCTGCTTCCTTATGGCAGAGGAGCTTGGCCTATGCCCTTAGCTATACTAAATCATCTTACTGAAACAGGTATAACCCTGCATAAAATTTCTGCTGGCTTTGATGAGGGCGACATAATTTTACAGAGAAGTGCAGAAATTCTTTCTAATGACGATTTAGAAAGCCTTACCAATCGCATTTTGAGCAAAATTCCTGAAATGGTTGCTGAGCTTTTAAATGACTTTGATTATTTATACTCAAATGCTAAACCACAGGGCTATGGAGAATATCAGGAATGTGTTTCAGAATATGATTACCCTCTTTCCGAAAACTCCGAATATGACTATGCTGACCTTGTTCTAAAGGCATTTTATGGTTACGAATGTATTTATGAAGCTCCAAATCAAAAATATTCACTTATTGGCGGAAGGCTTTTCCCTGAAAGTGAATATGAAAATGGCGATTTTAAGGTTAAAAACGGTATTATTAAGGCAAAAAAGGTGATTAAATTATGATAACAAATGAAATAACTTTAGATATGAAAGATAAAATGGAAATTATTCGCCACAAATATGGCTGTGAAAGAGCCTCACACACCTTTCAAGCAATTTATATGTGGCGAAAGGATATGGATTTAACCATACATTTAGAGGAAGATTTATTCGCTGTTAAATGCGATATGCGTGGCAATAACGCTTGGTTCTTTCCCTGTGGAGGCGATGAAAAAAAGAAAGCCTTTATCACAGAGGCTATGAAAACACCTAAGCTTTCCTTTTGCTATGTTACAGAAAAGGATATTTCATTTTTGGAAAGAGAATTTCCTAACCTTTTTGACCTTACAGAATGTGAGGGGGATCACGAATATATCTATGACACCACCGAACAAAAGGAGCTAAGGGGTAGAAAATTTTCCAATCTGCGAAACCATATTAACAAGGTTCGTGCCAACTATAATGTGGAGGTAAGCCAAATTACTCACAGCAATATTGACTATGCTCTCTCCATAAACGCTCAATGGACTAAGCAAGCCGATACTGACGCTGATTTAGCTGATTTTACCGCTACTGAGGAATTACTTAATAACTGGGATGCCATGGAGGCAAGAGGTATAATTGTTAGCATAGATGATGTGCCCTATTCCGTTGTGGCTGGTTATCCTATAAATGAAACTATGTTTGATATGTGCCTTGCTAAGCAAAAGGAAAATATCCCAGGACTTTCCACCTATGCTAAAAATGTATTTGTATCAGGACTTCCTAACACTTATTTTAATATAAATGCCGAGGAGGACTTAAACATTATAGGTCTGCGGAATATGAAGCAGCAAATGCGCCCTATTCGCCTAATAAAAATGTATGAGGCAATTTTGAAATAAATGTAAAATTTATTAAATTTCTGTATTTTGCTTTTATAATCATTAATTTTATGATAAAATAACTTGTAAATCTAAAAAAGGAGTTTATCTATGAGTATAAATAAAAAATGGGTTTCATGGTCTCTCTTAGCTCTTTCCATAATTTTCATAATTATAGGAATCTACTTAGGAGAAAATGAAACTGTTCTTAGAAAAGCTATAAACATCTGTCTTGAATGTATAGGAGTGGGCTAATGAAAAATCAAACAAAACGACATTTTATTCAAACTCTGGCTACTGCCTTTACCAATGGCTATGTAATGGGTTTTTTTAAGGGAAATATCTATAAAGGTGAAACCAAAGCCTTTTGCGTACCAGGACTTAACTGTTATTCCTGTCCTGGAGCCTTGGGTGCTTGTCCCATAGGTGCCTTACAGGCTGTTTTAGGTGGTAAAAATAAGACTTTCTCCTATTATGTAGTGGGAATTATAATGCTCTTTGGCGTTATTTTCGGCCGTTTTATCTGTGGATTTCTTTGCCCCTTTGGATTTGTTCAGGATTTACTTCACAAAATTCCCACAAAGAAGGCTAAGGTTCCAAAGAAAATTGATAAACCCCTACGCTTACTTAAATATTTGATTTTAGTGGTATTTGTTATTTTAATGCCTATTTTTATAACAAATGCCTTTGGAGTGGGTGCTCCCTATTTCTGCAAACTCATTTGTCCCGCTGGAACCTTGGAGGGTGGTATTCCGCTTATTTCTATGAACGAGGGACTGCGTGCTCAATTAGGCTGGCTCTTTAACTGGAAAATGTTTCTTCTCATTTCAATTATTGTAGCATCTATCTATATTTACAGACCTTTCTGTAAATATATCTGTCCCTTAGGTGCTTTCTATGCTTTATTTAATAAATACAGCTTTTATCAGCTTTCCATTGATAAAAATGCCTGTATTAACTGCAAGGCCTGTGTAAGAGCCTGTCCTATGGAGGTAGATGTGCTTAAAAACCCCAACAGCCCTGAATGTATACGCTGTGGCAAATGTAAGGACGCTTGTCCTACCAAGGCTATTTCCTCAGGCTTTGCTATAAAGCAGCCTAAAACTAAATATGATATTTAATAGGTAAATCTTATGGCATACAAAAATCCGAAATTCACTACAATAAAGTGAATTTCGGATTTATTTTATAATTTTATTTAATTATTCCCAATCAGAAAATCCCTCTCCCATTACTTCGTGAACTGTTCTTACAATCATAAAGCATGTAGGGTCGATTTCTTTAATTGCTAATCTTAGCTTAGAGTACTGATTTCTTTCAAGTACGGTTATAATAACCTCTTTGTTTTCCTTAGTGTATCCGCCCTTACCCTCATAGGTAGTAAGTCCACGGCCTAAGGTATGAAGTATGTAATTTTTGATTTCTTCAGGATGGTTAGAAGTAATTGTAATTTCTTTCTTTACATTAAAGCCGTCAATAAAGTAGTTAATTGAAAGTCCTGCTAAGAACCAGCCAAAAATACCTACTAAAGCAGTTTTTAGTCCAAATACAAAGATAGCTCCTGTAACAACTACAACATCTGCTAAAAGAAGGCCATTGCCCAAATCCATATTAAAGTACTTATTAAACATTCTGGCTAAAATATCCGTGCCGCCTGTGGACGCATTTTGATTAAATACAATGCAAAGCCCATAGCTGGATATTATAACTGCCATCACAAGGTCAAGCCACAAAATATCAGTTAAAGAGCCATTAAGAGGTGTAAAGGTTTCCATCAAATAGATAAAGAACGAGAATAAAACTGTGGAAAAAATCGTTTTAACTCCAAATTCCTTACCAAGGAAAATAAATCCCATAACCAAAAGCACAGCATTTAAAATAAATGTTATAAGTGAAATAGGCATTGGTATTACATGGTGTATTACAATGGCAAGACCAGAAACTCCTCCGGTTACAATATCCTGAGGCACCATAAAGTAGTACACGCCCACACAAGTAATGAATGTTCCCAAGGCAATCATTAAATATTCCTTCACTAATTCTTTTTTGTTGTTTTCCATATAAAATTATCCCTCCGATTTTTAGTCCTAACAAATTTTTTACTAAATGTGGAACAAGATTGTTGCTATCTTAAAGTAGATAACTATTGAACAAGTATCCACTATTGTAGTAATAAGAGGTGCTGCCATAATAGCAGGGTCCATTTTGAGCTTCTTTGCCAAGATAGGCAAGGTACATCCAACCATTTTAGCCACTATTACGGTGCATATAATCGAAATTCCAACCACAATAGATAGTGCTAAATCCTTATACATAATATAAATTCTAATCGTATTAGCAATAGATAAAACAATACTTACCAAAAGAGAAACTCTAAATTCTTTCCATATAATCTTCCAAAAATCAGAAAAATGAAGTTCATCAACAGCCAAGCCTCTGATTATAAGTGTAGCACTTTGAGAACCACAGTTACCACCTGTATCCATAAGCATAGGTATAAATGAAACTAATAAGGGAACTACCGCAAAGGCATTTTCATATTTTGAAATAATCATACCTGTTACAGAAGCTGAAAGCATCAATATTAAAAGCCATACTATTCTGTTTTTAGCGTGAGTAAATACCGAGGTTTTAAGATAGGATTCATCATTTGCCACCATAGCAGCCATTTTCTGCATATCCTCTGTGGTTTCCTCAGTAAGTACATCAATAGCATCGTCAAAGGTTACAATACCCACAATAAGTCCTTCACTATCCAAAACAGGAAGAGCAATAAAACCATATTTTCTAAAGAGCTTAGCTGCATCCTCTCGGTCATCTGTTGTTCTGGAAAAAACAAATTCCTCGTGCATTATATCTCTTATGAGTACATCATCATCACTGGTTAAAAGTTTTTTGGCAGAAACCACACCTATTAATTTTCTTCTTTCAATTACATAGCAGGTGTAAATTGTTTCACTTTCAATTCCCACCTTTTTAATTCTTGCCAAAGCATCCTTTATGGTCATATCAGGGTAAAGTTCAACAAACTCCGTAGTCATAATACTTCCTACGCTATCCTCACCATACTTTAGAATTTTGTTGATTTCTGCTCTGGTTTCAGAATCTATTCGCTCTAAAAGAGGCTTAACCACATTGGCAGGCATATCTTCAAGAAAATCCACCACATCGTCCGTGTACATAGAATCCAAAATATGCTGGATTTCTTGGTCATTAAAACTATTGAGCAAATGCTCCTGCTGTTCATTTTCCATATAGGAGAAGACCTCTGCCGCCTTATCCTTTTCAATCATTCTGAAAACAGGTGCTAAATCTTTCATCTCAAGCTCGGATAAAAGATTAGCTATATCCACGGGGTTATACTTAGAAAGTACATCGTGGATTGATTTGTATTTTTTCTCATTAAGTAAGCTAAGTAAAATTTCTTTTGTCATAAAATCACTCCAAAAATAATAAAATTCTGCCATAAAATGACAGAATTAAAATTACTCATAGAATTTTATAAAATCGCACAAAGCCCCAAGAAGCAGTTTAACTTCCCGAAACATATCTAAAAGCAAGCCATGAGCATATTAAATTCATCATTTTACAGCTTGTATTTTGCGAACCTCTACTTCGCCCGCAGCCACTATCCAAAATATGCTCACCTCACTTGTTAATTTTATGATTTTATGTATAAACCAGAAAAAAGCTGTCTAATATATATTCATCTAAAAATTAATTTTTAATATACAGACAGTTTTTATTTTATACAATCTATATATAATGTTGCCATATTTATTGTATAATGTCAAGTGTTTTACTCAATTTATTTAAAAAAATATTTATTTTTTACATTTAATGCAAATATCATTTTATCAAAAAAGGTGCAGTTTCATAATGAAACTGCACCTAAAATTATACACTAATTGTATATTATTCATCTTCACCTGGTTCAATTAAACCATAGTTGCCGTCGTTACGACGATAGATAAGATTAACTTTTCCAGTTTCAGCATTATTGAAAATAAAGAATTGGTGATCCACCAAATTCATATTCAAAATTGCATCTTCAGCAGTCATAGGTCTTTCGGAATACTTCTTAGATTTAACTATTTTATATTCTTCCTCAGGTTCATCTGCATATTCAGCAAGGTCAGCAAATGCTCCTGCCTTAACCTTCTTATCAAGTCTCTTTTTATTTTTAACGATTTGCTTCATAAGCACATCGCATACAGCATCAAAAGAAATTGCCCTGTCTTCAGTTGTTCTTTCTGCTCTGTAAGTCATACCCTTTGACTTAATTGTTACTTCAACGATTTCTCTGTCGCCCTCGTGAGTTACTGTTACATTAGCAGTAGCCTCCTCTCCGAAAAAGCGATCAAATTTTGCGAGTCTTTTTTCTACTTTTTCCTTAAAGTTGTCCTTTACTATAGTCTTCCTAGCTGTGATGATAACCTTCATAGATTCAGCCCCTTTTGTAATAAATTTGCACTTTTATGTGCTAAATTATCGGATAATACCGATAAAGACTGGTGAAACTTGTTTGTTTTACCTAATCTATGTCTATACTATAACATATTTTGTGTAAAATGACAATGGTAAAATAAAATAAAAATAAAAGCTCTTTTTTGGTGGTTATATCAAAAAGTAAAAAACACTGCCGATACTAAACCGACAGTGTTTTTTAAAATTAGCTAATTTGAATTTTAGCGGCATTTTCAGGCTTAAAGTCTGTACGAATATCGTAGATATTGTGTGTTGTGCTGTCTCTAAGTTCTCTTCCTTCCAATGCGTATGTACGAATGAAACGCTTGCCGTCAACAGAGCACCAATGCTCAACATCCCATGTAAGGTATCCGTCTGCGTCTGTTACCTTTTCCTTGAGAACCAGGTCAACCTGTCTGTTTTCATTCTTCATAAGGTTGAGCAAATCCTGTTCAGAAACTTCCAGTTCTACTTTTTTTACTGTATCGTATGCTTTCATCAGTATTACCTCCAGATAAATATTTTCAATACTATTTTACCATAAATTTATAAAAAAGCAAAAGGTTTTTTTGAAAATTTATTATTCAGCCTCATCAGCCAAAGCAGCTTTAATCATAATTGCACATTCAATACGCTTTCTTTCCATTTCACAAGCCAAGCTAAAGGGCTTGTAAACGCTGCCTGCATATTGAAGTCCGTTGGCATTACAGCCACCGGAGCAGAAGAATTTACACCAGCAATCTTTGCAGCCTTCCTTTGTGTAAATATTACACTTAGCAAATACATCTCTGATTTCTTCGTTAAGTTCTCCGTCATATACATTACCCATTTTCCATTCATCTTTTCCTACAAACTGATGACAGGGATATATACTTCCGTCAGGGTCAACAGCAACATATTCATTTCCGCAGCTGCAGCCTCTAAGGCGTTTAATTGCACATGGGCCTTGGTCAAGGTCAACCATAAAGTGGAAGAAGTTAAAGCCTTCTCCCTTCTTTCTTTTTTCAATAATGATTTTAGCGAGTTTTTCGTATTCAGCAAAAACCTCGGGCAAATCAGCCTCTGTAAGAGAATAATCGTATTTAGGGTCAGAAACGCATGGTTCCATACTTATTTGGTCAAATCCCATTTCGTTAAGATGTACTACATCCTCTGCAAAGTCCTTATTCCACTTTGTAAAGGTACCACGAACATAGTATTGTCCGTCGCCTCTCTTTTTAACGAGTTTTTGGAATTTAGGTATAATTGTATCATAGGAGCCTGTGCCATCAACTCTATGACGCATTTTATCGTTAACTTCTTTTCTTCCGTCAATGGACAAAACAATATTGCTCATTTCCTTACAAAGGAAGTCGATTGTATCATCATCAAGGAGCACACCGTTAGTTGTCATTGTAAATCTAAACTTCTTGTTGTATTCCTCTTCCTTGGAGCGGCCATATTCAACAACTTTTTTGACAACATCAAGATTCATAAGTGGCTCACCGCCGAAGAAGTCAAGCTCAAGATTATGTCTGTTACCAGAGTGTGTGAGCAAGAAATCAATAGCTTTCTTGCCTACCTCCTCAGGCATAAGCATTCTGCCTTGGCAGTAGTCCCCCTTACCAGCAAAGCAGTACTCACAGCGAAGGTTACAGTCGTGGGCAATATTAAGACACATAGCCTTAACAGGAGCCTTAATCTTCATATCAGCATAGGACTTGTAAACATCCTCTGTGAATAGCTCTCCGTCCTCATAAAGAGCATAAATATCGTTGTAGGCATCCTTAATGTCAGCCTCATCATATTTACCCTTAAGCTCATCTATTGCTTTTTGTGGGCATTCCTTAGTTGGCTTTTCATTTTCAATATAATCCAAAAGGTTATAAGTCAGTTCATCCACAGAGTGAACAGCACCACTGTGTACATCAAGAACGATATTATAACCATTGAGTTGGTATTTATGTATCATCTGTGATTATTTTCCTTTCTGAGTTATCATAGCATATAAACAAAAATTAGGGACAAAATCATTGTCCCTAAATTTCTGACTTGTAAAATTAATTACTTAGCAGCCTTTTCGCACTTTTGGTTAGCTACTGTGCAGGAAACCTTACATGCAGATTGGCAGGAAGCTTGGCATTCGCCGCAACCGCCCTTAACAGCGGATTGTTTCAAAGTTCCCTTGTTAATTGTCTTAATATGTCCCATTTCAATATACCTCGCATTCTTGCATTGTAAATTTAAGCTTGAAATTGCTTTCAAGTCTATCTTTAATTAAGTATAACATATCTTTTTCAGTATTTCAATATATTTTTACACTTTTTCTTTTTATTTACTGCTAAAATTCCCCCTAAAACAGATGAAATGGTAACAAGTAAAAATTTGAAAAGAGCAATTATTGTAACTGAATTTCCATAGGATAAATTTGATATGAGCATTATTATGTATATAACAGCTCCGCAAACAATTCCATTTAACATACCCTTTTGCTTATAAAAAGCCGAAGAAATAAACCCTGCGAAAAATCCTCCTACCCCTGTGGCAAGGGTAACCAGCGGTTCTACCGCCCTAAAGGATAGATTAAAAGCCAATACAAAATAATGTCCCAGTGAAAAAATCGCTAAAATTATCCCTAATGAACATAAGCAGCCAAAGCCGATACATTCTAAATATCTCCAGATATTTATATTTGTTTTCTTATTTTCTTCAGACAAAATTCTTCCCCCGTTTCATATTTTATTTATTTTAATATATGAAACAAAAGAAAGATTTATTCAAAACTACTTATCTTCCTTTTTGTCAGCTTTCTTTTCTGCCTTTTCAGCAGCAGCCTTTTCGGAAGCTATTTTCTTAGCCTCAGCATTTCTTTCTGTAGCTGTAATATTAGATTGAATAGCCCATTTTGTAATTCTCATCTTGTTTCTGTCGCTGCCTGTTTCAATAACAACAGTATCTTCCTTAATAGAAACAATAAATCCAACGATACCGCCGATTGTAATAACCTCGTCGCCTACTTCAAGGGAGTTTCTCATACTTTGAAGCTCCTTATCTCTCTTCTTCTGAGGACGAATCATAAAGAAATAGAGAAATCCGAACATCAATGCGATAATAACGATTTGTGTCATAAATGCAGCTCCTGCGTTTGGCTGTTGAGCTGCTTCCAAAAGATAGTTTGTCATAATTGTACTTTCTCCTTTTAAATAAAAATTATTTTTAGCAACAATGTTCATTATAGCTAAATTTCTTCCAAAAATCAATAGAGTTTACAAAATGTTTAAATTCTCTTGCTGAGTATTGGCAAATATTGCTCTCTAAATGTATCAAATGTGTCATTATCCAGTTCATGACGAATTCTTTCCAAAAGTGCATTGTAAAAATAAAGATTATGAATAACCGCAAGACGCATACCCAACATTTCGTGAGCCTTCATAAGATGTCTTATATATGCTCGGCTGTGGTTGCGGCAAACAGGGCAATCACACTGACTGTCAATAGGTGCGGCATCTCTTTCATATTTAGCATTTCCTATATTTATAATACCGCTCCAGGTAAAGAGATGCCCATGTCTTGCATTACGACTTGGCATTACGCAGTCAAAAAGGTCCACCCCTCTGTAAACAGCCTCAATAATATTAGCAGGAGTTCCAACGCCCATTAAATATCTGATTTTATCAGCAGGCATATAGGGCTCAACAGTTTCAATTATATCATACATTTCCTCCGCACTTTCACCTACTGCAAGTCCGCCGATTGCGTATCCATCCAAATCAAGAGCTGCAATATCCTTCATATGCTGAATTCTCAAATCCTTATAGGTAGAGCCTTGGTTAATACCAAAAAGCAGCTGATTTTTGTTGATGGTTTCAGGAAGTGAATTAAGTCTTGCCATTTCCTTTTTACATCTTTCAAGCCAGCGAGTAGTTCTTTCAATGGAATTTTTTGTGTAATTATATGGTGCGGGATTTTCAATACATTCGTCAAAAGCCATAGCTATTGTGGAGGCTAAATGGGACTGAATTTGCATACTTTCCTCAGGCCCCATAAATATTTTCTTGCCGTCAATATGGGATTGGAAGTAAACTCCCTCCTCCTGGATTTTACGAAGCTTTGATAGGGAAAACACCTGAAAGCCGCCGCTGTCTGTCAAAATAGGCTTGTCCCAACCCATAAACTTGTGAAGTCCACCTAATTCGTAAATTACATCATCGCCTGGTCTTAAATGTAAGTGATAGGTGTTGCAAAGCTCCACTTGACATTTTAAATCCTTTAAGTCGTAGGAAGAAATACCGCCTTTAATAGCTGCTGCCGTACCCACATTCATAAAAGCAGGAGTTTGGACTGTGCCATGGACGGTGGTAAACTCTCCACGTCTTGCATTTCCTTGTTTTTTGATTAATTTGTACATCTTTCTTCCCCTTTATTTTCTAAAGAATAATCATAGCATCACCAAAGCTAAAAAATCTATACTTGTCCTTTACTGCGTGGTCATAGGCATTCATTGTATGCTCATAGCCAGCAAAGGCCGAAACGAGCATAATAAGTGTGCTTTCGGGTAAATGGAAATTAGTGATAATTCCGTCTAATACCTTAAATTTATAGCCAGGGTAAATAAATATATCTGTATCCCCATGAGCTGGTATAATTTCGCCCTTAAATGTGGCAACGGATTCCAGCGTTCTGCAAGCAGTTGTACCAACAGCAATAACTCTGCCGCCCTTAGCTTTAGTTTCCTTTATAGCTATTGCTGTTTCCTCAGGCAAAAAATATTGCTCAGTATGCATTTTGTGGTCCGTTATTTCGTCTTCCTTTACAGGTCTAAAGGTGCCTAAACCCACATGAAGTGTTACATAGGCAAGTTTCACTCCCTTTTCCTCCAGACGCTTCATAAGCTCAGGAGTAAAATGAAGTCCCGCTGTGGGAGCAGCTGCCGAGCCTACCTCCTTTGAATAAACAGTTTGGTAACGCTCCTTATCATTTAATTTTTCTGTAATATAAGGAGGCAAAGGCATATTTCCGATTTTATCCAATATATCGTAGATATTATCACCATCATAGCTAAATTTAGCTAAACGGTTTCCTCCCTCAACGCTGTCTATTATTTCAGCCTTGAGTATGCCGTCTCCAAAGACAAATTTACTGCCTGGCTTTGCTTTTTTACCAGGCTTAACCATAATTTCCCATACATCCTTTTCTCGCATATTAAGCATGAGAAATTCTATTTTTCCCCCTGTTTCCTCCTTGTTTCCATAAAGCCTTGCGGGAATAACACGGGAATCATTTAAAACAAGCAAATCTCCCTCATTAAGAAGATTTTCAATATCGGTAAAGACTAAATCCTCAGTTTCTCCTGTTTCTCTGTCAAGCTTTAAAAGTCTTGAGCTGTCGCGAGGGTATACGGGAGTTTGTGCAATTTGTTCCTGAGGCAGGTCAAACCAAAAATCTGATTTTTTCATTCATTTCACCTTTTTATCATGGTCTATTTTTATAAACTAAACAGGGTATAAGCAGTTAAGCTATACCCTGTTCAAAACTACTACATTCTGGGTTTGTTTCTTTTGGATGAACCCTTTTGCTTTACATCCATATATTTTTTGAGATCTGACATTTTGTCATCGCTGGTTTGCTTAAACTTAGTCATCATATCCTCAAAGCTCATATTTCCGCCTGATTTTTTGGGAGAATCAAATTCAATCCTCGGCGGTCTGGTAACAGATTGCTTATTTCTGTTTCCGCGAAATCCGTTATTTTCTACTGCTTTTTTAATAGACAGACTAATTTTTCCTTCATCGCTTATGCTTAAAACCTTAACCTTAACGGTCTGTCCCACTTTCAGATAATCTGAAATTTTTTCCACGTAATCGGATGCCACCTCGGAAATATGTACCATACCTGTTTGACCATTTTCAAAGTCAACAAATGCGCCGAATTTGGTTATACCGCTTACTTTTCCTTCTAAAATGTTTCCTACTGCAAGTTGCTGCATATTTTAGAAAATCCTCCTCAAAAAATTATTATCCTTTAATTGCCCGAAATATCTATATAAATTTTTTCGTCAGGATATGCAAAACCAAGTTTTTCTCTTGCCAATTTCTCGATATATTCCTCATACTCATCAGAATTTATAATTCTTTCGAGTTTTTTGTTTTCTACCTTTTGAATTGCAATTTTTTCATTTACATTTTCAAGTTCTTCACGCTTTTTTGATATATCTATTTGAGAATTGATAAGACTAATCACAAAATATAAAGTAAAGACAGTAAAACAAAATTTAAGAATACGATTTTTCTTTTGCTTTTTATTTTTTCCCATAATTTTGTCGTCCTTTCTTATATAGTATGTATATAGAATATATTATACACAATTAAGCTTCAATATGCAATAGCAATATTCTCAATTATTTATTTTTATTTAGATTTTATCTTACTTTTTATATGCTTTCTTATTTTTATAATTTTACTTATAATAAATCTGCTTACATATTTTCCAATAAGTAGATTATATGCTGCTCCCCCTATAATTATACCCGCAAAAATATATACTCTTACCTTGCCAGGATATACTGTCAGGGTAAGTCCAAAGGAAATAAGAGAGGCTAAAAAAGCAAAAATCACATCTACAACATTTACCCAAAATATCGGTATTTTAAAGCCATCCCTGATAATCACAATTAAATCATAAATTATAAAAAGTACTATTCCCACTATAAGTGAGTGATAAAATCCCGCTATTTGCTCTCCAATCTCTATTCCCAAGCATAATTTCTCCTATCTAAAGAGCTTAGAGAGAAAGCTCTCGTTTTTATTCTGTCTTTCCGTATAGGTAAAGCCTGTAAAATTCCCCTCAGCCAAAAGCTCTCCGCTGTCTAAATCTATTCTGGTTATATGTAAGCCCTCCCCCATAATAACTATATTTCCCTCTGTGGTTGAGGCTGTTATACTTTCCTCATCAAAAAGACCTATATCAGTAACTCCTGTGATTTTAAGCTTATTTCTTTTTTCTAAATAAACTCCGTGAGGCATAGCTAAGTTAATTTCTTCCATATTAATTCTCCTTCCTTTTTCTAATTTAAGTATATTAAAGTTAAAAGAAAATTATTACAAAAAATAACCCGCAAAACTAAATTTGCGAGTTATTCTAAACTTATTTTATTCAACCACTTCGTAAAGCTCGGCTGCAGTTTCCTTTGTAGTGTACTCTGTAACCTTCAAAACCCTTACCTTAAGAGGTCTTTGCCCCAAATTAATTTCTATGATATCACCGTCTTTTACATCATATGATGCTCTTTGAACCTTGTCATTTACAGAAATTCTTCCTGCATCACAAGCCTCGTTTGCTACTGTTCTTCGTTTAATAAGACGGGTAACCTTTAAATATTTATCCAAACGCATAAAAAGCCTCCTTATATAAATAAACAGGACACATAAAGTGCCCTGTATTTAAAAGCATTACTTAGAAACAGCGTCCTTAAGAGCCTTACCTGCCTTGAAGGAAGGAAGCTTAGATGCTGGAATGTCGATAGTTTCCTTTGTGCGTGGGTTAACGCCCTTTCTTGCTGCTCTTTCCTTAACCTCAAATGTACCAAAGCCAACCAAGGATACCTTATCACCTGCTGTCAAAGCTTCTGTGATAGCTTCAATTACAGCGGATACTGCCTTTTCACTGTCTTTCTTGGACAATTCTGTTTTTTGTGCAACTACACTTATAAGTTCTGTTTTAGTCATTTTAAATTTCCTCCAAATATTATTTTTCTTTAGCCTCTGACCACAATTCGAGCATTTCCTCAATACTGAGTTCATCTAAATTATGTCCCTTAGCTAACGCCAGATTTTCCATTATTTTAAATCTGCGTATAAATTTATCGCAAGACCTAAGAGCCACAGCTTCGCTGTCCGCTCCCAAAATCCTAGATACATTGACTGCTGAAAAGATAATATCTCCCAGCTCTTCATTTATGTTTTCCTCATCCCTGTTTGCCATAGCCTCCTTAAGCTCTTTAATTTCGCTTTCAAGGCTTTCAAGTGCCCAAGCTGCATCGGGATAATTAAATCCTGATTTAGCTGCTCTCTTTTGCACCTTTTGACAGCGCATAAGAGCAGGAAAGGTTTTAGGCACACTTTCCAGAGTTTCCGAATATCCATTTTGACCTTTGGATTTTTGCTTTATCTTTTCCCAGTTATCCAAAACCTCACCTGTGGAATTTACTACCACAGTTCCGAAAACATGAGGATGTCTTTCTATGAGCTTTTTGCAAACCCCATCCACTATGTCATTAAATTCAAAACCCTGTCTTTCCTTTGCTATTTGACAGTTTGAAACCACCTGTAAAAGTACATCTCCAAATTCTTCTTTCATCATTTCATCGTCTTCCATATCAATAGCCTCTGCCGCTTCATAGGCTTCTTCTATCATATTCTGACGCATACTTTTATGTGTTTGAACAGCATCCCAAGGGCAGCCTCCTTCGCCTCTTAAAAGCTCGGCAATTTTAAGCAAATCATTTATATCGTATTTTGCTTTTTGTTCAAAGGAAACCACAGCTCATCAGCCTCCATAAATAAGGTTTTAATCAGCTTTTAAGCTGACTTTATATATATTACCCTATAATAGTCGTAATTTCAAGTGTTTTTTATCATTTTTTGTTTTTTTCTAAAAATTTTATATCTTTTTTGCGAATTACTCCTGTTATCAGCATAATTAATATGTATAATACACCATAAAATACTGTATATACGCCTCTTATCAAAATATTTTCTATACCAATAGGCAGACTGTTTATCAGCATTCTATATACTACTGCCATTATAAAACCAGCTATCAATATTTTCCCCGCTGTTTTATAAGCATCACCTATATGGTTAAGCTCTTTCCCGATATCAAAAAGCATTAATAAGAAGGCCGCTGTATAGGAAATTAATGTTGAATAAGCTGCGCCTTTTATGTTGATATATGGATTTGATATTAAAATACAGTTCAGTACATATTTTACTACTGATACCATAGCTATAATCCTAAGAGAAAAATATCCTCTGTCAAGAGCCTGTTCTATGGAATTTAAAGTATTTACCGCTGCTACCGAGGCTGAAGCTACAAAAAGTATAGCCATAGACTTTTCTATTGCTCTTGCCTCAAGAGTTGCTGATGGAAATATAATTTTAAGGATAAAATCAGAATTAACGCACAAAACAGTTCCAGCAAAAATAGCTGTAATAAGTACATTTTTTATTATATTATCGGCCTGTGCAAATGTTTTATTCATAAGTTTTTTCTTATGACTTTCTGAAATAATTGGAATAGACGCAGTAGAAAAAGCCGAAGCTAAAGCAGGAACAATATTAAAAAGTGTAACTGCCATACCAGTATAAGCGCCAAAAAGATATACTCCTAAATTGCCCTTGCGGAGTGTTTCCTTACTTAAATAATAAAATTCCTTTAGGTAAATTTGCGGATTTATGCTAAAACCCTTTTCTATTTTCTTTGCCACAGTAAATAAATCTATTGCCGAGGCACTATTTGATGCCAGTGCTGTAAGACAAATGGGCAAAGATGTCATAATAACGGATTTTACCGATATTTTTTCTGTGTTTTTTAAGCTTATCACAGCTTGACTTCTTTCCTGTAAAGCATAGTAAATTAAAACGACCGCTCCACCAATAGCTGTACTTAGAGTAACGCCTAAAACCGCCATAGATGATGTTAGGATTAAAGTATTTCCGTTTAACTTATTATCAAGAAAGATTTTTGCTCCGAAGTAAGCCAACGAAGAGCCTAATATAAGTCTAAACAAGCTCTCTGTTACCTGCGAGAGTGCGGTGGGATACATATTATTAAACCCCTCAAAATATCCTCTTACAGCCGAGGTTACAGCACAAAAGAAGAAAGCAGGTGCTATACATTTTATAGATAAAGCTCCACCCTCCGTACCGCAAAAATTAGCTATGGTATTAGCAAAAGCATAAATTATCACGCTTACCACTACACCAAAAACCCCATAAATTATAACTATTCTTTTAAAAAGATTTTTACATCCACTCTTATTATTTTTGTTTTCTGCCACAATTTTAGAAACCGCAGCTGTCATTCCCGTTAAAGCCACGGCACTAACTGGTCCGAACACAGAATAGGCCGTCATATAATATCCCATTCCCTCCCCTCCCAAAAGGCCAGCAAGGGGTATTTTAAATGCTGCTCCGAATATTTTAGCCAGTAATGCAGCTATCATAAGTACGGAAACGCTCTCCATAAAGCTCTCTTCTTTTTTCATATAAACTCCCTTTTCACAAAATTAAAGTTCTAATAACAAATTATGTTGCTAATTTAGAAAGTATGTTATATAATTAAATATAAATATATTTTTATACATTATGGTTTAAGAAAGGAAATTTTTATGTCTAATTACAAATTTTGCTGCCCTTGTCTTTTTGGACTTGAAAGCATACTTTCAGGCGAAATAAAGCGTATGGGTGGAGAAAATATAGAGGTTACTGACGGAAAGGTTATCTTTGAGGGTAATGACACAATTTTAGCTAAAGCTAATATAATGCTAAGTACTGCTGAAAGAGTTTTAATCGTTTTAGGCTCATTTAAAGCCACCAGCTTTGAGGAACTTTTTGACAAAACCTACGCCCTTCCCTTTGAGGATTTTATCTGCAGTAAGGACGCCTTCCCTGTTAAAGTTTGGTCTTTAAATTCTGCACTGCACAGTGTTCCTAACTGTCAAAAAATCATTAAAAATGCAGCTTCTAAGCGTTTAGGACAAACCTATGGTCTAAGATGGTTTGAGGAAACAGGACGATTATATTAAAATCAG
>SAMEA104404100__coassemble_911_pt1 | contig 29392 bp, 25 predicted proteins | sample SAMEA104404100__metabat2_low_PE_056 | metagenome-assembled genome bin SAMEA104404100 (sample SAMEA104404100) | Balaenoptera acutorostrata
CGCTACCTCCACCTTGGCAAGGTGGCGCTCTACCAGATGAGCTAAACCCGCATATATGGCGACCAAGATGGGGCTCGAACCCACGACCTCCAGCGTGACAGGCTGGCGTTCTAACCAACTGAACTACTTGGCCAAATTCAGACTTTGAAGTACTTTGGTGGGAGTTACAGGGCTCGAACCTGTGACCCTCTGCTTGTAAGGCAGATGCTCTCCCAGCTGAGCTATGCTCCCACATCTTATCGTTTGTACTTGTTGTACTCCCGACGACAGTTATTAGTATACTGCAAGTAGTCAAAAAAGTCAATACTTTTTTTAAATTTTTTTAAAAAAATCTCTCTTTTGGCTAAATAAATTAAAATAATTAACATTTAAGTATATTTTTATGATAAAAGTATATAATATTACTGCGTTTTTAGCTTGAAGGGTGTGATTTTATGAGTAAGAAAAAATTTAAAGTGAAGATTTCTGAAAAAAAATTTGATAAAAACAAAAAAATAATTTCAGAATTTGAAACCTCATCGTTAGTTCAGCAGGATATTTTGATAAATAAAAAATCAAATTTAGCTGTTCCAAATTTATCGAATGTGATGGATACTAAGAAATTTTCCGAGGAGCATCAGCAATAATTTTTTATCTAATTAATTATATTTGAAATTCACTCTAAATATTCCAAATTTTAATTAATATTTTTAAGAAAGTAAAAAAATCACCGACATCCAATTAAGAATGTCGGTGATTTTTATTAAATTACTTATTGAGATTGTCAACGATTTCCTTAGTATCACGAGCGATAAGAAGTTCTTCGTTTGTAGGAAGAACCCAAACTTGTACCTTGGAATCTTCTGTGGAGAACTTGTTTTCTCCTCTGGAAGCCTTTTCGTTGAGAGCTTTGTCAATCTTAACTCCCATAAATTCAAGGTTTTCGCAAACTCTTTGACGGAAGTTAGCAGAGTTTTCACCGATACCGCCTGTGAAGAGAATAGCATCAACACCGCCCATAGCAGCAGCGTATGCAGCAATTTGCTTCTTAACTTGGTATGTTACAATATCAAGTGTGAGAGCAGCTCTGTGGTCGCCCTTTTCAGCAGCCTCTTCGATTTCACGGCAGTCTGGAGAAATACCAGAAAGGCCGAGGAAACCTGACTTCTTGTTGAGCATATTAGCCATTTCATCAGGTGTCATATTTTCCTTGTTCATAATGTATGTGAGAACGGATGGGTCAACTGCACCACTTCTTGTACCCATGATGAAACCATCAAGAGGGGTAAAGCCCATTGTTGTATCAACGCACTTACCACCATCAATAGCTGTAATGGATGAACCATTACCAAGGTGGCAGGAAATGATCTTTGTATCTTCAGGCTTTTTGCCCATAACTTCAGCCATTCTTGCGCCTACATATCTGTGGCTTGTACCGTGGAAACCGTAACGACGGATGTGGTACTTTTCATAGTATTCATAAGGAATACCGAAAATGTAAGCCTTTTCTGGCATTGTCTGATGGAAGGATGTATCAAATACAGCAACCATTGGTGTATCCTTGCCGAATACTTCCTGACAAGCTTTCATAGCGATTGCTTGTGGTGGGTTATGCAATGGGCCAAGTTCCTTAAGCTCCATAACTGTGTCGATAACCTTATCGTCAACGAGTGTGGAAACCTTATAAACCTCAGCACCGTGAAGTACTCTGTGGCCTACTGCGGAAATTTCGCTCATAGAGTCGATAACCTTTGTGTCGCCTGTGGAAAGAACCTTAACAACTTCTTCAAATGCTTCCTTATGAGTTGGGAAAGAAACATCATATTCGCTCTTTCTGCCGTCAGCGGTTTTGTGGGAAATTCTTCCGTCAACACCTATTCTTTCGCACAAACCTTTAGCGAGTACGCTTTCATCTTTCATATCAATGAGCTGATATTTGAGGGATGAGCTACCTGCGTTAATAACAAGAATCTTCATTGTAATTACCTCCGATAATTTTTTTATAAATATGTGTGTTTTTTAATGAGAATACTTGACACATACTCATTCAATTATATATTATTACATTATTAGAAAAATTTCAAGTATTGTAGGTGAAATTAATGAAAATTTGTGGGGTTATTTGTGAATTTAATCCGTTTCATAAGGGTCATGAATATATTTTGCAAAATTTAAGAGAAAAGGGTTTTTCTCATATCATTGCAGTTATGAGTGGTAATTTCGTTCAAAGAGCCGAACCTGCACTTTTTCCCAAGGAGGCAAGGACGAGGGCTGCCTTATCCTGTGGTGCGGATTTAGTTATAGAATTGCCGCTGCCCTATGCCACAGCAACGGCGGAGAGATTTGCCTTTGGAGGATGCGAGATAATAAAGCAATTAGGATGTGTTAATACTGTGGCCTTTGGAGCAGAAACAGAAAATGCAGAGCTCTTAAAAAATACAGCAGAAATTTTATTATCCGATGAATTTTCCGAAAAAATAAGAAGCAATTTAAAAACGGGAATAACCTTTGCCACCGCAAGAGAAAAGGCACTTTCAGAATATTCACATTTAAACAGTGAAATAGTTAAAACTCCAAATAATATTTTGGCAGTAGAATATATAAAGCATTTGACTAACAGCAATATTAAAATTTTACCCATAGCAAGAAAATTTTCAGAGCATGATAAGAATGGGGAGGTAAAAGGCTTTGCTTCAGCGTCATATATACGAGAAAGTTGGGGAGAAAATTTTGTAAAGACAGTAATGCCTGAAAAATCCTTTAATATTTTTAAGGAATATGAAAATAATGGCAAAATTTATTTAGAAAGAAATAAATTTGAAATTTTAATGCTTTCACATCTTAGGAATTTAAGCATTGATGAAATTGCTAAATTACCCTATATATCCGAGGGTTTAGAAAATAAATTTTATTCAGCTATTGAGTCATCTATTTCATTAAATGAATTATATGATAAGGCAAAGTCTAAGCGATATTCTCATTCAAGAATAAGACGAATCGCATTAAGTGGATTTTTAAATATTACAGAGGATTTTATAAAAACAGCTCCGCCTTATGCACATATTTTAGGTCTAAACGAAAGAGGCGGGGAAATTTTAAATATTGCTAAAAAAACATCAGCTATTCCAATATCACATTCACTAAAAAAATTAAGAGATAATAGTGAAATATGCCGAAAATATGCAGAATTAGAAATAAAATCTACTAATCAATACAATTTGCTTTTACAAAAGTTTGATGTTTGTGGGACAGATTATACAAATAAAATTATTAAATTATAGCGATAATATATATGAAAAAGTAATAATAATTAACAAAAAATCTGTTGTAATTACCAAATAAAAATGTTATCATAATATATAGAGCATATATGTATTAAAGGGAGGCTATTTTATGGAAAATATGACTGAAAAAATTAAAATTTTAGTGGACTCAGGTTCCGATATATCCAAGGATTACTGCAAAAAATATAATATTGATGTTGTACCCTTGAATGTTCTTTATAACAAAAAATCACACAAGGATTTTTATGAGATTGACCCTGTAAGTTACTGTGAATATCTTGAAACTTGTAAAGAAATTCCTACAACTTCCCAGCCTTCTCCTGCGGATTTTGTAAATTATTTTAACAAATTCAAAGACGAATATGACCATATTATATGTATCACTATGGCTCCTGCTGGTTCAGGCACCTTTAATAGTGCAAATCTTGCTAAGGAAATGTTCAAAGAAAATGATGAGCAATGCCAAATTCATATAGTTGACTCAAGAAGCTGTGGACTTAATGAAACTGTTCTTGCCAAGGCAACAGCTAAAATGATAGCAAAGGGCAAGGATGTTTACACTATTCTCTCTGAGCTTGAGGAAATGAGCCACAATATGTGCACATATTATTTAGTAGATAACATTGAATTTTTAATTAAGGGTGGCAGAGTATCTACACTTAAAGGGGCTATCGCATCAAAGCTTCGTTTAAAGCCTATTGTTACTATAAGACAGGGAATTGGCTCTAACCTAACAAATGCAGTAGGTTTCCACAATGGTTTGGAAAAGCTTGTTAATTATTTTTTTCAGGATGCAGACGAATCCACCACAGCCTATATTTCTCACGCTAACTGCTACACTAAGGCTCTTGCTTTAGCTGACAAATTAAAGACTCGTCAGCCTCAAATTAAGATAAAGATTTTCCAGATGAACTGCGTTATGGCTACTCAATCAGGTCCTGGATCCCTCGGTCTTTTCTTCAAAAAAATTAAATAATATTGCAGTCTGTAGGTGAGCAATACCCTATCAATTATGCGTTACAATATTATATCGTAAATAAAGCTATTGTTTTTGCGATTTTAGTTCCAGAAGAAAATAATTGTATTAACTAAATCCGCATCTGACAGCGGAGGTCTCCGTGGCTTTACGCAAATATGAAATGCCCCTTTGATTTTTAATATCAAAGGGGCATTGTGTTAATCATTTATATCCTGCATAAATTCTAAAATATTGCCATCGGGATCCTTTAAATAAACTGCTTTACTTTTTCCAAATCCATAGGTGGTTGAGTCAAAAAATTGTGGCTCTGATAAAAATTTCACACCCTTTTTTAAAAGAAGAGTATAGACTTTATCTATATCATCGACATAAAAGCAAAGCTCGGAAATTGAAGTTTTATGAAGGCTTGGTATATCCTTTTGAGCAGGACTTTCAACAAATTCTATAAGCTCCACAGGGGGAGTATTTATTAAATTGCTACCGTTAAAATAAGCTACCTTAGCTTTTGCATTTTTAAATCCGAAAAGAATATCAGTTTCTTTTCCCTCCATAAGCATTTCGCCTACGAATTTTAAACCTAATACTTCGCCATAGAATTTTTTAGAAGTGTTAATATCTGAAACGGTAAGACCTATATGAGCTATTCTGCCTATCATAGATTTATCCTTTCTTAATTAGCAATCATATTTTTTAACAAGTCCTATACCCAAAGCCTGAGGGCCTGTATGTACTGCAATAGTTGAGCCTATTTGGTCAATCTCCAGTTCTAATCCGTTGCAGAAGCTTTTGCTTTCCTCAAATATATCTTTCTTAAATTGGATAGCTTCATCAAGGTCATAGCCATAACCGATTGCCATTACATATTCGTCAGGATTTATTTTTTCATTTATAATATAGGATTTGAATTTTTCAATAACCTTTTCAACGGAGGCTTTTCTGCTTCTGCAAATACCGCTTGGGAAAATTTCTCCCTCGGTTAAGGTTATTATAGGCATAATGTGGAATTTAGCCACAGCACCTGTCAAAACCTTTCCCACTCTTCCGCCCTTTAGGAGGTAGTCCATACTGCCGATTGTAAAGATTATTCTTCCTGTTTCCTTAATTCGATTGATATTTTCTATCATATCATCATAGTAAACACCGTTGTTTCTCATTCTTACAGCTTCACGCACGACTAAGCCCTGTAAAACTGTATTTACCATAGTATCTATTGCTGTTATTTTTACATTGGGGTAGTCCTGCATAACTATTTCTGCAGCATTTTTTGCGCTGTTATAGGAACCGCTGAATTTGCTGGTTATACAAAGACAAATGATGTCGTCGCCTTTTTTTGCATATTTAGTGAAAACCTCCACATAATCCTGTATAGCGGGTAAGGATGACTTAGGAAATACCTTTGGATTTTCCACCATTTTTTGATAGAATTCCTGAGTTTTTATATCAACAAGCTCTTTCATATAATTTTGTGAATCAAAGCTCACATAAAAAGGTACTATTTCTATATCGTTTTTATTGGCGTACTCAAGTCCTAAATCACAGGAGCTATCACTTATTATTTTTATAGCCATTATGCTCACCTCTCATTTTAAATTAATGTACCTATATGTTATCATTATGAGATTAAAAAGTCAATATAGTAATATGAATTTTAATATATAGTTTTAATAACTATATATTATACATATAAAGTTCAAAAAATGTAATTGATTTATAACTTAAAAAATTATATAATATAATAGTTATGTAAAAATACACAGTAAAAAGCATATTTTATATATGCAGAAGGATGGTAAAATGATTAAATTTAAAAAACTTACAGCGGCAGTTTTGGCAGCAGCAATGATGCTTTCCATGACAGCTTGTTCTGTTTCAAAAATTGACGATAGCTCCTCAGAGGCTGAATCTTCATCACAATCGAGTACAGCCACAGAAATTTCCACAAATGATGAGGATTATTCCCCTTTTGGAATGACCTACGAGGAAATGCAGCACAGATTGGTTTTAAAGGTAGATGAAGGTAAGCTTCAAATGGATTTTGAAAATAAGGGAGTGGAATTTACTGAAGAAACCACAGCTAAGGTTATTGAAAAAATGAGAGAGCATTATAAATATGATGTTAAAGCTGTGGAAAATATAAAGAAAATGGCTACAGGCACAGCAAATGTAGAAAATGAAGTAAATGTTACTTTCCGCACATCCGAAGGCGATATTAAATTAGTGCTTTATCCTGATGTTGCACCTAAGGCTGTTGAAAACTTTGTAACCTTAGCTAAAACAGGTTATTATAACGGCATAAGCTTCCATAGAGTTATAAATGATTTTATGATTCAGTCAGGTGACCCTAACGGCGACGGCACAGGCGGCACAAGCATTTGGCATAGTATGTTCAGAGATGAATTTAGCTATCCTAACTTTAATTATCGTGGGGCACTTTCTATGGCTAATATGGGACCAAATAGCAATGGCAGCCAGTTCTTCATAGTTCAGGCATCCAATAAAAATGCTATTGCCAGCCTTATGATGAATAGCATTTGCAATGACCCTGAAAACTTCCCCTTTGATGTTTTAGATTTCTCCTTACTTAACCTTTACATTGCTGATGAAAAATCTAAATTAGAAAGCGAAATTTTTGACGCTATTGATGAAATAATTGGTGAGGATGGAAACGAGGACGGCAAACACGATGAGGAAATTGCTGAGTTAACCAAGGAAATGACCACTAAGGCCAATGAAAAAATCGGAGAAATGATGGACACAGGGCTTACACAGGAAATTATTGAAAAATATATGCCTGTGGTAGAATATTATTTCACAGTGGGCGGTACTCCTCACCTTGACAATGTTCATACTGTTTTTGGATATGTTACAGAGGGTATGGATGTAGTCGATAATATTGCAAAGGTTGAAACTGACGAAAATAATAAACCTAAGAGTCCCGTACTCATTTTACAAGCTATTGTAGAAGAATAATTTTGAAACTATATAAATGGAGGAATTATTTTGGCTAAGTTCAGACTGTTTTTCCAAAAACGAGATGTATATACTTTTATGTCTATAATTTTAATTTGTCTTATGCTGATTTTTGTAACAGGTGTTAATAAAAAGAAATCAGTGGCAGTAGAAAACACAGCGGTTGTAACAGTTGATGGACAGATAATCGCCAAATTTCCACTTAGCAATTACAGCTCCGAAAAGCCTGTGGATATTTCTCTTAAAAGATATGGCATAAATATTGTTTTAAGGCTTCAAAATTCTCATATACAGGTATTATCATCGGATTGCCATGATAAAGTCTGTATAAATGCGGGAATTTTGGAAAAGGAAAACGATATGGCAGTATGTCTTCCAAATAAAACCTCAGTTGTTATTTATACTACGGAGGAAGCAAATAAATTAGATTAAAAAAAACGAGGTTAGAATATTAGAAGTCTAACCTCGTTTTTTATTATACTGAAATTTCTTAAATAAGCTAATGTACAGTAGAACAGGATTTTAGTTTTAGGCGTAATTTATCTCCAATCATAGCGATAAATTCGCTGTTGGTAGGCTTTCCTCTGCCGTTATTTATAGTGTAGCCAAAGTAGGAATTTAATATATCCAAATCCCCTCTATCCCAGGCAACCTCTATGGCGTGGCGAATTGCTCTTTCCACACGGGAAGCGGTTGTTCCGAATTTTTTAGCTACGGTGGGGTAAAGCTCTTTGGTAACAGAGTTTATTATGTCGGGATTTTCCACCACCAATGTGATTGATTCTCGCAAATACCCATAACCTTTTATATGAGCAGGAACACCTATTTGATGAATGATTTCCGTAACCATTACCTCTAAATCTCTTTCTTTTTCTGTGCTTTCGCTGTAATCCAAAGAATTTTCATTTTTCTTTTGATAGCTTATTATATGTATGAGCCTGTCCACTAAATTTTCTGCGGAAACAGGCTTCATAAAATGATAGGATGCACCACTTCCCAAAATTTCATTTTCCAAATTGCTGTTATCAAAGGATGACAGAGTCATAAAAATGGGCTTCGGAATATTTTCGGATTTTACTGCCTTCATAACTCCTATGGCATCAAGTCCAGGCATAAAAACATTCATAAGCACTATATCAGGATTTGTGTCTTTTATTATGTTTAAAAGCTTCAGCCCGTCTTTTGGAGCTGCTTCTCCGTCAAAACCATATCCCTTTAATAGTCCCAGCGCCTTGGCGCATAAGTCTTTGTCATCATCTGCAATCAGAACTTTTAATCTACGCATATACAATTCCTCCTAATAAATGTTAATTTTTTCCACTAAAGATATATTAACATTATTTTCCAGTATAGTCAATGCTCTTTTAACAAAGTATCGGAAAAAAACAGAGGATTTTAAATTAATAACTTATGCAAATTGTATAAGAACTGTGAATAAATAGGCTGAAAAAATGGGAGTAAAAAGAAAAAAGACTACCGCTGTCGAAAGCGATAGTCCTTTGTTTAAATGATATAATGCTACTTTACATAAATGGAAACAGCAAGAACAATAATAGTAAGTACAATAACTGCAATTCCGCAGTATTTAGTAATTGTGCTTAATGTATCTTCATTTGTCATTGTTCTGTTCTTGTCGATGTAAGAGTCAGAAGTGCCTCCGCCCAAAGCATTAACACCATTACCTTTTTGTTCCTGGAACATAACAGAAACGATAATAGCGATGTTGGCAATAATGAGCAAAGCTCCGCCGATAATTTCCCAAATTCCCATATTTTTAAACCTCCAGTCACATATCATCAATTAACTATTTAATAATAGCATACTATGAAGATTTTTTCAAGTAAAAATGCGGAATTTACAGTCTTTTTTCAAATTTTAGGCTAAAGTTATTAATTTAATCTCTGTTTTTTATTCTTTATACTTGAAAATAAACATAATTATTGATATAATTATAAAATAGTATTTATAAAATACTTTAAATTATTAAAGAGAAATATTTTAATTGAATTCAGAAAGAGCTTATGTTTTATAGGGGTTTTATAAAATAAAAGCTTATTTTATGAATATGATTTCAATATACTCAGTTTAAATTAAATAAGGAGGTCGCTTTTCGTGAAGAGAACCGAAATTAAATCAATCTACACATCCCAAAAGGAATTCGGCGGAAAAGAAATTACCGTAGGCGGATGGGTACGCACAGTAAGAGATGCAAAATCAATAGGATTTATCGAACTCAATGATGGCTCATGTTTTAAAAGCCTTCAGGTAGTTTTTGAGGATTCAAAGGTAAATAATTTTAAGGAGATTGCAAAGCTCAATGTAGGCTCTTCTGTAGTTGTTACAGGCGAATTAGTGCTTACTCCGGATGCAAAACAGCCATTTGAAATTCACGCTTCTTCCGTAGATATAGAGGGTACATCCACATCTGATTACCCACTTCAAAAGAAAAAGCATTCTGTTGAATATTTGCGTACAATAGCTCACCTTCGCCCAAGAACAAATACATTTAACGCTGTGTTTAGAGTTCGCTCCGTAGCAGCTTATGCTATTCACAAGTTCTTTAATGAAAGAGGATTTGTTTATGCTCACACTCCTATTATCACCGGTAGTGATGCTGAGGGCGCAGGAGAAATGTTCAGAGTAACAACAATTGACCCTGCTAACCCACCTATGACAGATGACGGCAAGGTAGATTATAGTGAGGACTTTTTCGGCAAAGCTACTAACCTTACAGTTTCAGGACAGCTTTCCGCTGAATGTATGGCTATGGCTTTCGGAAAGGTTTACACATTTGGACCTACATTCCGTGCTGAGCAATCCAACACCACAAGACATGCTGCAGAATTTTGGATGGTAGAGCCTGAAATTGCTTTTGCTGACCTTACAGATGATATGGATTTGGCAGAGGATATGATGAAATATGTTCTCGAATATATTTTAGAGCATTGTCCTGAGGAAATAAAATTCTTCAATCAGTTCTACGATAAGGAGCTTATCGAAAGACTTACACATATTATCACATCTCCATTTGTTCGCTTAACCTATACAGAAGCTATTGAGCAGCTTGAAAAGGTTAAGGATAAGTTCCAATACCCTGTATACTGGGGATGCGATTTGCAGACAGAGCATGAAAGATATCTTACAGAGCAAATTTATAAGGCTCCTGTATTCCTCACAGATTATCCAAAGGAAATAAAGGCTTTCTATATGCGTCTTAACGACGACAACAAGACTGTTGCGGCTACCGACCTTTTAGTTCCAGGCATAGGCGAAATCATTGGCGGAAGCCAGCGTGAAGAGCGTTATGATGTGCTTATTAACAGAATTAAGGAACTCGGTATGAAGCAAGAGGATTACAGCTGGTACTTAGACCTTCGCAAATACGGCGGTACAAAGCACGCAGGATTTGGTCTTGGATTTGAAAGACTTGTTATGTATGTAACAGGTGTTGGAAATATTAGAGATGTTATTCCATTCCCAAGAACCACAGGCAGCGCTGAATTCTAATAACAAATAAAATTTCTAAAGGGACTGTTTTTTACAGCCCCTTTGTTTTATGTGTTTAATAATAATCACTATATTATTGTAAAAGCGGTTGTTTTTAATTTGCGTCTGGGGTATAATATGTTTAAATATAAATTATTTTTGTTTGTAAATTTGGTTATATTTTTAATTTTTCACATATGTACAGTAATCGTGGGGGAGTGAATTTAATATATGCATTTGCTTGATACAATATTGATTGTAGATGACAGTATTATGAACAGGAAACTGTTATCTGACATCTTAGTAAAAGATTATTATATTATATGTGCAGAAAATGGTATGGAGGCCTTTAAGGTATTAGCAAAAAGCAGACTTAAAATTTCAGCTATTGTTCTGGATTTAATTATGCCTGTGATGGATGGCTTTGAATTTATGCAAGAAATTGCTAATTACGATGAATATAAAAATATTCCTATCATTATAACTACTGCTCAAAATGACAAAGATAGTGAGCTAAAAGCTTTAAAATGTGGTGCTTGGGACTTTGTAACAAAGCCCTATCAGCCTGAAATTTTAAAATTCAGGCTTAAAAATGCCATTGAACGCAGTGAGCTATCAGCTTTTAATAAGCTTAAATATATTGCTGAATTTGATGAGCTTACCAATATATATAATAAATCTAAATTTATAGCGGAAGCTACTGATATAATAAAAAGTGATAAATTCGAGAATTTGGCGTTGTTTAGATTTGATATAGACAAGTTTTCTTTAATAAACACTTTCTTTGGATACAAAGAGGGGGATGAAATACTAAAATATTGTGCAGGTTTAATTGATAAAATTTGTAAAAATAGAGATATATCAACTTATGGAAGAATAAGAGCCGATGTTTTTGCATTTTGTATTTCTATAAAAAGCTTATTGGAAATAGAAGAAATAACTCAGAAAATAAATACTGAGCTAAATAAATATGATATTAATTTTACATTAGTTCCTTCTGTATCGGTTTATCTAATAAAGGATAAGGACATTTCTGTAAACCTAATGCTGGATTATGCAGAATTAGCTGCAAAAACCATTAAAGGAAATTACATTAAAATGTATGCGGTTTATGAAAGCTGGATGATTCAAGAAACAGCTGAAAAACAAAGTATAATAAACGAAATGGATAAATCTCTTTCAAATGATGAATTTGTAGTTTATTATCAGCCTAAATATGATACTAAAACCTTTAAGGTATGTGGTTCAGAGGCTCTTGTTAGATGGTTTCACCCAACTAAAGGTATGATTTCACCTGAAATATTCATACCTGTGTTTGAGGAATGCGGTTTTATAACCAAAATGGACTACTATATTTGGGAAAAAGTTTGCTGCGATATTAGAAAATGGATAGATGAGGGAATAACAGTAAAACCAGTTTCAATAAATATATCCCGAGTAGATTTATTTGCCAATGACCTTTTAGATACGCTATGTGAGATAACTAAAAAATATGATATTCCCCATGAAATACTCTAGCTGGAAATAACCGAGAGCGTTTATGTATATAATAACGATTTTTTAAAGAAAATAGTAGCTAAGCTTCATGAAAAAGGTTTTGTAATTTTGATGGATGACTTCGGAAGCGGATTTTCCTCCCTTAATATTTTAAAGGAAATTGATATTGATGTACTTAAAATAGATATGAAGTTTTTCCAAAAAGCGGGGGACGAGGGAAAGGGAAGAACCATTATCACATCTGTTATTTGTATGGCCAATGGACTTAATATTTCCACTGTAGCTGAGGGAGTGGAAACTGAGGACCAAGTGGCATTTTTAAAGGGTATAGGCTGTGATATAATACAGGGATATTTTTTTTCAAAGCCCTTGCCGTCAGAGGAGTATAGAGCTTTAATAAGAGAAAATAAAACCTTTAAAAACACCAATATTGATATAACTATGATAGATAATTCAGTTCTTTCAGGTTCACAGCTGCAGGTGCTGTTTTCCACACTACCTCAGCCTATGGCACTTTATTATGTGGGCGAGGAAACTATAAAAGCTTTATATGTTAACGCTGCATATACATCCTTGTTTGGACACAGCAGCGAAAGCTCTGTAATTACACCTCCTAAGCAAAAGGTGGACGGAAAAAATTCCTACAACTTTAAAAAATGCTTTACTGATGTTATTTTAGATAAAACTGCCAGAGATTATGAATATATTGCACTTGTTGATAATAAAGAAATCAATATTAAGATGCGTATTATTTATTTATGTAAGCTGGGCAACAGCCATATTGTTTTGGTAGGATTTTATAATTCCAGCGATAAGAAGCAAATTACAGGAAAGCTGAAATTAAAATCGGGAAAGCTTAGCAGCTTTAAAAAGCATAATTTTGTAAACACAATGTTAGTTGTAGATGATATGCGGACTAACCGAATGATAATTAAAGATATTTTCAAGGATTCTTATCATATCTTAGAAGCTGAAAACGGACAACAGGCATTAGATATTTTAAATGAGCAAGGTGAAGACATAGATATAATTCTTTTGGATTTGATAATGCCTGTTATGGACGGATTTACTTTTCTTAAGCATAAAATGAAAAACGGAAATTATTATGATATACCTGTTATTATAATTACCTCCAGTGATAGTCCTGAACAACAGCTTCAAACTATGGAGCTTGGTGCTAATGACTATATCTCAAAGCCTTTTATGCCTGATGTAGTCCAAAGAAGAGTAAATAATTTTGTAAAATCAAGGAAAAAATTCAAAAAGGTACTTAAAGAATACAATAATCTTGTTAAAAAAGCCCAATACGATTTACTCACCAGAATTTACAATAGAAGTACAGCTCAGGATATGATTATTAGTGCCTTGAGTATAAATAGTGGTCAAAAAAATGCCTTTATAATGATGGATGTAGATAAATTTAAGCTTATAAATGACACCTATGGCCACAATATCGGTGATGTGGTGCTTAGGACTGTGGCAGATACACTTAAGGAAACATTCAGAAAGAGTGATGTAGTTTCTCGCTTTGGTGGCGATGAATTCTGTGTGCTTATGCAGAATATTGGAGCTGAAGAGGATGTAGTTAAAAAGTGTACAGAATTTATAGATAAGCTTTCTGCTAAGTCCATAAGCAGCTTTGATATTCACACAAATGTATCCATAGGCTATTGCATAGATGATAGGAGCATGACATTCGAGGAGGTATATCAGCATGCTGATAAGGCACTTTACGATTCTAAGCATAAGGGAACAGGGCTTATAACTGGCTATAAGCTTGATTAATAGTAGAAATAATAAAAACGGCGGTAAAAAAGATATGTCCCCCTCTACTGGTTGTCCAGTAAAGGAGGATTATATCAAAAATTACTGCTGTTTTTTTATAAATAAAAAGCCCATAATTTTTAAAATTATGGGCTTAAAAATGTTTGTTTTATTACTTTACATCAAATTCGAGGCTCTTGAGAATATAGTGAACGAGGTTAGAAATAGGCATTCTTTCCTGTTCCATAGTATCTCTGTTTCTAACTGTTACACAGCCGTCTTCCTTGGATTCAAAGTCGTATGTAATGCAGAATGGGGTACCGATTTCGTCCTGTCTTCTGTAACGCTTACCGATAGAACCTGCATCATCATAGTCAACCATAAAGTATTTAGAAAGCATTGTGTAAACCTCGTCTGCTTCAGCGTTAAGCTTCTTAGATAAAGGAAGTACACAAGCCTTAAATGGTGCTAGAGCAGGGTGGAGGTGAAGAACAGTTCTGGTTTCTTTCTTATCACCCTCGCCGATTTCTTCTTCATCGTATGCTTCACAAAGAAATGCCAAAGCAACACGGTCAGCACCAAGTGATGGTTCAACAACATAAGGAATATATTTTTCATTTGTTTCAGGGTCGAAGTATTCGAGGGTTTTGCCGGAAACATTGCTGTGCTGAGTAAGGTCGAAGTCAGTTCTGTCGGCAATACCCCAAAGCTCTCCAAAGCCAAATGGGTAAACGAATTCAATGTCTGTTGTAGCCTTTGAGTAGTGAGAAAGCTCAGCTTGCTCGTGGTCTCTAAACCTGAGATTTTCTGGCTTAATGCCAAGACCTAAGAGCCAGTTCATACAGAAGTTCTTCCAATAGTTAAACCATTCAAGGTCTGTGTCAGGCTTACAGAAGAATTCAAGCTCCATCTGTTCAAATTCACGAGTTCTGAATGTGAAGTTGCCTGGAGTAATTTCATTTCTGAAGGATTTACCGATTTGTCCAATACCGAAAGGTAGCTTCTTTCTGGAGGTTCTTTGAGCATTAGCAAAGTTTACGAAAATACCCTGAGCTGTTTCAGGACGAAGGAAAAGTTCACTTTGCTTATCCTCAGTAACGCCTTGGAATGTTTTAAACATAAGGTTAAATTTTCTAATATCTGTGAAATTGCTCTTACCGCATTTAGGGCAAACAATTCCATTTTCCTTGATGTAATCCATCATTTGTTGGTCGCTCCAGCCATTAGGCTCAATGCCTGTAGCCTCTTCAATGAGCTTATCTGCTCTATGTCTTGTTTTACATTCCTTACAGTCCATAAGAGGGTCTGTAAAGCCACCTACATGGCCAGATGCAACCCATACCTGTGGATTCATCAAAATTGCACTATCAAGACCTACATTATACTTGGATTCCTGAACGAATTTTTTCCACCAAGCTTTTTTAACATTGTTTTTAAATTCTACTCCCAAAGGGCCGTAATCCCAAGTGTTAGAGATACCGCCGTAAATTTCGGAACCTGGATATACGAATCCTCTATTTTTACACAGAGCAACGATTTGGTCCATGGTTTTTTCTGTATTTTTAAGCATTTTATTGTCCTCCTTTAAAAAAATATGACAATCTAGTATTAATGATACCTCTTTAACAAAAAATAGTCAAGAAAAAAGTTCACCTTTTATGGATTATATGCTTAAAAGGTGAACTTTAGTTTAATTTTATTTGCTAACTGCAAATTTATTTTTTATCAGAATGGGTCCTTTTTATTAGAGCCTGATAAATTATCATCGGGCTTTTTACAGGAATTATCAGAAAAATCTGTTATGCTTTCCTGGGATTCAAAAACTTCAACTTCTGGTTTTTTGTCTTTTTTTAGAGTTATAAAAATAGCTGCTGCTAAAATTAGTACCACAGCTATGACTGCTATAATTTTTTTCATAAGTTGCCTCCTTTTAAATTTTTTACATTATAAAATAAAAAAATGAACTCATAATGAAGATTACAAAAAATAAGTAAAAATCCGTTTTCTGTATTTTTAGAAAACGGATTTAAAATCATTTTTGTTTATGTCCGCATAATGTGGATAAAGCCACTATCAGCCTGGATTCCACTTAGAAGAATAGATGTTATTGTGATGATTGTTTGAGCTAAAATTATTTCTGTTTCCACAGGATGTGAAAATTAGTGTTGATAAAATCAATAAAACAATGAGATTTTTCATTTTAAATCCTCCTTTTTTTAGTTTTATTTAATAAAAAATAACATTTATTTATTTCCATAATATGAATAAAAAAATAATTTTTATTTATTTAACTAAATTATTTAGCCAATCGCCTTTTTTTACTAAATAAAATCCTGTGGCACATTTAATAAGGTCTACTGCCTGAACTCCGGCATAAATTGCCGTAATGCTAAGATTGGTAAAATGAGCTAGACTGTATGCAATAGGAATACAAACTACCCAAGTAAATACAGAGTCAAACAAAAAGGTGATAAAGGTTTTTCCGCCTGTTCTAAGTGTATAGTAGCAGCAATGCACAAAGGAATAAACTCCCATAAATCCCGCTCTTACAAGGAGAAAATTAGTTGCTAAATTCTTAACAGCCTCGGTGGTGTTATATATATTTGGAATAAAGGGGGCAGTGAATGCCAACAAAAGTCCAAATACTACACAGTCCATAAGTCCGAATACAATGAGCTTAGTGTCAGTATCTCTGGCTTTTTCCTTTTCTCCCGCACCAAGCTGCTGACCGACTATAATTGAAATGGCACTGCCCATGGACATAAATGTAATATCAAATAAATTGGCTGCTGTTTGAGCTATATTTAGGGCGGCTACAGCGTTTAATCCTCTGACAGAATAGCACTGCATAATGGCTGACATACCCATGGACCACATAATTTCATTAATCATAAGGGGAGAACCCTTTATGGTAATATCCTTTATTAGCTTAGAGGGAATTTTCAGTGTTTTGAATAATCCCTTTGCAAAAGGATAGTTTTCCTTATGCTTTATCATAACTACTGCTATAATTAAAAGCTCGGCATAACGAGAAATAACAGTTGCAAGTGCTGCACCCTTAACGCCCATTTGAGGGAATCCGAAATTACCGAATATAAGGATGTAGTTAAAAATGAGATTAATGAAAACAGCCGCAATTCCTGCTTTCATAGGGAGCACAGTTTCACCTGTTTCACGCAAGGTTGAGGCAATGCTTTGGCTAAGGGTAAAGGGAAGAAGTCCCCAGAGCATAGTGTTCATATAAAGTCTGCCCTGCTGTAAGGTAAGAGCAAGATTGCCGCCGTCTGCACTTTCGTTTAGGAAAAGTGAAATTAAGCTTTCGCCCCAAAATCCCAGTACAAAAAGGCATATTATAAGCATTGAGATACAAAGCCACAGCTTATATCTTAGGGTGTTGCGAACACCCTCTGTGTCCTTATTTCCGTGAAACTGGGCTCCGAATATTCCAGGTCCCGAAATACCACCGAAAATAGCTAAGTTAAATATAAAAATAAGCTGATTTGCGATAGCCACCCCGCTCATTTGCTCTGTACCTATTCTGCCCACCATTATATTATCCAAAAGACCTACAAAGCAGGTTATAGCGTTTTGCACTACAATGGGTATAACAACCGCAAATACCATTTTGTAAAAGCTTTTATCCCCGATGAATTTGTTTTTCTTCAATCTACCAACTCCTTATATTGATTTTTATAAAAAAAAACCTTGCAATTTCTGCAAGGTTTTCTGGCGGAGAAAGAGGGATTCGAACCCTCGAACCGCGGTTAACGGTTACACGATTTCCAGTCGTGCGCGCTCGACCAACTACGCGATTTCTCCAAGGTTTGTTGATTGGTTTCAACAGTTATTTATTTTACAGCATAAACTTATTTTTGTCAAGCCTTTTTTGCAAATTTCTTTAAATTTTTTAAAAAATCTTTTCTTCATTACATTGACGGAGCAAATATATTGTGATACTATAATTAACTGAAATCAATGGAAAAGAGGTTTTTACTGTGAAATATATTAAACAATTTGCAGTTATCTTAGCTATTACATTCTTAGGTGAAATATGTAAATATTCTATTCCCCTGCCTATACCGTCAGGGATTTATGGTTTGGTATTTTTGTTTCTGGGACTTAGTTTTAAACTTATTAAGCTGGAAAATGTGGAAAACGCCGCAGATTTTCTTATAGAAATAATGCCTCTTATGTTTATTCCCGCAGCAGTTGGACTTTTAGAGTCAAAAGCCTCATTAATGGCAATGCTTTTGCCATTAATCGCTGCCATAATAGTAGGTACACCTATTATTATGGCTGTTTCAGGTATTGTAACACAATTTTTGATGAAAAAAGGAGAAAAAGACCATGAATAATATGCTCCAAACCTCAGTATATTTTGGTGTATTAATAAGCGTTGCAGCTTATGAAGCGGGAAATTTTTTGAAGAAAAAATTTAAAAACCCCATTTTTAATCCCTTACTTATTTCAATTATAATAACAATGTTGTTTTTGGCTGTTTTTAAGGTGGACTATTCTACATATTATGAGGGAGCTAAATATTTAAGCTATCTTTTAACTCCTGCTACTGTGGCATTAGCTGTGCCATTATATCGACAAATTCAGCTTTTAAAGGATAATTTCCTCTCTATTATGGCGGGAATTGCGGCAGGTACTTTAACAAGTATGGGGCTTATGTATTTGCTGTCCATAATTTTTAAGCTTTCTACCTCGGAATATGCCACCCTTTTGCCAAAATCCATCACCACAGCTATAGGAATGGGTGTTTCCGAAGAGCTTGGTGGGATTGTTACCATAACAGTAGCACTTATAATTTTAACAGGTATAGCAGGGAATATTATGGGGGAATTTGTCTGTAAAATTTTTAAAATAAAAAACTCAGCCGCAAGGGGTGTGGCTTTAGGTACATCAGCCCATGCTATTGGCACTGCAAGAGCCATGGAAATGGGAGAGATTGAGGGGGCAATAAGTAGTCTTTCAATTGCGGTAGCAGGAATTTTAACAGTGGTTCTTGCTCCTATTTTTATTAATTTGCCTTTATAGGATAAATTAAAGCAGAAGTATTTTTAGCATATATACTTCTGTTTTTTTACATATATTAAAAGGAAATATCTTTTTACACAATTATATTATTTCTAATTTGTATAATTTATATAATAAATGATAAAAGCCACTAATATCACTTTACTTTTTGCTATACTTATAATATAATGTAAAAGACTAATAAAGCAAATAAAGCAAATAAAGCAGCTATTAATTAATAGCTGAAATTTTAAAATAAAAAGGAGAGATTACCAATGAAATTTTCAGAATTTCCTTATGTTCGTCCTGATATGGATGCAGCGTGCACTTATATGAATGAGCTTACAGAAAAGCTTAAGACAGCAAAAACTGCTGAAGAAGAAATCGCAATTATTACAGATTATCGTGATAAATGCCTTGAAATCAGAAGTATGATGAGTCTTTGCTCAATTAGAAATACACAAAATACAAATGATGAATTTTATAAGTCAGAGCAGGATTTTTTTGACGAAGCAACTCCAACATACAGCAACGCATCTATTAATTTCGGAAAGGAAATTTTAAAGAGTCAGCATTTAGATGCTATTAAAAAGGAATTTGGAGAAATGTTTGTTTCTAACTTAGAATTTGATGCTAAATCCATGACAGAGGAAATTATTCCTCTTATGGAAGAAGAAAACAAATTAGTTTCCGAATATCAGCTCTTTAATGCTAATGCTAAGGTTAAATTCCAAGGCAAGGAAATGACAATTTCTGCTGTTACAAAATTTACTACAGATGATGACAGAAGTGTAAGAAAGGCTGCTATGCAGGCTCTCTCCGATTTCTATGTAAGCGGCAAGGAATTCCTCGATACCACATTTGATAAATTGGTTAAAAACAGAACAAAACAGGCTCAAATGATGGGTTACAAAACCTATACACCTCTTGGATATATCCGTATGAACAGAAACAGCTACAATGAACAGGATGTAGAAGTATTCAGAAAACAAATTGCCGATGTAATTGTTCCTGTTATTGTAAAAGCTAAGAATAATCAAGCTAAAAGACTTGGACTTGATAAGATAGCAATTTACGATAATAACTATAGATTTGCTGACGGCAACCCTAAGGGTTGTGAATCAGCAGAGGAAATGATGGAAATTACTCAAAAGGTTTTCTCCGATATGTCCCCACTCTTTAAGGAATATATCGACTTTATGATTGAGCACGAGCTTTACGATGCTCCTGATAGACCTGGTAAGAGAATTGGTGCATACTGTGATGGTATTCCAGCTCACGAATGTCCATTCGTTTTCCTTAACTACAATGGTACAGAAGATGCAGTAAGAACTACTTTCCACGAATTTGGACACGGCTTTGAGGGATATATGAGCAGAAAAGATAAGAATGCTAACTTCAATGGCTATACAATGGATATCGCTGAAACTCACTCCATGTCTATGGAATTCTTGTCTTGGAAGGGAATAGGCAGATTCTTCAACGAAACAGACCTTAAAAAATATAAGACCTCACAGGTTGAGGACGCTTTGACATTCCTTTCATACGGCACAATGGTTGACCATTTCCAGCATATTATTTATGCTAACCCTGACCTTACACCTGATGAAAGAAATGCAGAATGGGCTAAGCTTGAAAAGATTTACCGTCCATATCTTGACTTTGATGGAATTGAATTTTACGCAAATGGTGCTATGTGGCAGCGTCAGCAGCATATTTACTCCTCACCATTCTACTATATCGACTATGTACTTGCTCAGACCATCGCTCTCCAATTCTGGCAGTTAGCTGAAAAGGATTATGATAAGGCTCTTGACACATATGTTGAATATGTAAAGAAAGCAAGTTCTATGAAGTTTACAGATTTGGTTCGTTCAGCAGGACTTAAGGTTCCATTTGACGAAGGCTCACTTTCAGGATTGGCTGAAACAATCGAAAAAACATTGTAATATAAAAAATTATCTCCCGTATTAATTTACGGGAGATAATTTTTTATGCTTATTCTACCTTTATCATTCTGTATCCTACACCCACATGGGTTTGAATATATTGTGGGGAATTTTTGTCGGTATCTAATTTTTTTCTTAAAGTTGCCATAAAAACTCTAAGTGATGCCACATCATTTTCCCAGCTTTGGCCCCAAACGTGCTGAGTTATATAGGTATGAGTTAAAACCCTGCCTATGTTTTTAGAAAGCAAACATAGTAGCTTATACTCAATAGGAGTTAAATGAAGTTCCTCATCGCCCATATAAGCACAGCCAGCGGAGTAGTCGATTTTGAGCTTTCCGTTGGTGAATACCGAGGCTTCAATTCCTGGTGCAATGTTTAAACGGCGCTGTGTTACTCTAAGCCTTGCCAAAAGCTCCTCTACGGAGAAAGGCTTTGTTAAATAGTCATCAGCTCCTGCATCTAAGGCGTCAATTTTATCGGTGTCTTCGCTTCTGGCACTTATTACAATAATTGGCATATTAGACCAGCTGCGGATTTTAGTAATGACATCTATGCCATCCATATCGGGAAGCCCCAAATCCAAAAGCACTATGTCGGGATTGTGAGAGGCAGCGGCCATTATGGCGGATTGTCCGTTTTGTGCGGTTAGAAAATGATAGTCGTGAGTTTTCAAAGTGGTGGTCATCAAATTTTTTACTGAAGGGTCATCTTCAACAACTAATATAGTAATTTTATTCATAAATTTTAACCTCCTCAATAGGTAATGTAAATGTAAATACTGTACCGCGGGGGATATTATCAGAAACTGAAATTGTACCATTATGTGCTGTTACAATAGACTTACAAAGAGATAAGCCTAAACCAAGGCTTCTGCGACTATCCGCAATTTTATGTGTGCCGCTGTAAAACATATCAAAAATTTTAGGTTTCATTTCATCAGAAATACCCTCGCCATTATCAGAAACAGAAATTACTGCCTTATCCTTTTGAGGCCTTGTATAAATTTCTATTTTGCTGCCCTCCGGTGTGTATTTAATGGCATTATCCACAAGATTTATAATAACCTGCACAATGAGCTTTGCGTCCATTTTAGCAAGTAAAAATTCGTCTTGATGCCTTACTGAAATGTCATAGTTTACGCTTTTTCTGTTTATATGCTTTAAAGCCTCATCAATAATATCAGAAACAAGCTCTGAGTTAAAATGCAAATTAAGATGATTTTCCTCAAGCCTTGAAACAGAAAGCAGATTTTCCACCAAATTTATAAGCCACATAGAATCATCATAAATGTCGGTAAAAAGCTGAGTCTTTGTTTGCTCATCCATTTTATCTCCATTTGAAAGAAAATTACTGGCATTTCCTGAAATAGAGGTGAGAGGTGTTCTTAAATCGTGGGAAATTGCACGGAGTAAATTGGCACGGAGCTGTTCCTTTTGAGCTAATATAGCGGCGTTTTCTTTTTCCCTAGCGTTTTTATCATTTTCTAAGGCTAAGGCACATTCTCCTAAAATTGAAAGTGTCATACTTTTTTCGGAGCTGTCTAAAGGCTCTGAATTAACTTCAATTCCCGCAACTCCATAAACATTTTGATTAATTCTAATTGCAAGGTAAAGGCATTTTGCCCCAGAAAGCGTTTGTGTACTTGCTCCTGCGTGTTTATTATTTTTAAGCACCCAAAGTGCTACTGCTTTTTCGGAATCGTCAGTATAATTTTTATTTTTATTTTCTTCCACATATAAAATTTTAGGTGCTTTGAGTTCATTATTTTCAACAGGATAAATGATTATATCTCTTTTAAGCAAACGATTTAAGTGAAGTGCTGTGGAATTAATAATTTCCTCACTATTTTCTGCTTGCTGTAAGGACTGGTTTACATCAAACAAAATTTTATTTCTGTAGGCTGCCAAGGCTGATAATTTAGCGTGTTCCTTTAGCTTTAAGGCCAATGACCCTGTCAAAAATGCTGATATAAGCATAATAAAAAAGGTAACTGGATAACCTGTATCATAGGCGTTTAAGCTAAATCTTGGATTGGTAAAAAGAAAATTAAAGCTAAGAACACTTACCACAGATGAAAAAAAACTGTAGAATTTATTATGTGTAACCACAGAGGTAATAAGTACTCCCAAAACATAAACAGTAATGATATTAGCCTCTGCGAAATTCATATAATCAAAAATACCGCCTATTAAGCTTACTGCCAATAGAATAATAATACTTTTTATAAAATCACGGAGGGAAAATATTTGCTTTTTAGCTTTTCTTGGGTGATAGGGTTTATTTGAAGCGGCATCTGGGATAATGTGAATATCTAAATATGGTGCTGTGGCTATAAGCTTTTCGGTTAGAGTTTGACTTCTAAATATCTTGCCCTTGGAAATAGTACTTCTTCCAACTACGATTTTTGAAACACCTGAAAGACGGGCAAATTCTGCAATTTGAAATGGCACATCAGTACCGTAAACAGTTTCTATTTTAGCTCCCAATTGCTCAGCTAAGCGAATATTGCTCCTTAACCTGTTTAGGTTTTCACGGCTCATAGCGGGAAAATCAGGGGTTTCCACAAAAAGAGCAGTAAAAGCTCCCTTAAAGGCCTGAGACATTCTGGCCGCTGTACGAATGATTTTTTCGTTTGATGGTGAGGAGGAAAGACAAACTAAAATATGCTCCTCTGTGTGGTAATCTTCCTTTTGCGAAATGCTGCTTTGGCTGTTTACTCTGTCGGCACAGCGTCTGAGTGCTATTTCTCTAAGGGCTGTTAAATTTGGCAGAGTAAAGAAATTTGCCATTGCTTTTTGAGCCTGTCCCTCTTTATAGACCTTTCCGCTTCTTAGTCTTTCAATTAGCTCTTGTGGCTCAATATCCACAATTTCTACCTGGTCAGCTTGGTCAAATACATAGTCGGGAATGCGTTCTCGCACCTGTATTCCTGTAATTGATGCTACGGTGTCGTTAAGACTCTCTATATGCTGAACATTGATTGTAGTGTAAACATCAATGCCATTTCGTAAAAGCTCCTCAATGTCCTGATATCGTTTTATGTGACGGCATCCAGGAGCATTGGTGTGGGCAAGTTCATCAACTAATATAAGCTTTGGTTTTCTTTTAAGAGTTGCATCTAAATCAAATTCTCTTAGCCTAACGCCACTATGGTTTATGTATTTTACAGGAATTTGTTCAAGTCCCTTTAATAAAGCCAAGGTTTCGGGGCGTGTATGAGGCTCTATATAGCCTACTGCCACATCTATTCCCTGTGCTTTTACTGTGTGAGCGGCCTCTAACATAGCATAGGTTTTGCCTACACCTGCGGCAAATCCAAAATATATTTTAAGTTCGCCACGGGTTTTATCTTTTTCTTCGTTTTTTACCATCTGCAAAAATTTTTCAGGATTTCTGTCGTCTTTTTCCAATTCTCTCCCCCCTTGTTGTCAATTTCTAAGTTTTACTTTTATTATACAACCTATATAATTAATATACTATCAAAAAATAATAAGGAGTGTTAAGAAAGCATAAAGGCTGTGTAAATTTTAAAAATTACACAGCCATTTTTATTATTTATTTTCCATATTTTCTTTAATATCGATATTAACGCCCAGTACATTTACAGTTTCTTCTCCAAATAAGCCAAGAAGCTTTCCCGTAGTGTTATTTTCTACAATTTCTTCGAGGACTTTAATTGAAAGACCTGATGCCTTAGAAATAGCGGGAAGCTGAATTTTTGCTGATGCCAATGAAATATGAGGGTCAAGTCCTGAGCCTGAAGCAGTCATCAAATCAGCAGGGATATCCTCCCTTTTAATTTCTGGATTTAAAAGCAAAAAGTTTTCTATATTATTTTCTATTCTTTCCTGTAATGCAGGATTAGACGGACCATAGTTATATGAGCCTGAAGCAAGGCCTGTAAATTCTGAGCCATCAAGGTAAATTTCCTTGCCATTTTCGTTAATTGTGTAGGTATTATAATGAACTGCGGAAGGGCGGCATTTCATAAAATAATCCTCGGTAAAATCCTGACCCACAAATTTTGAGCCAACAGCTACGCCATCTATGTAAATAAGATTACCATTTGCTTGGCTTTTAAAAATAAGCTGGGACACTCCCGTCATAAAAAGCGGATAAATTAAACCGCAAATTGCCATTAAAATTAATGTTATGGTAAGGGCGGGGCGAATAGCTTTAATAAAGCCTTTGATGCTTTCCATTCTAATACCTCCTTAAAGACCTATTATCATAAGCAGAGGACTTATAATAATATCGATTATTTTAATTCCGATAAATGGGGTTATAACACCGCCTAAGCCATATATGAGCATATTTCTAAGAAGCATTTTACCCGATGACATTGGCTTATATTTAACTCCCTTCATAGCTAAAGGAATAAGGGCAGGGATTATAAGAGCGTTAAAAATTAACGCTGATAAAATAGCACTATTTTCTGATGAAAGTCCCATAATATTTAGTATGCTAAGCTCTGGGACGGCTGTCATAAATATAGCGGGAATAATTGCGAAATATTTGGCAATATCATTTGCTATTGAAAATGTAGTTAGGGAGCCTCGGGTAATAAGAAGCTGTTTTCCTATCTCAACTACCTCCAAAATTTTAGTGGGGTCGCTGTCAAGGTCAACCATATTGGCAGCCTCCTTTGCAGCTGTAGTACCTGAATTCATAGCAAGACCAACATTTGCTTGTGCCAAAGCGGGAGCATCATTGGTGCCGTCCCCTGTCATAGCAATAATTTTGCCCTGTGCCTGTTCTTTTTTTATCACAGCGATTTTATCCTCTGGCTTACATTTAGCTATAAAGCTGTCAACTCCTGCTTCCTCGGCTATAGTAGCGGCGGTAAGGGGATTATCACCTGTACACATAATGGTTTTAATACCGATATCACGAAGCCTTTCAAATCTTTCACGCATACCTGGCTTTACTGTGTCCTTGAGGTAAATAACTCCTAAAATTCTGTTATTTTTGCAAACAACCAAAGGTGTACCGCCTAAGGCTGAAACTTTTTCTACATTAGCTTGTAAATCGGAGGGAATAGCTCCTCCATTTTTAGTTACATATTTTATAATTGCATCGGAGGCGCCCTTTCGGATTTTTGTGCCGTCCTTTAAATTAAGACCGCTCATTCTTGATTGTGCGGTAAACTCGAAAAATTCAGCATTTTGAGGTGCAATACTTTTATCACCTAATTTACGAGCAAGTTCCAAGGTAGATTTACCCTCAGGGGTGTTATCTCCAAAGCAAGTGAGAGCGGAGCAGAAAATAAGCTCATTCTTCTCTACATTTTTTAAAGGGATAAAATCAGCAGCCAATCTGTTGCCAAAGGTAATTGTCCCTGTTTTATCTAAAATCATAGTGTCCACATCACCACAGGCTTCCACCGCTTTTCCTGACATAGCAATTACATTAAACTGTGTAACTCTGTCCATTCCAGCAATGCCGATAGCTGAAAGAAGCCCACCTATTGTTGTAGGAATAAGACAAACCATTAAGGCTATAAGTGTAGAGGTGGAAAGCTCTACTCCTGAATAAACACCCATTGGGTAAAGCGTTACAATAACGATTAAGAATATAATTGTAAGAGAAACCAAAAGTGTATTAAGAGCTATTTCATTTGGAGTTTTCTTTCGAGATGCTCCCTCCACAAGTGAAATCATTTTATCCAAAAAGCTATTTCCAGGGTCAGAAGTGATTTTTATTTTAAGCCAGTCTGAAACTACTGTTGTACCCCCTGTTACTGAGCTAAAATCTCCTCCGTTTTCTCTTACAACGGGAGCTGATTCTCCTGTGATAGCCGATTCGTCCACGGAGGCTATGCCCTCTATAACCTCGCCATCACCTGGAATAATTTCTCCCGTCTTAACTAAAACAATATCTCCTTTTTTAAGCTCACAGGAGGAAATGACAGCAGTTGTTCCGTCAGCATTAAGCAGATGTGCCTCTGTATCTTTTTGTGTTTTTTTAAGACTTGCAGCTTGAGCCTTACCTCTGCCCTCGGCTACTGATTCGGCAAAGTTTGCAAATAAAACGGTTATAAATAATATTATTGCAACAATAATATTATAGTTTCTAAGGTCGTTATTATCTCCACCAAAAATATTGGGGAAAAATGATAAAACGAGAGTGATAAAAAATCCAATTAAAACTACAAACATAACAGGATTTTTAATCATATAGCGTGGATTTAATTTTAAAAAGCTGCCCTTTACAGCTTCCTTTAAAATATCTGAAGAAATTCCCTTATTTTTTTTATTATTCATAAATAAAACCTCCTTATGCCCAGAGGGTGAGCTGCTCTGCCACAGGGCCTAATGCCAAGGCAGGGAAAAATGTGAGTGCAGCGAAAATATAAACTACAAATACTAAAATCACAGCAAAGCCTGTATTATCTGTTCGTAATGTTCCCACAGATTCTCCCATATAATTTTTCTTCATAAGAGAACCTACAATGGCAAGCTGAATTATAATTGAAATATATCTTCCGAGGAACATAACAATACCTGTGGTTATGTTCCAAAATAAAGTGTTATCAGAAAGGCCCTCAAAGCCAGAGCCATTATTTGCCGCAGATGATGAAAATTCATATAAAATTTGACTTAATCCGTGAAAGCTATCATTAGAAATTGCGGATAATCCTGCTGCTGTGCTTACAGCTATTGCCGAAAAGGTTAATATAAGAAATGGATGAATGATAATGCAAAGAGCGGTAAGCTTCATTTCCTTGCCCTCGATTTTTTTACCTAAATATTCTGGAGTTCTGCCTATCATAAGGCCACAGATAAATACTGACAAAATGGCATATAAAATCATATTCATAAGCCCAACACCCTTGCCTCCGAATACCACATTAAGCATCATATGAAGCATAGGAATTAAACCGCCCAGCGGAGTAAGGCTATCATGCATATTGTTTACTGTACCTGTGGTAAAGGAAGTGGTTACAATAGTAAATAGGGAGGAAAGAGCAGCGCCAAAACGCATTTCTTTGCCTTCCATATTTCCCATAGACTGATTAAGACCTATTTCTGAAAGCAGAGGATTTCCTTTGGTTTCTGCCCAAAAGCAAATAATAAGGCCTATGATAAATAAAATACTCATTGCAAGGAAAATACTGCGACCCTCTTTGCCAAAATACTTTTCTGTAATACTTGACTTGCAGCTTTTTAAAGAAAGCTGGGAATTATTTTCAGATAAACGCCGTTTCTTATTATCCTGTGCCATTTTTCCAAAGGCAATAACACAGGCTCCAGGCAAAAGCATCATAGAATACATTTCGATTAAATTTGTAAATATAGTAGGGTTTTCAATAGGGGAGGCAGAGTTAGCTCCCATAAAGCCTCCACCGTTAGTGCCTAAATGCTTTATAATTTCCATTGCCGCCACAGGGCCTGTGGAAATAATTTGCTTTGCCCCCTCAAGGGTATCTACAATTATATTTCCGCTTAAATTTTGTGGAACTCCCTGCCAAACTAAAAGTAAACCGCCGATTATTGAAAAAGGTAGTAAAACCCTTGTGATAATTCTCACTAAATCACGGTAGAAATTTCCCACGGAAATTTTAGAATGGCCTGTTAATCCACGGATAAAAGCGGCACAAACTGCATATCCTCCTGCAGCAGATACAAACATCATAAAGGTTATAACCAGCATTTGTGAAAGATGGGAAAGAGCGGTTTCACCAGCATAATGCTGTAAATTTGTATTTGTCATAAAGCTGATAATTGTGTTAAAGCTTAAATCAGCGGACATTGTGTCTATATTATTTGGATTTAAAAACAGTAGATTTTGAAGACGCAAAATAAAATAGCCTAAAAGCATCATAACAAAATTGGTAGCTATAAATGCTGTGGCATATTGTTTCCAATCCATTTGCTGATTTGAGCTTATACCGCCAATTCTATAAATGACATTATCAATTTTGTCGAATATTAAATCAGAGCAATTATGTTTTTCCGCGATAATGTTGTATAGATATTTGCCTACTGGAATAACTAAAATTATATAAAACAGGAGCAATATTATAATTTGAAACATAGGTCATATGCTCCTTTCCTAAAATCTTTCGGGATGAATTAAGGCATATATTAGATATCCGCCTATTCCCAAAGCTATTAAAAATAAAATTGTCATTTTATAATCCTCCTAATTTTGCGTGAAAATTTATTCCCTTGATTCTATTTCTTTGTTACATTGGTGAATAAGGAATAAAACCAATGCAGTTAAGCCTATAAGAATTACAAGCATAATAATATCATACATATTTGTCACCTCCAGTGCCTTGATTATAACATTGAGAATATGAAAAAAGGGTTAGCAGAAGCTTTATTGTGTTAAAAATATATAAAGATTATAGCCAGCCTAAAATAAACCCTATTGGAAGGATGAATACTCCTGTAAAAAATACAACTGATAATAAAATTACAGAAGGGGGAATTATAAATAATATTAAAGAAGAG
>SAMEA104404100__coassemble_1020_pt1 | contig 27535 bp, 19 predicted proteins | sample SAMEA104404100__metabat2_low_PE_056 | metagenome-assembled genome bin SAMEA104404100 (sample SAMEA104404100) | Balaenoptera acutorostrata
TGAGATAGATAAACTTATGAAAAAATCCCCTGAGCCCTTCAAGGTTGTTGACCTATACGAGAGGAATAAGGGGAAAACTCCTGATAATCAGCTTATTCAAGTGGTAAATGATATTTTATCAGATGTAGATTCTAAAATAGACGAAGCATCAGGTGGTACAAAATATACCGATGACCTTAGAAATACGCTACACAGCAGTACAAATGTAAATTCGGATGAAATCCATATAAACGATGTTTTGGATAATACCGATGATTTAATTAAAATCATAGAAAGCCTGAATGGTGATAACAATGAAAACTGATAATATGAGTAAATTATACAGCTATTTAGAGCAAAATAAACCTAAGATATATCCTATAAAAAATAAATATCTTAATAATATCCCTGAAGAAATAAGAAAAAATTATTTTAAAATGTTAGCGGCATTTCTTCATCAAAAGGAAAATATTTCCGATAGCCAAAAACAGCTTTATAAAAGACTTGTAGTAGGAGCTGTAAATGAAAATACAAAGGAAATAATTGATTTTACCGAAAATGATTTTGATTTTGAATTAGAGGATTTTATAGCCTTTGTAAAATTTGCCACAAAAAACAATCTAAAATATCGCTTTATTTTTGATGCTCTTGTTCTTATTTGTATGGAGGAAAAAAATAAAGAGCAAATTAAGCTTCTTGCTTATTTTTGTGAGGAGCTTGATGTAAATAAATTTGAGCTTATCTATCTTTCGGAAAATGCAATGGCAATTTTAGAAATGGATAGTATTAAATTTGCCGATGCTGAAATAAAAAGAGATAATATTTACTGTGAGCTTTCTAAGGATATTTTCTATGAATATATTGAATTTACTATGGATACAGCTATATTTAAGGGCGAAAAAATCACGCTTTACTCACCTGTGTCCCAGGATAAAACCACAGTTTGCGATTTAACTGAGGCACAAAACAGTAAAACACCCTCAGTAAAAATCATAGGAATAAAAATAAACTTAGATGAGTTTGCTCTTAGCTTTAAAAATAAAGAACAAGTTATAATGGAAAGCTGTGTATTTACAGGTGGAATAAATAATTCACTTATTTTTGAAAACTGTGAAAAGGTTATTCTCAATAATTGCAGCTTTGAAAATTTCAGTACTTTTGCGATTAAATTTAAAAAGGTAAAATCCCTTGAAATCACCAAAACTAAATTTATAGGCTGCATTAGAAAATATCATTCTCAGGATGCCCACTGGACTTCAGAGGGGCAGGTTATCTGCTCCTTGGATAAGGAAATCTCCGACAGCGTTATTTTAGAAGGCTGCGTTTTCGAGGATTGTGGAGGACAAAACACCTGTGAACGCACTAAATCCGCATTTATCTGTAATAGCAGGGTAAAAGCTGATAAATGCCGCTTTATTAGCTGTTGGAATTATCGAAATTGCACCGATGCCACCCGTGAAAAAGACCCCGAGGATAGAAGACGCACTATGTTTATGGAGGGTTCTCTATCAGTAAATTGTATTTTTGATGATTGTGCATTATTTTGTTAAAAAATTTCCCCTAAGACTTAATGCCTTAGGGGATTTTTAAAACGAAAAAGACTGCCGCAAACAGCAAATACGGCAGTCTTTCTCGAAAAAATGAGGAGTAAGTATATATCAAAAATAAGGGAAAAGCATATTTAATATCAGATAATTAAAACCAAATTATTCACCCTCATAATGTTTTTTGCCGAATTCAAAATGTCCTTCATCCCAAAGCTTATCAGCGGAGGGCTTCCAGCATTCAGCATACCTTGTACATTTAGCACAGAGGTGCTCGGCAGTTTCTGGGCTTAACATATCTGTGGATTTAGCTCCTGTTTTTGCAACCATTTCAGGAAGCTTTTCAGGGTTTTCCAGCATAGGACATGGACGGAGATGATTTTCATTAAAAGGCTGTCCGTCATGGTATGCCATAAAGAGTGGTGAACGCAAGCAATCAAGGAGAGATTTTTCTCTGATATTGCTGTCGGAGTAGTGAATAAATACACAGGGGTCCACATCACCGTTGGAGTTAATATGAAGGTATCTTCTACCTCCAGCAATACATCCGTCCACATATTCAGCATCATTTTGGAAGTCCATACTGAATATGCTCTTTGTTTCTCTGAATTTTCTGATTTGATGATACATAAATTCTCTTTGCTCAGCGTTAGGCATAAGCTCAGGAATAGCATCATTTCCAACAGGCATATAGTGGAAGTACCATACAAAATCAGCACCCCATTCAATGAGCTGGTCGAAGAATTCCTCACTGGAAATGCTTTCGCAGTTTACAGATGTGTAGCAGCAGGAAGCACCAAAGGGAAGCTTGTGGTCCTTGAGAATTTTCATAGCCTTAACAACCTTGTCGTAGGTGCCATCGCCACGGCGGGAGTCTGTGGTTTCACGACTACCTTCAATGCTGATAGCGGGAACAAAGTTTTTAACTCTAAGCATTTCCTCTGCAAATGCTTCATCAATAAGTGTAGCGTTTGTAAATGCAAGGAAAATACAATCACTATGCTTTTCACAGAGCTTAATAAGGTCATCCTTACGAACCATAGGTTCACCGCCTGTGTATATGTACATATAGATACCAAGCTCCTTACCTTGAGTGATTATATTATCAATCTCATCAAATGTAAGGTTTAATTTGTTGCCGTATTCAGCAGCCCAGCAGCCTTTGCAATGCAAATTACAAGCACTTGTAGGGTCAAGTAAAATTGCCCAAGGAATATTACATCCGTATTTTTCACGGCATTCCTGCTGAATAGGCCAGCCAATAATGTTTGCATTTAGCATAAAGTTAGTAAAGAATGTTTTTATAACACCTAAATCTGTATCTTTAAATACTCTCATAATGAGCTTATACCAGTTAGAATTAGGATTATCTAAAATTTGCCTAAAGGCAGCTCTTTGTCCAGGATAGCTGTCCTCGCCAGTTCCTGCAATTTTATCAACCCAGTCCATAAGCTTAGGCATATTTTTTTCTGGATTTTTTTCTATGTAGCCAAGTGCGGTATTAATACCGAGTTTTGCTAAATTTTTTTGCATAATCTAAACAACTCCTTCGTTAATTTGTGTCTTTATTCTAACAAAACTTTAAGGAGTCAACAATATTCAAAAAACCCGCCATGCCTAAAATTTAGTCAAAGACGGGTTAATTGTATATATTTTTATCATTTTTGCTTTTTTGATAGACTTGCTTTTCTAAAGGAGATTAAATCCCTCATAATATTACCCTCAATAAGAGTCATCAGCTTTTCAGCCATAAGCTCAGGCGTAATTTTCATATCACCCTTAATCCAGTTTAAAATCACACCTGTAAAAGCGTATTTGTAAAAATCTGCGATGAATTTTTTGTCTTCCTCAGAAACCTCTAAAGTTTCTGAATTTTTATCTACTACATCCTTTAATATGTCATAAATAAGACTGTTTAAGTAGTTTTCTACCTGTTCATGGCTTACAGAATGATATATATTTAAAATTATCACCTTGTTTTCTAATACTACATTGAATATTTCCAGCATAGCATTCTGCCAGCTTTTAAACCTAACCTTGTTTTCTATGATTTTTTTAGCATCTTCTGTAAACATATTTTCAATTAAATCATATATATCCTTATAATGATAATAAAAGGTCATTCGGTTTACTCCACATTCATTTGTTATATCATTAATTGTAATTTTATGCAGGGGAGTGGTCATAAGCAGATTTTTAAAAGAGGCTTCTAAAGCTTTCTTTGTTATGTTTGACATATTATCCCTCCTATTTCAGCATATATATTTATAATTTATTTTATCATATATACATCTATTATTCAATAAATATATTTATGATATATCATATAGCTAAAATTATATTAACATATTGTAATATAGATATGAATTAGACATAAAATGAGATAATTTTTTCTTATTTAGTTGTAAAAAGCTTTTTAATATATTATAATAAAGCTAAATAAAATTCATTTTAGTTTTTAAGGAGAAATTAAATGCGTGTAGCATTTCTAACACTTGGATGTAAAGTAAACCAGTACGAAACTCAGCTTTTAAAGGAGAAATTTAAAGCCTTAGGTTATGAGGAAACAGAATTATCAGAAAAAGCTGAGGTTTACATAATAAATTCCTGTACGGTTACAGCTTATGCCAATAAAAAAGCCAGACAATCAATTCACAGAATAAGAAGAAATAACCCTGATTCTGTAATTGCCCTAATCGGTTGCTTCCCACAGGCTTTTCCTGAGGAGGCTTTGGATATAAAGGAGGCTGATATAATAGTCGGCACCTACGATAAGCTAAAAATTTGTGATTTTGTAAAGGAATTTTCCCAAAAACACGAAAAAATCATAAGGGTAACTCCACACCCAAAGGGAGAAAAATTTGAAAATCAAAAAACATCTGCCCACGAGGATAAAACCCGTGCGTTTTTAAAAATCGAGGACGGCTGTGAGAGATTTTGTGCTTATTGCATTATACCAAAGGCAAGAGGTCCTGTCCGCTCAAAGCCCATAGCTGATATTATAAATGAAACCGAAATCTTAGTGAAAAATGGCTATAAAGAAATTGTTTTAGTGGGAATAAATCTTGCTATGTACGGCTATGATATAGGACTTAGGCTTATTGACGCTGTAAGAGAGGTTTGTAGGGTAAAGGGTGTTGAAAGAGTTCGTCTTGGCTCTAGTGAACCTATGCTGGTTACAGCGGATGATTTTAAAGAAATGGCAGCCTTTAAAAATATTTGCCCTCAGTTTCATGTGGCGTTACAGGCTGGCTCTGATAAAACCCTCAAGCGTATGGGCAGAATTTACAATTTAGATGAATATAGAGAAATTATAAGCGTTATAAAATCAGATTTTGAAAATCCCGCCATTACTACTGATATTATAGTAGGCTTTCCGGGAGAAACAAATGAAGATTTTAATGAAACAGTTAATTTTGTAAAGGAAATGGGATTTGCTCAAACTCATATTTTCCCTTATTCAAGGCGGGAGGGTACAAGTGCTGACAAAATGACAAACCAAGTTCCTGAGCTTGTCAAAACCGAAAGAGTAAGGCTTCTAAACGAAATTGCCCATATAGAAAGACAAAAATTTCTTAAGTCCCAGGTTGGTACAGTGGCAGAGGTTTTATTTGAAAATACTGTTACCGAGCTTGGCAGAAAAGGTCATAGCTTAAATTATACCCCTGTTTTTGTATCTTCCAAAAGGGCAGTTAGAGGAGAAATTCACAAAGTTAAAATAAAGGCTACCACAGAAGATGGCTGCATAGGCGAAATAATCGACTGAAAGTAGCTTTTTAAAAAAAATAAATATAAAAATTATGGTAAGGAGTGTTTTAGATATGTCAGTAAAAAGAGTTTATGTAGAAAAAAAGCCTGAATTTGCCGTAGCAGCAGATGGCGTTTTTTCTCAGCTAAAAAATGCTTACCCCAATTGCGGTATCACAGGAGTAAGGCTTTTTAACCGTTACGATGTAGAAAATATCACAGATAAGGACTTTAGATACGCTGTTAAAACAGTATTTTCCGAGCCGCCTATCGACAATACCTACGATGAGCTTCCCGAAACCCAGGGCTATGTTTTGGCAGTAGAATATTTGCCAGGGCAATTTGACCAAAGAGCAGATTCAGCCGCTGTATGTATTTCACTTTTCACTCAAAAAGAACGCCCCATTGTTAAAAATGCCAGAATTTATATTTTTGAGGGTAATATTTCCGACGAAACCCGTGAAAACATCAAGCATTTCCTTATTAATCCCGTTGAATCCAGAGAAGCATCCCTGGAAATGCCAAAGACACTTAAGGATAATTTCCACATTCCAACAGAGGTTGCCATAGTTAATGGCTTTATCAATATGAGCCGTGAGGATTTGGAAAAATATATTTCTGAAAACGGACTTGCTATGGATATTGATGATATACTCTGCTGCCAGGATTACTTTAAAAACACCGAAAAAAGAGATCCTACAATCACAGAGGTTAAGATGATTGACACCTATTGGTCCGACCACTGCCGTCATACAACTTTCTCAACTCATCTTGATAATGTTAGCTTTGAATGTGAAGAAATTCAAAAATCCTATGAAAATTATCTTTCTATGAGAGAAAGCTTAGGCAGAGCAAAAAAGCCAATCACCCTTATGGATTTAGCAACAATTGGTGCTAAATATCTTAAAAAAGAAGGACTTCTCACAAATCTTGATGAATCCGAAGAAATAAATGCTTGTTCTGTAAAGATTAAGGTAAATCACGACGGAAATCTTGAGGACTGGCTCCTTATGTTTAAAAACGAAACTCATAACCATCCAACTGAAATTGAACCCTTTGGTGGAGCAGCAACCTGCTTAGGTGGTGCAATCAGAGACCCACTTTCGGGCAGAAGCTATGTTTACCAGGCTATGAGAGTTACAGGTGCATCGAATCCCTTAGCACCTCTTTCCGAAACAAGAAAGGGAAAGCTTCCTCAAAGCAAGATTACAACAACAGCAGCTCAAGGTTATAGCTCCTATGGTAACCAAATAGGTCTTGCCACAGGTCAGGTAAGTGAGGTTTACCACCCAGGATTTGTAGCAAAACGCCTTGAGGCTGGTGCAGTAATTGCCGCAGCGCCTGAGGAAAATGTAATTCGTGAGGTTCCCGAGGCAGGGGATATAGTTATTCTTCTTGGTGGTAAAACAGGTAGAGATGGCTGTGGCGGTGCAACAGGCTCCTCTAAATCCCATACTGTTGACTCTCTTTCCACCTGTGGTGCAGAGGTTCAAAAGGGTAATGCTCCTGAAGAAAGAAAAATCCAAAGACTTTTCAGAAATGGCGAAGCTACAAAGCTTATTAAGCGTTGTAATGACTTTGGCGCAGGTGGTGTTTCCGTTGCTATCGGTGAACTTGCTGATGGACTTGAAATAAACCTTGACCTTGTTCCTAAAAAATATGACGGCCTTGATGGTACAGAACTTGCAATCAGCGAATCACAGGAAAGAATGGCAGTAGTAGTAAGAGCTATTGATATGGATAGATTTATTAAACTTGCCGAAAAGGAAAATCTTTCTGCTATCCCTGTTGCTGCAGTTACAAATAAAAACCGCCTTACAATGACTTGGAACGAAAAGAAAATAGTTGATATTTCCAGAGATTTCTTAAACTCCAACGGTGCTGATAAGCATATGAATGTGGTAGTTAAGGCTCCTGAGCATTTTGCTCAAACCTTGGAAATGAAGGATATAAAAACACGCTGGATGGAAAATGTTTCATCTCTCAATGTTTGCTCACAAAAGGGCATAGGAGAAAGATTTGACTCCACAATCGGCAAGGGTACAGTACTTATGCCATTTGGTGGTAAGCATCAGCTCACACCTACACAGGCTATGTGTGCTAAAATCCCTGTAAGATATGGCGATACCAACACCTGCTCTCTTATGAGCTGGGGCTATAACCCAGAAGTTTCTTCCCGTTCTCCATATGCAGGTGCAAAATCCGCTGTTATTGAATCAGTAGCTAAGCTTATTGCAACAGGTGGCTCAAGAAAGAGATGTTGGCTTTCTTTCCAGGAATTTTTTGAAAAATTAACCACAGAGTCAAGCTGGGGCAAGCCAATGGCAGCACTTTTAGGTGGCTTGGATGCACAGGTTAAGTTAGAGGTCGGTGCAATCGGCGGTAAGGACTCTATGTCAGGTACATTTGAAGACATCAGCGTTCCACCAACACTTATTTCCTTTGCTGTAAGCACCGCTGATAGTGATAAAGTAATTTCCCCTGAATTTAAAAAATCAGGCAGTAAGGTTTACTATATTGCTCCTAAATATGATGAGGATATGATTTCTGACCTTGATAGCGTTAAGGAGATTATGGATAAGGTTGAAAGCCTTATTGCTGACGGAAAAATTTCCTCCGCTTGGGCAGTTGGTATGGGTGGTATTTCTGCTGGTATTACAAAGATGTGTGTAGGTAATGGTATTGGCTTTAAATTTAATGAAAATGCTCCTATGGGAGAAATGTTTAATCCTGTTTACGGTGCATTTATTTTAGAGGCTAAGGAAAGTATTGATGGTGCTATACTTCTCGGCGAAACCACAGAAAAATACAGCATCATTATCGAAAACACAGAAATTGATATGGAGGAAATACAACAAGAATGGGAAAATACTTTGGAGCCTATTTTTCCAACTAAGGTTCCTACTCCAAAACTATATATTCCTAAAATTTCATATAAAACAGAAAATCGTGTAAGCTTTGGCACAAAACTTGCAAGACCTAAGGTTCTTATTCCTGTATTCCCAGGCACAAACTGTGAATATGACACAGCTAAGGCCTTTGAAAAGGCAGGGGCAGAAACTGAAATTTTCGTTGTTAATAATCTTAAGCCTGTTAGAATTAATGAATCTGTTTTAGCTATGGAAAAGCTCATTAAGGACTCTAATATTATTGCAATACCAGGAGGATTTTCAGGTGGTGATGAGCCGGATGGTTCTGCTAAATTCATCGTTTCCTTCTTTAGAAATCCAAGAATTACAAATGCAGTAAGAGAGCTTCTCCAAAAGAGAGATGGACTTATGCTGGGTATTTGCAACGGCTTCCAAGCACTTATTAAATTAGGCTTAGTTCCATACGGCGATATAGTTGATATAGACGAAAATTCTCCTACAATTACCTATAATGTAATTGGCCGCCATCAATCAGGTTTAGTTAGAACAAGAATTGCCTCCAATAAATCCCCATGGCTTATGCACACCAATGTTGATGATATTCATACAGTGGCAATTTCCCATGGTGAGGGCAGATTTGTAATGCAGGAGGACGAGGTTCAAAGAATGATTGAAAACGGACAAATTGCTACCCAATATGTAGATTTGAATGGTGAACCTACTCTTGATATCAGATATAATCCCAATGGATCACTTTTGGCAGTTGAGGGTATCACATCTCCAGACGGCAGAGTTCTCGGCAAGATGGGCCACTCCGAAAGAGCAGGTAAGGACATCTTCAAGAATATTGACGGAGATTATGAGCAGACTATTTTCCGTGGTGCAGTTGATTATTTCACAAAATAGATTAATATTTATAAAATAAAGGATAATTTTATGAAAAATTTCAAAAATTACATATCCGAAAAATACAAAGAACCAAAGTTTCAGGAAATTGAAGAGGGGATTTACAAAACCAAGTCCCCTTACGACAATGAAGATATTTTTGTAACATCTCTTACATTTGAATTTGAACCTCAATGCTATGAAGAAGCTGATGCTACCCCTCAAAATATGCCACAGGTTCCTATTGAGGGAATTTTAGACGAATTTAATGTATTTGTTACGGATTTCTATGATGAATTAAATGAAACAAGTGAAATTACTTGTTATCAGGAGTTTGGTGCATTGAATTTATCAGATATTCAAAATTTGCGAAAACTTATCGAAAAACGCTTTTATGCCGTACCCTACATAGATGAGGAAGATGAAGAAGAATACTATGAAATGGTAATTGAATAATTACTTTTTTCAGAATAAAACTGATTTTAAGTATGTTCTGGCAATATATTCTTATGATTATATGTATATGATGAAATTAAGGGGTATTTATCATAATACCCCTTAATTTATATAATTTTATCGTTTTATTTTAATTACAGGAGAAAATCAAATATATGGGTTGTTTAGGAAATATTTTGTGGTTTATCTGTGGAGGATTTTTTAGCGGACTTGGTTGGGCAATATCGGGCTGTCTTTGGTGTATAACAATAATCGGAGCACCTGTGGGAGTACAATGCTTTAAATTTGCCGCATTAAGCTTTTTCCCTTTCGGAAAAAATGTAATATACGGCGGCGGAACAGTTTCACTGCTTTGCAATATTATTTGGCTTATTGTGTCAGGTATACCATTGGCAATAAGTTCTGCAGTAATGGGAGTAATTTGCTGTATTACAATAATCGGTATACCTTTTGGCAAACAGCATTTTAAATTGGCAAAATTGGCTCTTATGCCCTTTGGAACAATTATAATATAGGTGATAAAAATATGATTAATTTAATTGTAGCCTATGATAAAAACCAGCTTATTGGAAACGGATATAAAATGCCTTGGAATATCCCTGAGGATATGGCACATTTTAAAAATATGACCATGGGAAATGTGGTTATAATGGGCAGAAAAACCTATGAGGGCATAGGAAAACCTCTCCCAAATAGAATTAATATTATAATTTCAGCCACAAAAAACTTTAACGGAGAAAATTTATTTACCGCCAAAACTTTCAAGGAAGCTATTAATATGTTTTCGGAAAAGGAAATTTTCATAGCTGGTGGAAAAAGTATTTATGAACAGGCTCTGCCATATTGTCAAAATTTATTTATTACGGAGATTGAGGGAGAATTTGAGGGCAACACTTACTTTCCTCAATTTGATGGAAACTTATATAAAAAAGAAATCCTCGGATATACCCAGGGAATATATAAGTGCAAATATTTAAAATATGTAAGAATATAAAAATAAACGGTATTTCAAAAAAAGCTGAAATACCGTTTTATTTTACTTAATGATATATTTGAGCAAGTTTTCAGAAAGCTCGTCCATCCAAGGACTGTTAAATTCTTCGATTGTACCATTATCACAAGCAGAAGAAAGTTCAGGCTGAACAGGAAGCTCACCAATAACAGGAATATTCTTTTCCTTAGAAATTTCGTGAATTTTGCTTTCGCCGAATACTTTAATCTTCTTTCCGCAATCAGGACATTCAACATAGCTCATATTTTCTACCATACCCAAAATCGGAATATTCATTTTCTTAGCCATATTTACAGCCTTTTCAACAATCATTGAAACTAATTCCTGTGGAGAGGTTACAATGATAATTCCGTCAACAGGAATGGACTGGAAAACTGTAAGAGGAACATCACCTGTTCCGGGTGGCATATCAATAAACATAAAGTCTACTTCATTCCAAAGAACATCGGACCAGAATTGCTTAACAATACCTGCAATAACAGGGCCCCTCCAAATAACAGGGTCTGTTGGATTTTCTACCAAAAGATTAAGGGACATAATTTTAATTCCAGTAGAAGTTTCGCTTGGAATAATTCCGTTTTCATCTCCCTTAGCTCTGCCGTTAATGCCGAACATCTTAGGAATTGAAGGACCTGTAATATCTGCGTCCATAATCGCAGTTTTATAGCCTTTTCTTTTTGAAACAACAGCGGACAAGCCTGTAACGAGGGATTTACCAACGCCACCCTTACCGCTGACAATACCGATAATTTTCTTAACCTTAGTGCCTTCATGAGGCTGCTCTAAAAAGCACTCAGCTTTTCTGTCATTACATTTTTCCTGACAATGAGCACAGTCATGTGAACAGTTAGTTGACATAAAAATATCAGTCCTTTCCTACATAATTTTACACTTTATATGTTATCACTATTTAATATATAAGTCAATATTATACTTATACGGTAAGGATGATATTTTATAGGTCTTACTAATTTTTTATTTTATCTATGGCATTTTTTTCGAGTCTTGAAACCTGTGCCTGACTTATGCCTATTTCCGCTGCCACTTCCATTTGAGTTTTCCCCTTAAAAAATCGCAGAGCTAAAATTTCCTTATCTCTTTCGCTTAATTTTTTCATAGCTTCCTTTATATGAATTTCGTTTATCCAGTCCTCATCAGAATTGCTGTCACCAAGCTGATCCATTATAAAAACTGTATCTCCATTATCAGAATAAAGTGGCTCATATATGGAAACAGGGTCAACTATTGCCTCTAAGGCCACTGAAATTTCCGCAGAGGGTACCGCCATTTCCTTTGATATTTCATCTACTGTGGGTTCTCTATCCAGTTTTATAGTGAGGTTTTCTCTCACTTGCATAGCTCTGTATGCTAAATCTCTTGTGGAGCGACTTACCCTCACAGAGTTGTTATCTCTTAGAAATCTTCTAACCTCCCCTAAAATCATAGGTACACCGTAGGTTGAAAATTTTACATTTTTGGTGGTATCAAAATTTTTAACAGCTTTAATAAGACCAATTACTCCTACCTGGAATAAATCATCCGCTTCCTCTCCTCGATTTGAAAACTTTTGCACCACGCTTAAAACTAATTTTAAATTTCCACAGACAACCCTATCTAAAGCCTCGTCATCGCCCTTTTGAGCTCTTATAATAAGCTCGTTTTTTTCTTTTTCTTTCATAGTTTTTAGCTCAGAGGTATTTATTCCGCAAATTTCAACTTTGTTATAATACAAATTAACACTTCCCGATATATTTTATCTAAAGTATTAACAGCTTTATCAAAGACTAAACCCTGTAATTTTTACCAAATTAAATTAAAACCAATTCAATGTAAGTTTACTTATTGACAATTTTAATTTTTAAGCTTATAATAATTTCATCATAATAAAATCATAAGCCGTGAAGAGAAAAACCGTCATAATATTTCGGTACAGAGAGAAAGCACTTTGGTGAAAGCTTTTGCGAAAAAAGACGGGGGCTGCCTCGGAGCTTCGACGACAAAATCGCCGACGTAATATATGCGTTAAATTTATCAAAGTGACAGCTTTTTAAATTAGCTGTAATCTGGGTGGTACCACGGAATTTTATGCTTTCGTCCCTTTTTGTAGGGGATGGGAGCTTTTTTTATTATAGTAATTAAAAATAAGGAGAGATAGATTTTATGCAATGGCAAAGTGTTAACGAACTTCGTGAAAAATTTCTCAAGTTCTTTGAAAGCAAAAACCACACAATTCTTCCAAGTGCATCCTTAATTCCAAAGGATGATGCCAGCCTTCTTCTAATTAACTCAGGTATGGCTCCACTAAAAAAATATTTTTTAGGACAGGAAACTCCTCCGAATAAAAGAGTTACAACCTGCCAAAAATGTGTAAGAACAGGCGATATTGAAAATGTAGGTAAAACAGCTCGTCATGGTACATATTTTGAAATGCTGGGTAACTTCTCTTTTGGAGATTATTTTAAGAGAGAGGCTATTCATTGGAGCTGGGAGTTCTTAACCGAAGTAATCGGTATGGAGCCTGAAAGACTTTACCCATCCATTTATTATGAGGATGATGAGGCATTTGAAATTTGGAACAAGGAAATTGGTGTTCCTGCTGAAAAAATCATCAGATTTTATAAGGACGAAAACGGAAAATGTGATAATTTCTGGGAACATGGTTCAGGTCCCTGCGGCCCTTCCTCCGAAATTTACTATGACCGTGGCGAAGAATATGGCTGCGGCAAGCCTGACTGTAAGGTAGGCTGCGACTGCGATAGATATATGGAGGTTTGGAACAATGTATTCAGCCAGTTTGATTCTGACGGCAATGGCACCTATACTCCACTTGAACACCCTAATATAGATACAGGTATGGGACTTGAAAGACTTGCTTGTATTGTACAGGGCGTTGATAACCTCTTTGAGGTTGATACAGTTCAAAATATTATGAAACATATTTCAAAAATTGCAGGAATTAAATACGGCGATAACGATAAATCCGATGTTTCCCTCCGTGTTATCACAGACCATATCAGAAGTACAACATTTATGATAGGTGATGGTGTAGTTCCACAAAATGAGGGCAGAGGCTATGTTTTAAGAAGACTTCTCAGAAGAGCTGCTCGTCATGGCAGATTAATCGGTATTAAGGACCCATTCCTCTATAAGGTTTGCGAAACAGTTATTAAGGAAAATGAAACAGCTTATCCTGAGCTTGTGGAAAAGAAAGATTATATCATCAAGGTTATCAAGGTTGAGGAAGAACGCTTTGCTAAAACAATTGACCAGGGTATGGAGCTTCTTTCCGCTATTGCAGATAAGATTGAAAAGAATTCTGTTAAGGGCGAAAAGATTATGTCAGGTGAGGAAGCATTTAAGCTTTACGATACCTTTGGTTTCCCAATAGACCTTACAAGAGAAATCCTTGAGGAACGCTCCATTTCTCTCAATGAGGATGAATTCCTTGAAAAAATGGAGGAACAAAGAGTAAGAGCAAGAGAAGCCAGAGCAAGTATGAATTTTGAAAGCTGGAAAACAGATGTTTTGGCAGGTCTTAATTTAAAGAGCGAATTTACAGGCTATGATACACTTACACAGGAGGCTAAGGTTTTAGCTATTGTTTCAAATGGCGAAAAAGTTTCCTCTATTTCCGAGGGCGAAATGGGTATGATAGTTTTAGATAAAACCTCCTTTTATGCAGAAAGCGGTGGTCAGGTAGGTGATATCGGTACAATTAAATGTGGAGAGATGGAATTTAAAGTTATTGATACAAAGAAATCCCCAACAGGACTTATTATGCACACAGGTGAAATGGTAAATGGTATTCTCACAGAAAACGACACAGTTATTGCCGATGTAAGCCGTAAGACCAGAAATGCTACAATGAGAAACCACTCTGCTTGTCACTTGCTCCAAAGAGCATTACAGGAGGTTTTAGGAAGCCATGTACATCAGGCAGGCTCCTATGTAGACCCATTGGGTTGTAGATTTGACTTCTCCCACTTTGACGCTATGACACCTGAACAAATCGACAAGGTTGAATATCTTGTTAATGATATGATTTTGTCCTCTATGCCTGTGGATACAAAGGAAATGCCAATCGAAGAGGCTAAGAAACTGGGTGCTATGGCATTGTTTGGCGAAAAGTATGGAAATATTGTCCGTGTAGTAAACGCAGGTGATAGAAGTATTGAATTCTGTGGCGGTACTCATGTGGATAATACAGCTAAAATCGGTCTTTTCAAAATTGTTAAGGAATCCTCTGTTGCCGCAGGTGTAAGAAGAATTGAGGCTGTAACAGGACGGGGCATCCTAAAGCTTATGGAACAAAATAATTCTATTATGCTCAAGACTGCTGAAAATATAAAGGCAGGTAGTATAGCTGAGCTTCCTGAAAAAACTGCTGCTATGGCTGATGAAATTAAAGCTAAGGACAAGGAAATTGATAAGCTCACCCAGGTTATTGCAGATATTAGAACCAGCACACTTATGGATAATGCTATTGAAGTAAACGGCATTAGATGCGTAACAGCCTCTTTCACAGGTGTTAAGGTTGACGCACTTCGCAAGATGTCAGATAAGATTAAGGAATATGCACCTAATATGGTTGGCGTTCTGTCATCTATCAACGGAGAAAAGGCAAGTATTATTGCAGCCTGTGGTAAAAACGCTATCGAAAAGGGTGTTCATGCAGGTAAACTTATTAAACAAATCACATCTATGGTAGGTGGTAGCGGCGGCGGTAAGCCAGATTCCGCTATGGGTGGTGCTTCCGATATTTATAAGATTGACGAGGCTATGGCTAAGGTACCAGAAATTATTGGAGAAATGACTAAGTAAAATAAATTTACCGCTAAAATACAGGGAAAGGAGATATTTATGGACTGCTTATTTTGCAAAATAGCTAAGGGAGAAATTCCGAGCAAAAAAATTTACGAAGATGATAAGGTCTTTGCTTTCTATGACATTGACCCTCAAGCTCCCACACATTTTTTGGTAATTCCCAAGGAACATATCACATCCTGCGATGAATTAACAGCTGAAAATGCTGAAATCGTGGCACATATTTTCCTTGTAATTAAAAAAATTGCCAAGGATTTGGGACTTGAAAATGGATATAGAATTGTAAACAATTGCAAAGAGGACGGCGGACAAACTGTTCCTCATATGCACTTTCATGTTTTGGGTGGCAGACTTCTTGCGTGGCCTCCCGGTTAACAGATAGGAGATAATAAAATGGATGAATTTTACACACTTCAAGTGGCAGGACTTGAAAGAAAGCTTAAAATCTGCCCTGTAAACGATAAAATGTCCATAGCGGGTTTTATAATGTTTTCCGATGTGGAACTTACCGTTAAATGTGCTGAGGAGCTTTTAAAAAAAGTGCCAGATTTTGATATAATGCTCACCGCTGAATCCAAGGGTATTCCTTTAGCCTATGAAATGGCAAGAGAATCTGGCAAAAATTATATTCTTGCCAGAAAGAGCAAAAAGCTCTATATGAAAAATCCTATTGAGGTCAGCGTTAAGTCCATTACTACTGAAAAAGTGCAGACCTTAGTCATTGACGAGGATGATATGAATGCACTAAAGGACAAAAGAGTGCTTATAGTTGACGATGTTATAAGTACAGGCGAATCTATGTATGCTTTGGCTGAGCTTGTAAAAAAGGCTGGCGGAAATATTGTAGGCGAGGCTGCTGTATTAGCTGAGGGCGATGCTGCCAACAGAAAAGATATTATCTTCCTCCAAAAACTCCCATTATTTTTTAAGTAAGCCTTAGGTAAATTTTAATAAGTGTAAACCGTTCTGATATTTAATTAATTTTCAGAACGGTTTTCTTTAATGATTTCGGGAATTACTCTGCCCATCCCGGAGCATAATTACACAAAAGTAAAATCAGCACTAAAAAAATAAATTTTCCTAATAAATAAAAAATAAGGACAAAGCTATGGATTTAATTTTCCATAAGCCTTGTCCTTATTTTATTTGAGTTTAACCTCTAATCTAACAGGATTGTGGTCAGAGCTTTCAAAGTTTAAATCTACTGTTTCTGATTTTATCACTTCTACATTAGGTGAAACTATAAATCCGTCTATTACATAGAATTGATGATTTTCTCTGTCAGTATAGGGTTTATTTAAAAGTCTGCAGGTTGGCACCTCATCATCATAGATAAATTGCCAGCCCTCTGATAAAATATCCTCCCCTAAAATAGATGGAGCCCATAAATCCTCATTTTGTACAGGATATTTTTCCATAGTGCCATACATAGCTTGATTAAAATCTCCACCAGCAATTACATAATTGCCCTTGCTGTATTCATTTTCCAAAATTTCTATGAGCATTTTAGTTTGAGCAGCTTTACCCTCACCATCATCATAGGCCTCTAAATGAAGATTGAACACAACTAAATCCTTACCGCTATCTGTTTTAAAACGAGTTTCTAACAAACAGCGTTTCATATTTGCCACTCTTACAGGATATTTAAAGGGGCAGGGAAGAGAATGTCTTTCGGCATTATTTATAGGAAATTTTGTGTAGGTAGCCAACCCCGCATCAATTTGTCCTATTGGTGGGAATGGATATGGTACAAATTTACAGAGATAATTGGGAGCATATGCTGAATTAAGTTTGAGAGAATTTTTATTAAAATACTCATATTCATCAATTTTTTTAGTGCGGGAGGATTTTTTATCAATCTCCTGTAAAAGATTTATATCAGCATTTTCATTTATGATAAACTCATTTATTGCTTTTAAATTTTCCTCAATTTTTTCCTTGCTTTCAGGGTTTACTCCCTTTCCACCATCCATAAAGAAATCAGAGGTTTTATCAAGACCGCCGTATCCGATATTCCAGGAAAGTATTTTTAAATTTTCATCACTTGGTACAAAGCCTGTATTAGATGTTTGTATAAATAAATGCTTATCTTTTTCTGGCTTAAATTCTGTTATAGTTAAAAATCCCAGTAAAAGTAAAAATAAAATTAAAATTGTAAGCACAAAACCTATTGTGATTTTTGCAAGTTTTCACATATTAACACCTCTTCTATGATTTAATTAATAGCTGTTATTTTTCCTTTAGTACTTGTTTTTAAAAGTGTAAATCCATTTGGCTTTACATTTATTTTTTTCTTTTTAATTTTTTTATTAAAAAGATTTACCATTTCATACTCATTTTCAAAGATAAATTCCTCGCCACTTAAATTAAGTGCAAAAAGAATTTTTTCTTTTTTATCTCTTCTGGATAAAATAAATTTTTTACTGTCAGAGTATTCTATAACTAAATTATCCGAATAAAAGGCACTATGATTTGTTCTAATTTTTCCAAGTTCTCTAAACCAGCTTAAAAGTGGGTTTTTTGCTGTTTTTTTCCATTTAAAGGGTCTGCGACAGAATGGGTCGTGGTATCCCTCCATACCTATCTCGTCGCCATAAAACACACTGGGTATTCCTGGCATAAAATATAAAAGGGTATAGGCTGCCTTTACCATTTTAACGCCCCTTGCGTATTCAGCTTCCGTCAAAAAGGTTTTGGAAAGCAGAGCATTGTCATTGTTATCTAATTTTTTTCCTGCAAATACCGTGATAATTCTTTCGGTATCGTGGGTGGATAATAAATTCATCAGCCTAAGTTTTACCTTGTCAGGGTAGTGATAGTTGATAATATTAATTGTATTAATAAAATTATCAACATTTTTATCCCTTATAAGAGAAATTATAGCATCTCGTAGGGGGTAATTCATAACGCTGTCAAGCTCAGTGCCCTGGAAATATTTTCTTCTTTTGTTGTAGGAAATTTTATTACTGGCGTTTTCCCAAACCTCTCCAATAATTATGGATTTAGGATTTTTAGCTTTCACACATTTATGAAATTCATCTAAAAATTTATCGGAAAGCTCGTCAGCCACATCCAGTCGCCAGCCATTTATTCCTAAACTCATCCACTTGTTTACTACACCCTTTTCTCCGCAGATATAGTTAATATAATCACTATGGGAGGAATTTACTCTAGGCAAAATTTTAATATCCCACCAAGCCTCGTAGCTGTCAGGAAAGCGTCTGAAATTATACCACTTGTAGTAGGGGGATTTTTGGGAATTATAAGCGCCATTTCCATTGTAATTTCCGTATTTATTAAAGTAAAGGCTATCATCGCCTGTGTGGTTAAAAACACCGTCTAAAATGATTTTTATGCCATATTCTGATGCAGTATCTATTAGAGATTTAAGTGCCTTTTCGCCCCCAAAGCCTTCGTCTATTTCCATATAGTTTCCCGTATCATATTTGTGATTGGAAAAGGCATCAAAAATAGGGGAGAGATAAATATACTCCGTACCTAGGGAGGCAATATACTCCATTTTTTCGGCAATTCCATAAAGGTCCCCGCCGAAAACCATATTGTTTTTAACATCTGCTCCTGGCTTTTCACCAAATTCAGGAGTACCATTGTCCCAATCAGGGTTTAATACCGCATTTTTCTTGATAGTGGACTTGCCTGATGAGTAAAATCTGTCCACAAAAATATGATACATAATGCCCTTTGGAGTATGGGGAACTTCATCAGTATCTTTGTAAATTGTAAGCTGCCTTCTATAATCAAATTTATCATAGAGGCTAATAGCTTCTCCGTATACTTCATAGCAGATATTTATAAAATAAAGCCCCTTACCATAATCAGCAAGATTTAGACGGCAGGAATAAATATCCACGCCGTCTATTAAATCCTCCCATAAAAATTTTATTATGTCGCTTTCACCTTCCACATAAAATTCATCGCTGTGCATAATAAGACAAGCTCTTCTAACACCCTTTTCTCTGGGAAATTTTATAATAAAATCCAAGACATCGTTTTCAGCGAAAGCACCTTTTGAAGTTACATCTTTTCCGTTTAAAAATTTTTGCAGGGAAATTTCCATATTATTTTACCTTTTTTGCATACCAAATATTATTTGCGTAGTCATTTATACTGCGGTCAGCAGAGAAATAACCCGCATTAGCAATATTAATAACTGATTTTTTATACCAGTTTTCTGTGTCCTTGTAGTCGCTAAGTGCTCTTTCATAGGTGCGGACATAGGCGTCAAAATCCGCAAGACACATATATGGGTCGGCAAATCTGTTTTTGCCTGAAAGGAAGTAGTTTTCAATATTTTTAAAGGATTTTCCATTCCACCCCTCAGCTAAGCTGTTTACAGCACTTCTCAAAACAGAATTATTTTGATAATACATAAATGAATTGTAGCCATTTACCCAAATATCGTTTACCTCACTTGAATTAAGTCCGAAAATATAGATATTTTCATTGCCTACAGCATCACGCATTTCTATATTAGCACCATCCAAGGTTCCCACAGTAAGTGCACCATTTATCATAAACTTCATACAGCCTGTACCACTAGCCTCCTTACCAGCTAAGGAAATTTGTTCGCTTATATCACTGGCTGGGAATATTTTTTCACCAAGGCTTACATTGTAATCCTCAAGGAAAACAACCTGTATCTTTTTGCGGATTTCAGTATGCTTTTGAATATCCTCAGCAATTTCACAAATTAACTTAATAATATCCTTTGCAAAGTAATAGGACGGAGCTGCCTTACCAGCAAAAATAAAGGTTTGAGGTGTTATATCAGCATTTGGATTTTCCTTTAAAGCATTATACATAGCTATAATTTTTAAAAGATTTAAAAGTTGACGCTTGTATTCGTGAATACGCTTTACCTGTACATCAAATACAGAGTCAAGGTCTACCACTATGCCTGTTCTTTCCTTAATTTCCTTAGCAAGAATAATTTTATTTTCTCGCTTAATCTTTTTGAGCTTATCATGCACAGAGGAATCATTCTTAAATTTTTCAAATTCAATTAATTTTTCAGGATTTGTGATAAAATCGCTAGAGGTGCATTGAGCAATTAAATCAGAAAGTTTAGGATTAGCCATACAAAGCCATCTTCTGTGAGCTATACCATTGGTTACATTGGTAAATTTGTTAGGAGTGTAGTCCTTGTAGTTTTTAAAAATTGTTTCCCCTAAAATATCAGAGTGAAGCTTAGATACACCATTTACTTTATGGGAGCCAACAATAGAAAGATTAGCCATTCTGATTTTGCCATAGGAGATAATGGACATTTTAGAAATTTTTTCCCAGTTATCAGGATATGTTCTCCATAAATCATCGCAGAATCTTCTGTTAATTTCCTTTATAATCATATGAATACGAGGAAGCTTAAGTCCAAATAAACCCTCATCCCATTCCTCCAAGGCCTCTGGAAGTACAGTATGGTTGGTGTAGCTTATAACTGTTGTAACTGTGTTCCAAGCCTTTTCCCAGCCAAAGCCATGTTCATCCATAAGAAGCCTCATAAGCTCAGGTATACACAGAGCTGGGTGAGTGTCGTTTATGTGAATTACAATTTGGTCCTTTAGGTTATCAAGAGTTCCAAATTTCTGTAAATGGTCATCCAAAATACTTTGAAGTGAGGCAGAAACCAAGAAGTATTGCTGACTTAGTCTTAGGATTTTTCCTTCTGTATGGTTGTCGGATGGATAGAGTACACGGCTTAGGGTTTTTGCATCAACACTTTCTTTTACAGCCTTATCATAATTTCCTCGGCAGAATAAATCCATATCAAATTTCTGACAGCTTTCAGCACTCCAAAGGCGAAGTGTTCCCACATTGTCAGTATCATATCCTGATATCATCATATCATAGGGTACAGCTTTAATTTGCTCAGGATTTTCATATATAATTTCATTTCTGCCGTTGCTCCAGTTTTCCAAAACCTTACCACCCATAGTAATAGTGTAGGATTTATCATTTCTCGGAATAAGCCAGTATTCTCCCTTGTCAAGCCAATCATCAGGCATTTCAATTTGGTTTCCGTCTACTATTTTCTGCTTAAATAAACCATATTCATAGCAAATTGAAAATCCATAGGTGGGGTAATTCTGTGTGGTCATACTGTCCATAAAACAGGAGGCAAGTCTGCCAAGACCGCCATTTCCAAGTCCTGGGTCCGGCTCTGCCTTATAAAGCTCCTCCATATCCCAACCCAAATCCTTTAAAGCCTTTGTGTAAGCCTCTTTTAGTTTAAGATTGTGCAAATTATTTTTAAGTGATGGCCCTACCAAAAATTCCATGCTGAAATAATAAATTTTTTTGTTACTCATCTTTTTAAGGTCAGTATGCCATTTTGTCTTTTTTGCACTAAGTATATCTCTTACTGTAAGCACAACAGCCTGATAAATCTGAGATTCATTTGCCTCCGATGCTGTAATTCCAAAATATCTTGATAATTTAGTATTTATGTTTTCCTTTATGGTTGACACATTTACCTGTTCCATTGTCTACCTCCGAATTTTAGACGAGCTTTCTAAGCTTAATCGCCTATAATTTCACTATATAAATTAATATATTTTTTTGCGGATTTATTCCATGAAAAATCCTTTTGCATAACTGTTTTAACCAGCTTTTCCCACTCAGGCTTCATACTGTAAATGCTCAGAGCATAGTTTAAAACATGGAGCATTTCGTGAGCATTGTAATTTCTGAAGGAAAATCCATTTGTATCCTCATCAAAGGGGTTATATGGCTTAATTGTATCAGCAAGTCCGCCTACCTCTCTTACTAAAGGTACAACTCCATAGCGGGATGCAATCATCTGTGATAATCCGCAGGGTTCACTCTTAGATGGCATAAGAAGAATATCTGCTGCAGAATAAATTTTTCTGGATAAATCCTTGTTATAATCCAAAATAATTCTGACATTGTGGCGGTTTTTATTCATTTCATTTCTGAAGAATTGCTCGTATTCATATTCTCCCTTGCCTAAAAGCACAAATTGTAGATTTTCATAGCAAATATCGTTAAATACGCATTTAATAAGGTCCATTCCCTTGTGGGAAGCAAGTCTTGAAACCACAGCCACAATAGGAATATTTTTGTTTACCTCTAAGCCAAATTCCTTTTGGAAGGCCTCCTTACAAACAGCCTTGTTTTGCAGGTGTTTGCAGTCGTATTTCTTTTCTATAATACTGTCCTTTGCAGGATTGTAGTAATTTGTGTCAATGCCGTTTACAATACCGCAGAGCTTATAGGAATATCTTTGCATAATATGGTGGAGATTTCCTGAAAAATATCTGTAAAGCAGCTCCTCAGAATATCTTTCACTTACAGTAGAAACCTTATCAGCACAAACAATAGCAGCCTTTGTAAGATTGATATTGCCGTCATAATCAAAAAGTGCTCTTTCGCATCCCCCTAAATCAAATACATCATCAAAAATTGAAAAATCAAATACCCCTTGATATTCTATGTTGTGAATTGTATAAAGTGTTTTGATATTTCTGTATTCCTCCTGTGATGCATAGTAGCATTTTAAATATATGATTGAAAGAGCAGAATGCCAGTCATTGGCGTGAAGAACATCTGGGAAATAATTTACATATCTCATAACCTCAAGAACAGCCTTACAGAAAAATGCGTATTTTTCGCCATCATCAAAATTGCCGTAAAGCTCAGCTCTTTTAAAATAATATTCGTTGTCAATAAAATAATAAATAACTCCGTTGTGATTGCACTCAAAAATTCCGCAGTATAAATTTCTCCATGCAAGTCTTACATTTATTTTGCCCACAAATGTAAGTTTATCCATATATTTCATTTTTGTAATTTCATGAAGAGGAAGAATAACTCTTATGTCATCCTCAGGCAGCATATTTTGCTTAACAGCCGCTGGGAGAGAGCCCATAACATCTCCCAATCCTCCAGAAGATGAAAAAGGAACAGCTTCAGCTCCTACCATCAGTATTTTCATTTAAAATCCCCCTTTATTAAAGTCTTTTGTTTTTGCCGATATAATAAGGGCTTTCCTTGCATCCACTTAAAATCATATTATCGCTTACTGTGGCGTTAATATCTGATAAACAGCAGTTTATAAATGCGTTTTTGCCTATAATTACATTTTTAAATATAACGGAATCTCTTACCACAGCACCTCTGCCTATGGTTACTCCTCTAAATATGATAGAGTTTTCCACAGTTCCATGGATATTACAGCCGTCAGCAATAAGTGAATTTTTAACATTGGAATTTTCGCCGTAATAAGTAGGTACAGAGTTTCGGATTCTTGTTATAATAGGTCTTAGCTTATTTCTGAAAAGCTCATTTCTAACATCAGGATTTGTAAGTATTTCCATACTTGAATTGTAGTAGTCCTTGAGAGAAACAATTGACATAATAAAGTTTTTATAATCGTAAACCCTAAAATCGCTGTTCTTCATATTTCTTCTAATAACATCAAAGGTCATAGAATGATAATTATGTGCAATGGCATCATTTATTATATTTTGAAGATAGGTTCTGTTAAATACACAGATATTCATATAAACCTGTGAAACGCCCTCTAAATCAGGGGTATTCCTCTTTACATCAATGATTTTTCCATTTTCGTCAGATTTTATAATAATATCATTATTTACATTATCACGGGTCATATTAACAGTTTTAATTACAGCTGTCATATCTGCACCTGTGGATTTATGCTGCTTAATCACATCGTTTAAATCTATATTGCAGATAATGTTGCTGTCGCTCATAATTATATAATCCTCGGTAATAGCATTTATAGTGTCCACAATGCTTTTTAAAGCTTCAAGTCTGGTAGTATAAAGCACTTCTCTCATAGAGGAATCAGCTCTCATAAAAGGTGGGAGTAGCTTAAGTCCTCCTGTACTTCTTGCCAAATCCCATTCCTTACCTGAGCCTATATGCTCCATAAGTGAGGAATAATTATAATGAGCCACCATATTTACATCGTAAATATTTGAGTTAACAAGGTTTGACAGAGCAAAGTCAACTAATCTGTATCTTCCAGCAAAAGGTATAGCCCCTGCGGAACGATTCATAGTCAGCTCAGGAATATCTCTATCGTGTATATTTGAAAAAAGTATAGCTGCTGATGACATATTACTTTCCTCCCTTACATTTTAACATATTGTGTATCTTTAGCTGTAACAAGGGCAATTTCCTTGTTTTCTTCTTCCTTGCCAATAATTTTATCAGCATCAATTACTGTGCCTTTGTCTACAATGGAGTATTTAACCACAGCTCCCGATTTAATAAGAACATCGGACATAATAACGCTGTCTTTAACTAAAGCTCCTTTTTCTACAACTACATTTGAAGAAAGCACAGAATTTTTAATGGTACCGTATATTTCACAGCCCTCGGTAATAAGAGAATTTTCAATTTTAGCACCCTCACCTATAAAATGAGCAGGAGCTCCGTTACTTCTGGAGAAAATTTTCCACTGAGGGTTGGATAAGTTAAATTCAGGCTGATTGCCAAGTAAATCCATATTAGCTTGCCATAGGCTTGGAATTGTACCCACATCCTTCCAGTATCCCTCAAAAAGATATGCGTACATATTTTTTCCGTCATTTAGCATTTTAGGAATAATATTTTTCCCAAAGTCATTTTCGGAATTTTCATCCTTGTCATCATCAGAAAGGTATTTTTCTAAAGTTTCCTTGTTAAATATATATATTCCCATGGATGCCTTAGTGCTCTTAGGATTTATAGGCTTTTCTTCAAATTCCAAGATTTTATAGTCATTATCTGTATTCATAATACCAAAACGGGAGGCCTCCTCCAATGGTACATCAATTACAGCAATAGTACAATCAGAATTTTTCTCCTTGTGAAATTCCAGCATTTTAGCGTAGTCCATTTTGTAAATATGGTCGCCTGACAAAACAACCACATAATCAGGGTCATATCTATTAATAAAGTCCATATTTTGGTAAATAGCATTGGCTGTGCCGGAGTACCAATCAGCAGATTCATTGTTTTGGTATGGGGGCAAAACAGTTACACCACCATTAATTCGGTCAAGGTCCCAGGGCTGTCCGTTACCTATGTATTCGTTTAACATTAAAGGCTGATACTGAGTTAAAACCCCCACAGTATGCATACCAGAGTTTACACAGTTAGATAAGGGAAAATCTATAATACTGTATTTACCACCGAAATTAACAGCAGGTTTTGCTATTTTTTCGGTGAGGGAGAGAAGTCGGCTTCCTCTACCTCCCGCTAAAAGCATAACAACACATTCTTTTTTTGTGAACATGACAAACTCCTTTCCGGATTTTAATTTTAAAATTCCTTGGATTACTTTTCTTTTTCAAATATTAAAGCACCATAAGCTGGTAACAATATATCAATTATATTATCCTTTTCCTTTTTATATGACTTTAAGGATTTTTTATTTTTCTTATTTTTCCCGCCGTATTCATATAAATCGGAGTTAAATACCTCCTTATATGAGCCACGCTTAGAAACCTTAAGTGTGTAATTTTTTCTTTCCACAGGGGAGAAGTTCAATACAATATAAAGCTCTTTTCCGCTGTTTCCCATTCGCTTATAGGCTAAGGTATTCATTTCAGCTTGTTCAGCCTCCACCCATTCAAAGCCCTTCCAGCTGTCATCAATTTCCCAAAGCTGCTTGTGCTTTAAATAGAAATTGTTTAAATCCTTGCAGTATTGCTTAAATTCCGAATGTTTAGGATAGTCAAGCATAAACCATTCAAGCTGATTTGCAAAATCCCATTCTCTGAATTGTGCAAATTCATTTCCCATAAAGTTAAGCTTTTTTCCGGGGAGTGTCATCATATATGCCATAAAAACTCTGTCGCAGCCAAATTTATCCTCGTATTCACCGAACATTTTGTCAATAAGAGATTTCTTGCCATGTACTACCTCGTCGTGGCTAACTGGCAAAATAAAGTTTTCGGAGTACATATACATCATAGGAAAGGTGAGCTTGTTATGCTGATATTTTCTGAATAATGGGTCAGTTGCTATGTATTCAAACATATCATTTGCCCAGCCCATATTCCATTTGAAGTTAAATCCAAGTCCGCCCTCGCTGACAGGTCTTGTTACCATAGGCCAAGCTGTGGATTCCTCGGCAATCATAAGTATATCAGGATGTCTTTCAAAAATGCTGGTATTTAGCTTTTGGAAAAAAGCAATAGCCTCTTTGTTTTTGTTGTCGCCGTCAGTGTTAGGTGTCCATTCGCCTGGCTTTCTGTCATAGTCAAGGTAAAGCATAGATGCCACAGCATCTATTCTAAGTCCGTCAATATGATATTCATTGAGCCAAAATTCAGCATTGGAGATAAGAAAGCTCTGTACCTCCTCTCTGCCCACATCAAAACATCTTGTACCCCAGCTCTTATGCTCCTGACGGTCTGAGCCTTGATATTCATATAAGGGCTGTCCGTCAAATTCATAAAGTCCGTAAGCATCCTTAGGAAAGTGAGCTGGTACCCAGTCTAAAATAATACCTAAACCTGCCTTGTGAATTTCATTTACAAGATACATAAAATCATGTGGATTTCCAAAACGGGAGGTAGGTGAGTAATATCCACAAACCTGATAACCCCAGGAACCGTCAAAGGGATGCTCTGCAATAGGCATAAGTTCCACATGAGTGTAGCCCATTTCCTTGACATAGGGTATGAGCTCATCTGCAATCTCTCTGTATGGCAAATAGTTTTCTCCGTTTTCAGTGGAAAGTCCATTCTTAGTTTTCCAGGATGACAAATGAACCTCATAAATATTCATAGGATTTGGATAGAAATGCTTTTCCTTAGTGCGGGAAAGAAAAAGCTTGTTTCTGTAATTAAGCCATTTTTCATCCTCCCATTTAAACCCCTTTATGTCAAATATAATTGAGGCGGTTTTACCCAATGTTTCATTCATATAGGCATAGGGGTCAGCTTTAAGAAGTGTTTTTTCGCCATTTATAATTTTATATTTGTAGAAAGAACCCTGCATATCCTCGGAGTAGGGGAGTATAATCTCCCAAATACCCTTGTCAGTAATTTTCTTCATTTCCTTGCCGTTTTCCCAGTCAAATTTATCTCCAACTAAAAAAACTTTATCAGCATTAGGAGCCCAAACTCTGAATGAAATTTTATCTTCGTTTACATTACAGCCTAAAAATTCATAAGCCTTGCAGTTCGTTCCCTGATGGAACAAATATTGAGGCAATG
>SAMEA104404100__coassemble_1060_pt1 | contig 26815 bp, 27 predicted proteins | sample SAMEA104404100__metabat2_low_PE_056 | metagenome-assembled genome bin SAMEA104404100 (sample SAMEA104404100) | Balaenoptera acutorostrata
GCTTGATAAATTGGCTTTAACTCAAGATAGAGCTAAAATTATTTTAGCTAAAAACTTCAGAAGCTGTCATGAGGTTACAGAGGGCATAAACTTTATATTTAATCGTATTATGACTGATGATATCGGTGGACTTTCCTACGGAAAAGAGGATAGCCTTATACATAATGACAGCCGTACTACTGATGACCCTGAAAGAGGCTGTGAATTTGATATATTGGATTTCTCTAAGAAAAAGAGTGAGGAAAATTTCGATAAAAAAGAAGCTGAGGCTCAATATGTGGCAACTCGAATAAAGGAGCTTGTTTCCAGCGGGTTTAAAATTAAGGATGGTGATGAGGAAAGACCTATTCGTTTTTCTGATATAGCTATTTTAATGCGTTCTGCCCGTGGAAGAGCAGAGGTATTTCAAAAGGTTTTAACAGAAAATGATATACCTGCAATTTATAATTCAGATAGCTGCTTTTTAAATTCTTTGGAAATAAAAGCAGTTACATCATTGCTTAAAGCCTTAGATAATCCTCTTTTAGATGATGAACTTTATAACGCTGTTATGAGTCCTCTGTTTAATTTTACAGTTTCTGATATGGCAAGGCTTTCTCTAAATCAAACAAATAAGCATTTATTCTTCCGCATTTCGGAAAGTATGGATAAAATAGAAAAATGCAAAAATTTTATGGATAATTTTAATTATCTCAGAAAATGTGCAATGTCTATGAGTGTTGCGGATTTAATTTTGGAAATTTATGATTTAACAGGCTTTGAAACTGTGGTACAGGCAAACCCAAATGGTAAAATAGCTGCACTTAATCTAAAGCTTTTGGTAAACTACGCTGGGGAAAGCAATTTCAGTGGATATAGCGGTTTATCAGGCTTTATAAGATATATAAATAAATTAGATGAGGTAAATGGCGATTTGCAATCTGCGCAAATTAACAGCAAAACAGAAAATACTGTTCAGATTATGACAATTCACGCCTCAAAGGGTTTGGAATTTCCCGCGGTATTTTTGGTTGATACCAGCAGTAAATTTAATAAAATGGATTTAACAGCTGATATAATAATTCATCATAAGCTGGGATTTGCCACAGTACGCCGTGATAACAAATTGGGAGCTAAGTACAATACTGTTCACAATAATGCTTTAAAAATCCTAAAGGAAGAGGATTTACTAAGTGAAGAAATGAGAATTTTATATGTTGCCTTAACTCGTGCTAAAGAAAAATTAATTATGGTTGGCTCATTTACAGGCTCATTTGATACTATGGTAAATAAGCTTACGGCAAATCTTAATAGCAATAAAAAAATAGAATGGGCAATTCTTTCCTCCTGTCAAAATTATATGGAGTGGATATTAGCAGCGCTTTTGCATCACAAAAATTACTATGCTGATAGTAATTTGCCGTTAGAGATTGACATAGTAAAAAATTGTGGGAATTTTAGTATTAATTATGAGAAATTTGAAATTAATGATATCAAGAAGGCTGAAACAGAGGAGGAAATAGAAGAAGTAGCAGAAATAGATAAAGAAATTTTAGCCGAGCTTGAAAACAGAAGAAATTTTGTTTATGAGGATAAGCAAAAAACTATTACACCTACTAAATTTGCAATTTCCTCCATTGGAAAATCTGAAAATGACTTTACATATATGAAGAAACCTAAGTTTATGAAGGATGAAGAAATGACAGGGGCTGAAAAAGGAACAGCACTCCATAAATTTATGCAGTTTGCGGATTTTTCTAAGCTTAAGAATGGAAGCATTGAAGATGAAATTGAAAGGCTTACCATAATGGAATATTTGAGTATATCCGAGGGTGCTGCGGTGCTTGAAAAAATTTCTCAAATAGAGGGTTTTATAAGCAGCAATATTTTTGCTCGTATAAAAAAAGCCGATAGTATGGGAAATATGTACCGAGAATACGATTTTATAGCAGAGGTTGGAAATGATATACTTGGCGAATACACCGACCAAATATGCGATGGCTGTAAGGTAACTGTGCAGGGTATTGCCGACTGTATTATTATAGAGGATGGTATTGCTACTGTTATCGACTATAAAACTGATAATGTAAAATCCGAGGAGGAGCTTTTGGAAAGATACAGTATACAGCTTAGTCTTTATAAAAAGCTCTTAAAGGAAAGCTTAGGCTGCGAAATAAAAAATGCGGTTATCTACTCCTTTAAACTTTCAAAAGAAATAGAAATATAAAATAAAAGGGCAATCCTCGTAAAAAGAAGATTGTCCTTTTGCTTTAGTAAAATTTAGTTATCCTTTTTTGCTTTAAATGGGTTAGGCGTGTTAATGGATAAAATTTTTACTACATTATTAGTTTTGTTAATCCAGTTATGAGGAAGTGAGGAGTCAATTTGCATACTATCCCCTGGATATAGCTCATATTCACGATTATCCACAAAAACAGTAATAACACCCTCTAAAACATAAATAAATTCTTCGCCTATATGATTATACATTTCAGGTTTATCCGTTTCGCTAATTGGCATAAGCTCAAAAATTCGCGGTATTAAATCGAATTTTTTTTCATTTTTAGATAGTATATATTGTAGCACCTGTGGGCTTATTTGGGAGAATTTAGCCTCATAGCGTCTGCATACCATACTTTCGTCATCCTTGTAATTGTCCTCAAAAAACGAAGATAGGCTTACTCCTAAAATTTCAGCAATTTTTGCTAATGAATCAATGGCAATAGATGAAACTCCTCTTTCAAGTTGTGAAAGAAAACCTGTGGATAGCCCGGATAAAGCACTTAAATCTTTAAGTGTATATTTTTTACTAATTCTAAGTGCTTTAATTTTTGCACCTACAGAAGCATTTTGGTTCATATAAATAAATTTCCTTTCAAATATTTTATAATACAAATATAACAAAGTGAGCCATAAAAGTCAACCTTATTTGTTTAAAAACATCAAATCATCATTTTAATGAAAGAAAATTAGTTAAAGCTCTTGACATTGAAAAAAATTAGTATATAATAAAACTAAATTTATGAAAGTGAATAAAATAAAACAAAATTTACCCACAAAAAAATTAATTATATTTTTTCACAAATATGTAATAAAATATTTAAGATATCAATACAATGAAAACAATTTTAATTTAACAATTACTACTCCTTATACATTAACCAAGCAGTAAAGAACTACTTAGTTTTTTGCTGCAAGCCCAAACCGATTTTCGCTTTTAAAAAGCGGAGATATACTAATATAATATTATCCTAACAAAGCAAAAAAAGCCGTTTCTAAACGGCTTTTTTTGTTTTTCTAATTATTTTAATTACGCACAAAATTTAATCAAATAAATTATTTATTTTAATAATACCAACAATTATTAGTATAAATACACAATATAAGATTGACATTTTTGTTTGGTAATGATAAATTAAAATATGAAAGCGAGGTAAGAAAAATGAAATATAAATTAATGGTTCTTATTTTAAGTAAGGTTGATGTTATGCCGGAAATACTTTCCGACTTTATGAATGCTGGGATTAAGGGTACCACAATCGTTGACTGCGAGGGTATGCTCAGAGCTTTAGATAACTCCGATATTAACCCACCTCCGATTTTCGGTTCACTTCGCCGCTATTTAAACCCCGAAAGACCAAAGGGTAAGATTTTATACACAGTTTTGCCAGAAAATTCTGTAAATGAAGCTAAAAATATTATTAATAAAAATGTGGGGGGACTTGATACTCCAGATACAGGTATTTGCTTTACTATTTCACTTGATGATATATTTGGTATTTAATTTAATTCAAAAGATTTTATAAGCTTTTGAAAAGGGGAGAATTTACACGATGCTTAATTTAGAAATTGACGCTTTACTTGCTGTGGCTATTGCTCTTACAGCAGGTCTTATATTAAACCGAGTTGTTAAAAAGCTCGGACTTCCGAATGTAACAGGTTATCTTATTGCAGGACTTTTAATCGGGCCTTGCGTATTAAATCTATTTCCAAAGGAGGCCTTGGCACAAGCTGGGGTAATCACAGAGGTGGCTCTTGGCTTTATTGCATTTTCCATAGGTGCGGAATTTAAGTTTGCTGATATGAAAAAAATCGGTAGCTCCGTATTTACTATAACTTTATTTCAAGCATTGGGTGCTTGTATCTTGGTAAATATAGCACTTATTTTGCTGGGCTTTCCGCTTCCTATTGCCATTACCTTAGGTGCTATTGCCACAGCTACTGCTCCTGCGGCTACTCTTATGGTTATAAGACAGTATAAGGCTCACGGCCCTGTTACAAATATACTTTTGCCCGTTGTAGCCCTTGATGATGCCATAGGACTTATTATTTTCTCTGTTTCTCTTTCCATAGCTCAGGTTTTGGAATCAGGAAGTGCCCTTAGCGTGAAAACTATGCTTGTTGACCCTCTTATTGAAATAATATGCTCCATAGGCGGAGGCGCTTTAATCGGATTTATTCTCTGCTGGGCAATGAGATTTTTTAAATCCTCTTCCAACCGACTTTGTCTTGTGGTAGCTACTGTATTTATGGGAACAGCTCTTTCTGCAAGGTTTGGACTTTCATCACTTCTTTTTAATATGTGTATTGGTGCAGTTCTTGCAAATATGAGAAATGACTTTGAGAATATCCTTGCAATAAATGATGAATGGACACCGCCATTGTTCCTTATTTTCTTTGTAATAAGCGGTGCAGAGCTTGATTTAAGCGTACTTCCCACAGTAGGACTTTTGGGAATAGCATATATTGTCGCTCGTTCTGCAGGTAAATACTTCGGAGCTTTGCTAGGTTCCGCTATCACTCATCAGGACGAAAATATCAAGAAATACTTAGGTCTTACACTTTTGCCTCAAGCTGGTGTTGCCATTGGTATGAGTCAGCTTGTAATTTCTGCACTTCCAGAGTTTGGTGGCCAAATAAGAGCCGTTGTACTCTGTGCCACACTTATCTATGAATTTGTAGGTCCACTTATTACTAAGGTTGCACTTACAAGGGCTGGAGAAATTAAAGCGGCAAAATAATTTTTATATAAAGCTAAAAGGCGGAGTTAGATGCTCCGTCTTTTTTTATTCCATAGCATTTTTTAGCTTTTCTAAAGCTTTTTTCTCAATTCTCGACACATAGGAACGGGAAATATTCATTTCTTCTGCAATAATCCTCTGCTGCATAGCCTTTTGCCCGTTTAACCCATAGCGTTTTATTATGATTTCCTTTTCTCTTTTTGTCAGCACCTTATCTATCATTTTGTAAAGTTTATCACATTTTAATTTCAAATCCACATCAGCTATTAAATCACAATCATCTGCCACAATATCCATTAAAGTAAGGCTGTGGCCGTCCTTGTCGGTATCTATGGGGTCGGATATGTACAAATCCTGTGCTTCCTTTTTCTTACCTCTAAAATACATTAAAATTTCATTTTCTATACATTTAGAGGCATAGGTTGCAAATTTCGAGCCTTTATCACTATCAAAGGTCGAAACAGCCTTTATAAGACCAATAGTGCCTATTGAAATTAAATCCTCCTGTTCCTTGTTATTATAATAGTATTTTTTAATTATATGGGCGACTAAACGCAAATTATGCTCTATCAGCAGATTTTTTGCGTTTGTGTCGCCTTTTTTCATTCTTTCAAAACAATCCTTTTCCTCTTCATCAGAAAGAGGCATAGGGAAAACCGTGATACCTGTTACATGCATAGCCAAAAAGAACATATTGCTTATAACAGGAGCTAATATTGACCACATAAAAAATCACCTCCTTTAAGTATATTAATAAAAAATAGGTAATAAAACCCTTCTGTAATTTTCATATTTATATACTTGTTAAATTAAATATAAATTAAATAAAAACAAAGTATTTTTAATAAAACTATTACAAAAATAATTTAAATAAGTAAAAAAATCTAATTATAAGCTGTGCTTTTGTGATTTCTTAAATTTATATTATAAAAATATTTTATGCTAATATAAATAATATTTATAATAAAATCAGTATATTTGTTAAAAATTATTCAAATCATAGCTTTATTTTCACTTTTTTAAATATTTGAAGAAAGCCTATAATTATTTGTTAAGTTTATATAATAAATATTAATTTGATTATAAAAATTTATCAGTTATAATCAAGGAAAGTAAAGAGATAAATTGAAAATAATTAAAGTAAGGTGAATTTGATGAATAAACAGAATGAAAAAATCCTATTTGAAGAAGCGTCTTTAAATATCGCATTTTTAAAATTAGCTTTACCCGCAGTTTTTGGGCAAATTATAATTGTTATATATAATATTGCAGATACATTTTTTATAGGGCTTACAGGGGATGACGCAAAGCTAACAGCTATAACTGTTTGTATGCCTGCGTTTATGTTTCTTTCTGCAATCTCAAATTTATTCGGAATAGGCGGTTGCAGCAATATTTCCAGAGCCTTAGGCAAAAATAATAGAGAAAGAGCATCTCAAATTTCCTCATTTTCTATTTGGGGCAGTATAATGACAGCTTTAGTTTATATCGCTTTTATTTTTTTGTTTATGGATAGCTTTATAAACGCTTTAGGCGGAAAAAATATTAATGTCCATAATTACGCATCAAGTTATCTTTATGTAACTGTTATTTTTGGTGGAGTATTTACAGTTATAAGCAATACTCTAAGCCACCTTGTAAGAGCGGAGGGTAATGGCTTTAAATCAGGCTTCGGAGTAATTTTAGGTGGGGTTATGAATATAATTTTAGACCCATTATTTATGTTTGTAATTCTAAAGCCAGGCAATGAAATTTTAGGAGCAGCTCTTGCTACTATGATTTCCAACTTCATTTCTATGCTTTATTTTATAATTGTTATTTACCAAAATAGATTTATTTCTGTTTTAACCTTTTCTCCAAGGAAATTTGCAGTGGGAAACGGTATTGCCATAGATGTTTTTTCAGTGGGACTTCCTGCCTGTGTTATGACAATTTGTGAAAATATATCCTATGCCGTTTTGGATAATATTCTTTGTTCCTACGGACTTTTGGTTCAAACAGGTATAGGTGTAGCTAAAAAAATAAATATGTTGGCTCATAGCATAGTAAGAGGTATGACTCAAGGTATGATGCCACTTATTAGCTATAATTATGCTGGCGGAAATAATGAGCGAATGAAAAAATCTGTAAATCTGACGATAAAATCCTCTATAATATGCTCATTTATATGTATGGTTGTATGTCTTGTTTTTGCAAAGCCTTTAGTTGAAATATTTATTCAAAGTGGTTCTGAGGCTGTGGCTTATGGTAAAAACTTTTTGAGAATACTTTGTCTTGGAGGTCCATTTTCCGCCTGTGCTTATGGCTGTATCAGTTTTTTTCAAGCGGTGGGAATGGGCAAAAAATCCTTCGTATTAGCAGTAATGAGAAAGGGGATTATAGATATTCCTATGATGCTTTTGCTTAATAAGCTTATAAGTGTTTATGGAGCTGCCTATGCAACTCCTTTGGCGGATGCTGTATGCTGTGTATTTGCACTTATTTTCATATATAATTTTATGAATGAAAGCGAAAAAGGCGAAGAAATAAATGTTTGCAATTATTCTACAAAAATTATATAATAAATGTAAATTATCACTATGGCTATGGAGTTAAATTATGATTGATGTAAAAATATTATCATTACTTAAAATATATGAAACGGGCAGCTTTACCAAGGCGGCAGAACAACTTTCCTTAACACAGCCCGCGGTAAGCAAGCATATTCATATGCTGGAGGAGGAGCTTGGTGTAAAGCTTTTTTCCCGTTCTCATAATAAGCTTCATATAACCGCTGACGGAGAATTGGCGGTAAAATATGCTAAGCGAATGGTTTCCCTAAAGAAAAATCTTTTGGAGGAAATCGAAAATCAGCGTAAAAAAATTTCCGCTCTTTCGGTGGGAATAACACATACAGCGGAAAGTAATGCCAGTACAGAAGCTCTCGCCAGCTATGCCACCACTCACAACAATGTCAAAATCAAAATTGTAACGGATACTACTGATAATTTATGCTCTATGCTTAAAAATTATCAGCTTCATATGGCTATTATAGAGGATAGAATTAATGACCCCTCCTTAAAAACCTTGGTTTTAGATACTGACTGCTTGGTGCTTGCTGTATCTCCTACAAATCCTCTTGCAGTTCGTTCAGCTGTTACCATTGAACAAATTAAACACGAAAATTTAATTTTGCGTTCCTCAAGCTCAAGCACATGGAATATGTTTGTTTCCTCCTTGGAAAGCCAAAATAAGCATATAGATGAATTTAATGTGCTTATGGAAATTGACAATATTGCCACTATAAAGGATTTAATAAGACGAAATTTTGGAGTTTCTATATTGGCAAGAAGCACCTGTATGGATGAATACCGAAAAAATAAAATATCACTTCTGCCAATAGAAAATTTTTCTATGATAAGAGAAGTAAATTTGGTTTATCACAAGGATTTTGAATACACCGAAATTTTGCAGGATATAGTTAAATCCTATAATCAAACAGTAAATGGTTTTGATAAAAAATAAAAACGATGGAATTTTATTTTTCCATCGTTTTTGTTTTATAAGGATTTATTCGCAATCACAGTGGTCATGACAGCAATCATCATCACATTCGTCATCATAGTTAAAGTTATCATATTCATCATCGTCATCTTCATCAAAGGTGGTGTCAGGGTAATCACTTTCCATATTTCTAAACTGATAAACCAGTTCATCACGCTCTAAAAGCAAATCCCAAATTCCGTCCTCGGATAAAATTCCTCTTTTTAAATCCTTTGGAAGCTTACCCTCGCTGTCAGCATCAAAATCCTCATTCCAAAGCTCACTACCGTAATATTCCTCTAATTCATCAATTTCTGATTTCATATCCTCGTATTTTTCAAAAGCCTTTCTAAGTTCCGCTAAAACCTCAGTGGCCTTATCCATAATTTCTTCCATATGCTTAATTCGTTCTATCTGTTCCATCTTATATTCTCCTTACTTTTATCATTAGGTTTTACACTATTATAATATAAAAAGTCAATAAAATACAGAGATAAATTATAAATAATTATTTTCTGTAAGCAAATGAACTTTTCTTTTTCTTATAAGATATTCAATACAGCAGAAAATAAGAATAAATATAGCGGCTAAAGCAGTGGACATACCAATTTCAAAAAGTGTGGCATTAATTTTTGTACTTGCAAAATAAGCATAGGGGATACGAACTAAAAGTGCTGCCGAAACGCCTCTTATCATAACCATTGTAGTTTTTTCCATACCATTAAAATATCCGTCAAAGCAGTATGCTATGGAAAGCACAAAGCATTCTATGGAGGTGGCTTTTAAAAATTCAGCAGCTGCAGAAATTACCTCCTTGTCCTTTATAAATAAAAGGGACATTGTATCTCCGTGGAAAAATGATAAATAAGCCATTACTCCACCAATAACAGCAGAGCTTAAAATACCCACCCATAGGGTTTTTTCGGCTCTTTTATATTGCCTTGCACCTATGTTTTGTGCAACAAAGGCTGAAATAGAGGACATATATGCAGTTGGAACAAGCAAGATAAACATAACAAGTTTTTCGGCAATTCCTACTCCAGAGGAGGCAATTTCTCCATGAATATTTACAAAGCCTAAAATAACTAAATAGGAGATTTCAGTACACATACGAAGAAGTGCTACGGGAAGCCCCAGCTTAATAATGGATAACGCAAGGTTTTTCCTGTATTTCATATTTTCCTTGGTGACAGGGAAGGGAAGCCTTTTCCTTATAATAATAAGCGAAAAAATTACACTTACAGCCTGAGCTGAAATTGTGGCAATAGCCGCTCCCGCTGCCCCTAATCTAAATATATCAATAAGAACATAGTCGCCGATAATATTTGTTATACAGGCAATTCCTACAAATAAAAGTGGCGTTTTGGAATCACCTAAGCCGCAAAAAATACCGTTTAATACATTAAATCCAACTACAAATATTGTTCCTGCACCGCAAATTAAAATGTAATTCACAGTTTTGTCAAAGGCAGCCATCGGTGCATTTAAGGCTGATGATAAAGGAGAAGCCATAGTCAGTAAAATTATGGTAATTACTGCACCTATGCCTAAGAAAATCCAAGTGCAAGTGCCAATGATATCAGCACCTTTTTTCTCATCCTTTTGTCCCATAGCCTGTCCTAATAAAATTGTAATTCCCATAGAAAGACCAGTTACAATTCCGTTTATAATCATCATAGTCTGACTGCCTGTTGAAACAGCTGAAACATCAGAATTTGCAGCAAATCTGCTCACCATCCAAAGGTCAACCGCTCCGTATAGAGCTTGTAAAATAAGAGAAAAAAGTATGGGAATAGAAAATTTAGTTAAGGCTGGGAATATAGCTCCCTCTAAAATAGAATTAGAATTTTTCTTCATAAAATTACCTCTCATTGTAGTTTATATCAGTTATTATTTTCAGCATTAAACAAAATTTTTCGATATCCTCCTCAGAAAAATTTTCTGTAATTGTTTTTACAGCTAAATCATCCTGCTTATTGTAGACACGATACTGTGGAGCGGCCTCCTCGTTTACAAATAAAAAATTTTGTCTGTGGTCCTGCGGATTTGGCTTTTTTATTACTAATCCCTGATTTATAAGCTCATTTATTTTTTGTGTAACCCCTGGCTTTGAAATATAAAGCATTTCAGCTAATTTTGATGCAGTGCATTTTCCTTGCATAGAATTAATAAGCTCCAAATACAAAAGACTGTTATAAGTGATGTTTTGATTTAAAAATTTCCCATTCATCATTCTTAAATCGCATAATGCGTTGCTGTAATAAAAGGCATTTAGAGCATCTCGTAGGTTCATAAAAATCCTCCTAAAATAAATATTAGTTAACTAAATATAATTATTATAGATTAACTAATATTAGCTGTCAAGAAATTTTTTACAAATTTTCAATTAAGTATTGACTTAAATAAAAGTTATGCTATAATTAATTAATCATATACTTAATTAAATTAAAAATGGGGGGAGCTTGTGTATAATATGAATGCTATGAAAGCGTTAGCCGATGAAACAAGAATGAAAATAGTTCTTCTTTTACTAAAAAGAAATTTTTGCGTCAGGGCTTTATCTAAAAAGCTTGAAATTTCCGAAGCCGCTGTTTCCCAGCAGCTTAAAATATTAAAGGAGGCTAATATTATCACAGGGGAAAAGCAAAGCTATTTTATGCACTATCAAGTAAATAAAACAGCCCTGCAGAAGCTATCTGAAGAAATTAAAGGACTAACTGAGATAGAAAGAGAGATATGTGATGGAAATATATCGGAAAATTCCTGCTGTTGTAAATCAAATCATAATTGTAAATGCAAACTTAAGGAGGATATAAATAGTGGAAAAAAATAAAAATATTTTGTGGGATTTATTTATCACCTTTGCAAAAATAGGTGCTTTTACTTTTGGAGGCGGCTATGCTATGATAGCTATGATAAACGAAACCTGTGTGAGCGAGAAAAAATGGATGACAAACGATGAAATGCTGGATATTACTGTCATAGCTGAATCAACTCCAGGCCCCTTCGCACTAAATGCAGCGACCTACATAGGTTATCAAAGGGCGGGATTTTTGGGAGCTATCATAGCAAGTCTTGGAATGGTTTTGCCCTCAACTCTGCTTATTTTCCTGATTTCTTCATTTTTAACTAATTTTCTGGAAATTCCCATAATTGCAAAGGCTTTTTCTGGGATAAAAATAGCTGTGGGAATTTTAATTTTTGACGCCGCTTTAACTATGCTTAAAAAAATGCCAAAGAAGAAAATGCCCGTTTTATTTATGACTGTATCCTTTGCGATTATGTCCCTTGCAGGTATTTTTTCATTTCATATTTCCTCCATACAGCTTATGATTATTGCAGCTGTCATAAGTCTTTCAATTTTTGTGATTAAGGAAAAACAGACTAAGGAGAAAATGTAAAGATGATTTATTTTAATTTGTTTTTTGGATTTATTCGTGTGGGAATGTTTGCATTTGGAGGGGCCTATGGAGCAATTCCTATGATTCGTGATATTGTGCTTTCCTATGGCTGGCTCACCGAAGAACAGCTTTCCTATATGATTGCCGTAAGTGAAAGCACACCAGGCCCTATTATGCTTAATTTGGCAACCTTTGTGGGGAAAACTCAGGGGGGAATAATTGGCGCATTACTGGCAACTCTTGCTGTAATTTTGCCCTCCTTTATTATAATGCTGCTTATCGCAGAGGGACTAAAAGCTTTTACTAAAAATAAATATTTTCAAGCTGTGTTAAAGGGTATGAAGCCCTGTATAGTGGGCATAGTGCTTTCCACAGGTGTATTTATGATTCTTTCTAATTTAAGCTTGACTGTCGGCAGAGGTGGAGCTAATTTTAGAAATTTAATTATTACCGTTTTGCTTTTAGCTATTCTTTTAGGTTCAAAATTTATTATGAAGAAAAAGCTTTCACCAATTTTGTTAATTATAATTTCAGGATTTTTGGGTGTTGCTTTATAAAAATATTTTCTTTTGCACATTATACGGACTATCACCATAATTTTAATTATAAATATTGCATAAATATAATTTAATATATAAAATACAAATTCTACATATAAGATAAAGTTCAAAAAAACTATCGTTTTATTATACATTTTGCTGTATAATCTGTAATTATATTCCTAAAATTTATAAATTTCATTGAATTTCTACTTGAAAAAACTGCGTATATTTGTTATAATTGTATTAGAATTTTATTTGAATATGTGAAGGGCGGTTTTATAATTATGAAATTAGTTTATGAAGGTAAAACAAAAAATGTTTACGCTATGGACGATGGAAACTACTATCTCAAATTTAAAGATGATGTAACCGGTCAGGATGGAAAATTTGACCCAGGTGCAAATACAGTAGGACTTTCCATCGAGGGTATGGGTAAAAACTGCGTAAGACTCACAAAATTCTTTTTCGAGAAAATTGAAAAAGCCGGTATTCCAACTCACTATGTATCAGCTGATATAGATGATTGCTCCATGGTTGTAAAACCTGCTGTTGCTTTTGGACAGGGTCTTGAGGTTATTTGCCGTCTTAAAGCTGTGGGCAGCTTTTTCAGAAGATATGGCGGATATGCTAAGGAGGGTCAGGACCTTGACTACTTTGTAGAGGTTACCCTAAAGGACAATGACAGAGAGGACCCACCTATTTCCAAGGATGCTTTGGCTATGCTGGGAATTTTGACAGAGGCTGAATACGAAAACCTCAAGGAACTTACAAAGAAAATTACTACTATTGTAAAGGATATTTTAGCTGAAAAAGGCGTTGAACTTTACGATATTAAGTTTGAATTTGGCAGAGTTGACGGAAAGGTAACACTTATTGACGAAATTTCCGGCGGAAATATGAGAGCATACAAGGACGGAAAGGTTATCGACCCTATGGAGCTTCCAAATATTCTTTTTAACTAAAACTGATTACTATAAAATTTCATAAAAATAATACAAAGGCAGCATAGCAAAATGTTGTCTTTGTATTCTAATGTAAAAATATCGACAGGGAGGGATTAAACGGTGATTTATGTACCTACTAAATATTTAACTGATAAAATGGAATTAGCCAGAGATATATACATAGACTCATCCTATATCCCATTTTTGTCGGCAAATCAGCGCCTTACAAATAACTATATAAAAAAAATAGATGAGATGAGACTACCGGGAGTCTATATAAAGTCTAAATTTGCAGGGGATATAGAGGTTGAAGAAATTATTGACCCAGAGCTTAAACGCAAGCTGATTAAGGATATAAAAGCTATCTTTGATAGCAGTAGTGTAGAAAAATCCTTTACAATAGCAAATTCCAAGCAGGTTTACGGTATGGCTTGTAATATTGTAAACAATATTCTTTCAAAGGATGAGGTGGTTTTTAATGTTATCGAAATTAAAAATCACAGCGATTATCTCATCACTCACTCTATGTATTTGGCTGTTTTAAGTGCCATTATCGGAATTAATATGGGGTTTAATTCCAATGAACTGACAGACTTAACCACAGCAGCCCTTTTGCAGGACTTGGGTATGGTTTCGCTTCCAAAGGAGCTTTTGGAAAAGGAAACCCCTCTTACAGACAGCGAAATTGAAAAAATAAAGCAGCACCCTGTTACAACCTCCAGAAAGCTAAGACCTTGCTGTTCACTTAATTCACAGATAATTTCAGCGGTGGCATCTCACCACGAAAGATTTGACGGCACAGGCTACCCATATGGCCTTTGTGGCGAGGAAATACCCCTTTACGGCAGAATTTTAGCTATGGCGGATGTCTATGACGCACTCACCACACCTAAGCCCTACCGCAGAGCCTACACTCCCAGCGAGGCTATCGAATATATGATGGGACAGGCAGGAAAGCAATTTGACGGGGAGCTTTTGGAAATCTTCCTCAAATGTGTAACACCATATTCCATTGGAACAATAGTTAAGCTTTCTAATGGACAATATGGTATAGTAGTAAAAAATACATCCTATTTCCCGCTTAGACCTGTTATCAGAATTTTGATTGACGGAGACAGAGTTGAGGAAGTAGACCTTGCAACTGATGAAAAATATATGAGCATCACCATCCTTGACAAAGCAGATGATATGGATATCTCGTCTTTTATATAGCTTTTTATAATTTATTAAAAAAAAATGACAAAAAGACTTGCATTTTACATTATGATATGATAGAATAGCTATGTTATATATGTATATTGGATTGAAAGAGGTGAAATATACAATGAAAAAGGGAATTCATCCTGATTACAAGCCTACAACAATTACTTGTGCTTGTGGTGAGGTTATAGAAACTTGCTCTACTAAAGAAGATATTAAAGTAGAAATTTGTTCTAAATGCCATCCGTTCTTCACAGGCAAGCAGAAATTGGTTGATACAGGCGGACGTGTTGACAGATTTAACAAGCGTTTTGGAATGAATAATAATAAGTAATTATTATACAAAACTAATGAGGGCGGTGCATATTTTTTGCACCGCCCTAATTCGCTATCTAAACAAAAAGGAGCAGCTATGGAGTACATTACAATTGAAGGCGATGGTCAGGACGAATTTATAGAAAAAAAATCCAAATTTATAGGGTATCTTGCCCATGTGGAAACTGAGGAAGAGGCAACAGCTATTATAAACAAAAAGCGAGAGGAATATTGGGATGCCAGTCATAATGTCTACGCATATATTTTGCGTGATGGACAAATTAAACGCTATTCTGATGACGGTGAGCCTCAGGGTACAGCGGGTATACCTGTTTTGGATGTGCTTCAAAAGGAAGGCTTAACAGATGTATGTGTGGTGGTAACTCGTTATTTCGGAGGTATAAAATTAGGCGGTGGAGGCTTGGTAAGAGCTTATTCCCATGGTGCTAAAATCGCTGTGGATGCCTCCTTTGTAAAAATTATGTCCCCCTGTACTGAAGTATCCTTTGTGGCTGATTATGGTCTTTATGGAAAGATTACATATATTTTACCCAATTATTATGCAAAAACTATGGAAAGCGTTTTTGAAGATAATGTAAGACTTAAACTTCTTTTAAAGGATAAATATTTAGATAGCTTCAAAAAGGAAATAACAGAAATTTCATCTGGTACAGTGGGGATTTCTGAAGAAAATAAATATTATGCTTATATCCCTGAAAATTAATTTTAATAAAAAAGAGGAAATTAGGGATTTTTTGCGTATAATATATAGTAATACTGAAAAAGGGGGTTAAATTGTGATTCCGGATAGCTTTATAGAGGATTTAAAATTTAAAAGCGATATAGTTTCCATAGTATCATTCTATGTGGATTTAAAAAAAGCATCCCGAATTTACAAGGGGCTTTGTCCCTTCCATTCGGAAAAATCTCCTTCATTTACAGTTTACCCCGACACCCAATCTTTTTATTGCTATGGATGAGGTGCTGGTGGAGATGTAGTTACATTTATCAAAAAAATAGAAAATATCGAATATCTTGAAGCTATTAAATTTTTAGCTGAAAAACTAGGTGTGCCTGTCCCAGAGGATAGTCAAAATGACCGTGTAGTAAAGCTTAAGAAAGAAATTTTAGAAATAAACAGAGAAACTGCAAGATTTTATCACAGTATTCTTCGCTCGGAAGAGGGCAGAGAGGCTCTTAACTATCTTCTAAATCGAGGCCTGTCAGGCAAAACCATAGGAAAATTTGGCTTAGGCTATGCTCCTGACAGCTGGGATATGCTTTATAATCACCTTTCTAAAAAAGGTTTCAGCGACTATGCTCTTTCCTCCGCCTTTGTAGTAAAGCCAGGGGGAAATAAAAAATTTTACGATGTTTTCCGAAACAGAGTAATTTTCCCCATAATTGATTTAAGAGGAAATGTAATCGCCTTTGGCGGTAGACTTTTAAAGGGAAATGGACCTAAATATTTAAACTCAGGTGATACTCCTGTGTTTAAAAAGAGCAATAATCTTTTTGCTCTTAATTTAGCTAAGTCCACCAAGCAGTCAAACCTTATTTTATGCGAGGGCTATATGGATGTTATTTCTATGCACCAAGCGGGATTTGACAATGCCGTTGCAACCTTAGGTACTGCCCTTACCTCACAGCAGGCAAGGCTTATAAATAGCTATAAGAATGAAGTTGCCCTTTGCTATGACTCAGATGAGGCAGGACAAAAGGCTACTGCAAAGGCTATAAAAATATTTGAAGAAACTGATATAAAAGTAAAGGTTATAGCAATACCCGACGCTAAAGACCCCGATGAATATATAAAGAAAAATGGTGCGGTGAGGTTTAAGCTTTTGGTCGACGGAAGTACAGGCTCTACCGACTATGCTATCGGAAAAATTGCAGAAAAATATGACCTTGAAACCCCTAACGGAAAGCTTGGATTTATAAACGATTTTTGCAAATATATTTCAGAAATTCCTTCCTCTGTGGAAAGGGATATCTATATAACCAGAGTGGCAGAAAAATTACAGGTTGATAGAAATGCCATAAATGAGCAGGTAAGCAGCTTAATTGCTAAGCGGGACAGCCGAAAAAAATACAGAGAAAAAAGAGATGTAAAAATATATACGGACGATGTTTCTCAAAAAAAGCAGGACCCCAATAGAATTAAATATACCAAATACGCTTTAGCTGAAGATAAGCTTATGTGTCTGCTAATAAAAAATCAAGATTTTTGGAAAAAGCTTTCGGAAATTAAACCTGAGGAATTTGTTACGGATTTTAATAGGGAAATTTACCGAATAATCTACGAAAGACTTTCACAGGCTAAACCCATTGATATAAATTATCTCGGCACAGCTTTAAATGACGAGCAAATGTCCCATATAAGCTATATTTTAGCTAAAAACAGCAATATGGATTGGGATTTAGCCTCTGCGGAGGAAAATATAAAAATAATTAAGGAATTTGATCCACTTATAGACCCAAAGGCAGTTTTAGAATTATCGCCTGAGGAGCTTTTAAGTAAGATACAAAAAATGCGTAAATAGGAGGAATGTATTTTGGCAACAAAGGATAAAAAAGCATCTTTGCACGAATTACTGGAACAAGGAAAACAAAAGGGGAAAATCACCGCCAAGGAGATTGATAGCTTTCTTGATGAAAATAACTATGACGGGGATCAACTGGAAAAATTCTATGAAACACTTGATAATTACAATATAGAAATTATCGACGATATTTCTCCGGATTTTTCTGATGACGATAAAACCGATGGCAAGGATTTAGATATTTCCTTTGATGGTATCAATATTGATGACCCCGTAAAGGTGTACCTAAAAGACATAGGAAAAGTGCCTCTTCTTTCTCCTGAGGATGAAACCGAATACGCAAAAAGAATGTTGGAGGGGGACCTGGATGCCAGAGAAAAGCTGGTGGAGGCAAACCTTCGTTTGGTTGTAAGTATCGCAAAAAAATATGTGGGTAGAGGTATGCATTTCCTTGATTTAATTCAGGAGGGTAATTTAGGCCTTATTAAAGCGGTGGAAAAATTTGATTATACTAAGGGCTTTAAATTCTCAACCTATGCTACCTGGTGGATAAGACAAGCTATTACAAGAGCTATTGCTGACCAAGCAAGAACTATTCGTATTCCTGTTCATATGGTGGAAACTATTAACCGTGTTAAAAAAGCAAGCTCACAGCTTCTCCACAAAAATGGCCGTGACCCCTCTGCTGAGGATATAGCAGAGGAAATCAAAATGCCTGTGGAAAAGGTAAGAGAAATTATGAGAGTAGCTCAGGAGCCTGTATCCTTAGAAACACCTATCGGTGAAGAGGAGGACAGTCATCTCGGTGATTTTATCGAGGATGAAAAAGCTCCAGCTCCCGCAGATGCTGCCTCCCATGCTTTGCTTAGAGAACAGCTCAATGAGGTGCTTGAAACTCTCACACCAAGAGAAGCAAAGGTTCTAAAGCTTCGTTTTGGTTTGGAGGATGGCAGAAGCAGAACATTGGAAGAGGTCGGCAAGGAATTTGATGTAACTCGTGAAAGAATTCGTCAAATTGAGGCTAAAGCACTCAGAAAGTTAAGACATCCAAGCCGTGCAAAGAAGCTCAAGGATTTACTTGATTAATTTTTTAAAAAAGGAGAGTATTACAACAGTATGCAGATGACATTGGAAGCAGATTATGCAGTCAGAATTATAATGTGCCTTGCAAAGACGGATGGCAGAACAGGTGCCAAGGAAATAGCTGAGGAAACTGAGGTTACACAAAGATTTTCTCTTAAAATTTTGCGAAAATTAGTATCTGCGGGTTTAGTTAAATCCTTTAGAGGCATAAACGGAGGATATGAACTTGCTAAAAATCCCTCAGAAATTTCCCTTTGCGATGTAATTGAAACTATTGAGGGAAATCTTGTAATGTCCAGATGTATAAACCCTGAATTTAATTGCTATCATAAATCTAAAAACGGTGGCAAATGTCCTATGCAAAGGGTTTATTGTGAGCTTACACAAATTCTGCATGATAAGCTGTCAGAAGTGAGCTTTGCAGAATTATTAGAAAATAAATAAATTTTAAAGCGGGGGGATTTTATCCTCCCGTTTGTCTTATGAGGTGATATAATGGAAAATGGACAGTTTCAAATTTATACAGGGGACGGAAAGGGTAAAACTACTGCCGCAATAGGTCTTGCTATAAGAGCCGCAGGTGCAGGATTAAAAGTGTATATAGGTCAGTTTATAAAGGATATGGAATACAGCGAAATTAAAATTTTGCGAAATATACCAAATATTGAAGTAGAGCTTTTCGGCACAGGTAATGGCTGTCTTATTAATAGGCATAAGGAAAATAAGGATATGGAATACGCTATAAGAGGTGCTGATAAAATTATATCTGCTATGGAAAGCGGTAAATATGATGTGGTAATAGCTGATGAAATCAATATAGCATATCTTATTAAGGTGCTATCTGTGGAGGAAATGCACCGTATTATTGACCATCGCCCCAAAAACTGTGAGCTTGTTTTTACAGGTATGGGAGCTCCATATGAAATTATCAAAAGAGCAGATTTAGTTACCGAAATGCGTGAGGTTAAGCATTATTATAAGGATAAAGGACTTATTTCCCGCAAGGGAATTGAGCATTAAAGCAAAAATCAGCGACTTTTTTAAGCCGCTGATTTTTTTGTTAGTTTTCTTTAAAATAATTTTCTATATTTTCCAAAACCTTTTGGTTAAGTCTTTCTGTGCATTGAGCTGTTCCACCGCTGCATCTGCCTGTACTTCTCACATTAGGAAGCTTTAAAAGCTCATCACTTCCCACAGCAGCATCGGAATCACCAAAGAAATAATGCTCATCGCTTTCTTTAAGCCATTTTTCTAATGCGTTAATATTATGAGCTGGTGCAATAGAGGTGTTAAATATAAGCTTTTTGCCCTTCATAAGATTAAATTCTCGCTCGTTTAAAAGAATGATATTCTTTGTAAGACAGCAGAAAATAAAGTCATTTTCTGTGAGCAGTTCATCAAGGCTTAAATATTTACAACCCTTTTCCTCCATATCAGCCTTGTGCGTTCTTGAATTATAGGAAATATCAGCCCCAAAGTAGCTAAGGGCATTTGCAATAATTTTTCCTGTTGTACCCATACCTAAAATACCCACCTTGGCATTTGTAATTTCCACAGCCTTATTTTCATTCCATTTTATGTCGCCAAAGCCGTGAAGCACATCAATCATTTGATGAACAGCATATTCAGCCACACCATTGTCGCCATAATCTCTTATACCTGTTACCTTAATTCCATGAGCCTCGCTGTATCTAATATCTACACTGGCAGATTCAGGAGAATATAAGCTGCAGCACATACCTACATATTTAAGGTTTTTGCAGTTTTCCAAAACCTCTTTGGGAATTTGTGAGGTATAGCTTACCAGCATAGCATCTGCATCACCTATTCTTTTTATAATTTCGGCGTTATCCTTTGGCACATCATTATATGTAATAACCTCGTCTGCGTATTTTTCTTTAATTTCCTTAAAGCTTTCCTCAAATAAACTTACTGGTTCAATAGCAACTAATTTTTTAAACTTTTCCATAATAATTCTCCTTTAAAATTGTAAAATAATTCCCGCAAAAGCAGAAATAATAATAAAACAAATTGGGTGGAGCTTAAATTTTTTCATAGCGAAAAATAATATAACTCCTAAAATTAAGGCTTTAAAATTTATTATATCTATAATATGTCCGCTGACCATAAATTTTTCCACGCTCATAACGGATTTCTCAAAAACTCCATAACCCGCTGCGGCAATTAATGCAGTGGAGGCTGGTCGCAAACCGTAAAAGGTATTTTTAACATATTTGCTGTCTTTAAATTTATTTAGTATTTTTGAAATAATAATAATTATTATAAGCGAGGGAAGAATAAGTCCTATGGTGGCAATAAGTGAACCTAAAATGCCCCCCGTGGTAAATCCAGCATAGGTTGCCATATTTACCCCGATAGGTCCTGGAGTTGATTCTGAAACAGCTATCATATTTGCAAGTTCCATTTCAGTAAACCAGCCTGTTTTAAGTCCCATTTCGCTTAAAAATGGAAGGGTAGCCAATCCTCCGCCTATGGCAAAAAGTCCTGTTTTGAAAAACTCATAAAATAACCTTAAATATATCATTTGGGCTACCTACTAATTAGTTTTTTGGGATTTTTTGTCGCCAATTATCATACCGCAAATCCCTGCAAGTATAATGAAAACAGCTGGGGTAACATCAAAAAATATTCCAGAAATAAATACTGCTAAGAAAATAATACCTGTGGACTTATCTATAACAGATTTTTTAAATAGTTTTATAACTGCATTCAAAATTAGTATGCAGACACAAACTCTTATACCTGCAAAGGCTTGTTGCACCCAGATTATATCAGAAAAATTTTGAATAAATGCCGCAATAATGCTAATTATAACTATGGACGGGGCAACTACACCTAAGGTAGCTAAAATACCACCTAATATGCCTTTAAATTTATAACCAATAAATGTGGCGGTGTTTACAGCTATTATTCCAGGAGTACATTGACCTATGGCATAGTAGTCGGTAAGCTCCTCATCAGTTGCCCAGCCTCTTTTTTCCACGATTTCTTTTTGCAAAATAGGCAGCATAGCATATCCGCCGCCAAAGGTAAATCCTCCTATTTTAGCAAAAATAAAAAACAATTCTATTAAATCCTTCATATTTACCCACACCCCTTTTAAATTGTAAATTTTATTTTAACACTATATATTATTGTACATAAATTGTTTATAAAAAACAAGAGTTATAGGAGAGTTTTTTAAAAAAAATAAACCGCATACTGAGGTATGCGGTTTTCTCAATATAAAAACTAAATTAAAATTTATTTGTGGTCAACTTCATACATATGCTGAAGCATACGAAGAATTTGTACGCTGTAGCCATATTCGTTGTCGTACCAAGCAATAAGCTTAACAAAATGGTCGTTGAGCATAATACTTGCCTTAGCATCGAAGATAGAAGTTGTAGGCTCAGATGCAAAGTCGGAGGAAACAACCATTTCTTCTGTGTAACCCATAACACCATTCATATAGGTTTCGGAAGCCTCTTTAATCTTAGCACAGAGCTCCTCGTATGTAGTTGGTTTTTCAAGTGTTACAGTAAGGTCAACTACTGATACATCAAGTGTAGGAACACGGAGGGACATACCTGTAAGCTTGCCCTTAACCTCAGGAATAACCAAAGCACAAGCCTTTGCAGCACCTGTGGAGGATGGGATAATATTACCTGAAGCAGCTCTACCTGCTCTCCAGTCCTTCTTAGAGGAGCCGTCAACAGTTTTTTGTGTAGCTGTGATAGCGTGAACAGTAGTCATAAGACCTTCAACAATACCGAAATTGTCGTTGATAACCTTTGTAAGAGGAGCAAGGCAGTTAGTTGTACAGGAAGCATTGGAAATAACCTTCATATCGGAGGTGTATTTGTCGTGGTTTACACCATATACAAAAGTAGGTGTTTCCTTGTCCTTTGCGGGAGCTGACAAAATAACTTTTTTAACAGTATCCTTGATGTGAACACCTGCTTTTTCTGTTGTGTTGAATTTACCTGTGGATTCAACAACATATTCAGCTCCGCATTCACCCCATGGAATATCCTTAGGGTCATCACAAGCAAATACTTTAATTTCCTTGCCATTTATTACCAGTTTGCCATCAACATTTTCAACTGTACCATTAAATCTTCCGTGAACAGTATCATATTTAAGCATATAAACCATATAGTCGATGTCAGCATTGTGATAGTTAATACCAACTATTTCAAAAAGCTCAGGCTGTTCCATAGCAGCTCTGATAACCAATCTACCTATACGACCGTAACCGTTAATACCAATTTTAATTGCCATAATAAATTACCTCCTAAATTATTATAGTACAATTATACCAAAGAATTAATATAAATACAATAGTTTTCTATTATTTTTATTAAAATTATATAGAAAAAATATTATTTAATAGACATATTAATTATAATGGTAATTTATTTAAAATATATGTTATAAGATAGCATTATATGTCATTGGTCATTATACATTTTGTGCAAATTAAAGTTAGAAATTGCTTATAAAAATATTTTCCCTTGCATATAATTTAAAGAAAATATTTTTTGGAGTGATAATATGAAAATAATTGCGGGACAGGATATTTTTAATGACAGAGCTGTAATTTTAGCAAAATATATAATTGAAAATAAATCAACAGTAAGAAGTACTGCAAGGTATTTTGGTATTTCAAAATCCACAGTACATAAGGATATAACAGAAAAGCTAAAAAATTCTGATGTGATTTTATATTATGAGGTTAAAAAAATTTTAGAAATAAATAAAGAAGAAAGGCATATTCGCGGAGGAGAAGCCACTCGAAAAAAATATGAAAAATTAAAGCTTAATCATAAATAAAATTTGTGGTATAATTAAATTAAAGTTCAACATAACGGAGGAGTAAGGGTGGATACAATAAGAGCTTGGACTAAGCAGCACAAGGGTGTTTTAGAAAATATTAAAAAAAATGGCAGACATACAGCTAAAAAGGAGTTTATTCATCAAAGTGAGGAGGCAATGCTCACCATAGATACCTATGACTGGCTGGTAGGAGAGCTTGTAAAAATTTCTTCTCCCCCTGCTGATGCGGATTATCCTATTTGGATTTCTTTAAAAAGGGATGCTACAATGCTGATTTCTCCCAATACTGTTATAATGGAGCTGGAAATTCCCGCAGATATTGTTACCTATTTAAACATACCAAAGTGGACTGCTGTAAATAATTACTCCTATATTCCCCTTGATGAAGAAGATAAAAAACGCCATACTGAACTTCTAAAAATGTACGGAACCTGTGATGTAAAAGCCTGTATGACAGAATTTTACCCTGAAATTAAAAGAGAAATTCATGAAAGCTGGAGCCGTGTCTTTGATGACAGCATCAAAATTGGAAACGACAATGCTTATGGGCTTATTTGGGAAATAAAAAAGGATTGGATAAAAAATATTTGGTATTAAAAAATTCCCTCTATGAAAAAACATAGAGGGAAAATTTTTATATTATGCCATTGGGTCCCATGGGTCAATGATAGTAGCTTCTTGGTCGAAGTATTTGTTTTGCTCATCACTTAAATATTTTCTGTCAACACATACTATGTAAACATATTTATCGAACCAGTCATCGCTCATAATGAAGTAACCGCTGTTTGCCTTTTCTGTGCCCCAGCTGTTTTCAATCTTCCACTTGTCAGGCTTTCCGTCCACAAGGTTTACACCTGTAAGTGTCATAGCGTGGTTAGGTGAGCTTTGATGATAGGCCATCATATCAGCCTTGCTCATTTCAAAATCAAGGCTAAATGGGCTTTCGTAGTCATAAAGAGCTGTATCCCAAATGCCCTCATCACGATTTCCGTAAGGTCCGCAGTCGCAGGTAAACCAAATTGGCTGTCCGTCCTTAAGTTGCTTGATAGCTGCTTGCTTAAGCTCCTCAATAGTGAGGTTTAAGAATTTCATAGGTCTGCCCTCAATAACGCTGCCTGTGTAAGCTATGGAGTAGGTTTTGTTATATGGCTTATCCTCCATAGGTGCATTAATAAGGCTTACGATATTGTCAAGGTTAGCACCGATGTATTTATCATAGAAAGAATGTGGTGTAAGGTTTCTGTCAGCGTGGTAATTGCCATCCTTATCCACATATTCAAAGTCAAAGGTTTCAGGAGGATTGCCAAAGCATACAGCAACAATATTGTAAACATCCTTTAGCATATCATCCTTAACTTTTCTAATTTCAGCAATATCCTTCTTTTCAGCAACCATTTTTCTCAAAATAATAGCATCCTTGCGAAGCTGAGAGTTAATAACGCTGTTCATAGAAGAGGTGTGTTCACTTTGGTAGGTTTCAGGCATAGCCTCCTTAGGAACAACACCGTATTTTTTGCAAAGACCGGTGAACATTTCCCACCAGCCCCCATCAGAAACAGGGTAGTAAAGGAATGAGCTTACATATCTGTCTGTCAAAGGCTTGTCAGCTGTTTCAATAATATTTTCAAGAAAGTAGTTAGCTTTTTCTACATGGTCATAGAAAGAAGTAAAGCTTTGAGAAAGCTCAAAATTAGCAAGGTTTAAATCCTTTGCAATTTTTTCTCTCAAAATATTAAGAGAAGTGAAAATCCAACATCTTGCGCTGGATTTTTGGTTAGTTGCCGCCATAGTTTTAATCTCATCAGAGAATTTGTGGTTCATTTTTTTAGCACCGTCAAGATTGTAGCAAACATCATCAATGCTTGTTTTTGACATAGCCTTTGTAGCAACCTTAGAAACAGTATTGTTTTTGTAATAGTCGCTGAAATTCTTAATATTAGCTGAATTTATTGCTCTATCCATTTTTATATCTCCTTTTTAAATTAAATACTAAAATAAATTAAAATTTCTATTTATTTTGCTTTATTATATCACTATTTTTTTCCTATTGCAAGTGTTTTACAAATAAGTATAAATTTTATTTAAAATTAAATATGAGTACATAAAATAGGCTATTATGTGAATTGATTTAAGAAAAAATTTGTTCTATAATACTATTATTAAACTGTGAAAAGCTGGTGATGATTTATGAAATTGGACAAGGATTTTAATTTTGATGATTTTAATATGGAAGAGCTTAAAATAGATGATATAACTATGCAGGATTTAATTTTCGATAATTCGGATAGTGAGGAAAAATTACCCCAAGACCTAAATTCATCTAATATGTTTGATAGCTTAGCTGCCAAGACCTCGTCCTATAATTTTAATTTAATATGTGAAATAATTAAAAATAAAAATTATTCTCAAAACGATATTTCAAATATTGATAATATAGTAAAAAATAAAATTCCCCAAATTTTTAAGAATAATTATCCTGAAAATTTTTCTGAAAAATACGGCGATTTTATATCTGAATATGAAAAGTTTAATGATTTTGTAAATTATAATTCTCTTATTCATAAAAATATAATAGCACTTTGTGGAAAGGCCTCCTGTGGGAAAACCTCATTTTTAAAATGCTTTTCGGGTATGAAAAATGTATTTTCCCCGGATTTTGCACCTATTTATATAATGAATGGAAAGAGAGAAGAAATTTTCGGCATAAATGTTTTTGACAGCCAAATAAATATAAAATCAGAAGATGTGGAGAAAATTACAAAGGGATTTGAGAATAGCACAAATAACAGCAAAATTTATGTAAATCATATTTTTAAAAAGATTTTTTGCAAAACTCCAGAGCTTAAATATGAAAATGCAGTTTTTCTGGAAAGCCGTGATTATACAGAAAATAGCAATGATGATTTAAGGCGAAGCTTAAATAGCGGGAATATTATATTTTGGTTTATTTCAGCAGAGGATAGTCCTATTAATAGCAAAAGCCTTGATTTTATAAAAAAACTCCGCAAGGATATTCCGAAAATTTTTATAATAAGTAAAGCTGACTTAAAAACTTTGGAGGAGCTTAAAAAAACAAAAGAAAGCCTCCGCGAAAGCTTAGATTCAAATGATATTGGCTACACAGGAATATATAGCTTTTCAGATAGTTTAGAGGAAATTTCTGATGCCTTTGAGCGTGAATATATAAAGAGGGATACCGAAAAAATTAAAGCCTATATCGATAGAAAGGTCAGCGAAATCGGTAAATATGCCTTTGCCATTAATTTTAAGAGCTTTTTCAATGAATATAAAGCATATTTTGAGAATAAATCCTCGGAGGTAAGCTCACTTCTCATAAGATTTAATTCATCCTTTATAAAGCTTGGCAGTATGGGAAATATGGCAGTTCAGGTTCAGCCTATGCAGGAAATCTCTAAGCTTATACAA
>SAMEA104404100__coassemble_1085_pt1 | contig 26283 bp, 23 predicted proteins | sample SAMEA104404100__metabat2_low_PE_056 | metagenome-assembled genome bin SAMEA104404100 (sample SAMEA104404100) | Balaenoptera acutorostrata
ATTATATTTGCTATTAGTGCATTTAATATTTTTGCAGGAAGTGGGGACAGAATGCTGGGGTTTAAAATAGGAACCTTTGCAGGGATTCCCACTCTGGTTTTATTTGTATATTCCTATGCCGTTTATATGTTTAATAGAAATGCACCGCAAATTCTAATTGCGGAGGGGGAAGAAAATTTTGAGCTTTTAAGCGGTAAGGAATATTGCTCTTATAATGGTATTAAGGAAATTATAGCGAAGCCTTTTATGGGTGCTGATTTTGGAAGCATAAAAATAAATTTAAACAGCGGTGAAAGCTACAAAATAAAGTCCGTTGCTAATGTATTAAAGGTCAAGGAGCAAATGGAAAAAATTATTGAGGAAAAGAAAAACACAGCTGAATAATAATTTAAAATATATCCCATACGGAAAATAAAATCTGTATGGGATTTTATTTTTATTTCTAAAAATCACAACTAAATGGATATTTTTTCAAATATAGTACAAATAACAATTTTTAAAATTAGTTTTAGTGCAAATAGACAAAATTTTTAAATACACTTTCATATTTAACGGAAATATGTTAAAATTTATTTTGTTTACAGTAAATATTAATTTAATTTTATTTTTATTTCGGGGGCATTTATGGGATTTGAACATTACATAGAAAAAAGCGGAAAAAATTTACGATATGGCTATACAACAGGAAGCTGTGCAGCCTTAGCAGCAAAAGGGGCAGCTGAAATACTTCTTGGGGAAAAAGAAATTGCAGATACAACTATAATGACACCAAAAGGTTTTGAAGTAGAGGTAAAAATTCACAATGTGGAAATAAACGAGGATTTTGTTAGCTGTTCGGTGCAAAAGGACGCTGGAGATGACCCAGATGTAACCCATAAAAGTTTTATTTTCGCAAAGGTTATGAAATCTAAAACTGCGGGAATACATATAGATGGCGGAAAGGGTGTGGGTAGAGTTACCCGTCCTGGACTTGACCAACCCATAGGAAATGCGGCGATAAACTCCACCCCCAGAAGAATGATTGCCGAGGAAGTATTGGCAATTTGCGAAAAATACGGCTATGACGGAGGACTTGATGTTATTATATCGGTGCCAAACGGCGAGGAAATTGCTAAGAAAACCTTTAACTCTCAGATAGGCATAGTGGGAGGCATTTCAATTTTAGGCACCAGCGGTATAGTTGAGCCTCAAAGTGCACAGGCATTGCTTGACTGTATAGAATTAGAGCTAAAGGCATATAATGCGGAGAATAAAAATTATGTGGTTTTAACTCCCGGAAATTACGGCGAAACCTTTTTAGGAGGTTTTGAAAAGCTGAAAAATCCACCAATAGTTAAAATTTCAAATTTCGTGGGAGATTCGCTTAAATACGCTATGAAGCTGAATTTTAAATATATTCTTATGGTGGGACACATCGGTAAGTTTTCTAAGTTAGCAGGAGGGATAACAAATACTCACTCTGATTACGGGGATTGTCGTGTGGAAATTATGGCAGCTCATGCCGCTTTATGCGGAGCAAGTCAGCAGACTGTGGAAAAAATTATGAATTCCGTTACCACCGATGATTGCATAGCTCACCTTGACGAGGAAGGACTTAGAGAAAAGGTAATAAAATCTATGTTTGTAAAAATAGAGCATCATTTAAAAAGAAAAGTAAACGAAGATGTTAAAATAGGGGCATTGATGTTCAGCAATAAATATGGATTTTTAGGGCAGACCGAGGGCGCTGAGGAAGTTATAGAATATATAAAAAGTCAGGAAAAATTAAATGGAAAATAATTTTGATTATAAAAATTTTTTAGAAATAAATAACCTTTTTGATGAAAATAATGAAGTGGAAAAGTTACTTCAAGAAAAAGAAATAGTTAGATTTAAAAGTGATTTTGATATTGTGGGAAATTTGCCGAATGTCTTAATTTTAGATAATGAAAATTACGATTTTGCCATAAGTGTTGATGAAAAATATCAAATAAAGCTTGTTCCTAAAATTATTACAGTAGGTATGGGATGCAGAAAAAACAAATGTTTCGAGGATATTTTTGAGTTTTATCACGAAACAGTTAGAAATCTAAAAATATCCCTAAATTCTGTGGAAAAGCTTACAAGTATTGATATAAAAAAAGAGGAAATGGGATTAATAAGACTGGCAGAAAACGAAAACCTAAGCTTTATCACATATCCTGCAAAGGAGCTTTTAAATGTAAGGGGAGAATTTTCTCCGTCAGGCTTTGTAAAAAGCATAACAGGCGTGGACAATGTCTGCGAAAGAAGTGCAGTAATAGGCTCTGAAAACGGAGAAGTATTACTTCATAAAACAGCCTATAACGGTATGACGATAGCAGCAGCCATAAGGACTTATAGGGTTAAATTTTAATACAGAGGTAAAAAAATGAGCAAATTTTTAATTTTCGGCGGAACCAGTGAAGAACATAAAATAATAGAGGGACTTTATAAAAAGCATAAGCTAACGCTTTGTATTACCAGTCAATATGCCGCTGAGCTTGTGGAAAATATGATGGACAAGGTAGAAATTTTGGTGGGCAGAAAGGATTTGACTGAAATTGCTAATTTAGTAAAAAAAGAGGACTATGACGGAATAATTGATGCCACTCATCCCTATGCCAAAGTAATTACAGAAAATCTAAAGAGAGTATCAGAGGAAACTGGAGTAAAATATTACCGAATTATCAGGGAAAAAAGCGATGTTGACGATTGTATTTCCGTAAATAGCATAGCTGAAGCGGCGGATTTTCTAAAAAATACAGACGGAAATGTACTTTTGACCACAGGCAGCAAGGAGCTAAAGCCTTTTACTGAAATTAAAAATTTTGCAGAAAGATTTTACCCTAGAGTTCTGCCCACAGTGGAATCAATTAATATTTGTACTGATTTAAGCTATCCGTCCTCTCATATAATTGCTATGCAGGGACCTTTTTCCGCGGAAATGAACATAGCACTTATAAAACAATTTGATATAAAATATTTGGTTACCAAGGATGGAGGAAAAGCGGGAGGTTTTCCTGAAAAAATTTCCGCCGCAGAAAAAACCAATGCTAAGGTTATTTTAGTAAATAGAGAGCCTGAGGAAGGCTTTTCTGTTGATGAAATTATAAAAATTCTGTAAAGGGGGCTTACTTAAGATGAATTGGTATATTGCGGGTATGGGAGCAGCCCAAAGTGAATATCTGCTCCCCAGGGTAAAGAAAATAATTGAAAAATCTGACCTTATAATAGGTGCTAAAAGGCTTACAGACAGCATAAACACAGAGGGGAAAACTGTACTTAATTTAATTTCACCAAAGGAAATATATGAGGCTGCTGTAAAATCTGAAAGCAAAAATATTGCTGTTTTAATGAGCGGGGATACAGGATTTTATAGTGGTACAAAGGGACTTTTAAAGGTTTTGGAGGAAAATGGAGAAAAAGCCGAAGTAATACCTGCTGTTTCCAGCGTACAGTTTTTAGCGGCAAAGCTTAAAATGCCTTGGCAGGATTGGAAGCTTACCTCCGTACATGGAATAGATGCGAACATAGCCTCCATAGTAAACAGGAATGAAAAAAGTTTTTTTCTAACAGGAGGTAAGTGGACAGTAAATGAAATTTGCCGAGAGCTTATAAGCTGTGGCTTTGGTGAAAATAAAATTTACATAGGAGAGGACTTAGGAAGTGTAACGGAAAAAATCGCCAAGGGCAGAGTAAAGGATTTTACAGATACAAAAATTTCGGATTTAGCTGTTTGTCTTATTGAAAATGAAGCATACGAAAAAAGAAGCTTTATTTCCATAAGGGACGAAGATTTTATCAGAGGTAAAATCCCTATGACCAAAGAAGAAGTTCGCTCTGTGGTTATTTCCAAAATGAATATACATAGGAACGACATAATATACGATGTGGGAGCGGGAACAGGCTCTGTTTCCGTTGAAGCAGCTTTAGCAGCCTATGAAGGCAGAGTTTATGCCATAGAAAGAGAAAAAGAGGGAATAGAGCTTATAAAGGAAAATGCCAAAAAGCATAAAGCCTTTAATTTAACGGCTGTGGAGGGCTCAGCTCCCGAAAAGCTTTATGATTTACCTGCACCTGATGTAGCTTTCATCGGTGGAAGCGGAGGAAATATGGAGGAAATTCTTTCTTTAATATTTAAGAAAAATCCTAAAGCAAGAATAGTTATAACCGCAGTTTCTTTGGAAACCTTAAGCGAAATAACAGAGCTTTTTAAGAAGTTTAGGCTTACAAACGATGAAATAGTTCAAATTTCTGTAAGTAAGGCTAAGCTTTTAGGCAGATATCATCTGCTTTTGGGACAAAACCCGATTTTCATTTTAAGCGGGGATGGGAATTAAAAAATAAATAAAAATATCGGAGGATAACTCGATGAAAAAAAATAAGGTAATGACTGATTCACTAATAATAGGATTTGCTCTTTTTGCAATGTTTTTCGGTGCAGGAAATTTAATATTCCCACCGTATTTGGGTTTTGGTTCAGCCTCTAACTGGTTTTGGGGTTTTATGGCTTATATTATCACCGATATAGGCTTATCCATATTTGCACTTTTAATGATTGCAAAAAAAGGGCATGGCTCTACAGGTATAACAGAGGTTATTGGAGATAAGTGGTCAACTATTCTTTTAGTTGTAAACACTATTTGCTTAGGTCCTCTTATTGCAATACCAAGAACAGGAGCTACTACATTTGAATTTGCAGTCCAGCCAATTTTTCCGCCTTATATAAATTCATGGGTTTGCGGAATTGTATTTTTTACCTTGGTAATTTTGTTTAGCTTAAAGCAAAGTAAAATTATAGATATTATAGGTACTATTCTAACACCTATTATGCTGGTTACATTGGCTCTTCTCATTATAAAGGGTATTATGTCCCCCTTGGGAACACCTAATTATAACGAAAATGTAAAGGGAGTTTTATCAGCAGGTATAAAGGCAGGATATCAAACTATGGATATGATGGGGGTTACTATTTTGTCTGTAACGCTTATGTCAAGTATTAAGCAAAAAGGCTATTCAGGCAAAAAGGAACAGTCAAAAATGATTGCTCTTTCAGGCCTAGTAGCATCCATAGGTCTTTTTGCTGTATATTGTGGTCTTGCTTACTTAGGTGCAACAGTTTCCACAGTTTATCCTACTCATTTAAAGCAGGCAGAGCTTCTTATTGCTATTACAAAGGGACTTATGGGACAAAGCGGTGTAATACTTTTAGGCATTATAGTTGCGGCAGCTTGTCTTACAACAGCTATAGGACTTGTGGCATCCTCAGCTCAATATTTTAGTGAAGTCAGCCACGGAAAGCTCAAATATGAATACTTGGTAATTGCTATAAGTGCATTTAGCTGTGTAGTTTCCAATGCGGGTATATCTAATATTATTGCCTTTGCAGCACCTATTTTGGATGTAATCTATCCTATTCTTTTAGTGCTTACATTTATGGCTTTATTCTCTAATTTTATAAAAAACAATAATATTTATAAAGGTGCGGCATTAGGTGCTTTAATCACCAGTGTTTTAACAGTACAAACAAGATTTACAGGCTTTACCTTAGGTATGGATATGCTTCCTTTAGCTGAAATGGGCTTTAACTGGCTTATTCCAGCAATTATAGGAGGGGTTATCGGAAATTTCATAAAGCCTAAAAAAGTAAATGCAGAGCTTGTAAATCAGGAATTATAAATTTAAAAGGGGATTTATTGAAAGTGGAAAAGAAATATGTTTTAGCTTTGGACCAGGGAACAACAAGCTCCAGAGCGGTTATATTCGACCATGAGCAAAATATTGTGAGTATGGTTCAGAGGGAATATCCTCAGTATTATCCTAAGGAAAGCTGGGTGGAGCATGACCCTATGGATATTTTTGCAACACAGTATTCTGTTATGATGGAGGCTGTGGTAAAATGCGAAATAAATCCTGAGAAAATAGCGGGAATAGGCATTACTAACCAGCGTGAAACCACTATTGTTTGGGAAAAAGCTACAGGAAGACCTGTTTATAATGCGATAGTTTGGCAGTGTAGAAGAACCGCCGAAATGTGCGATAAAATAAAGGAAAACAAGGAGCTTACCGAATATATTAAGGAAAATACAGGCCTTATTCCCGACGCATATTTTTCAGCCACTAAAATAAAATGGATTTTGGATAATGTATCTGGGGCAAGGGAAAAGGCGGACAGAGGAGAATTACTTTTCGGTACAGTTGATACATGGCTTATTTGGAAGCTAACTAAGGGCAAGGCTCATATAACAGATTATACAAATGCCTCAAGAACTATGCTTTTTAACATAAAAACACTTAAATGGGATGAAAGACTTTTAAAGGAATTTAATATTCCTATGTCTATGATGCCACAGGTTAAAAATAGCTCCGAAATTTATGGTTATACTGAAATTCAAAATGCTGTTGTGCCTATTTCTGGAGCAGCAGGGGACCAGCAAGCAGCACTTTTTGGTCAGGCCTGTTTTAATGAGGGAGATGCAAAAAATACCTATGGCACAGGCTGTTTTCTACTTATGAATACAGGTGATAGCATTTGCAGAAGTGAAAACGGACTTTTAACCACTATTGCCATAGGACTTGGCGGAAAAATCACCTATGCCTTAGAGGGAAGTGTGTTTGTCGGCGGTGCTGTAGTACAATGGCTCCGTGATGAAATGAGATTTATTTCCGAAAGCCGAGATGTAGAATACTATGCAGGAAAGGTTAAGGATACTGCGGGAGTTTATTTTGTACCCGCTTTTACAGGGCTTGGTGCTCCCTACTGGGATATGTATGCAAGGGGCTGTATTGTGGGAATAACCCGAGGAACAAAGCGAGAGCATATTATAAGAGCAGCCGAGGAGGCTATTGCCTACCAGACTATGGAGCTTGTTATGGCTATGGAGGAGGATATGAAAACTAAAATATCCATGCTGAATGTGGATGGAGGAGCCAGTCGAGATAGCTTTCTTATGCAGTTTCAGTCTGATATACTTGATAAAAAGGTATTTAGACCGATGATTAAGGAAACCACAGCCTTAGGTGCGGCATATCTTGCAGGACTTTCTACAGGTTTTTGGAACAATTTAGATGAGCTTAAGGCCTACAGAAAATGCGATAGAATGTATGAGCCCAATTTCTCCGATGATGAGAGAGAAAATCGCATTAAAAATTGGAGAAAGGCTGTGGGCAGGAGCAGAAATTGGGCAGGTAATAATAGCTCAGAAAATTAAAATAGCAGATAAATATCAAACCGCTGAAAAGTTAATTAAAGAACTTTTCAGTGGTTTTTTTTGATTAAAAATTTCTTTTTAGTCCATATTAAAATAAGAAAAGGGGGATTAAATGGTAAATTTTTTTAAAAATATAATTTCAAAGGAAAAATATAAAAATTACACAGAGCCTAAAGAAAGTGAATATGAAAATGAAAAAATTACAGCAAATTTACTGGATAATATAATAAACATAAGAAAAATTTGTAGCAGCTCTGAGGATATAACTATACAAAGACATACAGTTTGCGGTGTTAAGTGTGCTGTAATTACCTGTGAGGGTATGTATGATTTAAAAAGTACTGCAGAGCTTGTGATAAATCCACTTGCCGATTTAAAGCTTGAATGTAAAAGCTGTGATGAGCTATTTGAATATATTAATACTAAAATTCTCCTTTCCACCGACCAAAAGGTATTTTATACCTACGGACAGCTATTTAAATTTATTATGTCAGGCTTTGTGGTACTGCTGATAGATGGTATAAATTCGGGAATAGCTATGGGAATACAGGGCTTTCCGTCAAGAGGTATAGGTGAGCCATCCTCTGAAATGAATATAAGAGGCTCCCAGGAGGGCTTTGTGGAGGCACTTCGTGTAAATATGACAATGATTAGAAGAAGGCTTAAAACACCACAGCTTTGCTTTGAGATAAAAACGCTGGGGGTAAATAGTAAAACCGACATATGTCTTGTTTACCGTTCAGATATGGTTTCACAGGAACTTTTAAACACTATAAGGCAAAGACTTGAAAAGGTGAAAATTGATAATATTTTAGAGTCGGGCTATTTAAGTCCCTTTTTAGAGAAAAGACCCTTTTCTATATTTTCTGGAGTAGGCTCAACAGAGCGTCCCGACACCCTATGTGCTAAGGTAAGTGAGGGCAGAGTGGGGATTTTGGTGGACGGAACCCCCTTTGCATTAACTGTACCAAAGCTCTTTGCTGAAAATTTCCAAAGCTTTGATGATTATACAATACCACCTTTTTATGCTGTTTTAATAAGACTTTTAAAATATACAGCCTTTTTTATAAGTACGCTTTTACCCGCACTTTATGTGGCAATAGCCACCTTTCATCCTGAACTTGTGCCAAGTGCGCTTCTTTATAATATAGCCTCAGCAGAGGAAAATACCCCCTTTCCCTTAGTTTTTGAAGCCTTTGTAATACATCTTTTTTATGAAATTATGAGAGAAGCGGGACTTAGGCTTCCAAGAGCGGTGGGCCATGCTGTAAGCATAATTGGGGCACTTATCATAGGGGATGCAGCTGTAACAGCGGGACTTATCGGGGCACCGATGGTAATGGTAGTTGCACTTACAGCCATAAGCTCCTTTGTTTTGCCATCTTTATATGAAACCACGGCATTTCTCCGTTTTGTATTTATAATAGTGGGTGGAGCCTTTGGGATTTTTGGAATAGCGGTGGTTATGTGTGTGGTATTTGTGAATTTATGTTCGGTTAATGATTACGGAGTACCTACCACTTCTCCACTTACTCCTTTTAGCTTATATTCAATGAGAGATGTGCTTATAAGGACTAATTGGAAAATTTTAGGTAAAGATGAAATGAATATAAGCGATGTACCTGGTTCTGAAATAAAGTGAGGAGGAAAGCCTTGAAAAGAGTAGAAAAAATAACCTCTATACAGCTTTTAACTATGATTTTCATAACTAAGCTTTTCTTTTTTATGATGTATACGCCAAAGATGGAAATAGGTATGGAAAGCACGGTTTATATGATAGGTCAGCTTTGCTCAATCCCTTTTATATTTTTGAGCTTACTTCCATTTTACTATCTTAATACGAATTTACCGAATTATAATATAATGGAATGTGGGAAGAAGGTTAATTTTAAATTCGGGAAAATAATAGGAATGCTATATTATTTTTATATGATATTTTCGGTGGTAAATACTCTTATTAATTTTGATTTCTATTTATCCTCAGCCGTATATCCTGAAAGCAAAAGCTATCTTTTTATTATAATTATTACAGCAGCCTGTGCTTATTGCGGGGTTTTAGGCATAGAGCCCTTAGCGAGATTTTCTGGTTTTGTGATAATTGCACTTATCATAAGTGGAGCTATGATTTTTCTACCCCTTGTTTCTAAGGTTAATTTATCATTTATTCATATTCCGCGGGATATGGGTTTAAAGGATTTTGCAAAAGCGGTGTATATGGGGATTATATCTAATAATGAAATAGTATTTTTGTATATCTTTGCCGATAAAATAAAAGGGAATGCCTCAAAGGGCATAGGAAAATACATTTTAACTTCAGTGGGATTTTATGAATTAGTGGCTTTTTTTACTGTGGCTATTTTTGGAGCCTATGAAAAAACTGTGCTTTTTCCACTTTATTCTCTGTCTGGTGTGGCAAGTCTTTCGATACTGGAAAGAACAGAATCCGTCCATGTGGCAATTTGGGTTTTTGTGGCATTTGTAAAGCTTTCGCTTTTGCTTATAGCTGCAGGAAAGCTTCTTACAGGCTTTATAAAAATGGGTTTAGACAAGGGAGTTATTATATCTTCAGCAATTTCCCTTATTTTAGCTCTTTTAATATCAAAATCCTTTAAAATTCTACACTATATAAGAATTTTTATGTATACAGGAGTGCTATTCGGTATATTTATTGTAGTTCTGCCAACAATGGTAGCTGTGTCAGTAAAAATTAACGGGGTGAGAAAAAACTGAGAAAGCTAATTTTATGTTTATTTATAATCCTTACTTTAAGTGGATGCTTGGAGAAGGTGGAGCTTAGAGATAGAGCTATTGCCCAGTGTTTTGGAGTTGACTGTGAAAATGATATTTATAAAATCACTTTGCAATTTTTTAACAGCTCTGATTCTGTGGAGGGCAGAGCTACTGATAAAAACAGCATTATAGCAAAATCAGAGGGGAAAACCCTAACGGAGGCTATAAGCAATTTAGATGAGCTGCTTGGAAAAAATATTTTTTTAGGCAATAATAAAATAATATTAATCGGTGAGAAAACGGCTCAAAGGGGTATTGTAGATATTTTAAATTTTTTTGATTCAGATTATCAAACCAGAGTTAAAACTACTATGCTTATTTGTGAGGGAAAGGCAGAAGAGCTAATTTCAGGAAAATCCGATACTGGTACTATCTCAGCTAAGGATATATACACAGCTGTAAAAATAAATACGAACCACGGAATTATCGGAGACAGCGATATACTTTCTGCACAAGTGGTGCTAAACAGCAGAGTATGTAATGGATTTTTGCTGGGCTTTCTTAAAACCTATGAAGAAAATAAAAAAACACTTCCCCAAATAGTGGGAAGCGGGGTTTTTAAGGATGGTAAAATGATATATATACTGGATAAGGATTTATCAGAGGGGGTGGCTTTAGTTATGGGTAAGCCACAAATTATTTGTATAAATGAGGAATTTGCTGATGGAAGTGAATTTGCCGTTACAATACAAAATCCAAGGAGTAAAATGAAAGCAGTAGCTGATAGTAGTGGAGCAAAAATTGATATAGATGTAAATTTTAATGGGAAAATTGCAGAATTAAAAAATAGAGATAATATTAAAATAAATCAGCAGCAAACAGAAATTGCCGAAAAAATCTGTGAAAAAAAACTTAGGGAAAAAATAGAGGGAGCAATTTTAAAAAGTAAAGAATTAGGCTGTGATTTTTTTGATTTTGCCAACTGCTTAAGTGTGAAAAATGTGGATTTTGTAAATGAAAATAAAGAAATGTGGGAGGATACCATAAAAAATATTGAGATTAGAGTGAATGTGGATGGAACTTTGCAGCGACCCATTTAAAAAAATTATCTCCTTTACTGGCTTTGTAAAGGAGATAATTTTTTATTCTTTTGAAGGGCAAATTTTATTAAGGGCACAGTTTTCACATTTAGGGCTTCTGGCTGTACAGGTATCGCGACCAAATAACACCATTCTATGACAAAAAGCATTGGATTCCTCTGGAGGAAGAGCTTTGCGAAGCTGCTGTTCCACCTTAAGAGGATCCTTGGAATTTGTTATGTCTAAGCGGTTTGTAATTCTAATGCAATGAGTATCACAAACATAGGCGGGTTGACCGTAAATATCACCCATTATGAGATTGGCGGTTTTTCTGCCTATTCCCGAAAGCTTGGTGAGCTTTTCAATAGAATCAGGAACCTTACCATTATACATTTCCAAAAGCTGCTGACACATTTTCTTTGTATCACGAGCCTTAGTTTTATAAAGCCCGCAGGGGTGTATTATTTCTTCCAGGCGTTCAATAGGAGCATTGGCAAATTCCTCCACAGTGGTAAATTCCTTAAAAAGTGTAGCCGTTACAATATTTACTCTTGCATCGGTGCATTGCGCGGAAAGACGAGTGGCAATTAAAAGCTCATGGGGTTTTTCATAGTTTAGTGAACAAATTGCATCGGGATATTTTTGCTTTAAAATTTCAATTACATTTTTTATATTTTCTTTAGTCATTTTCTTCCTCTTTTATAATGATATTTCCATTTCATTTATTTTAAGTAAGTAGGAGTAATCGCTGTATTCCTGAATTTCATTTTCCGCTATAAAATTATAGGTTAAATTATTTATCGTAATTTCTCGCATAAAAATGCTTATGAATATTTCCGATTGCTCAAGCTTTGAAAGAGCATCGAAAATTTCGTGAAAATAGCCTTTAATTTTTTCGGCCTGAATTTCGGTTTCAGTACCGATATTTTCAATTTGGCTATTGTATATTTGTGAGAAATCTTCTTTTTCGCCCCTATAAAGCTCTAGCAGCTTAATTACCCTCATATATATATTTATAAGATTTCTGTCAGGACTTGTTTTAGCTTTTTCTGATTTAATTTTATCGGAAAATTCGCTCTTAATAATTTCTAAATCCTCAGTAATATGTCTTTCTGATACATTGTTCATCTTAATTAACTTGCTGATTTCTGCGTGTAGGGTTTCTGCTGTTTTTTCTAAATTTACTATATCAGCACAGTTTTTTGAGATTTTATCAATAACAGCTATTATCATAGCATAATTGCTATTAAAATTAGTGGCTTTCATTACATCAATCATTTCTGAGGATGTATTGCAGGATAAAATTTTATTTATTTCTGAGAAGTTTTTATAGTAAATATAAAATTCCTCAGCACATTGCTCATGATGTAAATATTGGTAAATAAGGCTGCTTTCCACAGTTAAATTTAATTCGCGATAAATTTTTATAATATCGGATAAATCCTCCCATCCTCTTGGTGTGATATATTTTTTAGTATCAATATCCTCCTCGATAACATAGAAGAAATGCTGTCTGTTTTCCAAAAAGGATATGATTTCGGGAATAACCTGTTTTTTGTAGGCATATTCTTTCCAAGCAGAAAAGCACGGAGTTATTTCCATAATTTTAAGACGATCCGAGGTAGCTATGTCAAATTCCTTAGCTGAGGAGTTGTAGTCCATGGGATTTCCTGCAGTAACAATTACCCAGCCCTGAGGCACTTGATGCTTTCCGAAAACCTTATATTGCAAAAACTGAAGCATAGCGGGGGAAAGAGTTTCGGAAACACAATTTATTTCATCTAAAAATAAAATGCCCTCCTTTATTCCGCTTTTCTCTATGCTGTCATAAACGGAGGAAATAATTTCACTCATGGTGTAATCAGAAAAGCTGTATTCCTTGCCCTCATAGGTTTTAGTTTTAATAACAGGTAGGCCTATTGCACTTTGGCGAGTGTGATGTGTCATTGAATAAGCCACTAAATTTATGCCGAGCTCTTGAGCCACCTGTGCCATAATAGCAGTTTTGCCTATGCCAGGAGCTCCAAGCAAAAATACAGGACGCTGTTTTTCAATGCTGATGATGTAGTTTTCGTTTTCGTCTTTTTTTAGATAAGCCATAACAGTATTTTTAATCTGTGTTTTAGCTTCGTTTATATTCATTTTATAGCTCATTTTAGTTATCCTCTCGCAAAATATTTAGCCTATGGTATTTTTTTCATCGGTGAATACAGTTTTTATAGCCCAATTAGGAACTTTTTGAGAGCCATTATATTCATTCATAAAAACAAATGCAGTTTTATATTTAGGGCGTTTTATTGGGTATTCACCAAAGCCGTCTGTAAAATAAATAAGCCCCTTTAAATCCCTTATAAAATTGTTAAGATATTCAAATACAGGCACAAAGTTTGTTCCGCCTCCGCCCTTTAAGCTGAAGTCTTTAATATATTCATCAAATTCCCTTTGGCTCTCTATGACCTTTACCTCCTGGATTTTGAAATCACATTGGATGATATAAATATGAAATCTATTTTTGAAATAACCGCTTGTTTTAATTATGTCATAGGTGGTAGTTAGAAATTTTTTTACTAATTCACCTTGGGTCGAACCTGAGGTGTCTATGGCAACAGCAATATTTCTGATTTGATGATTATCCTTATATTCAAGTGGCTCTATTAGTGGAATATTTCCGTATAGTTGAATGCCTAATTTGTAGTAAATATAGTCAAATTCATCGGTATTTATTTTTATTTCCTCTCGAAGTCTGGTGAATTTTTTTAGAAAATCCCTGTAATTATATTTTTTTCTATGGGCAAAATCAATGTTTTCTTTTAATATATTTGCACCAGGAGTATGACCATAGGATTCCATCATAACCTTTGCAGTTTGAGAAATTTCTTTCCATTCCTTTGCCTTGTTATTTTCCGATATATTCTGCTGTGAATTATCATCAAGGGAGCTACTATCTCCTCCTTGCTGATTATTTAGTGATTGCTGTTTGTTGTCATTACTGCCTTGTGGATTTTGTTCTGTTTCCTGCTGACTATATCCGTCCTTATTGTTGCTTGTGTTTTTATTTTTCATATACCAAATATGGTGGTCATCCTGATAAAATAGAGATTTTAAAGCCTTAATATCAAGGCTTTCCTCTGAATTTAGATATTTATAAACAGTAGCTGCGGTAAAGGACTTAAATGTATCGGAAATTTGATTAAAAATTTCGGTTTTAGCAAGTTTTGTTTCTGTGTTTTCTCCATTTGGTTCAAGCTCTAAAATTATTTTTTCCGCTACAATATCACAGGATAATGCCCATTTATCAAAATTATAGGCATCCACAGAGGGCATAATAAATGGATGAAGTAAAACATAGTGTAATATGCAGTGGAGTAAAGAAAGTACGGGAGAATAAGGATTATTTTCATGAATTTTGATTATATAATCTGGATTATAAAAAAGATTTTCTCCGTCAAAGGAAATTGCGGCAGCAAAGATGGATTCACTAAATTTAATACGGCTTAAAGCGGAAGCAAATATAAAATGCTTTGTAAAAAGATAGGTATGTGCTTTTTTTAGAATTTCTGCTGCTGTTTTATTTTCCATATTTAAACCCCCTTTTTGCAGTTTTAAATAATTATAACATCCTCTATAAAAATATGCAATAATTTATAAAATTACATAAAAAGACCAAACCTGGGCAGATTCGGTCAGAATTTTATTTTACTTCGGTTTTGCTTAAATATTTATCCATAAAAGCTTGTATTTTTGCTTTATATTCATTGGGGGAGGTATACATACTTTCAATATGTCTGGTTTTTTCTGGGAAAAAGTAATCCTTTTCCCCCTCATACATAGCATAAAGCTCCTGTCCATTGACAAATGGTACTAATTTATCATCTCTGCCGTGGACAAAAAGAATGGGGAGCTTAGCTTTTTTTAGGCTCTCTGTAACATCGGAATTATTTATGTCATATCCAGCTATCATTTTGTTTAGAAGTCGTATAGGCTCATACATAATGCCGATTTGATGTTCAAGGGATGCCTTGGCGTTTTTATAGGGGCTGTCAGCTATAATGAATTTTACATTTTCGGGGCAGTAACTGCTCATTTTTAATACAGTAGCTCCACCCATAGAAAAGCCATGTAAAATAATTTCGATATTCTCTCCGAATTTTGCCTTTAAAAATTCAATCCAAGAAAGACAATCTTCTGCTTCAAAGATATCAAAGCCTATGTATTTACCCTCACTTTGTCCTGAAGCAACATGGTCGGGAGTAAATACATCAATCCCTTTTTCTTTGTAAAATTCAAAATACATTCCTGATGCGTCCTCGTGGGTTGAACGATATCCGTGGATTATAAAAGCAATTTTTTTGCCCCTTGCTTCAAAATTATAATAAAAGCCCCTTAGTTTTTCACCTCTGGAGGAATTCATATCAAAAACCTCATAGGGGGTATTGTGCATTCTTTCTGCAGCTTTATCACGGGTGATATAAAAATTAGGTTCGTGGCCCTTGCTGTTGAAAAACAGATTGAAAAGCCTTGAGCTATTTCGGCAGAACATATATTTATATAGCTCTGTAAAAAATATAACAAATAAAATAATCAAAAATCCTATTATCCAATATAATGCTGTCATTTTAGAATAAACCTCCTATTTTATAGGTAGCATCGCACCTAAACTTGCCAAAAGTGTACAAAGAACTACTGTAATTTGAAAGGAAACTGTGCCTAATTTCCCCACAAGTGGAGATGCCTTTGTTCTTTTTCTGGAAAGATTATATGCTATCATAATACCTACCCCTGTTACCACCTGAATAATACTGGCAAAGCGGGTAAAGCCTACAAAGGATGAGTCTGATAAAAATGCAATTAAAAGGCAGGGAGCTGTGGCAATAAGCCAACTTAAATTTTTGGTTAAATGAGTTTGCTCAGAAACTATATCCCTTAAATTAAGAGTATTTGCCCAGAAGGAAGTTGCAAGTGCTAAAAGGGTAAATAAATAGCCGACAATGCTGACCCAGCCGCCTAAATGTGCTGCCAAATCCACTAACGCACCATCTCCGCTGATGCTCTTACCTGCACCTAAAAGTGTGGTTATGGTAATGGTAAAAATAAGCATAGTGTTTATTCCTATGCCCGTACCTATTGAAAGGCGAATTTTTTTAATATCTCCATTTAAGCCCTTTACAATTTGAGGTGTGGACATAACAGCCGAAAGAGAGAATGAAATCATACTAAATAGGGCAAGGGCATTATTTATTCCATGCCAGCCCGTAGGAAGTGAATTTTTTTCTGAAAGTAAAACAGCTATAAAGAGTATGAAGATAACACCTATCATAGAGCTTACTGCAATTTTTTCGCAAATTCCTACTAATTTCATTCCGATAAAAACTACACCTGCACCTATTACATAGAATAAAAGCATACCTAAATAGTCAGGCATACCAAACCAAGAGCGAAATACCGCTGCTGCTCCTGTTAAAAAAGCACTTACATTAAAAAGTACGGACATTCCTAAGGCTGCGAAGGCGGTCCAGGTGAGAATTTTTTTGATTTTACCTGAAAAAAGCTCTCTGTCAAGACAGCTTATAAATTGAGCGCCGTTGTTATTTAAAGAAAGCTCTGCAATAATAAGATGAAGTACGATGTTAAAAACACAGCAGAATAAAACTATTAAAATAATTTCTCTCATACTGTTATGGGCGGCGATAAATGGCACGGATAAAATCCCAGAGCCTACTCCATGGCCTATAATAATACTGGTGGCCTCCCAAAAAGTTAATTTTGATTCACTTTTTATGTTTTCCATTTTAAACCTCCGAAATGTAAAGAATAATATCATTGTACTTGATTACTAAAGATTATGCAAGTTAAAGCAATATATTAATTTAGTTGCAGCTTATTTAAAGCAGTTACTTGCAAAAGCTATCGGCTATGTGATATATTTATTTTATCATATATAAAAAGAAGGTAATTTTAAATGATATGCAGAAATTATGCACACAGAGGATTTAGCGGACAATATCCCGAAAATACTATGCTCTCTTTTAGAAAAGCTATCGAAGCTGGCTGTGAGGGAATTGAGCTGGATATACAGCTTACAAGGGACGGAGAAATTGTAATAATTCACGATGAAAAAATTGACCGTACCTCCGATAAAAAGGGTATAGTAAAGGATATGACCTATAAAGAGCTTTGTGAGGCAGATTTTTCCTATAAATATAAGGGCAGGGTGGAGTTTCAGAAAATCCCCACCTTGAGGGAATACTTTGAACTTGTCAAAAATGAGGATATTATAACAAATATCGAGCTTAAAACAGGTGTTTACGAATATGAGGGCATTGAAAAAAAGGTCTATGACCTTACAAAAGAATATAATTTGGAGAAAAAGGTTATAATTTCCTCTTTTAATCATTATTCTGTTATGCGAATGAAGGAAATTGCTCCTGAAATTGAATGTGGCTTTCTCACAGAAACCTGGATTATTGCACCAGGAGAATATACAGCACTTCACAATGTGGAGGCCTATCATCCTGATTTTCATATGCTTACTTCTAAGGAGGTTAAGGATTTAAATGCTCATAATATCAAAATAAACACCTGGACTGTAAATAATGAAAAAGATATTATGAGAATGATTAAAATAGGGGTGGACGGAATTATTTCAAATCATCCCGATGTAGTTGGAAAGCTTTTAAAGGAACAGGGACTTAGATAAGAGCTTATACAGAACATATTAAAATTAAGTTGACTTATTACTCAATCAATGGTATAATAATGTCGAATTTAATATGGTTATATTGATTTTGCGTATATCGCAGGAAGCTGGGTGAAAATCCCACACAGGACCGCTACTGTAATTATTAAGCTATTTTATGAAAAATAGTTTAATATAAGTCAGGATACATCAATATAACTTTGATGCGATACTCTTCGAGTTCAGGAGAAGCACAAAGTGCAGAGGATGTAATTACTGTATTATAAATCAGTATCGTAATATAAGCGATACTGATTTTTTGTTTTTACCGCCCTAATTATAGTGAAAAAGCAATAAAACAGCATCTATCCGTGAGCCATATATGTTTACTACAGGTGAAATTTTAAAGGAAAAGGGAATAATTAAGGATAAATCCATTTTTGTAAGGAAACCACAGGAATTAGAAAATATTTTAAAGGAGATAAGCTATGAATAAAAAAGCAATTTTAGTTGTGAGCTTTGGAACAACTTATTTGGATACACTTAAAAAAAATATCGAAAATTTAGAAAATAAAATAGCAGAAAAATATAAAGACTATAAAGTATACAGAGCCTTTACCAGCAAAATAGTTATGAAAAGATTAGCTGATAGAGGTATAAATATATTAGATACCAAAGAGGCTTTGGAAAAAATTTTAAATGATGGCTTTGACGAGGTGGTAATCTGTCCAACTCACATTATGAGTGGCTTTGAATATGACAAAATATGCAGCTTAGCTAAACCCTTTGAAGCAAAATTTAAGCGTATGGTTATCTCAAAGGAGCTGCTTTGTTCTGTGGAGGATATAGAATATTTTGTAGATAATATGATTAAAGAATATCCTCTTAATGAGGATGAGGCTATGATTTTTGTGGGACATGGCACAGAGCATAGGGCAAATATGGTGTATTCGGCGGTAAATTATATGTTCTATCATAAGGGTTATCCTCAATATATGGTTTCCACGGTGGAGGGATTTCCAAATTTTCAGGATAGCTTTGCTGATTTAGACAGACAGCTTAAGAAAAAGGTTAAGATAGCTCCCCTATTATTAGTAGCAGGGGACCACGCAAACAATGACATAGCGGGAGATGAGGAGGATAGCCTTAAATCACAGCTAAAGGCTAAGGGCTATGAGGTTATACCCTATGTTAAGGGCTTGGGTGAATATGATTTTATTATTAAACTTTATTTAAAGCATTTGGCAGAGATAATTTAGTGTAAAACAAGAAAATCGAGGGCAGTATTTAATTGTCCTCGATTTTTGTTGCTATTTGTATTAAAATAAGCTAAAATGAAAATATATTTATATTCGGAGGAATTTTTATGGAGAATTTAAGCTATAAGGGCAAGCAATTTTATTTGGGCGAAAAGCCTTTTCAGATTATTTCAGGAGCAATTCACTATTTTAGAACTGTGCCTGAATACTGGGAGGACAGATTAAAAAAACTCAAAAATTGTGGATTTAATACAGTAGAAACCTATATGCCCTGGAATTTACATGAGCCATATGAGGGACAGTTTGATTTTGAAGGGATACTGGATATTGATAGGTTTATAGCTATTGCAGAAAGCTTGGGACTTAAGGTTATTGTAAGGCCAGGACCATATATTTGTGCTGAATGGGAATTTGGCGGATTTCCCTCATGGCTTTTAAAAAATGCCGATATGAAATTGCGCTGCTACTATGAACCATATCTGGAAAAGGTAAAAAAATACTATACTAAGGTTATGGAAATATTAAAGCCTCATTTTTCCACAAGGGGTGGCGGTATTATTGCTATGCAAATTGAAAATGAATATGGTAGTTATGGAAACGACAAGAAATATCTTAAATATATACAGGATTTGATGCTTGACTTAGACTGTGATGTAATGCTCTTTACCTCTGATGGAGGGCTTAACTGGATGCTAAATGGTGGAACACTTCCAGATGTGCTTAAAATAGCAAATTTTGGTTCAGGAACAAAGAAAAATTTTGAACAGCTAAAAAAACATCAGCCCAATGCTCCCTATATGTGTGGAGAATTTTGGAATGGCTGGTTCGACCACTGGGGTGAGGACCATATTACGAGAGATAAGGAAAGTGTGGGAGAGGAATTAGAGGAGATACTTCGACAAAATGGAAATGTAAATTTCTATATGTTCCACGGTGGCACAAATTTTAATTTTTATAACGGCTCAAATTTTGATGGAGGTAAAATACATCCCACAGTTACAAGCTATGACTATGATTGTCTTTTGTCAGAAAACGGCAATATGACAGAAAAATATTACTTAGTTAAGGACATCCTAAAAAGCCACAGCTTTGAAACAGATATGTATGATGTAAAAAATCTGCCCTGTGTAAAATACGAAGATATAAGGCTTACAAAATCGGCACCACTTTTTGAAAATTTACTAGGGCTTTCCAAAGCTGTAAAACAGGCTTACACCTCTACCATGGAGGAAATGGGTCAATCCTATGGCTTTATACTTTATCGCACATATTTAAGCTATGAGCAGGAAAAACGAGAGCTTTACATAGATGATGTTCATGACAGAGCTATGATTTTTGTCAATGGAGAGCTTGTAGGCATAAAGGATAGAATGGGCAGAAATGACAGGGTTGAAATCGAAGTTAAGGAAAACGAAACAGTAGTTTTGGATATTTTAGTGGAAAATTTAGGCAGAATAAACTACGGACCTTTCCTCAAGGATAGAAAGGGAATTACTGAACGAGCAAGACTTGGTCTTCAGACAATTAACGATTGGGAAATCTATAACTTGCCATTAACTGACCTTTCTAAGCTTGAATACAGCGATATAGTACCTACTGACAAGCCCTGCTTCTATAAGGGCGTACTGAATATTGATGGTGAACCCTGCGACACCTTCTTAGATTGTGAGAGCTTTACTAAGGGTGTTATATTTGTAAACGGTGAAAATATGGGGCGCTGCTGGGATATAGGACCTCTTAAAACAGTTTATATACCTGCTCCTATACTTAAAAAAGGCGAAAATATTATTGAGGTATTTGAACTTCACAAATTAAAAAATGAAAATATCAAATTTACTGATAGACTTACACAGTACGAAAAGTAATTTTAACAAATAGAAATCCTCTATGGTTTTAGTAAAATTCAACCATAGAGGATTTAATTATAGCTTGTTTATTTCTGAAATTAGTCTTTCCTTGTCTTCGGGGAGCTTCCCGTAAATTTTAAGAATATTTGTAGGGTGAGTGGTGTCAAAAATAGTGGATTTAGCTGGATTTAAGTTTTCCACCAAGCATCTGACCTCTTCAAGTCGTTCACTTCTGCTTGAGGGGATATATTCACCCTTGTCAGCCATTTCTGCCAGTTCTGTACCATCAAATAATGTTAAATTCATAGTTATTATTTTATTAGAGGTAAATTTATTGAGCATCTCAGCAGTTAATTTGGCGTTTTCTAAGCCCTTATCCTTTCCTGCCACTCCATACATAATGATTGAGTTAAAGGGGAGGTGTACTCGATTTAATTTTTGAGCAGCTTCAATGGAATTTGCTACCGTACTACCCTTATTAATAAGCTTTAAAACATCATCACTGCCTGTTTCAAAGCCAATATATAGAAGTCTAAGTCCTGTATTATGCAAATTGGACAGCTCTTTATCGCTGTATTTTAAAATACTTCTGACGGACCCATAACAGGCAACTCTTGCGCAGTAGGGAAGGTGCTTTTTAATAAGTCTGAGGACATCCATCATTCTTTCATAGCCTATTGAAAGAGGATCAGCTCCTGTTAGAAAAAGCTTTTCTGTGTATTTGTAGCCATTCATAAGCTCAAATTCAATGTCCTCCAAGGGGACTTTGCCATAGGTGCTGTCTTTATACATTGAGCAGAATTTACATTTGTTATAGGGGCAACCTGTGGAAACAGGAATGAGCATCGTGGTGAGTTCATCTTGTGGGTAATATACTGTATTGTCATTTTGATACATAAAAATCACTCCTTAAATTAATTGTAGCATTTAGAGCATTAAAAGTAAAGTAAGATAATTTCAGATAGTAATATTAGCTAAATTTATAAGGATTAATATATAGTATATGGCGAAAAATAAGAAGCTAATGGGAATTTCACTTTTAATGTGGTTTAGGCTATGCTATAATTAAAATAATTTAGGTTAATATTTTATAAAAACGGAGGATTATTATGAAATATCAAAATTTAGGCAATACAGACCTTAAGGCTTCAGTAGTTTCCTTTGGAACCTGGGGCGTGGGAGGTGGAAGTGTTTGGTCGGATACCAAAATGACAGTAAAAGAGCTGGAGTATCTTTTGGATAAAGCCAGAGATTTAGGAATAAATTATATAGATACTGCACCTGTTTATGGTACGGGAGTGAGCGAGGAAATGTTGGGAGAGGCTTTGCAAAACGGCAGAAGAAATAAATTTCTTTTACAAACAAAATGCTCTCTTAATTGGAGAAATGACGGAGGAAATTTCCACTATGAAAGAGATGGCTATACTGTAAACAATGACACCAGCGCAAGAGCTGTTCGTCAGGATGTGGAGGATTCTCTTAGAAGACTTAAAACAGATTACCTTGATATAATTGTAGTGCATTATGTTTGCAACGACTGGAAAGTGGAAGAAACCATGGGTGCTTTTCAGGATATGATTAAAGAAGGAAAAATTCGTGGAGTAGGGCTTTCTAACTCTAAGCCTTGGGATTTAGATGAATACGAAAAATACGGCAAGGTAGCTTTAGTACAGGAACAGTACAGCTTACTTGCACCTTATCACGGCGAAGAATATTTTGAAACAGCTAAAAAGCATGGTACAACCTTCCAGGTTTATGGTGCCTTGGAGGAGGGATTTCTTACTGAACCTAATTTTGTTGATCGCTTCTTCCCTAAGGGGGATGTAAGAGGAAAGCTTCCTTGGATTCATGAGCCTATCAAGGGTAATATTCATAGGCTTTTTGAGGTGATGAAGCCCTTGACAGAAAAATATAATTGCTCCTATTCCAATTTAGTTCAGGCCTGGACACTTAAGCAATATCCTAATTTGAATTTGCTCACAGGATTTAGACATACTGAAACTATGGAAAATACCTGTCGCTCCTTGGAAATTAATCTTTCCGATGAGGATGTTAGACTTTTAAGCGAAGCTGCAAAACCTGCACAGGTTAAGGAACTGGACAAGTAAAAAAATTACAGCATATCTTATTTTGCTAAGATATGCTGTTGTTTTTTATATTTTAGAAAACTAAAACTGAGGCAGATGCCATTTGTTGCCAGGAAGAGTCAGTTGAGGGAATCATAATATTTCCGTCCCTGCCCTTTTGTGCGGGCAAACGCTTTTCCTCCAATTCCTCTATTGCAGAAATTCTGCCATTAGCGTAATATGAAAGTCTTTCAGCAGCACTTTCAAGGCGGGACTTCACTCCACCTAAGCGAATATCCAGCACCTCAAATCCAAAGGCCTTGTTTTCTTTAAACCACTGAAATTTAAGAGCTTTTTTAAAATTATCCACAAGTAAGATTATTTCAAGACAGTCATTAGCAAGGCTTGATAGAGCTTCCTTATCGTTTTTATCATAGGCTGCTTTTATTTTTATACCAAGCTCTGATTTTTTTGCTAAAACTTTAGAAAGACTTGCTAAGGTTTCAAAGATATATGAATATTCTCCGCCCTTTTTAGAAATAGCATACAGCTTTTCTGAGGTTTCCTGATAGTAGGAATTATAATTTTCTCCCACATGCAAATCGTAAATTCCCAAAAGAGAATCTTGGTATAAAAGATATTTGGCAGGACAGGCAGAAAGCACACCAGGAGCTGGATTATCCGGAGTGAGGTTAGGTAAATCCAGCATCATAAAGTCATATAAATCTGCATTAGTACAGGTTTTAAGACGCTTTGCGATAAAGTCATCGCTATCTATTTTAGTGTAGCAGTATTCTGCATAAAGGGATAAAACAGGTAAAACAGAGGCTTGGGATGCCTCATTGCCGTCATCACTCCAGCCTGTGCAGATTACATTTTTTATACCATACTGGGTGCATTTTTTTAGTGCTATTTTAGATGCCAGCATACTGTGATTTAAAAGAGGAGCATAACCACTCCATTTCCAAGCACCACCGGCAAATCCAACCTTGTCAGACATAAGCTTGTGATTTTTCATCATATAGTCATAGCGTTCTTCATTTCGGCCGTAGTAATCCCAGTAAACAAGCTCTACATTAGAGGGTATTTTAGCTTTAATTTCTTCTGTTATATTCACATTTTTGCCGTAATAGCCACTATTAGAAATCATTTGGAAGAACATATCACTCCACATCATACAGGTGTAGCCATATTTTTCGCAAATTTTAAGCACACGGGTGAGGTGCTTTTCCATAATATCAATTCGGTTTTCATACCCAAATTTTTTGATGTAGCTGCCTCGGCCTATCATATCAGCCTCGTCCATACCAATGTTTATATAACGGCTTCTGAAGGTTTCCGACCAGGTTTTTATCATAGCCTCGATAAGCTCATAGGTTTCCTCTGAGCCACAGAGAAGAATATCTCCGTTATCACGATATTTTTGAAAATCCTGCCAACGAAAAATTGCATTTAGGTGGGCAAGGGTTTGTATACAGGGAACCATTTCTACACCTAAGCTATAAGCGAAATCATCCAGCTCCTTAAGCTCGGCTTTGTTGTAGCTTCCCCTTAAGTATCCAAAATAGGGCTGATTTTCAACCTCATAGGTATCCTCTGTGTAAAGCATTAATCTATCATAACCCATTAAGGCTAATTTTAAGATTAAGCCCTTGGTAAAGTTAATATTACAAACACCATTTCTTGAGCAGTCCGCCATATAGGTTAAATGGTCATAGGCGGGAATTTCCTTTTCATTGAAAGATACCTTGCCCTCTGAAATCCATTCCTTAATTAAGCCTAATGCTCGGAAAAATTCACAGGGTTTATGATAAAAAATTTGAGCCTTGTTATTTTCGAAGCTGATTATAAGTCCTTTTTCTGATTTTTCTGCGGAAATTTCTACTGTAATGTCCTTAGAAAAATTACTTGTGAGAAAATCGGAAATAAGATTTGCACCGATTTTAAGCTCTGATGGTATATTGCTAAATTTAAAAGTCATATTAGATCTCCTTAGTTAGAGGATGCTGATGGGAAATAGGGGATAAGTGCATCGGCTACTGCATTTATAGGCATTGTCTGAAGCCAAATATGACCCGGACCTGTGATAATTGTGTTAAAAAGTCCCTCGCCACCAAACAGCATATTTTTAATTCCCGGAACAGCTTGAATATCTAAGCTGCAGGAGGCTGTCATAGCAGCTAAATAGCCTGAATCCACTACAATTTTCTGACCAGGTGCTAAATCGTATTCCACAATACTGCCATCAAATTCAGCAAAAGCTATACCATTTCCTGAGATTTTTTGTAGAATAAAGCCCTCGCCTCCGAAAAGTCCTGAAGAAAACTTTTTATGCAGATGTACTGATAAATTTACTCCTGACTCTGATGCCAAAAAAGCTTTTTTCTGGAATATGTATTCATGCTCTGGGGAAATATTAAATGCAGGAATATTTCCTGGAAAGCTGGAGGCAAAAGCAATTAAGCCATCTCCACCTCTGGAGGTATAGGTGTTTTGGAAAATAGCCTCCCCTGAAAACATTCTTCCAAAAGCTTTTCCAAAGCCACCATTAGTAGTGGTGTCCATTACCATATTAGGAGACATCCAAGCCATTGAACCACGCTCAGTTATCATTCTTTCGCCATTGGAAAGTGTACAAATTACAACGGGAAGATTACCTCCGGTTATTTCATATTTCATTTACTGCAAACCTCCTTATGAGTTTTATCTAAGCTTTAGCCCTTTAAGCCTCTTGCCTGTCTGTCCATATCTTCAATAACAATATCACAGATTTCTCCTAAGGAGGCACAGTATTCTAAAACCTTCCATGGCTCATTGGTGTGGTAATGAATTTTAATAAGCTCTTCATCACCCACAGCTAAAAGGCAATCCCCCTTAAAGTTTTCTACAAAGTAGTCATTGATTGCATCTTCATCTAAATTTTCCCCTTCAATAAGAAGCTGGGTGTCATATCTAAATTCTATCATATTTATACTCCTTTTTCGGGCAGCTGAATTTTTGTTTAAATGCCCGTATATCAGCTAAATACATAATATATTATATATCAAATTAAGTCAATCTATGTAACAAATTATTCTCAAAATAGTTAGACATTATTGGTTTATTAAGTAAATTATGCTTTTGTGTATTTAATAAAATTTTTGGATCCAATTATGAAAATAGAGATTATGATATTTGATTTTTCAGCAGCAAGAAGCGGGGCTTATAGGGTATAAGAAATTAGCAGGAATATAATTGAAAGGAGCTATTTAGCTATTCATTTTTTATGGTAAAGGTTTTGCTATTATTTTAAAATTACTTAAAAAGTTCTAATTTATCATTTGGTATTATAAATAACTATCCTATAATTAAACTATACCAAATGTTGGTTTGTCAATGATGTGTTACAAAATTAGAAAACCTCGCCATTAGTTAA
>SAMEA104404100__coassemble_1111_pt1 | contig 25633 bp, 21 predicted proteins | sample SAMEA104404100__metabat2_low_PE_056 | metagenome-assembled genome bin SAMEA104404100 (sample SAMEA104404100) | Balaenoptera acutorostrata
CAAAAAACACTTAATTTGCCAGAAAATCAATAAATTATACAATTATATCGGATATAAATTTGTATGCCTGTATATATGCACAATTTATATCCGATTTCTTATGTGTGTTATTGACTTTATACATATGTTTTGTTATTATAAGTTTAAAGTTAAATATGGAAATTCGGTTCTGTATGTTTTATAAAATATACAGATTAAACTGGGAATGCGGTTAAAATCCGCAGCAGCTCCCACTACTGTAATCGAAAAATTTTCGTAAGTCAGACACCGGCCGAATTTTGACAAATAAATTTGATGGTTTCGGGAGAGGAAACCGCCGAATTATTTTTTGCTTTAAATCCGTATTTAGCCGAATTTATTTTATTTTTAAGGAGATTTAAAAAAATGAAAAAATGGCTATCACTTATCCTTGCAGTATCCTTTATTGTGTCTGCATTTGCAGGTTGTGGAGAAAAACCTGATGAAAACAGCTCCTCAATGCCCGATGTTACTATTGAAACAAGCTCTTCTGAAGCATCCTCAGAGCCATCTAAGGAAAGTACAGACCTTACCTTAGACCACACAATGGAACTTAAATATGCTGAGCTTTTTAAGGTTGATTATTTAAGCGACGGATTTAAGCTTTTGACTGTGGATGACAAGGAAAATTACAAGGCTGAAATTCTTTTGGTTCCTGAGGGAAAGGAAGCTCCCAAAAAAAGCAGCTTTATAAATGAAAACACAATTATATTAAATGCACCATTAAATAATATGCTGGTGTCCTCTACTCCAGTAGTTTCTCTTATAAATGCCTTTGGCTCTTTGGATACTGTTACAATGTCCACATATGAGGCTGATAGCTGGTATATTGACGAGGTAAAAAATGCAACAGAGGATGGTAAAATTAAATATGTTGGTCATTACAAGGAACCTGATTTTGAGATGATTGCTGCAGAAAAGCCTGATTTTGCGATTTTCTCCACAATGCTCCAACAGGTTCCTGAGGTAGAGGCAAAATTAAAGGAACTTGGTGTAAAAATTCTTTTGGACCAATCAAGCTCCGAGGCTCATCCAATGGCAAGAACAGAATGGATGATGTTCTATGCAGCACTTCTCAATAAGGAAACAGAGGCTGAAAAGGAATTTGAAAAGCAATGTGAGGTTTTTGAAGCAATCAAAACTCCCGAGGGCGAAAAAGAAAATGCTGTAATTTTCTATATTACCTCTAAAAATGTTCTTCACGCAAGAAGAGGCGGAGATTATATGGCAAAAATGCTTGAGCTTGCCGGCGGAGAATACATTTTTGCAGATGTAGAGCCTAATAAAACAGGAACAGTTAAAATGGATTTTGAAACATTCTACGATAAGGCAAAGGATGCTGACAACATTATATATGTTTGGTCCTTAGGTGGTAAGCCAGAAACTTTAGGTGATTTTACTGCTAAAAATGAGCTTTTTAAAGACCTTAAGGCTGTTAAGGAAGGGAATGTATGGTGCACAACACCTGACTACTTCCAGCGCACAAATGTTATGGGTGATATGATAAGCGAATTTAACAAGGTTTTGACTATGGACGAGGTTGATGAGAGTAAGCTTCAATATTTGTTTAAGCTTAAATAACGGGAATTATAAAATCTCCACAATTAGTTGACTTATGCAACTAATTGTGTTATTATACTGAATGCAAGAATATTCTGGCAATAGGTGTAATAAAAGGGAGATTATATAATGAAAAAATTAATAACAGTATTTTTAGCTATGGGAATGATATTAGCGCCATTTTCCGCTTGTTCTGAAAAGCAAGTAGATGGCTCATCTGACCCTGTGAAAGACGAAGTATCCTCAGAGGTATCCAAGGAAAATACAGACCTTACAATAGACCACACAATGGTACTTAAATATGCAGAAAACTTTAGAGTGGATTATTTAAGCGATGGTTTTAAGCTTTTAACAGTGGATAATCACGAGGACTACAAAAAGGAAATTTTACTAGTTCCTGAGGGAAAGGATGCTCCAAAGGAAAGCCGCTTTATAAATGAAAATACAGTTATTATGAAAGCACCTGTAAAGGATTTATTTGTAGCCTCCACCCCTGCTGTTTCCTTAATAAATGCAGCCGATGCCTTGGATAGAGTTAAAATGACAACCTATGATGCGAAGGACTGGTATATAGAGGATGTTAAATCTGCGGTGGAGGATGGCAGGATAATTTATGCAGGACACGCTAAAAATCCTGATTTTGAAATTATCTCTGACAATAATCCTCAGCTTGTTGTTTACACCACTAAAATTGACACATATACAGATGTTCGTGAAAAATTAGCGGAGCTTGGTATGGAGATTATAGTGGACTATTCAGCTTATGAATCACATCCTATGGCAAAAACCGAGTGGGTAAAGTTTTACGGAGCTCTATTAAACAAGGAAACCAAGGCTAATAAGGTTTTTTCTGAGCAGGATAAACTTTTTGAAGAAATAGAAAATAATAGTAGTGATAAAACCACAGTAATTTTCTACATCAATTCTAAGAATGACCTATATGTCAGAAAAGGTGGAGATTATATGGTAGCTATGCTTAAAATGGCAGGAGGAAAATATATCTTCGATGATTTGGAAAATGACAGCACAGGGACAATTAAAATAGATTTTGAAAGCTTTTATGAAAAGGCAAAGGATGCAGATAATATTATCTACATTTGGCCTATGGGTGGACGCCCTAAAGCCTTAGAGGATTTACTTGCTAAAAATGAGCTTCTTAGGGATTTTAAAGCTGTTCAAAATAATAATGTATGGTGCACCTCGCCAGATTATTTCCAGGTTTCTGATAAAATGGGGGAAATGATTGGAGAAATAGCTAAAATCATAAGCGATGACGAAAACGACGATAAAGAAATTAAACATTTATTTAAATTACAGTAATTATAATTGCAGAAATTCCGATTTTTAAAATAAGAATCGGAATTTTCTGTATAATTAACGGAGAAAAAAATGAAACAAAAAACAAAAAAGGTTATAAGATATCAGATAATGTTTATTTTATTGGCAGTACTCTTTTGCACGGGAGTGGTGGCTAATATAAACACGGGAAGTGTTCATATTTCGGCGGCAGAAATATTTAAAATAATTTTTCTAAAGCTCTCTGAAAATGAAACAGCCTTTAATATTATATGGAAAATAAGGCTTCCAAGACTTTTGTCAGCAGCAGTTTTAGGAGGAGCCTTGTCCGTGTCAGGCTATCTTTTACAGACTTTTTTTAGAAACCCCATAGCAGGTCCCTTTGTACTTGGAATATCCTCAGGAGCTAAAATGTTTGTGGGATTTGTAATGATTATTCTCCTTAATTTTATGCCATCGGTTTCAGTTTATGCTACTATTGCCGCCTCCTTTGCAGGTTCTATGACTGCTACGGCTTTTATAATAATGTTTTCTAAAAAATCCAAAAGTATGTCTATGCTTTTGGTAATTGGAATTATGATAGGATATATTTGCTCTGCTGTAACAGATTTTTTCATAACTTTTGCACAGGAAAACGATATAGCGAATTTAACCCATTGGTCTATGGGAAGCTTTTCTGGAATGAACTGGGAAAATCTTAAAATAGCCACTATTCTAACCTTAGTAGGATTTATTTTAGCCTTTATGCTGTCTAAGCCTATTGATGCCTATCAAATGGGAGAGGGCTATGCACTTAGTGTAGGAATTAATGTTAAAAGCTTTAGAGTTATATTAATACTTATTTCTTCAATTTTATCCGCTACTGTAACAGCTTTCGCAGGGCCTATTTCCTTTGTGGGAATAGCCGTGCCACATATTGCAAAAATACTTTTTAAAACCTCAAAGCCCATTGTTATTATCCCCGCATCGTTTTTAGCGGGAGCAGTTTTCTGTATGTACTGCGATTTAATTTCTCGTACAGCCTTTGCCCCTGTGGAACTTGCCATAGGTACAGTTACAGCGGTATTTGGAGCACCTGTGGTTATTTGGCTTATGATTTCCAATAAGAGAAAATCTCACGAAATTTAAAAGGGAGAAAGAATTATGAATGATGAAATGTTTCTAAGAACCTCTGATTTAACTGTAGGCTATGATAATATCCCTCTTATAAATAATATAAATGTCTCTGTAAAAAAAGGTGAGATTTTGACCTTGGCGGGGCCTAACGGCTCGGGCAAATCCACTATTTTAAAAAGCATAACAAGGCATCTTGATATATTAGATGGTGTGGTTTATATTGATAAAAATGATATGGAAAAATTAAGTGGAAATGATTTTGCTAAGAAATTATCTGTGGTTTTAACAGAGAGAGTTAATCCAGAAATGATGACCTGTCGTGATGTTGTAGCCACAGGCAGATACCCCTATACGGGATATTTTGGAAAGCTTACTGAGGAGGATAACAAAATTGTAGATGAGTCTATGAAAAGGGTACACTGTTTTGACCTTGCTGAAAGAGATTTTTCAGCCACAAGTGACGGACAAAAACAGAGAATAATGCTTGCTCGTGCTATATGCCAAAGACCTCAGCTTATAGTTTTAGATGAGCCTACCTCCTATCTTGATATAAAACATAAAATAGAAATTTTGAGCATACTTAGGGAAATGGCAAATACAAAGGAAATAGCCGTTATTATGAGCCTTCACGAGGTGGATTTAGCAGCTAAGGTTTCGGATAAAATAGTGCTGGTAAAGGGGGATAATATAAGCGGATATGGTACTCCTGAGGAGATTTTCACCAACGAAACCATAAATGAGCTTTATGATATAGACAGAGGCAGCTTTAATATTATTTTTGGCAGCGTGGAACTTGAAAAGGCAGAGGGAGAGCCTGAGGCATTTGTAATCGGTGGCTGCGGTAGGGGAGCTGTTATTTATAGATGTTTACAAAGAAAGCAAATTCCCTTTTCCACGGGGATATTGTTTGATAATGATGTGGATTATCAGGTAGCTGAAGTTTTGTCTGATAATGTAATTTCAGCAGAGGCTTTTTCAGAGGTTTCTGAGGATAAAATTATAAGGGCAAGAGAAATTATTGATAAATGCAAATATGTAATTGATTGTGATGTACCTGTGAGGGAACAAAATAAGTTTTTGGAAAAACTTATCTCCTATGCTCAAAGTAATGATAAGCCAATTATAAAGTCAGAGGATTTTATTAGAAATAATAAAATTTAGTGATTTTATGCTATTATATTTAATATAGAAAATTTTGTGAAAAAAATACTTGACAAAAATAATTTTTTTTGATATAATTAACCTCGTTGAGATATGGAGAGGTGTCCGAGCGGTTTAAGGAGCTGGTCTTGAAAACCAGTGACTCGCAAGAGCCGTGGGTTCGAATCCCACCCTCTCCGCCACAGAATTTTCTTTCTGTTCTCATAAAGCTTAATAAACTTTCTAAAAGTTACCAATGGAGATGTACTCAAGTGGTGACGAGGCGCCCCTGCTAAGGGCGTAGGTCGGGTAACCGGCGCGAGGGTTCAAATCCCTCCATCTCCGCCAGACTAAAACCCCGAACGCGACTTGCGTTCGGGGTTTTTTCTATATCATATTCGTAAAATATAATTTATGATAAATATAAAAAAGGAAAGGAAATTATAATAATGATAACTGTAACAGATTTGGAGCTTCAATTCGGCGGTTCAAAATTATTTCAGAATGTAAACCTCAAATTTACCGATGGCAACTGCTATGGTATTATAGGCGCTAATGGTGCAGGGAAATCCACATTTCTTCGCATACTCTCAGGGGAGCTTGAAAGCACTAAGGGTACTGTTGAAATAAGCGAAAATACTCGTATGTCCGTACTTAAGCAGGACCACTTCCAATATAATGATTACAATGTTTTGGAAACTGTAATTATGGGAAATGCCCGTCTTTACGAAATTATGAAGGAAAAAGATGAACTTTATGCTAAGGAAGATTTTACCGATGAGGATGGCGAAAAAGCAGCAGAATTAGAGGGTGAATTTGCTGAGCTTAATGGCTGGGAGGCTGAGGCTGATGCTGCTAAGCTTTTGCAGGGACTTGGTATTTCCACAGAACAGCAATATATGAAAATGGAATCCTTAAAGGACAGCGACAAAGTTAAGGTTTTACTTGCACAGGCCTTGTTTGGTCAGCCTCAAATTGTCCTCTTGGACGAGCCTACTAACCATTTGGATGTAAATTCTATTAACTGGCTTGAAGATTTTCTTTTGGATTTCCCAGGCACAGTTATTGTTGTATCCCATGATAGACATTTTCTTAACACAGTATGTACACATATTGTTGATATTGACTATGGAAAGATTAAGATGTATGTAGGTAACTACGATTTCTGGTATGAGTCCAGCCGTATTATGCAGCAAATGCAAAGAGACTTAAATAAGAAAAATGAAGACAAGATTAAAGAGCTTCAATCATTTATTGAAAGATTCTCTGCAAATAAATCTAAATCTAAACAGGCTACCTCCAGAAGAAAGCTCATTGAAAAGCTTAGCGTGGATGAAATGCCAGCTTCCTCCCGCCGTTATCCCTATGTTGGCTTTAAGGCAGACAGAGAAATTGGAAAGGATACTCTCACAGTTGATGGAATTTCTAAAACCATTGACGGTGTAAAGCTTCTTAACAATGTTTCATTTATAATGAACAGAGAGGATAAGATTGCAATTATATCTGAAAATGAACAGGCTGCTACTGCTATGATGAAAATTTTAGCTGAAGAAATGGAGCCTGATGAGGGTAAAATCAAATGGGGCGTCAGCACCTCCCGTTCCTACTTCCCTAAGGATAACAACAAATATTTCAATGATTGCGATTTAAACCTTATTCAGTGGTTAGGTCAGTTTTCAGATGATGAACACGAAAGTTATTTAAGAGGTTTTTTGGGCAGAATGCTATTTTCAGGAGATGAACCGCTAAAGCCTGTAAAGGTTTTATCAGGTGGTGAAAAAGTGCGTTGTATGCTTTCACGCATGATGCTTGCGGGCTCCAATGTGCTGTTGCTTGACCAGCCTACTAACCATTTGGACCTAGAATCCATAACTGCAGTAAATAATGGTTTAACTGATTTTAAAGGTGCTGAAATTTTCACATCTCACGACCACCAATTTATTCAGACTATTGCCAACCGAATTATTGAAATTACTCCCGACGGTATTATTGATAAGCGTTGTACTTATGATGAATATTTGGAAAGCAAGAAAACAAAATAGGAAAAAATTATACCCACTCTGAAAAATCAGGGTGGGTAATTTTTATCTTTTCATAGCTTTTATAATTAGCTTTGTTTTTTCATCTACGCGTTTTGATTCCCGTATTTTTTTCAAGGCCATATTAAAGACATCATCGGATAAATGGCAGGTTTTAAGGTAAGTTATAGTTTCCTCGGAATATTTTACAAAGCAAACTGATACAGCCCATGCTAAAGCCATTTTTACATAATAATCATCATTTGTTATACTGTCAAATACAGAAAAAAGTCGCAGCAAATATTCCTCATCAACAAAGTAGGATAAAAGACAAACCAAAGCAAAGCGTACATCATAAGTGTTTTCCGATTTTAAATAAGGCTTAATAAACAGAAAAACTTCATTTTTGTGGTACTTAAATATTTTAAGTGAGCTTACAAAGGAATCGCATAAACTCCAGTTGTAAATTTTAGGAATATGATTTTCACATAGTTTTAAAACTAAATTAAAATCTTTTATTTCACAAATTACAAAACCCTGAAGCATAATTTCTTCAAAGCTGTCATCTTTAGCAAGTCTAAGAAATTCCACAGGATTTTCTTTTGCAATTTCCTTTGCAATTTTTCGTATGAGTGGTATTCTCACACCAATAAAATTTCTATGGTCAGGTATAAGAGAAATGCTGAATTTTCGGTATTTTTCTTCAGTAAGGGAATAAAGCTCTTTTTTGATACTTATGTAATCCATTTTCTCTCCTAAATTTGGGTTAGAGTAATATTAGAAAAATTTGTATTGTTATGTAAATCAAAAAGATATTTTAAATTAGGCTCAAAGATAATTCCGTAGCTATTAGGCTCATTAAAATTTAAAGTATATTTAATACATTGGGAAATAAAATCCATACTATTACAAATACTTTCTTCAAGGTTTTTTCCTAAAAGTAGGCTTCCTGTGCAAACGGCGGCAAAAATATCCCCTGTACCAGGGTATGCTCCCCCCAGCATTGGTGTTTCATATCTTATAAATTTGTTATTTTGGCTGTCATAGCTCATTACAGAAACAGTATTTTCATACTTTGACGGGATACTTGTCATAACAGCAGTATTAGCTCCCATTTTGCATAGCTTAATTAAAATCTCTTTTAGCTCATCCTCACTTTTATTTTCAGAATATATACTTTCTGTGAGCATACAGCCTTCTGTTAAATTAGGAAAAATAATATCAGCAGAGGAGATTAAATCCTTCATAATGTAAATTATATCCTCTGAAACTCCCGAATAAAGTTTACCATGGTCAGCCATAGCTGGGTCAACTGAAATAAATGCGTTTTTATATTCGGAGATAAAATCCTTTATGAATTTGCCTTGAGTTTTGTTAGTTAAATATCCTGAAAAAATACAGTCAAAGTTTAAATTTAAGCTTTTCCAATGGGATAAGGTTTTAGGGAGATTATTGGTTAAATCCACCACCGAGGGATTCCCTAAATTACCTGTATGAGAAGATAAAACCGCTGTGGGAACAGGGCAAACTTGATGGCCCATAGCTGACATAATAGGGATAATATTTGCAAGGGAAGCTCTGCCAAAGCTCACTATATCATTTAGTGCAATAATGTTTTTAGGCTTACTTTCCATTATCTTTGTACCAAGGTGTAAAGAGCAGCGTTGCATATTGCAGCGGCTACATTACTTCCACCTTTTCTGCCTTTTGCAACAATGTAGGGAACACCTGCCTCCATAATGATTTCCTTTGATTCCACTACATTTACAAAGCCCACAGGAACACCGATTATCATTTCAGGCTTAAGCTTACCCGCATCAATAAGCTCTTTTAGGCTTATAAGAGCTGTAGGAGCATTTCCTATGGCAAAAATAAGGGGCTTATTAAGCTTTGCAGCCTTTTCCATAGAAACAGCAGAGCGAGTTATACCCCTTTCCTTAGCCTCTTTTGCCACATCCTCGTCAGCGATAAAGCAGTGCACCTGGCCACCAAACTTAGCCAAAGTAGTTTTATTTATACCTGCCTTTGCCATTTGAGTATCGGTTACTATGTCTGCACCATTTTTTATAGCATTTGCCAAAATTTCTGCGGCGTTTTCGCTGAAGCAAAGATTATCGGCGTAATCAAAATCAGCGGAGGTGTGAATAACTCTTTTTATAATATGAAGATTTTTTTCGTCTAATTTTTGGATTTTATCACCTAAGCTTTCAGTGATAATTTCCATACTGCGTTTTTCTATGTCCATAGGTTTGATAATTTCAATATTCATGTATTTTCTCCTTTACCAAAATATATTTTTATAATACCACATATATATAAATTTTTCAGCAAAAAAATTAAATTTAATAAAATTTTCTTTTTGTATAAAAACCCCTTTTAATTTTATAAAATAAGTGTTATACTTAAAATAATAATATATAAAGACCACGGAGGAACTGATTATGGAAAAAAATATTGATATTTTGCTGGAATCTGGAAATAATGAATTTAATATTATGGAATTTACCATTAACGGTGATTCCTTTGGAATTAATGTAGCAAAAGTAAAAGAAATTATGATGCCAAGACCTGTTAAGCAAATGCCAAAGGCTCATCCTTCGGTAGAGGGTATTTTCAAACCTCGTGAAGATTTAATTACTGTAATTAATCTTCCACAATATTTAGATGAAAGTCAAACCGAAATTCCCGAAAAGAGCCTTTTTATAATTACTAACTTCAATAATATGAATATTGCCTTTCGCGTACATACAGTTGAAGGAATCAGAAAGATTTCCTGGAAAGATATTCAAAAGCCAGACAAGACAATTTACAGCGGTGCTGATGGTCTTGCCACAGGTATTGCTCAATGCGGCGACCAATTAGTTACAATTCTGGACTTTGAAAAGATTGTAGCTGATATTTCCCCTGAAACCTCTATCCAGGTTTCCGATATAGATGATTTTGTTGGCAGAAGAAGAAATGAACGCAAAATTATGGTTGCAGAGGACTCTAAGCTCCTTACAGCCCTTATTTTGGAATGCTTACATAAATCAGGATATGTAAATGTAGATACCTCTGATAATGGTCAGGAGCTTTGGGATAAGCTTTGTGAAATGAGAGATAATGGAGCTTATGAAGAAATAGGCTGTATTATCACGGATATTGAAATGCCTCAAATGGACGGACACAGAGTTACAAAGCTCATTAAAACTGATGCCACACTTAAAAAATTGCCAGTTATCATATTCTCTTCACTAATAAGCGAGGAAATGAAGATAAAGGGAGAACAGCTTGGTGCGGATGACCAAATTTCTAAGCCTGAAATAGCTCATTTGGTTGACAGAATAGATAAATTGCTTATCTAAAATAATACAAAAAAACAGCCTATATTTATTTTTTTAAATATAGGCTGTTTTTTTATAAAAATACTACTATCAGTTTTCTTCGGACTCACTTTCAAATTCTATTAAATTATCTAATTCAAAGGTTTTGTTCAAATCGTGAACAACGCTGTCATCACAGAGTACTATTACCTTATCTCCACTTAAAATCTGTGTGTTACCACGGGGGATAAGTAATTTGCCATTTCTTATAATGGAAACAATGATGTATTGGTCAGGAAGTTTCATCTGGATAAGGGTTTTTCCATGATGTATGTAGTCTTCAGGCACAACAAATTCACTAATGGAGGCCTCACCGCTGTTTATGGATAAAAGTTGCTTAATTGCGGCGGTGTCAACCTCTCTTTCTAAGAGCTTTGCGATATTGTCAGTGCCTGAAATTGCTATATCCACACCAAAAAGCTTCATAACCCCTGTATTTTTTGGATTATTTACACGGGCGATGGTTTTAGGTATATTAAAGCGTTTTTTTGCAAGCTGACAGGCTACTAAATTATCCTGGTCCTTACCTGTAACGGCAATTAGAGAATCTGCCTCAGCAGCGTGGGCAAGTTCAAGAGTTACTATGGTTGAACCATCTCCGCAAATAACAGGCATATCAAGCTTATCTGCTAATTCCTCACAGAGTTTGCGGTCTTTTTCTATAAGATATGGGCGATGTCCATGGCTTACCAGGGTTTGAGAAAGGTAATAGCCAACCTTTCCTCCGCCTACAACAATAACTTTCATTTTAAAATCTCCTTATTTTATGGTTTTGGCAAGAACAAGCCTATCGGAAGAATAAACTACAAAGTCGTCATTTCTGCCTATTAAAGTCATTCTTCCGTCATCGTGAATAACTCCCATAAGCTTTTCATCGCCCTCTGTGTGAATGGAGGTGATACTGTGGCCATTTAAATGCTTTGGAACCTTGATAGTGGAAAAAGCCACAGAGGTGGAGTTAAAACTGACATATTTTATTTGGTCACGGTCTGTTAAAATAGAAATAGCTGATTCTACTGTTAAATTTGTGGGACAAAAGGTGTGTATTCCAAAATTTAGGAATACCTCCTCACGGGAGGGCTCATAGACACGGGCAAGAATTTTATTTACATGGAAAACTTCCTTTGCAAGCTCACAGACCATTACATTTATGTTGTCGTCCTTTGTTACAGCGGCAACTGCATCACAGCCCTCGATACCTGCTTTTCTTAAAATGTCCTGGTCAATGGGAACACCTGCTACGGTTATACCGTCAAAGTCATCAGCTAAAAGCTCAAAGGAATTTTTGTTGCTGTCGATTACAGATACATCATGTCCTATTCTGGAAAGTGTGCTGGCAAGAGTAGAGCCTACCTTACCGCATCCTATAATTAAAATATTCATAAAATCATCCTCACAATAAAATCCCGAAGGATAAAATTTAAGTATAAGCTTTGATTTTGCTTTTTAATATTGCAAAATTAATCATATATATCATAATATTATAGCTTATTTTTCGGGAAAATTCCAGTAAATTATTATAAATTTTATTTTTAAAACATACATATAAAAAAATAAGCCATAATTAGTTAAATATTTAGTCAATATACATAGTTTTACATTAATTTTGAATAAAATTGCATAAATTAACAACTAAATATACAAATAAAATAGTCAATATATCAAATTAGCTAAAATAGTTCTAATATAAATTTCTTGACATATTGCATATAAAAATGTAAAATAAATAAGGTACTTTTGTACCATAAAATAACGGTTTAATTATTAAAAAAATTTGAAAGGAGGATGAAACTGTTATGATTACCCCTAAAACATTACTATTGATTTCATTAGCTGCAATAGGTATTTTAATCATTGCTATAATTATCGCCTTTAATATGGGCATTAAATATAGAAAAAAAATAGCTGAAGCTGAAATCGGTTCCGCTGAGGAAGAAGCTAAGAAAATTGTAAACGATGCGCTTAGAGATGCCGAGGGCAAGAAGAAAGAAGCTTTGGTGGAAGCTAAAGAAGAAATTTATAAAATGCGTACCGAAAACGAAAAGGAAATGAAAGAACGCAGATCCGAGGTTTCACGTTTGGAAAGAAGAATTCAACAAAAAGAAGAATCCTTGGACAGAAAACATGAAAATGCTGAAAAGAAAGAAGAACAGCTACAATCCAAAATAAAGGAAGCTGAAAAAACTCTTTCCGAAGCTGAGATTGTTAAGCAGCACCAATTTGATATGCTTGAAAAAATTTCAGGCTATACTGCTGACCAAGCAAAGGAGTATTTGCTTTCCAATGTAGAAAATGAGCTTGTTCATGAAAAGGCTGTTAAAATTAATCAGTATGAAGCTCAATTAAAAGAAGAATCCGACCAAAAGGCAAGAGAAATTATCTCCCAAGCTATTCAGCGCTGTGCGGCTGAGCATGTAGCTGAGGTTACTGTTTCCGTTGTTCCTTTGCCTAACGACGAAATGAAGGGTAGAATTATCGGCCGTGAGGGCAGAAATATCAGAACTATCGAAACTCTCACAGGAGTTGACCTTATCATAGATGATACACCTGAGGCTATTACACTTTCCTGCCACGATTCAGTTAAGAGAGAAATTGCCAGAATTGCCCTTGAAAGACTTATTCTTGACGGCAGAATTCATCCTACAAGAATTGAGGAAATGGTTGAAAAGGCTAAGCGTGAGGTTGAAACTAAGATTAAGCAGGATGGTGAAAAGGCTGTACTGGATGCGGGCATACACAATATGCACCCTGAACTTATCAGATATTTAGGCCGTATGAGATATCGTTCCAGTTTTGGACAAAATGTTCTTGACCACTCCATTGAGGTTTCCCAGCTTGCAAGTATGATGGCAGCAGAATTAGGTGCTGACGCGGCTATGGCAAGAAGAGCAGGTCTTCTCCACGATATAGGTAAGTCTATGACTCCTGAAATCGAGGGCTCCCATGTTACAATCGGTGTTGATATGGCTAAGAAATATAAGGAATGTCCTGAAGTTATTCACGCTATTGAGGCTCACCACGGCGATGTAGAGGCAAGAACAGTTGTAGCCTGCTTGGTACAGGCAGCTGATGCCATTTCCGCAGCAAGACCTGGCGCAAGACGCGAAAATCTTGAAAATTACATCAAGCGTCTTGAAAAACTTGAGGAGCTTACTAACTCCTTTGAGGGTGTTGAAAAATCCTTTGCCATTCAAGCTGGCCGTGAGGTTAGAATTATGATTAAGCCTGACAAGGTTTCTGATGACCAAATGGTTGTTACAGCAAGAGAAATAGTTAAGAAAATCGAGGATGAGCTTGTTTACCCAGGACAGATTAAGGTTAATCTTATCAGAGAAACAAGAGCTATTGATTTCGCAAAATAAAATTACTAAATTGCAAAAATATCCCTGCCTTAGAGTTTGCTTTGAGGCAGGGATTTTCACTTATTTTGTAATAAAAGCTCACAAAAATTTATAATACAGTGTATTATGTTTTTTTATGATAAAATGATACCAAATTGTTACTTTTAAATTGTTAAATATGCTCTGTATTACTTGCAATTTCACTAAATTAAATGTATAATAAATGCATAGTGGGTTGTAGTGGTTTAAAGTGGATGAATTACTTAAAAAGGGGGACTTCAGATGCTGATAGGTGAGTATTTTCACAGTATCGACGCTAAAGGCAGAATGAATATACCCTCAAAGCTCAAAAACGATTTAGGCGAAAATTTTATACTCACAAAGGGTTTAGATGGCTGTCTGTTTGTTTATCCTATGAACGAATGGGAAAGGCTTTCAGAAAAAATCAGAGAGCTTCCACTTACTAAATCCAGAAATATACAGAGATTTTTATTTGCGGCCGCTGCTGAGGTTAATTTGGATAAGCAGGGCAGAATACTTATCCCACAGAATTTAAGAGAATATGCTAATTTATTAAAGGATGCTGTGCTTGTGGGGGTTTCCACAAGAGCGGAGATTTGGAGTAAAGAAGCTTATGACCGCATCAATGAGGATATAACTCCCGAAAATGCGGCAGAGATTATGGAAGAATTAGGATTTTAGAATAACGAGGATTTAGAATGGAATTTAAACATATTTCAGTTTTACTCAATGAATGTATTGAGGGACTTGATATAAAACCTGACGGAATATATGTGGATGGTACAGCAGGTGGAGCAGGACACAGCCGCGAAATTGCTAAAAGACTTACCACGGGCAAGCTTATCGCCATAGATAAAGACCCCACAGCTGTAAAAATAGCCACAGAGCGTTTATCAGAATATCCAGTAGCTCAGGTGGTGGAAAATGACTTTGCAAATATACCCGAGGTATTAGATAGCCTTGGAATTGATAAAGTTGACGGCATACTTCTTGATTTGGGTGTATCCTCCCATCAATTAGATACCCCCGAAAGAGGCTTTTCTTATAATTATGACGCACCCCTTGATATGAGAATGAGCCAAAAGGGCTTATCGGCATATAACATTGTGAATGAATATGAGCCTAAGGATATAGCAAGAATTTTAAGAGAATTTGGTGAGGAAAAATTTGCATCAAGAATTGCACAGAATATAGCAAAAAGCCGTGAAGAAAAGCCTATTGAAACCACCTTTGAATTAGTTGAAATAATAAAGTCTTCAATTCCTGCAGCGGCAAGAAGAGAAGGAGGACATCCTGCTAAGAGGAGCTTTCAGGCTATAAGAATTGCAGTAAATAGTGAGCTTGATAATCTTTCCCTTTGCTTAGACAGAACTTTTGAACGCATTAACGAGGGTGGAAGATTTGCAATAATCACTTTCCATTCATTAGAGGACAGAATGGTAAAGCAAAAATTTGCCTCCTTTACCAAGGGCTGCACTTGACCTTCGGATTTTCCTATCTGCATTTGCGGAAATAAACCCAAAGGTAAGCTAATAAATAGAAAACCCATAGAGGCAACAGAGGAAGAGCTTCTTTATAATAAGAGAAGCCATAGCGCAAAATTAAGAGTTATTGAAAAACTTTAATATATTAAAGTGAGGAGAGTCTGAATTGGATAATAATACTTCAGCTTACGATTTGTCCGCTTATGAAAAGGTTAAGCAGGATAATCACCAGAATGAGTTAAAAGTAATAAGAAGCAAAGCAAACAAAAAAGAAAATGCACTTTTAACTTTTAAATCCATCGCAATTGGTGCTTTTGTAATTGCTGTTGTTGCTATGAGTATTTACAGTAATGCAATTATCAACGAGCTGGGTAACCAAATTCTCAGTGCTAATCGTGATTATGCAAAGCTTGTGGGAGATAACAAAAAAATGACAGCTGTTCTTGAAAGCAAGGTTAGTCTTAAAAATGTTGAGGAATATGCTAAGGAAAATTTAGGACTGGCTCAAATGGAGCAATATCAAATTGAATATATAAATCTTTTGCCTAATGATAAAATCGAGTGCATTAGATATACCAAGGAAGAAAATATATCCGATAAGATTTTCAATCGCATAAGTAAATTTTTCAGTAACGATGATGAAGCTGTGGAAGCAATTGAAGAAACAAACAATTAAAAAGTATTAAAAACAATTATTGAGAGTTAAGAAATTTATTCTTAGCTCTTAGTTTCTTTATAAGATTAAATTCAGTTTATACAAGAAAACAAAACTATTTGTCGAAAATAATATATATTATACTTATAGTTTATCAAATGCTTAGAAAAATCATATTTAAAAGATGTTTATTATATATTTAAAAGTGAGATATGCCAAAAATGAGGGGTGAGTTATTTTGGATAAAACAACAAAATCCTATGTGAGAAATAGAACAAAGGTTTTATCATTTGTAATTGTTGTATGTTTTTTAGGCTTAGTATTTCAGCTTTATAAAATACAGATTATAGATGGTGAAGAGTATCAAAAAAATGCTTTAAGTGGTCAGATGAAATCCTCTATGATTTCTGCTGAAAGAGGCAGTATATACGATAGAAATATGAACACCCTGGCACAAAGTGAGCAGGTTTACGATGTTTGTATTTCTCCTATGGAAATAAAGGATGAGGAAGTAAATATACTCACAGATATTTTTTCTGAAATGCTTGAGGTTGAGCCTGAACGAATCAGAAAGGCCTGTGAAAATAAAAAGAGCCAATACTATGTTGTAAAAGCAAAGGTACCTAAAATGAAAGCTGAAGAAGTGGTTACCTGCGCAAAGGACAACAAAATAAAAGGGATTTTTTTACAGGAAAATACCCGCAGATTTTATCCTTATGGAAGCCTTGCCTCTACGGTTTTAGGCTTTACAAATGGAGAAAACGAAGGTGCTTACGGCTTGGAGGCTTATTATGATAAAAGCCTTAGGGGAAAAAAGGGAAGAATAATAACTGCTACTAATGCGGCGGGAAGCTATATGCCTTTTAACTATAAACAAATTTACGAGGCTGAGGAAGGCAATAGTTTAGTCCTCACTATAGATGAATCCATACAACATTTTGCTGAAAAGCATTTGGAAGAGGCAGTACGAGAATATGATGTTAGAAACAGAGCAAGCTGCATTGTTATGAATGTTAAAACAGGGGAAATTTTAGCTATGGCAAATAAACCTGATTTTGACCCTAATAACCCATATGAAATTGGCGATGAAAGAGTAAAGCAAGAGCTGGAGGCTATTAAGGATAAGGACGAGGAGCTTTATAATGAAAAGAAAAAAGAAGCCTGGTATTCTCAGTGGAGAAATAAAGCAGTCAGCGACCCTTATGAGCCAGGTTCTGTATTTAAGACAATTACTGCAGCGGCAGCTATGGATTTAAAAATTTTAGACCCCTATGCCGAAAGATTTTCTTGTCCAGGTTATTATATGGTGGGTGGAAGAAGAGTAGGCTGCTGGAAAACCTCGGGACACGGAAATATCACCTTTGCACAGGCAATAAAATATTCCTGTAATCCTGCTTTTATGCAGGTTGGACAGAGACTTGGTGGAGAAAGCTTTTATAATTATTTTGAAGCCTTTGGTCTTACAAAGCCAACAGGAATAGATATGCCTGGAGAAGCTAATAATGCAGGGCTTGTTCACTCTAAGAAAACACTTATGGTAGATGGAAGTGTTGAGCTTGCTATTAGTGCTTTTGGTCAAACCTTTAAGGTTACTCCAATTCAGCTTGCCACAGCTATAAGCGCCGTAGTAAACGGCGGATATTTAATGGAGCCTCATATTGTAAAGCAGGAGATAGATGCAAACGGAAATATAGTTTCTACAACAGAGCCTAAGGTAAAAAGACAGGTTATTTCAGAGGAAACCTCAAGGCTTATGTGTGAACTTTTAGAGGGTGTTGTCAGCGACCAGGTGGGAGGTTCTGGACGAAGTGTTTATATGCCTGGATATAGAATAGGCGGTAAAACAGGTACCAGCGAAAAAACAGATAAACGAGTTAACGGTCAGGTGGCTTATTGGATTTCCTCTTTTATGGGCTTTGCTCCTGTGGATGACCCCCAGGTGCTTGTGCTTGTGCTTTTGGATGAACCAGCAAATGGTAATGTTTTTGGCTCTGTTGTAGCTTCTCCTGTTGTTGGAGGAATACTTGCAGATACCCTGCCTTATTTGGGAATACAGCCTAATTATTCCGATGAAGAAATGCAGATGATAGATGTATCTGTACCTTTCCTCACAGGTAAAACAGTAATCGAGGCTGAAACCAGACTTAATAAAGATGGGCTTAAATATAAAATAATCGGAAAGGGAAAAACTATTTTGAAACAGGTTCCGGGCTCAGGTCAGCCTATACCAAAAAGTGGTGAGGTTTTGCTTTATACTGATGAGGATACAGATGTTTTAATGACGACTATTCCAAACATAATGGGCTACTCGGGACAAACAGCAAACCAAACCCTTATAAATCAGGGACTGAATGTGAGATTTACAGGTGTGTCAATAAATACACCGGGCTGCGTGGTTGCTAAAATTGAACCGCCTCCCGGAACAGAAGTAGAAAGAGGTTCAGTAGTTACCTTGGAATTTAAAGACAGAGATTTAGCAGGATAATGGAAGGGAAAAGGTGTATATATGAATTTATTTTCTTTGCTTAAGGGTTTAGAATACGAGGGAAATTTAGCCGATACAGAAATTTCGGGAATTACTTCCGATACCCGACAGTTAGAAAAAGGCGATTTGTTCATTTGCATAAAGGGCTTAAATTTCGATGGTCATACTGCAGCGGAAAAAATGCTTAAAGCAGGTGCTTTAGCAGTTGTGGTTGAGCGTGATTTAGGACTTTCTAATCAAATTTTAGTAAAGGATAGCCGAATAGCTTATGGAATTATTTGTGGAAACTATTTTGGAAATCCAGCACAGAAAATGAAGTTGGTGGCTGTAACAGGCACAAACGGCAAAACTACCTGTGTGTTTATGCTAAAACAAATTTTAGAGGCAATGGGACATAAAACAGGGCTTATAAGTACTGTTCAGTATGAAATAGGGGATAGAATTTTGCCCTCTAAAAATACCACTCCCGATGCTTATACCTTTCATTCTATGCTTTCAAAAATGTATGAGGGCGGATGCGAATATGTGGTGATGGAGGCCTCATCCCACGCTCTTGACCAGCATCGCTTAGCAGGAGTTATCTTTGAGGTGGGAGCATTTACTAATTTAACTGTGGACCACCTTGATTATCATAAAACTATGGAAAATTATTTTAAAGCTAAGAAAAAGCTTTTTGATATCAGTAAAAAAGCTGTGGTAAATTTAGATGATGAATACGGAAGACGCCTAAAGTCAGATTTAAAAGAGGCTGTCAGCTTTTCTATAAGTGATGATAATGCTGATTTTACTGCTAAAAATGTAGTATTGACAGCACACGGTGGTAAATTTGCCTTTGTGGGTAAAAATGTAATTGAAAGAATGGAAACCTGTATACCAGGCGAATATTCTGTATCTAACGCCATGACAGCTGCAGTTTGCTGTATAGAGCTGGGATTTAACCCTGATGACATAGCAAAAGCTATGAAAAAACAAAGAGGAGTGCCAGGCAGACTTGAAGTAATATACGGTGGTAGTGATTTTACAATATTAAGAGATTATGCCCACGCCCCAGATGCGTTGGAGAAAATGCTCTCAACTATGAGAAAATTTGCCGAGGGACGACTTATTGCACTTTTTGGCTGTGCGGGCTGCAGGGATAGAAAAAAGCGTCGTGAAATGGGCAGAATAGTTATGGAAAACTGTGATTATGCAGTGCTCACATCTGATAACCCCAGAGAAGAAGACATAATGCAAATTATAAATGATACAACTATCGGTATGGAGGATACTAAAAGATATACAGTTATTCCAGACAGGTTTGAGGCTATAAATACCGCAGTAAATATGCTTAAAAAAGGAGATATTTTAGTTTTAGCGGGTAAGGGCCATGAGGATTATCAAGTATTTGATTATGGTTCGGTTTATTTTAATGAAAAGGAAATTGTACTTGATATTTTAGATAAAAAAATGAGGTAGAGGTTATAAAATGGTAAAACTTACAATAGCAGAAATAGCAAGAGTTACAAAGGGAAAATATGAAAATGATGGTGAAATTACCAGAATTATCAGTAATTCAAAGGAAGCAAAGGAGGGGGACTTATTTGTTGCTATAAGAGGCGAAAGATTTGATGGTCATAATTTCATCCCTGATGCAATACAAAACGGCTGTACTGCGGTTTTGTCCCACGAGGATGAAAAATATCTAAATCACAGCGGTAAAACTATATTTGTAGAGGATACTAAACAGGCACTTTTAGATATTGCGGAGTATTATAAAAGCAAATTTAATATTAAAGCCATAGGTGTTACAGGAAGTGTTGGCAAAACCACCTCAAAGGATTTTATTGCCTGTGTAATGGAATCTAAATATAAAACCCTAAAATCTGTTGGGAATGAAAATAATGAAATAGGTCTTCCGAGAACTGTGTTTAACTTAGACAATACCTATGAAGCAGCGGTTTTTGAAATGGGTATGAGTAATTTCGGAGAAATTTCAAAGCTTACCGCTGTTGTAAAGCCTGATGTGAGTGTTATTACCAATATCGGAGAATGTCATCTTGAATATCTTAAAACCCGTGAGAATATTCTAAAGGCTAAAATGGAAATCTGCGAGGGCATGAAAGACGGCTCACCACTTATCGTTTGCGGAGATAATGATTTACTTAAGGATGTTTCCTCAGACAGACTTAAGGTGATTAAATACGGCATAGAAAACCAAGAATGTTATATAAGAGCTGAAAACATAATTGAGGATGAAAGAGAAACCAAATTTGATGTAGTTATAGCTAATAAAAAATATATGGCAAAAATTCCATGTATAGGCACTCATAATGTGCTTAACGCCTTGGCAGCTATCGGAGCTGGTATGGAATGCGGAATAAGCGTGTCTGAATCAATAAATGCTTTAAAAAATTATCAGCCATCAGGTATGCGTCAAAGAATTTTTGAAATAAACGGTGTGATTTTAGTGGAGGACTGCTACAATGCCAGTCCTACATCTGTGGCAGCAGCTATGAAAACCTTTGGTCAGATGAATAATAGTGGGAGAAAAATTGCAGTATTAGGTGATATGCTGGAATTAGGCAGTATTTCTAAGGAGGCTCACAGAAATATAGGGGATTTACTTTCTGAAAATGCCATAGGTGAGGCTTATACATTCGGTGAAGAAATGAAAGCCTGCACGGCAAGAGCCTATGAGCTTGGGGTACAGGCAATAAATTATGACAAAAAAGAAGAACTTATTAGTGAATTACTTTCTGAAATAAAACCAGGTGATGCTATATGGGTAAAGGGTAGCCGTGGTATGAAATTAGAAGAAGTAGTGGAAGCTATTCATCAATTTTTAGGGGAATAAATCAACGAGGTGAAATAAAATGAGAAATACAATAGGCGGGTGGACGCTTTTTGCCACAGCTTTAATAGGCTTTGGCGTAACATCAATTTTAGGTATATGGCTTATACCATTTCTTAGAAAATTAAAATTTGGACAGACGATTTTAGACGAGGGCCCTAAATGGCATAAGGCAAAACAAAATACTCCTACAATGGGAGGATTTATGTTTATAATAGGAATTACAGCGGCTGCGGTAATTGGATTTATGATTAACTCCCAAAATATAAATATTACCTCAGAACTTGAAGTAATTTACACCTCAAGGTTCATTGTGGGGATAGTTATGGCACTTGGCTTTGGATTTATCGGATTTGTAGATGACTACATAAAGGTTGTAAAAAAGAGAAATTTAGGTCTTACAGCTAAGCAAAAAATTATAATGCAGCTTATAGTTTCAATTTTTTATCTTGCAACTATGTACTGTGTGGGAGATACCTCGACATTTATTTGGGTTCCATTTTTTGGAATGCTTGATTTGGGATTTTTGTATTATCCTCTATGTGTTTTAGGTATGATATTCATAACTAACTCAGTAAACCTAACTGATGGACTTGACGGTCTTAATGCTTCTGTTACATTTTCCTGTGCTGTTGGATTTATGGCATATAGTGCAATAATGGGCAGAGCCTTTAACAATCTTAATATACTGGCAGTTGCTACGGCAGCAGGATGTCTTGGATTTTTAATTTGGAATTTCTATCCTGCGAAGGTATTTATGGGAGATACAGGCTCACTTTTCTTAGGTGGTCTTGTGGTGGCTATGGCCTTTCAAGCAGGTATGCCGCTTATTCTTCTTTTTATGGGAATAATATATGTTACAGAATCACTTTCTGTTATTATTCAGGTTACTTCCTTTAAACTTACAGGAAAGCGTGTGTTTAAAATGAGTCCCTGGCATCATCACTGCGAAATGTGTGGTATGAGTGAAACTAAAATTGTGGGACTTTTTACACTTGTCAATTTTATTGGTGTAGCTATAGGAATTTGGATTAGCTGCTATTTATAGTGAATTTTATATTTAATGGGGTGAAGATTTGGCTGAACAAAAGAAAATAAGAAAAAATAAATCCCAAAGCCATTTTCTATCTAAGGGCGGCTCAGTAGATAAGCCTTTCTTACTTATGCTTTTTGGAATTTTATGTATAGGCTTGCTGATGCTTTTTTCAGCCAGTTATGCCAATGCTTATTATTATTATGGTGATAGCTTTCACTTTATTATAAGACAGTTTATATTTGCCGTTATTGGGATTATAGGTATGTTTATAGTTTCTAAGTTTGACTACCGTATACTGAAGAAATTTTCCAATTTAATTGTAATAGCTTCTCTGGGGCTTTTGGTCTTGGTATTTACACAGAGAGACCTTAATGATGCTCACAGATGGATTTTCATCGGTGATGATTTGCTTACCTTTCAGCCCTCAGAAATAGCTAAATTTGCTCTTATTGTATTTATGGCAAAATATATGACAGATAACGAAGATAAAATCACAGGAAATAAAATGAGCAAATTTGCCTCAGGAATTAATAATAAGCTGCTTAGAGTTATAGTAAATGAAATAACTCATATCCTGCCAATGCTTATTTTAGTTGGTGTGTATTGCGGACTTTTGATACTTGAACCGCACCTTTCTGCTACAATGATAGTAATTTGTATTTTTGCGGCAATGGCACTTGTGGGCGGAATGAAATTAAGTGTTTTCTGTTCCTTTGCTGTATTAGGTACGGTATCCCTTCCTTTAGGTATATTTGTACTTGGTAAATGGGATAGATTAATGCTAAGAGTGGATAACTGGATAAACCCCTATGCAGCAGCCAGTGCAGAGGGATATCAGGTAATTCAGTCCCTTTATGCCATAGGCTCAGGGGGACTTATGGGAAATGGAATAGGCGGTTCTAAGCAGAAATATTTATATGTGCCTGAGCCTCAAAACGACTTTATTTTCTCTATAATATGTGAGGAAATCGGATTTATAGGAGCAACACTTCTAATAATTTTATTTGCAGTTTTTATTTGCAGAGGGTTTTCCATAGGAACAAGGTGCAAAGACAAATTTGGAAGTATGCTTTGCATAGGAATTATTTTTCAGGTTGGAATACAGATTATATTTAATATTGCGGTGGTAACAAATACCATCCCAAATACAGGAATATCCCTGCCGTTTTTTTCCTACGGCGGCACATCGTTGGTAATGCTTTTGGCTCAAATGGGAGTAGTTTTAAGCGTTTCCAGAGAAAACAGCAAGGAGGATAGCGATGAGTAATATGAAAATTTTATTTGCTTGTGGTGGTACGGGAGGACATATAAATCCTGCCATTGCTGTGGCAAATTATATAAAAAGCTTATATCCCGATACAGAGATATTATTTGCGGGGAATCCAAAGGGAATGGAGGCAAGACTCGTTCCTGCTGCGGGATTTGATTTTGCACCTATTGAAATTATGGGTTTTGAAAGATATATCTGTATGAGAAATATAAAGCACAATATCAAGGCGGTAAAATGCCTTTTAACCTGCAGAAAAAGGGCAAAAGAAATTATAAATGAGTTTTCACCAGATGTGGTAGTGGGAACAGGTGGATATGTTTCTGCTCCCATACTTAAAACAGCTCATGAAATGGGAATAAAAACAGCGGCACATGAGCAAAATGCTTATCCAGGGGTTTCAAATAAGCTGAATTTTAAATTTGCAGATAAAATTCTTTTGGCAGTGGAGGCAGCGAAAAAATATCTTCCTGAGGGCAGGGATTATATTATTACAGGAAATCCTGTTAGAGAAGAAATTATAATGGCTGACAGAGAAAAAGCCAGGGAAAAATTTAATATAGGTGATAGAAAATGTATACTTACCTTTGGAGGTAGCTTAGGTGCGGGAAAGGTAAATGAGGCAGTAGCGGATATAATAGAATGGCATAGTCAAAGAGATGATATTTATCATATACACGCTACTGGTAAAAAAGGCTATGAAGGATTTTTTAAGCTTTTGGATGAAAAGAAAATAAATTACAAAAATGGACATACGGAAATAAGAGAATATATAAATGATATGGCGGAGTGTATGGCAGCAGCAGATTTGGTTATAAGCCGCAGCGGTGCTATTTCCTTAAGTGAAATTCAGGCGGCGGGAAAAGCTTCTATATTAATTCCCTCGCCTAATGTGGCTGAAAATCATCAATATCACAATGCAAAGGTTTTGGCTGACCAAAATGCAGCTTATTTAATCGAGGAAAAGGATTTAAACCGTGAAAGCATTATAAAAGCGGTGGAAGAAATTTTAGATAATCCCGAGATTATGAAAGTTTTGTCTAAAAATGCAGCAGCAATGGCATATTTAGATGCCAACAAGAGAATAAGTGAAAATATCTTGGAGCTTATCAAAAATAAATAAAATTAAGCTATAAATAGATATTTATTCACCAAAACAGCATATTTATCATAGTATGAATTGCAGAGATTTTCTGACTTAGTAAATAAAGGGTGAATATAATGTCAAGATATATCATAGAGGGTGGAAATAAATTAGAGGGCGAGGTTACCATAAACGGAGCAAAAAATTCAGCATTGCCTATTTTAGCGGCATCAGTTTTGTGTAATAAATGTGTTATACATAATTGCCCAGGTCTTACAGATGTAAAGGCAGCACTTAATATAATAACGCATTTAGGAGGAAAATATAAAATTGAGGGCAATACGGTAATCTTAGATAACAGCAATATTATAAACTGTAATATCCCTGATAATTTAATGCGTGAAATGCGTTCATCCATAGTATTTATGGGTGCTATTATTTCAAGATGTAAATGTGCTGAAATAAGCTATCCAGGCGGATGCGAATTAGGGCCTCGCCCTATTGATATGCACATAACGGCTATGAGAAAATTAGGTGTTTCCATAGCTGAAAAGGGTGGGATGCTTAAATGTACCGTGCCTGATAAATTAAAGGGTACAGTTATAAATTTACCCTTTCCCAGTGTGGGTGCAACAGAAAATGCAATTATTGCCGCAGTAAATGCTGATGGCAAAACCACTATATATAACGGTGCCAGAGAGCCAGAGATTTTAGATTTAGCGGAATTTTTAAATAAATGTGGTGCTAAGATTTCCATAGATAAAACAGGAGCTATTTTTATAGAGGGAGTAAATAGACTATGTGGTGAGGCGGAGCATACAGTTATATCCGATAGGGTGGAGGTGGCCACATTTTTAAGTTCTGCTGCCATAACAGGGGGAGAAGTTATGCTTAAAAAAGCAAGAAGTGAGCATTTAACC
>SAMEA104404100__coassemble_1236_pt1 | contig 23937 bp, 24 predicted proteins | sample SAMEA104404100__metabat2_low_PE_056 | metagenome-assembled genome bin SAMEA104404100 (sample SAMEA104404100) | Balaenoptera acutorostrata
GGACATTTCAAGAAAATGGAGAACGCATTAAGAAAGCAAACGGATGCTGATGTTTCTGATGCCGTAGAGATTAAAGATGATATTTTCCGCTCCGATATGCTCGTGAATGAGATTGTTGTCCAGCGTAGTCGTGCATATGTTAAGAAAAGCCTATCCGCTGCAGAGGGTGAAAAGGTTTTGTTCTCTATCCGTCAGGCTCCCACAGTTGCCAATTACTCGTTACGGAAGTCTTATGGAAAACTGATGGATGACTTTGTCAATTCGTTCTACCGCAAGGATAAGGAGACTGGACGCAATCTTCCAATTCTGGCATTGGCCGTTTATGCGCCTTATGAAGACGAATATTTTATCGGTGATAAAGAAAAAATCGATGAAATGGTTTCTGGGCGCCAGAAACAGGTTGTCAATTTGATTCGCCAGTTGTTGCTAAAACGCTTTGAAAGTTCGATAGCAGCTTTTGAAGAAACCTGTATTCGTATTTATTATCGTCTCTACTCTTTTGTTCGGGACTTCTATAGTGAAGGAAATACCAAACGAATCGATCGGATGCTAATTCACCAGATGGATGTCATCACTTATGTGAAGAATTTCATTGAGACTAATATGCAATCCACGTTGGAGGAATTTGAAGATGATTTACCCGATTATTTATGGGATGATAAGGATTCTCCCGTAAATGTAGACGATTTTGATATTCCATCTATGCTTGATGATACTCTTATAGATATGGAGGTGCTGGCTGAATTTATCGAAGACATTATGGGATTTGATTCTAGTAATGATGATAAAATTAGGGAGCTTAAACGAATTCTTACTGAAGATCCCCGTGTCAAAGGAAGAAAGGTCATTATCTTCTCTGAGTTCCGGTCCACAGCAAGATATATTTACAAGGAACTGCAAAAAGCAGGATTCAAAAATTTGTATGAAATTGACGGCCAGTCCAAGGTGAATCGTCACGAAATGGTAGCCCGTTTCTCGCCGTATTATAACGATTCTTGTTCCGCAGACATCACCGATGAGATCCAGATTCTCATTGCAACGGATGTCCTTGCAGAAGGCTTGAACTTGCAGGATGCTCAATGCCTGATCAACTATGAACTGCACTGGAACCCCGTTCGTCTGATGCAGCGAATTGGTCGTGTGGATCGTCGTCGAAACGCAGAAATCGAAGCCAGACTGCTGGCAGATCACCCAGAACTGGCATCTGACCGAGCGAACGCCTACTACTGGAACTTCCTCCCACCTGAGGAACTGGAGCGGCTGTTGTCCCTCTATCATACCGTTTCCCAGAAAACCTTGCGTATTTCTAAGACATTCGGCATTGAAGGAAAGAAACTGCTCACGCCGGATGATGATTATGAAGCCCTGAAGGACTTTAACTCTCAATATGAGGGTGAAACATCCAGTGATGAAGAAATGGCCCTGGCTTATCAGCAGCTGATGCAGGAAAATCCCGATTACGAAACGTTGGTTGCGACGCTGCCTAAAAAGATGTGCAGTGGTAAATCTGCTTCCACTTTTACAGGCTTTTTCTTCTGCTATGAACTGCCAGTCAAAAAAGCAGACGGAACATGGTCTAATGGAGATGGATGGTACCGCTGGTATATGCTTGACCCAGAAACAGGAACCATACTGGATCAAGCCTACCCCATCTGGAAAGCCATTCAGTGTGACCGGGACGAGCCCAGAAAGATGCATACGGATGAAGCAGGATTTGCAAGTGCTCGCAAGAAAATAGAAAGCTATATCAAGAAAAATTATATGAGAGCCATTCAAGCTCCGGTTGGTGTTCGACCGAAGCTGGTTACATGGCTTGAAATGTGCTAAGGAGGTGGTTGTATGTCCCAGGATATCAGGAAAGTGAACGATATGGAATCGTTGATTACTTACTTCTCCGAAAAATTGAACTGGAATATCGATCCCGAAGATTTTTACGATATTGATGATATTACATACGAATTTGAGGCGGAAGACCTTGGGTTAAAAGACGAGGCTTTTGCCAAAATCATTTCGTTGAAACAGCTTCAGCCTTTGGTTGATGACCAGAAATGGGGTATCTTCTTCGTTGAGTTTGATAGCCAAAGGTTTGAGGTTTCCGCTCTTAGAAAGATTCTGTCCGGATTGATTCCCACCCGTAGAAACTCTGCAGAACACGCAGTTTGGGATAAGCGAGATTTGCTGTTCCTCTGCACTTGGGGAAGCGGCAATCAAATAACCATTGGTGTAGCTCACTTTGAAGATGCCGAAAAGGGCTTACCGCAGATTAAAATGATCTCTTGCGAACCTACAGTTGAAGACTTTACCCAGATCAACATCTTTGAACAGAAGCTAGCAAAACTGCGCTGGCCTTCTGCCCCGACTGATACGGCGGCATGGCGGGAAGCATGGGCTTCTGCGTTTACTGTCCGCTATCGTCAGGTAATTCAGGATTCTCATACCCTTACAGTCTGCCTTGCAGTAGAAGCTAAGGATATCCGGGATCGTATTCTGAATACACTGAAGGTCGAAACCAGAAGCGGCTATGTGCATCTGCTTTTTGAGAAATTCCAGAATACCCTGATTCATGATATGACAGAGCAGCAGTTTGCAGATATGTATGCCCAGACCATTGTGTATGGTTTGTTTTCTGCCCGCTGTATGGATAACACACAGGATGATTTCAGCCCAGAAGAAGCAGTCGCTTGTATTCCAAATACCAACCCATTCTTAAAGAGCCTGATGCAGGAATGCTTTAGTTCAGATCGCACTGGCTCTAAGCTGTCCTTTGACGAACTGGAAATTGGCAATATTGTTACGCTTCTGCAAAATACAAAGACAGATGCTATTATTGCCGACTTTAACCGTCAGACAGGTGGTGGCCGGGAAGACCCTGTGATCCACTTCTACGAAGAATTCCTGACGGAGTATGACAAGGCCCAGAAAGTGCAGCGAGGCGTCTACTATACGCCCCAGCCTGTGGTCAATTTTATCGTTCGGGCTGTGGATGACATTCTAAAATCTGAGTTTGGTATTGCTGATGGTCTGGCATCTACAGAAACCAAAAAGATAAAAATTACTCGCCCAAGTAAAAAGAGGAATCAGCATAGTCTTTATGGCGAGGTTGAAGATACAGCTATTGTACCTGCAATCCAGGTGTTGGACCCAGCAACCGGCACCGGCACTTTCTTAAGACAGACGATTCTACAAATTTATCAGAACTTCTGCGATGCCAGAAAAGGGATGCCCAGAGAGCAAATTCAGAAAGAGTGGAACGAATATGTGCCCAAGCATCTTCTGCCCCGTCTGAATGGCTTTGAACTGATGATGGCACCCTATGCGGTTGCTCATATGAAACTTGCCATGGTCTTAAAAGATACTTGTTACGACTTTCATGGGGAGGAGCGACTAAAAGTATATCTGACCAATTCATTGGAAGAACCGAGCAAATCCATGGATCAGTTAAGTTTCCTTTGTAATGATCCTCTTTCTCAGGAATCTTGGGCTGCCAATGCAGTCAAAAGGAATTTTGGTATCAATGTTGTGATTGGCAATCCTCCGTATAATGGAAACAGTATAAATAATAGTGATTGGATATTATCTTTAATAAAAGAATACCATACGGAGCCAGGCGGAAAGTTACCGTTAAAAGAGGTGAAAATTCATTTTGGAAACGATTATGTTAAGTTTATTCGCTATGCCCAAAATATAATTGAAGTACATCAACAAGGTATCATTGGCTTTATTACACCACGAGATTATATGTTCGCTCCTACATTTCGAGGAATGAGATGGCAACTTTTAACACATTTTGATGATATCTATGTAATAGATTTGAATGGTGATGCTCGTCAAAATAAGAACACTGATATAGAAGACGAAAATGTTTTTGATATTCAACAAGGTGTTTCAATTTCCCTTTTTGTAAAAAGTAGCTTAAATGTCAATGGTCTAGCTAAAGTGCATTATTTTTCATTAAAAGGCGACAGAAGCAAAAAATACGCATTTCTCAATCAGAGTAGGTTGAAAAGTACGCAATTTATTGATTTTATTCCTATGGCACCATTTTTTGGCTATGAACCCAATTTACAAATCGACATAAATAGCGATAGACATATCAGAATAAATGATATATTTATAAATTCGGTAAATGGAATTCAAACAGGAAGAGACTCACTTACAATAAAAAATTCCAAACAAGAAATGGAAGACACTTTGAAAAAATTTATAAATCTACCACCTGAAGAAGCTCGCAATGTTTTTTCTATAGGAAGTGATGGACGAGATTGGAAAGTGGAATGGGCTCAACAAAATGTAAAAAACCATTTGTCCATAGATGGTATAATTACACCAATTTTATATAGGCCGTTTGATATTAAGTGGACATTTTATTCTGGTCCCAAAGGAAAAGGATTCTTGCAATGTCCACGTGGAAAGATAATGCGATCCATGATTGGAACACATAATATTGCACTAATTATAGGACGTCAAGGACAAGCTGTTGGAAATATTGAATGGTGTTTGGCCTATGTGACATGTGGTATGCCAACGGACTTAAATTTGTTTTATCGTGGTGGTGGCATGGTATTTCCTTTATATCAGGAGGAATATACAGAATGGTGAAGAACAGTTGTACCTTCCAATATAAATGAGAAAAATGTCAACAAAATGTTATCCCCCATAGGATTGCATTACTCGAATAATATAAATGATAAGCAGGCCTGCTCATCATTGACCTTGCTTTCTTATATTTATGGTGTATTATATTCTAAAAAATATAGAAAAAAATATTCCAAATTATTAGCGATAGATTTTCCGCCAATACCCTTTCCAACAAATCGAGACATGTTTTATGCAATCTCTCGATTGGGAGAATCTTTAATAAGGATTCACACAATGTCCGATATGTGTAATGAATATTTCCCTGTACATTTATGTGGAGAAAATAATATCATTGAAAAAATATCTTTCAAAGAGGATAAAGTACATATCAATAAACAGCAATACTTTTATCCCGTACCATATGCCTGTTGGGAATTTCAAATCGGTGGCTACCAGCCACTCCCAAAATGGCTGAAAGATCGAAAAGGTCAGGAACTATCACAGAATGATATTGACCACTATGCCTATATGGTGCGAGCAATTGCCAAAACGATTGATGTGATGGAAGAAATCGATAAAATTGCGCAGTTTTGAAGTGAAATCTAACAGATTGGAAGTGAAGCCTTGTTCTTCGAAGATAATAACCCTTGGTACTTAAATGATCTTGCTTATGATGGACAGCTATATCATTACACGGACGAAGTAGGATATAGAGGAATTACCGACCCTGATAAAAATTTTGACGACAATATAACGCTGCGGCTGACACGAATTGATTGTTTATCAAAAGATCCACAGGAGCGACAGCATATCCAAGAAACTGTAAAGGCTGTTGCTGAACAGTTAAAAGATGAAGGCCGTATTACAGCCGATTTTTATGAGGCGGTAATCAGTTATCAGCCTACCAATGCCGGGTGCTCCATGTGTATTACAGATACATGGAATCAAGAAACCAGAAATAATGTGGTAAGCATGACTTATGGTAAAGTGGATTATTACATTGGCTGCTTTTCCACAGATCCTGATAATGAGCACATCATCAAAGAATTTGGCAGTACTCGAAAAATAAAGTTCAATCGTTATTTTTCATTGGTAGATAATGGTCATATGCTGCAGCTATTTAAAATAAATGGGTTTTCTCTTCCCAATTATTACACAGCTTGTCCGCCATATACTGCTTTACATTCTTCTTTCCTCGATTACTACATGAAGAAAGTTCTGTATCAGGCTTCGGAAAAAGAATCGCTGATCAGGAAAGCCCTGCTGGAAATCAGTCAATCTTCGAGTGATTTTCAACTTGAGCTGGAGCAAATGTATTATCTTTACGACGGCTTTTTCAAAGCAGATTCTTTTGAGAAAGAAAAGGAAGTCCGACTGCTTGTAAAAGTACCCCAGACTACACATACCGTCGAGAAATTGGCTATTAATCATATTTATCTTACAGATAGTGAAGACACGCCAAGTAAGTATTTATATCTTCCGATTAGCAATAGATTTTTGGAAGAAGGATCTCTTGCAGAGATAAAACGTGAGCAAGAGCATTTAACATCTTATAGAGATGATTAAATAAATCAAAATCTGCCGAATATGATTGATTTCCTTTTCTTTGCATTAGCCCTTTTGTACCAAATGTGTGGTATTTTATTATCTAATGGTGCAGGGTTGAGATTGGAACACCATACCTATCCGAAATCGCACCATATCGCATTTGCTCTTGGTAGACCAGTTATAAGTGGTCTTGTAGTAATGGGGGAAATTAGTATAGCAGGAACAATGATGAAGGTCGATGAACTTGCCAACTCACTGCAAGTATGCCTTGACAGTGGAGCAAAAAAAATTTTGTTACCTATTACTTCAGCAGCAGATTTAGCCACTGTTCCTGCAGAATTAATTGGATGCTTTAATTTGATTTTCTATCAAAGTGCAGAAGATGCTGTATTCAAGGCATTAGGTGTAGAATAAAGAAAATCATACTGTAGTTAATTTATCATCTTAAATAAAACATCGGAGCAACAGGTAAACTGTTACTCCGATGCTTTAATATATGTTGGAAAATATGCAGATAACCGATGATAATTGAGAGCTTAGCCTTAATAGGTAAAGCTCTTGGGTGAATTAAAATCCAAGTATTTGATTTTTCTTTTTGTCGTAATCTTCTTGACTAATTAAACCTTCGTCAAGTAATTTTTTAAATCTGCGTAACTCTTCATCTTCAGAATTTTCTTTATTAGTTTTGGTTTCAGAAATAGCTTTTTCGAGAGCCTCTTTAAACGCTAGTGCTTCTTCCTCTGATTTTTTGCGAAAAGTAATAGCATTCATGTCACAAACATAATGCGTTATATTAGCAACACTGGGATATATTTTACCACCATACACTTGTATATAAATACAACCACATGCAGTAAATACAGGCTTTAAGTAGACAACACTTACAATATCATTTAGATTTATAATTCTGCCTACATCTTTTTTTCCTTTTTTTATTCTCAAATTATTGCCGTTTAGTTCCAATTCGTCACCATCAGCTCCGATAAATAACATTTAAAAACACCTTCTTTAAATATTTATTTTTAAACATTATAGCATATTTATCGAAGTGAAATCAAATTTTATTTGCTGAAAAACGTATCATCAAGGAAAAAGTTTATAAAATTGCATGTGATATAAAATTAAATTATAAAAATTTAGATTTTGACATTAAAGAAAAAACACGATATTTGCCTGAGTTTTTATCAGATGAAACAGTCATTGAATTTAATAAATTACAAAATGAAGCTAATGAAATACTTAGTCAGGGTAAAATCGAAGATGTAGTCTATTATTTTGAAAAATTAAATGATGAAGAAAAAGAAACTTGTATGAAAAAATTAAGTTCGTTGATAAATTTATAATATTTTAAAAGAAGAAGCAAATTTATTATGTTTATGCAAATCAAAGTAGCGACACCTAGAAAAAATCTAAGTGTCGCTACTTTGTGTATAAAGTTGGTAACTATATAATATCCTAACTATTTTAGTATACTATTTATGCCAATTTTTGTCAACGGTATATTTGGAATATAATTAATACACACGCCTAATAAAGTTTAGAGTGATAAATAACTCTAAAAATATCAATGAAACTCAAAAAAGGACAGCAGAGCATTTTATTCTGCCATCCTTTATGCTTAATCGATATTGAAATTATATTGTGGAGCACCATTTTAACAATATATTATTCTTGCGATATATTTTCTGTCTTAAAGACATTGTAGCCTTCGTAATGATAGCTCTGGTCGATGCCTTTCATATAGACTTCACGGTCGTTGATTTTATCGGTTAATGCGGCTTTTAGAAGCACTTTAATTTCCACATCTTTAATGGGACTGCGTTCCATAGCAAGAAGATAATCCTCTTTATCTACCAAACTCCAGTCGATTACCATTCCAAGTTCTTTTTTTAGAATAGAATCAAGCCAGATACGGGTACTGCGGCCATTTCCCTCACGGAATGGGTGAGCCACATTCATTTCAACATATTTTGCTATAATTTCATCGAAGTTGGATTGGGGCATTTTTGAAATGTTTTCAAGAGCAGTACTCAAATACATTACTGGCGCAAAGCGGAAATTACCCTTTGAAATATTCACTGTTCGAATAGTCCCAGCAAAATCATATATCTCGTCAAATAAGTATTTGTGAATTTCGGAAAGACCAGAAAAAGTTCCAACTTCAAATTGCTCCAGCAAATTTTTTTCAAATAACTCAAGAGCTTTTGCTTTGCTGATTTTTTCCTCAGCACGAGCAAGCTCAGCAGAATCTGTGATTCCCAATTTATTCTTTAAAGCCATAGTAAGACCTCATTTCTTTCCTTATTTTGTCGTGTTTTGAATTCCATCCAAGTATCCACATCACTCATACGAAACCTCCAAAGCTGACCAATTCTTGCACTGGCATATTATATTTTTCTCATATTATGTGTGGTTATATTCAATATTGGTTTTAGGATTTTAACAGATGAGAGGTTATTGGGGATCTTATGATTAAAATTTTAGGCATCAATTATAACACATAAAATATTTTTAGAATTTGCATATTTAATAGTATTTCTTGTTCCTCCTAAAGAGCCATTGTATACTGCTATAACACGCTTAGAGTGGTCTACCATCCATTGATTTCGCATTTGGAAACAAAAACGACTATAATGTTTGCAAATATAGTGTACAGAGTCAGCTTTTTGTATTATATCATAATAACGTTTTTTCCAATCTTCATCCCATTTTTTTTCAAAACCCTCATAAGGTGAAGCACAAATCAACTTTATAGGAATACCAGAATCACGAAGCTTAATAACTATTTTAGCTGCCCAAATATCTGTTCCTTTAGCCATACCAGTTATAAATGTTGTAAATCCTGAATCAATAGCAGAAAGAATCTCTCTTTCCAATTCGTTTATAATGTAGTCTTCAGTATGCAACAGCTTTTCAGGTCTGTGGCCACTGAAACAGCACTGTTTTAAACATTGTAGTTCTTCCATATTGTGTTGTGTTTATAACCTCTCTAAACTCTAATATTTTTGAAAAAATCATTGTGTGGTTCAATAGGCAGTTTAAAATTATATCCAAGCCTATTCAATTCTTGAAGTTTAATAAGCATAAGGTTAATTTCAGAATTCATAACAGAAGCTAGTTGAACTACATCATAGCCATTTCTCACATAGTCTAGGCATTCATCTGTATCAATTAATATGTGTGCAGCAAAGGCATTAGCTTCGTATTCTGTAGAACTTTGCATACGAAAAAGCTCAAATTCTTTAAGTCCTTCACCTTTTGCCAAATCACGATGATAAATATCGTGTCCCATCTCATGACCAGCGACCATTTGTGTTAGGTATTCATCCATCCTATTATTGAGAAATATTACTCTATGTTTCCATTTATATGTATACATTCCGAGAAGTTGTTTGAAACAATCGACAGGAACCACATCAATACCAGTGTTTTCTGCTAACAATATTGTGTTGCGAGTTCCATGTAACTGGACAAGATCGTTTGCTGTTTTATAGATACTTTGTGAGTCGATCATCTCATCAACACCTCCTTTTTCTAATAAATACACTATACTAATGTAAGTATAGTAAATACCTATATGCTTAATTGGTATTCAATAAACAACGCATAAATTTTATGGTTCAATATTTATATCAATTGACAAAATAATGAATGACACCTTTATGTATTGCCGAAATAAACTATTCCTTATCATTTCGGTATTTATTAGGGGTGTATTTTTTATTATCTTCTTTTGCTTTCCAATAATAATCTTGAAGAACTTTCATAACACCATCTAGATCTTCATCTGACAATTCACCACCAGCAAACAATCCACTCATTTCTTCAACAAGTTCCATAGCCTGTTTTTTACCACGGTATCCGTATTTTTTCTCAACAGCATCAACGAACTCATCGTTTTCGTTTTTAAGGTAGTAAACATCAATGCCGAGGATATCTGCAAGTACAGTATAGACTTCTCTGTTTTGAGGGTAAGTCAATCCATTTTCATAATTAGAAATGGTTTTTAATCCAACTTTTGCTTTTTGGGCAAGTTCGGCCTGGGTTAATCCGCATTTTTTTCTTGCTGCACGGAGCTTTTCACCAAATGTCATTTTCTGACCTCCTTCCATAATAAGAAAACAGTTTACACACCTATGTTGATTGCTACTTGACAAAAGCAATCTGTTTGCTTATAATAATAAATATATAAACAGTTTACATGTTTATAGTACAATAGATTACACATTTTGTCAAGAGGGTGACGAATAATGGATAGAAATATACTTCATTGTGATATGAATAATTTTTACGCATCTGTGGAGTGCATGCTAGATCCATCAATTAGGAATTACCCAGTTGCTGTTTGTGGTTCTGCTGAAGAAAGGCATGGTATTGTTCTTGCTAAGAACTACAAGGCAAAGGCCTATAATATTCAAACTGGAGACACAATTTGGCAAGCAAAACAAAAATGTAAGGATATTTTGATTATTCCCCCACACTTTGAGGAATATGTTAAATATTCAAAATTAGCAAGAAACATTTATAATCGTTATACAGATTGTGTAGAAACATATGGAATGGATGAATGCTGGCTCGATATTTCAGGTACATCTGATATATTTGGTAGCCCAGAAAAAGTAGCAAACGAGATTAGAGAAACAATAAAATTTGAATTAGGACTAACAATTTCTGTTGGAGTGTCATTTAATAAAATTTTTGCGAAATTAGGTTCAGATATGAAAAAGCCTGATGCTGTTACTGTGATTGACAAAGATACATTTAGAACAAAGATTTGGGATTTACCTGCATCAGATCTTTTGGGGGTAGGTTACTCTACTATGAAAACTCTAAAAAGCTATGGAATATATACAATAGGAGAGCTAGCAGCTTCATCTCCTGATTTTCTTCAAAGAAGATTTGGAAAAAATGGATTAAAACTTTGGAGCTTTGCTAATGGCAATGATACTTCTGCTGTTATGCAATCGGGATTTGTTTCTCCAGTTAAGAGTATAGGTCATGGAATGACATTTACAGAGGATTTGAAATCCGAGGAAGAAGTTTGGGCATTGATTTTGGAACTCTCTCAAGATATAGGTCACAAGCTGAGAGTTCACCAAAAATGTGCAGAAGGAGTTGCAATATACATCCGAGATAACACTCTATACTCAAAGCAGTGGCAGAAAAAGATTTTATTTCCAACGCAATCACCAATGCTTATAGCAAAAACCGCATTTGACTTATTTCAGCATAGGTATAATTGGAAGAATGATATTCGTTCAATAACTATCCAAGCGATCAATCTAACACCGCAAGATATGCCCCGTCAATTAAATTTTTTTGTGAACACTGAGAAATTAGAAAAAATGGAGAAACTGGATGCGTGTGTTGAATCGATTCGTAGTAGATATGGGAAAGATGCGATCAAGAATGCAGTGCTATTTCAAAATTTAAAGATGCCAGAAATTAAACCAGAAATTTTAATGCCTACTGGAATGATTGGATAGGAGAAATTGGAATATGAATGACTTTGAAAGTTGCGATGTAAAACAATACATTAGAATACCTGAGTTGTTCTTTGAAGGACTAAGTAGAAAGTTAGTAGTGTTTAGGGCAGATGGTGGTAACCATTTTATCCATTGGGGAATATATGAGGGAACTCTAATTTTTGTTAATTTAGAAAAAGATTATCAGAAGGGTGAATTATCTTGTTTTAAGAACATTCTAGATAATAATGAAACAAAATTCAAACTGTCAGAGGTTCCTCTAGAAGGCTACGAACACTTAGGTAGAGTGGTTATAATTTTACGAAAGTTTGAGGATAAATATGATACGAGAAAAAGTGTATGTTAAGGTGAATGCGGACCATAATTCTAACGGTACTTGTAGACCGAACTCTATAACATTTGATAATGGGAAAAATATGAGATTGACAAGGTTAAATATAGTTGTCGAGCTGCTTCCACAAAAGTTGGAGGAACAGGCATCCGTTATACAATAATGGTTTGAGGTACAGAAACTTATTTATTCGATGAGGAGAATGGAAAATGGTTTGTAGAAGCCAAAAGCAGGAGGATTATATAATTGAAAATATTATCTCAAAGAAATTTAGAGACTATCGGGACAAGGGTGTTTGAAGCATATAAAAAATTACCAGATGTTGTAGATATTAAACACCTATATAATGTTGATCCAGAAAAACTGTGTCGAGATTTACTCGGACTCCATCTGGAATATCAGCATTTGTCTTTGGATGGTTCTATTCTTGGATTAACATCATTCTCTGAATATGGTATAGAAATTTTTGAGGATGATGATAGTGACAGCTTTTATTATTTAGATGGAAAAACTATATTGGTAGAGCGTGAACTGAAGAGTGATACATCAATGAAAGGAAGATGTAATTTTACCATCACACACGAATGCAGCCATCAGATACTTAAAATGTTATATCCAAATGATTATGGCGTAATTTTTGAAAATCAGGTTCATTTCTCGAGATCTGGATACATACAAAGGATACCAATAATAGATTGGGAAGAATGGCAAGCAAATACCTTAGCGTCTTGTATTTTACTGCCACGGGAACTTATAGAAAAGGCAATGTTTTATTTCGGATTCGAAAACAAGATAAGAATGCTTAATAAAATCTATGCTCCAAGAGAATATGAAAGGTTTACTGCAATGGCAGATTTTTTAGGCAGCTCTATACAGGCTTTGGCGATTAGAATGAAACAACTGGGATTATTAGAAAAGGAATATCTAGATAACCCATACGCTCTTATAGATATAGAAGTGGAGGAGATATAACATGTCACAAGAAACAAAGCTCATTGTTCGATGTCCTAAATGTGGGTGGAGAATTTTTGATAAGGTAACTCCAACAACAGGATTAATAAGCGTGAAATGCCCAAAATGCAAAAATGTCGTGCAGGTGGATCTATCTTTGCGACGTAGGGTTAAGTATAGAAGGATTACAGTTAAGAAATAATTATAATGTAACAACAGAATAGTGTACATCATTGTACCGAGCCACGGGACCGAGAGCTAGAAAGCTTCAACGAGTCACCAAATTGCCGGACATTGAGAGTAAAGGGATAATTTTATCCTTTTGCTCTTGATGTCCTTTTTTTGTTGCTAATCCAAAGGAGAAGCAATGATATTAGATAAGTGGCAAAGTGCAATTGGTAGATACCCGTAATCTCCGAATTTTGATTATAAGAAAATTAGAATTTAAAGGAGATTACAAATGAGTTGGAATAATGCATACATGAAAAATAAATTTGAACAATTTGAGAAGAAACAGGCATCTGAATATCGTAAAGCTGGTATGAGTGAAGAAGTTATAAATAAAATGTATTTATTTGATTATGATTTATTTTGTAGAGAAAGAACATTTGTTAGACACACAAAATCTTGGTTCGCTGACGATCATTTTGATGAAGAAATAAATGATGATTTGTGCAATAATTTTCTGAATGTCTTCTCTGTTCAAATGCTTCTTTTTGAGAGCAATCGCTATGGTTGGATTGAGCAGATTGAAAATCAAATTATGTACGATGTACTTGTTTCACTTACAAATGAACAAAAGGAAATCTTAACACTAATTTATATTTATGGTTTTACAGAGACCTATATTGCAAAGCAGGTTTTACAGGTTTCCGTTTCTGCTGTTCATTATAAACTTTCTGCAATTTACAAAAAAATCGCACTTTCTTTTATTGAAATGGGGGGCTTTAAAAATGCATGACTATAAGAATATTACTCCATATTTAGAGCTCTGTCTTTGTCATAAATGTGCAAGTATGTATTTCAATGATCCGTCATATTGGATTGAAAAATCTGAGCCTTATCAAGAGATTACTGAAGTTTGTGATTTCTGTAAAAGTAGTAATGGTATAGATTATAACATCTGGAAGGTTTCAACTATAAGTTCGGTAAGGTCATGCGATTGTGGAGGTGAGCGAAAATGAGTATAATAATGACAGATAAGGAAGACAATGTTTTCGGTGCACTGAAATTAATTGAGCAGCTTTATCTTGATGGAGAAATTCCAGGATACATATTTAGAAATATTCTTAAAGATTATTGTGATCAGATAAATATGTCAAATTTTATCTGGTATAGAGAAGAACCAAAAGAGAAAGAGGCGAACTAAATGTATGGTTTAAACTCGGATTTTCAAAAAAGAGATGTGGCAATCTATGCTCGTGTATCATCTGAACATGAAGCACAATTATCTGCTTTAAGTAACCAGTTAGATTGGTACAAGCCTATTTTAGAGGCTCGTCCTGATTGGACTTTGAAGGCTCAATATGTAGATGAAGGTATAACTGGTACTTCAGCTACAAAGCGTCCTCAATTTATGAAGATGATTCAAGATGCTAAAGCTAAAAAATTTAATATGATAATAACCCGTGAAGTATCACGATTCGCAAGAAATACAGTAGATACTCTACAATATACTAGATTGCTTAAGGAATATGGTGTAGAAGTATATTTTATAAATGATAATATTAAAACCTTTGACGGCGATGGTGAGCTTAGATTGACCATAATGGCTACACTTGCACAGGATGAGAGCCGTAAAACATCAATACGAGTAAAAGCTGGTCAGCAAACATCTATGGAGAATGGTGTATTTTATGGAAACGGAAATATCCTAGGCTACGATCGTGTTGGAAAGGAACTTGTTATTAATGAAGAACAAGCCAAAACAGTAAGAATGATTTTTGACATGTATCTTAGCGGTATGGGAGTGACATCTATTCAATATGAGCTTGAAAGATTAGGAATGCTAACTTCAACTGGAAATACAAGGTGGCATGCTTCTTATATTTCTCATATGCTCAAGAATTCATTTTACTGCGGGATAATTACCTACCATAAAGAGTACACACCAGATTATTTGAAACAGCGCAAAATAAAAAATAAAGGCGAATTGGAATTAGTTCAGGTTAAAGGTACTCATACTCCTATTATTACCGAAGAAGAATTTGAGCAAGTCCAAAAGATGATCGCTAGACATGCTCATAAGTATAAAGATAGTGAAGGTAATGTGAAAAAAACTGGACATAGAACACACAGTACGGTTTATGGTAGGTTGATGATTTGTCAGTGTGGAAAACGATTTAATGTTCATCAAGTTAAACGTGAAGGACGAGCAGTAGGAGCTAATTATCGATGCTACACGTCTATTAATCAAGGAAGCATAGCTGAGCGTGAGCGTCGAGGCTTATCTACAGAGGGTTCCTGCGATTCTCCATTTATTCAAGGTTGGAAGCTTGAAATGATGGCAGAAAAAATTTTCGATAAGTATATCGAAAATTCAAATAAGGTTATGGATTTGTCTTATTCTATGCTAGAAAAGCATATTGCTGATGAGGAGGAAGTCCCTGACAACAGTGATGTAATTGAACGTAAAGAGAATGAGTTAGAACAGTTACAAAAGAAAAAGATAAATCTAATCGAAATGCGAGCTGAAGGAGATATTGATAAGGATTTTTTTCATGATAAGAAGAATGAAATTGAAAAACAGCTAAACAAGTTGGAAAATGAAATAACTTTATTACAACCACTTGATATTAAAAAAATTACTGAGGATTATAATGAAAAGTTAGATTTACTCAGAAAACGTCTTATACAATATACGGGCTTTAATTATTCTATTATTCCTGAGAGCGTAGTAGAGGCATTTATTGAAAAAATATGGGTATCTAAAGATGAGTATCGTTGGTATCTAAGAACTGGTAATTCAGCTGATGATTGGGAAGATTTCGATATTAATGATCACATTAAAATTGGAGAATTTACAATCACATTTGAGGAAGCAAAGGAGTATTTATATAGCTTTTCAACTAGAAGAAGAGTTCTAAAATGGAAAGATTTAAACGTGAGTGTATGGATATAAAATGGGGGCATGGCATACAAATTATTGCTAAGCAGGCTGCTGTTAAAAACAGAAAGTAATTCTATAAAAGCATAATATAATAAAAGAATAAATTAACAGGCTATAAATGATATAAAATCTTTTTAGACTTTATTCATTACAGCCTGTTTTATTTTTAAAATTGTTGAAAAGCCATTGGTAAAATGTTATAATATGAGAAATAAAATAGAAAATTAAATAATTCGGAAGACTGAAAGCTTTTATTTCAGAAATTTTAAACCTGCGAATGGGTATGATTTTTTAATATTGCTGCTAATTTTAATAGGGCTTATATCAGCAGGAATTATTTATATCAAATAATAAAAACTCAGCTAATCTAAAAAAGTTAGCTGAGTTTTTTGTTATCTGTTTGCTAAATAGCTGTTATTATCCACAGCAGCCTCCTGATTAAAGATGCTTACATAAGGATATGCCTTGTGATATCCGCATTTTGCACCATAAGCAAAGTTCAAAACAGCAATAACCATAACGGCAAATATAATTACATTTCTATTTTCTTTTATTGCTATGTTTTTGTTTTTTATGCTATTTTTTTCGTAGGAGTTTTTGTTCTTTGCAATAATTTCATCATCAATAGGCTTATATTGTGATAAAATCTGAGGAATAAAAATTAGAACATATGGGTAGAAAAATATTGAAAATCTTTCCATAATAAATGCATTAGCACCCATAAGTATAGTTGTAGCAGTAATTAAAGATGTGTAGAATACAATACTGTTATTTTTATCATCAGTATACAATTTATATGAGAAAATAAAAGGTACAATTAATATTGCTGCCTCCATAAGCATCATACTTAAAGCTCCTGGAGCAAAATAATCAACTCCGCTTGATGAATGTAAGTAACTTGAGTATTTTGTCAATTCTATAAATGATGTAAGTAAAGGTTTAAATGTGAATATAGAAATAACTGCTACAATGGAAGTTCCTATACACCATTTTTTATTAAATGGCAGTTTGATAATAAAGTATGCTGGTATAGCTACTAAGGAAGTTATATGGAAGGTAGAAGCTATAATTGTAACGATAATGAATTTTATGGTATCACCCTTTACCAAATATTTGTATCCCCACAAAAGAACGATGGCAGCGATGCTTTGTCTTAATAAATTCATATTAAGTCCGAATATATGAAGCAAAATATATAGCATATAGGAAATCCATGGCGATTCTGTATTTTTATCAACAATGTAGAAAACAGAGCCTGTCATAAATGCCGAAACAACAAAAAGCCATATTTGATAATTATTTGATATTCTGCTGAATATCCAGGAGAAGAAATAGTATGCAGGTTCCTTCCAGTTAAGCTTAATCATTTGACTAAATGACTGATTTGCAGTTTGTTCAAATAAATCCTTATATGAGAAATAGTCAAATCCAATACTGTATCTTAAGGAGGAAACTGTAATATAGCAAAGTGCAAGGATAATTACCATAGAAATATGTATTTTTTTGTGATTTGGATTTTTTGCTGTTTTTTGGTCAATAAACCACGCTGCAGCGGTTAATAGTAATAAAATAATGTAGATAGACATAATTTACTCCTTTTTATTAGTATAATGTATTATATGTCATTTTATCACTTTATTAACTGAATTACAACCTTTTATTTTTCCAATAGCTTTACTGTCTGTCAGCACCGTAGTCAAAGATTTTTCCGGTAACATCCTGGTCATCTAAAACCTCTGTAAAAGCATCGGGTACTGTGCCTACTATAACAGTTTCTGCTAAACAGATATTTGAGCTTATATCAGTAGTGGTGCTAAATCCAGGAATAATTGCCGTTACCGTGAGTTTTAAATTCAGCATAATTTGATGTCTTGTCTGGTTTATACCCGCTGTATCAAATTTATTTGAAAGGCTGGTTTCAATGTATCCTGTGGGGATTATTTTAAATAAAATTTTTTTCCCTCGTCCTGATAAAAGCTGCACTCCTGTCAAAGTACCTATGGGTATGCGTATTTCCTGATGGTCTATTTCATGAAGGCTTTTTATAACAGAGTTCACAATACGGCTGCGAAGACGATTAAGTGAGATTATATCGGTTTGTAAAGAAGAAACCTGACCGTTTTCATCAAAGGAAATATTAACAATATTACTGTAAATAATTTTTTCCTCCGCAAGTTCTTCATATATAGCATCATTTATTATTTTGTTTGAATATACCTTTGCCTGATAAGCGGACATAGTTTTGATTATAGGTCTTATTTTAAAATCAATCAAAACAATAATAAAAGTAAAAAGGATAACATAAAATAGGATAAAAATTAATTTTTTAGGTTTTTTATACAAAATAAAGTTTTCCTTTCTTAAAAAATTTAATTTTACCTCATAAATAGTTGATTTTTTTTTATCTTTTTGTTATCATATACTAAGTGGTAAATGGAATAAAAAGCTTATTTAATATAGCTACTATTCCCAAATATAAAATAAAAAGAGGGAGAAAAGAAATGAAAACAAATAAGACGAGGTTTAAGGACAAAAATATTTCTGCAAAGCTCTCATTTGTGTCAGGAAGTGCTATTGCACTTGTATTTTTAATTATGATAATTTCGACAGTAGTTATGTCAGGTTCGGCGTTTACTGGAGCTGCTAACAGAGAGCTTACAAATGTTACGAAAATTCATGTTAAGGATGTTGAACAAATTTTAGCTGTTTGCGATACAATACAGGGAAACATACAGGGTGTTATTAATTATAAAGATACCAATAAAGCTAATTCTACTTCAAGCTTTTCTGGTGCAAGATATATGAGTAAGGTTCACAAGAAAAAGGAAATTAGTCAACTGGAAAGTGAAGCAGAAATAGCTATTCTCAATACACTTTGGGGTGCAGTAGCTGATAATGAAAATGTAATGGGTGCGGCTATCATTATGGAACCCAAGGCATTTAGTGAAAAATTAGAAAATTTTGATGTATACATTACAAGGGATAATGCAGTTAATCACGATTTTACTAAAGTAACCCATGAAAATTATTCTTCAAGAGGATATTACATTAATTGTAAAGAAACAGGAACTAATTACATTACAGATATTTACAAAGATCAACTGAGCGGAGATCCTTGTTTTACCATTGCATATCCAATTACCAGCAATAATATTTTTTCAGGAGTTATATTTATAGACTTTATCCCTGATGTGTTTGAATCTTTAATTAACATTGACCCTAATTTTAAAACAATGAAAACATCCATTATAAACCAAGATGGAATTTATATGTTTGAAAATGAGTTTGATAATAATAATATCGGAAAGAACTATCAAGATGTTATGAACCAATCCGATATAAAAAAATACCAAAAGGGATTTGAAAAATTAGAAAGTTTTAGATGCAATACTGGTTCAGGCCGAAATAAAAGAATAAGGTTCTTTACCCCTATTGTTATCAACAATACTGATCAGTGGTGGGTGGAAACATCCCTTACTACAAAAGATTTTAATAAAAATATAAGAAGTATAATTGTTATTACGATTACACTTTCACTTATTGCACTAATAACACTTATTTTCATCATTTCAAGATCAGTTACAAAAATGCTAAAGCCTTTGGGAATTGCAACAGATGCTATTGATAAAATTAACACAGGTGATTTGAGCATAAATATTGATATTGATTCCAATGATGAATTTGGTGTTATGGCTAAGGGCTTTAACTTTATGGCAGAAGGTCTTAGTGATATTATCGGCGATATTAATAACATCACAGGCAGACTTTCAGAAGGCGACTTTACTGTTGAATCCTCCTGTGTTGAAAAATATGTAGGCGACTTTAGCAATATTTTAGTTTCTATGAGAGGAATAAGAGATTATTTCTCTAAGACACTTACTGATATAGGTGTGGCATCAGACCAAGTAAAGAGCGGCTCAGACCAGGTTTCCGCTGGTGCTCAGGCACTTTCACAGGGTGCAACAGAACAAGCATCATCTATTGAGGAGCTTTCTGCTACATTGCAGGAAATCACAGATAAAATAGTTCAAAATGCTCAAAAGGCTGGTGAAGCTGATGAGCTTACCCAAAGCGCAGGAAATGTTGTTGCTATTAGCAATCAGAAGATGAATGACCTTACTGCTGCTATGAATGATATTACAGAAAAATCCAATGAAATTGGCAAGATTGTTAAGACAATTAATAATATCGCATTCCAAACAAATATCTTAGCTCTTAATGCTGCAGTAGAGGCAGCCAGAGCAGGAGAAGCAGGTAAGGGATTTGCAGTAGTTGCTGATGAAGTAAGAAACTTGGCTCAAAAGAGTGATGAGGCATCTAAGAATACCACAGCTCTTATCGAAGATACAGTTAACGCAATCAAGAATGGTGCTGCTATTACAGATGAAACAGCAGTTCATCTTAAGGAGGTTGCTGAAAAGGTTTCAGGTGTATCAGAACTTGTAAATCATATTGCAAAGGCATCTAAGGAGCAATCCGAGGGTGCAGAGCAGATTACAATTGGTGTGGATCAAATTTCCGCAGTTGTTCAAACAAACTCCGCAACAGCCGAAGAAAGTGCTGCCGCATCAGAGGAGCTTACATCACAGGCTCTTATGCTTAATTCCTTGCTTACACGCTTTAAGCTCAAGGAAAATTCAAATGCGGAACCAGCTAAAAAAGAATCAGCTGAAAATAACAAATCGGAGAATACTGGAAATGATGTGGATTTAGATATCCCTGTAGGTCTTGATTATTCCATTGATGAAAGCTTAAATATGGAAAATAGAAATACTTTCGAGTCTTCAAGCTATAAGGGAGATAGCTCTGTGGATGATTCATACAGTTTTCTCACACCTGATATTACAGAGAATGTAAAAAATGAAACAGAATTAGAGTCCTTTGATATTCAAAAGCTTGAAAACAAGCCTAAAGAAAAAGCTGAGCGTAAATCTGAATTAAAAAAATCAGAAGTTAAAAAAGCTGAAATGACAAAGCCTGAAATTAAGAAAAAAGATGTCAAAAAAGAAAAGGCAGTAAAAATAGATACTCCAGTTCCTGAAGCACCAAATGGAGAATTTAGTTATTACAGCTCAATTAACGACAACGACACAAAATATTAATTAATGCTTTTAAATATGCACTGCAATAGCAGTGCATATTTTTATTTTGCCGATTTTAAGCATCTGCATTTTATACAAATAAAAATATATGTGGATAAAACTGAAAATAATCTTATTCCAAGAGCAATAATATTTATATTATTCATTGGAAAAGCTGTTTTTACAGTAATACAGCAGATTAAAATTATCAGAATAGGTTTTATAATCCAGTTAGGTATGTCAATATATATAGAAGAAATTTTAGAAAGTCTTATATAGCTTAAAATAAAATTTAAAATATTCCCCAGAAAAATTACAAAAACATAGCCTGTAACAGAGGTAAGGGGGAGAAGGAGATATAAAAGCACAACTCTTACAGCCGCCTCACATATATTGACCTTTAACGAATAAATTTGCTCATTCATACCCTTTAAAGCACTATCCACTACATCATCCAAAAACATAAAGGCAGTAAGGGGAGCTAATATTTTTATATATTTTCCAGCTGCATAATTATTGTAAAATGCTATACCTAATTCCTCGCCAAAGAAAATATAAATTCCTGTAAGAGCTACGGAAAAAATCATAGTTACTGCAGAGGCTTTAATAATTGCATGGCTGATTTTTTCTTCATTCTTAGTTTCATAGGCCTTTGAAATTTCGGGAATTAGCAGAGTTAAAAAAGAGGACATCAAAGCTGCAGGAAAAACCACTACAGGTATTGCCATACCTTTTATTATACCGTAATTATTCACAGACTCTGCCTTGCTAAGCCCGTACTTGATAAATCCCCAAGGTATAAGCATATTTTGTAGCATATTAAGAAAGCTTTTAAGTGTAGCTCCAGCACATATAGGAGCTGAAATTTCAAAAACTGATTTAGCTTTTGTTTTGATTGGATTTTCCTCTTTTTTCTTTTCAAGAGAAAAGATTATAAAGCTTAAAATGGCTGAAAATATTTCTGAAATCAGCACTGAAAGAGTAATAGCTGCGCATTTTCCTGTAAATGTAAAGGACAGAAGTTTCATAAGCCTTATTACCAAATAAATATTTATAAATTCGGAAAACAAAGTTATAATGCCTATGGTTTTGATTTTCCCCATAGTTATATAATAGGAGCTAAAGCACACAGAGGCTGACATAGGAAGAAGGGTGAAACTAAGTATTTTTAACGGCAATATCATTTTTGTGGATTTTATGTAATTTACAGCTATGTATTCTGCTCCAAGGTTTAACAAAAGTGCAACTACCATAGCGGTAAAAAAGGAACATACTAATGCTTTTTTTACTGAAAATGCTGCTGATTTTCCCCCATAAAGCTCAGTATTTTTGCTGACAAGCCTTGTAACAGCTACTGAATATCCGCCTACTCCTAAGGCTGTAGCCAAGCCATAAATGCTCATCATTATCTGAAATAGTCCTATGCCACTTGCACCTAATTTTTGAGAATACAAAATTCCTAAATAAAGCTCAATAAATTGTACGGCCATATTAATAAGGGTTAATAAAACCCCATTTTTAATAAACGAATTTTTTTTCAAGTCATCACCACTTTCAAATAATTGCTATAATAGATATGATTTAGTATCGAAAAAAATAACTTTTTTGCTAAAAAATATTGAAAATTATAGATAAAGTGGTATAATTATAATTAGTAAATGTATATTTTATGATGTATTAGACAAAGAGTATTTTAAATTAACGGAGGACTGCTTTATGAAATGTCCATATTGTTCCTATACGGAAAGTAAGGTTTGCGATTCCAGACCTGCTGATGACGGTGAAAAAATTAGGCGTCGAAGAGAATGTCTTAAATGCGGCCGCAGATTTACTACCTATGAGGTGGTGGAAAACACCCCAATTGTTGTAATAAAGAGAAATGGAACCCGCGAACCTTTTAACAGAGAGAAACTTATAAACGGAGTTTTCAGAGCTTGTGAAAAACGCGCTATATCCATGGAAAAAATCGAGAAATTAGTTGATAATGTCGAATATACACTTCAAAGCTCATTGGAAAAGGAATTTAAGTCTGTATACATAGGTGAGCTTGTCCTATCTCTTTTAAAGGATTTAGATGAAGTTGCATATATAAGATTTGCATCAGTTTATAGAAAATTTGACGATGTAAATTCATTTTTAGATGAACTGAAAAAGTTAAATCAAGAAAAGGAAAACAAAAATTTAGAATAAGCTGATATGAATGTAAAAGGGTATTTGAAATTTTACCCTTTTATTTTTTATATAAATATATTCGGAAGGATGGATAAAATGCTGAATTTAGTATTAGGCAGAGCATCAAGTGGTAAAACTCAGCTTTTATATGAAAAAATGAGTGAGTATGTAGGTAAAAATGATATGATTTTATTAGTACCCGAACAATTTTCATTTGAAGCCGAAAAACAAATTTACAGAAAATTTGGAGCAAAAAGCTCTAAAAATATAAAGGTATTAAGCTTTACTCGACTTTCCTATGAGATTTTTAAGATATATGGGGGTATGAAAACTATACTTTCGGATATGCAAAAACAGATTTTGATGTCAGTAACCTTAAATGAAATAACCGATGATTTAAAGGTATATAATTCATATAAAAAGAATACAGCCTTTGTAAAATCTATGGTTGATACTCTGGACGATTTAAAATCAGCAGGCGCGGATGCCGATAAAATGTTGGAAATTTCCGATAATTGTAATGAAACTGAATTGCAAAAAAAGCTTTATGATTTAGGTAAAATATATGAAACCTACAATGCTACCCTGGAAAAATATGGTGCTGACCCCAAGGATAATTTAAAAAAAGCAATTCAAAAAGCCACAGAAAACCGCTATTTTGAAAATAAAATAGTTTTTATA
>SAMEA104404100__coassemble_1256_pt1 | contig 23626 bp, 24 predicted proteins | sample SAMEA104404100__metabat2_low_PE_056 | metagenome-assembled genome bin SAMEA104404100 (sample SAMEA104404100) | Balaenoptera acutorostrata
TTAATCTTATTGTTATCCTTTGAGGATATAAAATTCATTCTATTAATGCCCCTCAAAATTAATGTGTATAAATATATTTATTTATCAAAAAACGCCCGCAAATTAAACGGGCGTTATTTTGTAAAAATTACAATGCAGCTTTAGCTTTTTCAACCAATGCTGTAAATGCAGCAGCATCATTAATTGCAATTTCAGAAAGCATTTTACGATTGAGTGTAATACCTGCCTTTTTAAGTCCGTTCATGAATGTGGAGTAGTTAATACCATTCAAACGGCAAGCAGCAGAAATTCTTGTAATCCACATACTTCTGTAGTTTCTCTTCTTTTGTTTTCTTCCGATGTAAGCATATTGACCAGATTTCATTACAGCTTCTTTAGCTGTTTTGAACAATCTGCTCTTTCCGCCAAAATAACCTTTGGCAAGTTTAAGAACTTTCTTTCTTCTCTTGCGAGTCATCATTGCTCCCTTAATATGAGCCATATCTATTTACCTCCGTTTAGTTGTTGTGGTTTGTTTAAATTACTTGCTGTAAGGCATCAAAAGCTTAACTGCTCTTACATTTGTGCGGTCTGCGTATGCAGGCATTCTCAAAGCTCTCTTACGCTTTGTGCTTCTTTGTGTAAGTCTATGTCTTCTGTAAATGGACATATGCTTTACCTTTCCGTTTTTAGTCATTTTAAAACGCTTTTTAGCACCGCTGTGTGTCTTAAGCTTAGGCATAATTAATTTCCTCCTTAATTACTTGGCATTTTTAGCTGAAAGGAACATAACCATACTGCGTCCTTCGAGCTTAGGCATCTTATCAATATTGGCAATATCAGAACAGCTGTCAGCAAATTTCTTCACGATGACCTCGCCCATTTCAGGGTGAGCCATTTCTCTGCCCTTGAACTTGATAGAAACCTTAACTTTGTTTCCAGATTCAAGGAATTTTCTTGCGTGATTGAGCTTTGTTTCAAAGTCGTGAGTATCGATGCTGAGTGAAAGTCTGATTTCCTTGATTTCGATAACCTTTTGGTTTTTCTTAGCTTCTTTTTCCTTCTTAGCCTGTTCAAATCTGTATTTTCCGTAATCCATTATACGGCATACAGGCGGAACAGCCTGAGGAGCGATTTTTACTAAATCAAGATTTTTTTCTGTTGCTATTTTAAGAGCCTCTTTAGCTGATAAAATACCAAGCTGACTTCCGTCGGAATCAATTACTCTTATTTCCTTATCTCTGATTTCTTCATTGATAAGCAGTTCTTGTTTGCTAATGATAAGCACCTCCATATAATGCCCTATTCAAAATTTACTACCTGTTTTGGTTAAAAAGACAGGGTGTATGCGAAAAACCCGCATACACCCATTAATTCAATAATATACTCTCAAAAGAGAGTTAAAGTTATTGACCATGTGTCATTTAAAGCATGCACAGGTGAGAACGCTGAGTTCTTCTTCGATTACCTGTATATGATAGCACATCAAAGTGTCTTTGTCAATAGCTTTTAGGCAAATTAAACCTAATTTACTATGATTTTTTATTTATTTTAAAGACTGATGTCATCAGACTGCTCCTTTGTTTCATCCTCCGATTTTATTTCATCATTTGAGAATGGATGTTCCATATAATATCTTTCAATCAAAACTTTAGAATACAGTGCTTTACTTGTCATATAATAGGGCGATACATAAAGCACAGGTATTATCAGCACACATAAAATAAACCATCCTATAAAGGAAAAGTCAAAAGCCGCTATTTTAGCCTTTTGTTCCTTTGTTATCTTAGACGAAAGTCTTATTGCCTGTCCTATCTTAATGTTTTTATCTTCATTTAGGAGATATTTTACTACGGAATATTTCTTAAAATAGATAAAAGCACAGATAAATGCCACTACCAAAAGGCATAGGCCAAGCCCCTTAATAGAAATAGCCAAAACATATCTTCTGTGGTCGCTATCGCCTAAGGAAAGTACCTTATAATATTCTCCCACAGCAGCTATGGCAGCTCCTGGAAGTGAAAAAAGAGCCAAATAGAAAATCTTTCTAATCAGCAGATTTAGTCCTGTTCCCCAGGATTTAAGCATTAGCTTAGCTGATTCAAAAAAGTTAAAGGCTGATGCTATTTCGCAATTTTGTCCGCCTATTACACGATAAAACCAGCCTGATGCTCCATAATAAAGGGGTGCCATCACAAGAAAATAAGAAATTACTATAACTATATTTCCCACAATAAGTGGAGTACTTAAATTTATATTTTGTATAAGTGATGGCGTAATACCTGCTTCTACATTGTCGAACACAGGCATTCTCATAGCTTGAGTAATTATAGCATCCATCAGATAGAATAAAATATTTATTCCCATAAGGAGCATTATCATCACTATGGACCTGCCGTATTTGGTTCTCATCGCATTTTTAGCATTATTTTTTACAGTTTGTTTCATACTCATAGTATTTACCTAATTAATATTCAATACCTTTTCTTGCAAAAATACCCTTATCATAAGGATGCTTTTTAGCCTCCATAAAGGTATAGTAGTCAGCAATATCAATTACCTCCTGAGCAGGATTTCTGCCTGTCAAAACTACTTCTGTCTTGGGATTTCTTTCCTTAATATATTTTACAAGCTCATCATTTTTTAGCATATAAGCATTTACTGCATCAATTACTTCGTCCAAAACAATTAGGTCATAATCACCATTTACTAAGGCTTCAGCTGCTTCCTTAAAGCATTCGGAACAGTTTATGGAACATTCCTCTTTTTCCTGCTCTGACATTTGGAAGGTAAATTTCTTTACATCATCTGTTCTGAGTATTTCAATTCCAAGCTCCTTTAATGGAGCAAGCTCTGCACTTTCGTTGCCCTTTAAAAACTGAATAAACTTAACCTTACCGCCGTTACCTCTGCATCTTACAGCAAGTCCTACCGCTGCGGTGGTTTTACCCTTTCCTGTTCCCACATAGAGATGAACCATGCTCTTTGGTGCATTCTTATTAATATCAAACATTTTTCTGCCTCCTAATATATTTAATAAAATTATACAAGTCGATTTACGGCTATATTTTTATTATGCTATAAATTAATCCTAAATGCAATAGTTTTTAAAAAGATTTAATCTTCTCTCTTTTCCTTTGGTATTACATCGTAAACCTCGATAGAGTTATCTCTCATCCACATTTGTGGTGTTAAAATAACTGTATATCCGCTGCCGTTCATAGTTTTCCACTCTGTAACAGAATGTTTAGGCAGACCTACTGCTGAAAACAAATTCATAATTACTCCGCCGTGAGTAATTAGAGCTGCGGATGTAACATTATTATCCATCATATCTCTGAAAATTTTGCCAAGTCCATGCAAAAGTCTATCCAAAAAGGCATCGGCACTTTCCCCTCCTGGTGGTGGGTTATTGAGAGAATCCCCCAACCATCTTATATAATATTCGTCATTTTGCAGCTCCGTAAATTTTCTTCCCTCAAATGCTCCAAAGCAGCATTCTCTCATTTCATCTACTACATTTTGCTCCATATGGGGATAAATTATAGTTGCAGTATCCCTGCATCTTTGCAATGGGCTGGTATAAAGCTTTTCTATATAGGGATATTCAAAATCCTTTAGGATATTTCTAAGTTCCTCCTTTCCCTCAGGGCAAACAGGCAAATCCTTTGAGCCTACATAATAGCCTTCCTTGTTTCCGTCAGTCATACCATGTCTGATTACATGAAGTTTATATGTTTTCATATGAAAAATCCTTTCTAAATGTGGTAAAGTATTATAACAATAAGAATAAATTAAAGTAAATATACTTTTTGTATTTACAAAAGCTGAAGTTTGTAATATAATATCTAAATAAGCACTATTGGGAGGGGTTATTATGAAAAATGATTTTGCCAGAATACTGACATTACTCAGAAAGGAAAGAAATATCAGCCAAAAGACAGCGGCAGCTGAATTAGGCGTTTCACAATCATTATTATCACATTACGAAAAAGGAATAAGAGAATGCGGTCTTGATTTCCTTATTGCGGCAGCTGATTATTACGGTGTATCCTGCGATTATATCTTAGGTCGCTCTGCCGATAAAACTGGCTCTACTATTTCAGTAAGCGAAATTCCTGAGCCTGATTCCATGGGTAAGGAAAACACAGGCAGTATTATGCCTATTTTAAATAAAAAGCTAATTGCAAATTCTCTCAACATCGTTTTCGATTTGCTTGATAAAATTGACAATGACGACCTTATTGATGAGATTTCTTCCTATCTTATGCTTTCTGTATATAAATCATTTAGAATCATCTATGAAATAAACGAAAAAAATCAGGACAGCTTTTTCAATATAAACAAGTATTCCTGCTTTGAATATGCAGGTGCGGTAATGGCTATTTGCGAAGGCAATGCCAAGGCCATAGTAAAGGGCTTACCACAGAGAAGTATGGAAAAAATAATTAGACCTTATGATATCTCCATAACTACTGAATCCCTATCAGAAAACTATCCTCTTTTCTCATCCTCCCTCTTAAATCTCATTAAAAATGCAGAATATCGCATTAAGGATGAAGTAAAATAATTGATTTTCAGAATATTAAAATTAAACAGCATTGACAAAATAATATTTGTTAATGCTGTTTTATTCATTTTATGATAATGTTCTGGTTCTGCTTACAGGCTTTTTTTCACCTGAGGGAAGTGCAAAGCTCTTTTGAATTTTATCGGGATTTCTTATAATTGTAGCATTGGCTTTTTTGTCTATAAATTCAGGTGTAATGATAATTTTTTCAATAGTACCATCACTTGGAGCTGTAAACATAAGCTCACCTAAAACTCCCTCCATAATAGAGCGAAGTCCTCTTGCTCCGATTTTTTTATCGATAGCCATATCTGCAATTTTGATAAGTGCTTCCTTTTCAAATTCAAGCTGTATGCCGTCCATTTCAAACAATGCACGGTACTGGTTCAAAATTGAATTTTTAGGCTTTGATAAAATTTGAATAAGGGATTCTCTATCCAAATCTCTTAGGGTTGTGATAACCGGAAGTCTACCCACGAGCTCTGGAATAATACCAAATTTAATAAGGTCGTGGGAAACTAGCTGCTTTATAAGCTCATCCTTTTCCTTTGACTTTTTACTTGCTATTTCTGCACCAAATCCTATGGAGGAGCTAGAAATTCTCTTTTCAATAACTCTTTCAATGCCTTCAAATGCACCACCACAGATAAAAAGAATATTTGAAGTATCCAAAGGAATATATTCCTGCTGTGGATGCTTTCTTCCGCCCTGTGGAGGAACATTTGCCACTGTGCCTTCCAAAATCTTAAGAAGAGCTTGCTGAACGCCCTCTCCGCTTACATCTCTTGTAATGGATGGGTTTTCACTCTTTCTTGTGATTTTATCTATTTCATCTATATAGATAATGCCCCTTTCAGCCTTTTCCACATCATAATCAGCAGCTTGAATGAGCTTTAACAGGATATTTTCCACATCCTCGCCCACATAACCTGCCTCTGTCAAAGTGGTAGCATCAGCAATAGCAAAAGGTACATTCAAGATTCTCGCTAAAGTTTGAGCAAGAAGTGTTTTACCTACACCTGTAGGTCCAATTAAAAGAATATTGCTCTTGTTTATTTCCACATCTGTAATTTCTTCCTGCAAAATTCTCTTATAGTGATTATAAACTGCTACTGAAAGGGAAATTTTAGCCTCATCCTGTCCAATTACATAATCGTCCAGTATTTTCTTAATTTCCATTGGTTTAAGCACATTTATATCATTATTCTTTTGTTTTTTTCTGCGGGTTCTTCCCATATCTGCGGGTTCCATCATATTGTGGCAAAGCTCTATACATTCATTACAAATATATACACCCTGTCCAGCAATAATCTTTTCCACCATATCCTGAGATTTTCCGCAGAAAGAACAGTAAATCTGTTTTCCGTCATTTCCTCTTGCCATTGTCATTACCCCCCATGCTTATTTTTTTTTGTACATAACCTCATCTACAAGACCATAAGCGCATGCTTCCTCAGCATCCATAAAATTATCTCTTTCTGTATCCTTTTGGATAACCTCCAAAGGCTTTCCTGTTTGTTCAGAAAGAAGCTTATTGAGCTTATTTTTAATCTTGAGAATTCTTTCAGCGTGGATTTGCATATCAGTTGCCTGACCCTGCATTCCACCCAAAGGCTGATGTATCATAACCTCGCTGTTAGGCAAGCAATATCTCTTACCCTTAGCTCCCGATGAAAGCAAAAATGCTCCCATAGATGCTGCCATACCAATACAAATTGTAGATACATCGCATTTGATATGGTTCATTGTATCGTAAATAGCCATACCTGCTGTGATAGAGCCGCCAGGGCTGTTAATATAAAGATAAATATCCTTATCAGGGTCCTGTCCCTCCAAATAAAGAAGCTGTGCTACTACAAGACTTGCTGTAGCATCATTTACTTCATCACAAAGCATAATAATTCTGTCATTTAAAAGTCTGGAGTAGATATCGTAGGAGCGTTCTCCTCTGCCTGTCTGCTCAACGACCATAGGTACTAAACTCATTTTTATTCCTCCAATATAAATATTAATAACACTTATATTATAGTAGAAATTGTATACGTTTTAATCCATAAATTGTAACTAAATAATTAATTTATCATATAAATCTTATTATTTAAGTTAATTTATCTACTAATAATAAAGTGCAAGCATAAAATTTACACTTGCACTTTTTGAAAACATAAACTTATTTAGCAGAATTCTTGATTACATCAATAGCCTTGTTACACTTAACATCCTTATTGATGCTTTCTACTGGAATAGCCTTCTTAGCTTCTTCAACAGAAACCTTGAATTTTGTGGAAATCTTTACATATTCGTTTTCTGTTTCATCAGAGGAAACTTCAATGTTTTCAGCAGCAGCAACAGCTTCCAAAGCAAGACGGGACTTGATTTGTTCTTCTGCCTGTACTGCAAATGTCTTTTGGAGAGTTTCCATTGTGGAGCCTGTGTATTGGAGGTACATATCCATATTCATGCCTTGGCTGGAAATTCTGTATTCAAAGTCTTGGATGAGATCTTCAACTCTGTTGTCAATCATAGCTTGTGGAATTTCAACTTCCATATTGTCAACTACTTGCTTAAGAAGCTCTGTTTCATACTTTTCATCAACAACCTGAGCCTTTCTTTCACTCATCTTTTCCTTCATATCGTTTTTAAGCTCTGCGATTGTGTCAAATTCGCTGATATCCTTTGCAAATTCGTCATCAATTTCAGGAAGCTCCTTAACCTTAATTTCGTGGAGCTTAACCTTGAATACTACAGGTTGACCCTTGAGCTCTTCCATATGGTAGTCTTCTGGGAAGGAAACATTAACATCGAATTCATCATTTACCTTGTGGCCAACAACTTGGTCCTCAAAGCCAGGAATGAATGTACCGCTGCCGAGTTCCAAAGGATATGCCTCACCCTTGCCGCCTTCAAATGCAACATCATCCTTGAAGCCTTCAAAGTCGATTACAGCAATATCGCCATTCTTTGTTTCTCTGTCTTCTTCAACATCAATAACTCTGGAGTTTCTTTCAGCGATTCTCTTGAGTTCATTATCTATATCCTCATCAGTTACTTCAGCATTTTCCTTATCTGCGTGAAGTCCCTTATATTCGCCAAGCTTAACCTCTGGCTTAACAGCAAATGTAGCCTTAAATGTGAAGCCTTCTTCTGTTACTTCGCCAATTAACTCTACTGCTGGGCGTTCTACGGATTCAGCCTTGCTTTCTTCGATTGCAGCCATACAAGCTGTTGGGATACATTCATTAATAGCATCCTCGTAGAAAATTTCCTTGCCGTACATTTTTTCAATCATAGCTCTTGGAGCCTTACCTTTTCTAAATCCAGGAAGTGTAATCTTCTTAGAATTTACCTTAAATGCGTTATCTACTGCTGCTTTAAATTCTTCAGCAGTTACTTGGATTTCAAGTTCAACTTTCTTGTTATCCAAAACTTTGTTAGAAATTAATTTCATTATTTTAGTCCTCCTGTATATTACTATATAGTACCATTTTTAGATTATATCACATTTTTTTATAAAATGCCAGTATATTTTTAAAATTATTTAATAAATTTTATTATAATATGAATTATTTTATTTTATCGGGGCAAAATTCAAGATAATCTGCTGATACCAAATGAAAATCTATATCCATGAAAACATTGTCTATGGCAAATCTTTGAGCACCACCATGAATGTGTCCATAGTAGCAGGTCTTTATGTTATATTCCTTTAACACATCTATTATAGGCATTGAAACCTCATTATAATAAACAGGTGGATAGTGAAGAAACACTATTTTTTCTGCTGATTCGTCCTTTACGGAATCAAGGGACATTTTAAGTCTATTAGCCTCTCTGTTTAGAATTTTAACATCATGGGGCTGTCCTTGTTCAAAAATCCAGCCTCTTGAACCACAAATTGCCACGCCCTCCTCAATATAAGAATTATTGTGGAGAAAATGTATGCTGTCAAGGCCATTTTCCTTAAGAATGCTTTCCATTTTATTATATGTAGTCCACCAATAATCGTGGTTACCTTTTAGGATTATCTTTTTTCCTGGCAGCTCATGAATATATTTAAAATCAGCTAGAGCCTCCTGCATATTCATTCCCCAGGATATATCACCGCAAAGAACTATGGTATCGTTAGGTCTTATAAGTCTAAGCCAATTTTCTGTGATTTTATCAACATAATTATCCCAGCCCTTAAATATATCCATAGGCTTTTCACAGGATAGGGACAAATGCAAGTCCCCCATTGTATATAGCGACATTACTTACCTCCTTTAAGTCATTTTATAAAAAGCATTGGGAATATGATTATATCCAAGTATTTTATATCCGCTGGTAGCAAAATATATTTCTATAACATCAAATCTCGGAAATAAGTCATTTTCGTTTTCTTCAAGGTATCTTTCCGCTGTTTTTATAATTTTTTTCTGCTTTGATGGTGTAACAGCCTGGGCAGGTTCCTCAACAGAATCATATTTTCGGCTTTTTACCTCTACAAAAATAAGCTCATCTGCCTTTTTAGCAATTATATCTATTTCACCAAAGGCACTAAAATAATTTCTTTTTACTATTTCATAACCCTTTTTCATCAAAATATCTGCAGCAGCATCTTCTCCCATTTTTCCCTTTAGGCTTTTCTCCTTATTTAATTTCTTCAGCATATTTTTTCCTTTTTTCATCTAAATTTTTAAGGAAGGTTTTACGATGACAGGGAGAAATTCCATTTTTAAGTATTGCTATATAATGCTCCTTTGTGGGATAACCCTTATGCTTTTTAAAATTATACATCGGGTACTCCTCATCTAATTTAAGCATATATTTATCCCTTGCCACCTTAGCTAAAATAGAGGCTGCAGAAATTGATTGACAAAGAGCATCCCCTTTTATAACTGCTTCTGAATCTATTGATAAATCAGGGGTTTTGTTGCCATCAATAAGCGCGTAATCAGCCTTTACCTCAAGGCTTTCTATGGATTTTTTCATAGCTAACATCGAAGCCTCAAGAATATTAATTTCATCTATTTCCTTTTCGTCAACAAAGGCTATGGACCAGCTTAATGCTTTTTCTATAATTTCATCAAAAAGCTTTTCTCTCTTTTTTTCGCTTATTTTTTTAGAATCATTAAGCCCCTCTATGGGATTATTAGGGTCTAATATAACTGCTGCCGCATAAACAGGTCCTGCTAAGGGTCCTCTACCTGCCTCATCGGCACCGCATATGTATTTATAGCCGCTTAATGTAAGCTCCTTTTCATATTTCAAGGTATCTATATTTTCTAACTCTTCTTTTTTATTTTCTTTAGCCATATAATCCCTCTGTTAATCATCAAAATCCTCAGCTTGTTTGGGTTTATTCTTTTTAGGTGGCATTTCAAGAGAAATTTTTCCCAGCTTACCACTTCGGTATTCATCCACCACCATAATAGCTGTTCTCTCGGTGTTTATATTTCCGCCTGAAATAAGAAAGCCTCTCTTTTTTCCCACCAGCATAAGCAAATCATAACCGTCTAATTCTGCTATTTCTTCTTCATCAAGATTATATCTTTCACATAAATTCTTAGGATATTCTCTTGCCATAAGCTCAAGCAATCTCATAGATAAATGTTCTATATCTAAAATATCGTCCTTAATTGCCCCTGTAAATGCCAAAAATTCTCCCACCTTAGGGTCCTCAAACTTTGGCCAAAGCACTCCAGGCATATCAAGCAGCTCAACTCCGCCTTCAACCTTTACCCATTGCTTATCTCGTGTTACACCTGGGCGGTCCTCAACCTTCGCTCTTTTTCCACCTGCCATTTTATTTATAAAAGAGGATTTACCCACATTAGGTATTCCCACAATCATCATACGCATAGGTCTGCCTGTTATGCCCTTTTCAGCCAGCTTATCGAATTTATTCTTTAAAATTTCCTTTCCTGTAGAAACAACCTTATTAAGCCCCTTTCCGCTTTTGCAGTCTATGGCAACGGTTTTAACACCATAGCCACCATAGTATTCAATCCATTTAGCTGTGGCATTAGGGTCAGCCTCATCCGATTTATTTAAAACTATCATTCTTGGCTTATCTCCCACCAGCTTTTCTATTTCTGGATTTCTGCTGCTTTTAGGAATTCTTGCATCACGAATTTCCACTACTATATCAACCATTTTAAGGTTTTCCTTCATAAGTCTTCTGGTTTTCGCCATGTGTCCTGGAAACCATTGTATAGAAACAACTTCTGACATATTTTCACCTCATAATTTTATCATTATGCTTTATTATAACAAAATTAAATCAAAACTGCAAATCAAAATTTCTGAATAAATCATATAAAATCGCCAAAATTAAATTTATTAATTCCACTTTCTTCCGTAACAAAAAATTAACAATTCGTTTCTTTTAACATAATATAATCATATTATTATATATTTAGCACTCAGAGTGTTGGAGTGCTAACAAGTTTTAGCTTAATAAATCATTATATATAAAGGAGTGTTTTTATGAATCTTCAAAAATTTACTCAAAAATCCTTAGAAGCCCTACAAAATGCTCAGGAAATCGCCTTAGAAAGAAATAATATGAATATAGAGCAGCTCCATTTGTTCTATGCTCTTTTAACTCAAGACGAAGGACTTATTCCTCAGCTTTTTAAGAAAATGGGAATTGATACATCCTCCATAGAAAATTACACAGACAGCAAAATTTCCTCAATCCCCGCTGTAACAGGCTCAGGCAGGGAAGCGGGTAAAATCTATGTTTCACAGGATGTGGATAAAGCTTTAATCAGTGCTGAAAAAATCGCTGACAAAATGAAAGACGAGTATGTTTCCGTAGAGCATATTATGCTGGGACTTTTTGACGAAGCTAATTCTGAGCTTTCCAATATTTTCAGCACCTATCAAATTAAGAAAAATGAATTTATGAAGGTGCTACAAGGTGTAAGAGGAAACACGAGAGTTACCTCAGATACTCCCGAAACCACTTATGATGCTCTAAAGAAATATGGCTCTGACCTTGTGGAACTTGCAAGGAATAATAAATTAGACCCTGTTATCGGCAGAGATAGTGAAATCAGAAATGTAATTCGTATTCTTTCAAGAAAAACGAAAAATAACCCTGTTTTAATTGGTGAGCCCGGTGTGGGTAAAACCGCAATTGCCGAAGGCTTAGCTCAAAGAATTGTAAAGGGCGATGTGCCTGAAAATCTAAAGGACAAAACAGTTTTCTCTCTTGATATGGGCGCACTTATAGCGGGGGCTAAATTTAGAGGAGAATTTGAAGAACGACTTAAATCAGTTTTACAGGAAATTAAAAAGAGTGAGGGCAAAATTCTTCTCTTTATTGATGAGCTTCATACTATTGTAGGAGCGGGAAAAACCGAAGGCTCTATGGATGCGGGAAATTTGTTAAAGCCAATGCTTGCCAGAGGAGAACTTCACTGTATAGGCGCTACCACTTTAAACGAATATCGTATGTATATAGAAAAGGATGCCGCACTCGAAAGAAGATTTCAACCTGTTATGGTGGAGGAACCCACTGTTGAGGACACCATTGCAATTTTAAGAGGTCTTAAAGAAAGATATGAGGTTTTCCACGGTGTTAAAATTCAGGACAACGCATTAATTACAGCTGCTGTACTTTCAAATAGATATATAAGCGACAGATTTTTACCTGACAAGGCCATAGACTTAGTTGACGAGGCTTGTGCTACAATACGCACCGAAATGGATTCTATGCCAACGGAACTTGACGAAATTTCCCGCAAGATAATGCAGCTGGAAATTGAAGAAGCGGCAATTAAAAAAGAAACTGACAAATTAACCCTCTCACATCTTGAGGAAATAAGAAAGGAAATGGCTGAGCTTCGTGAAAAATTTAAGGCTATGAAGTCCAAATGGGAAAATGAGAAATCAGCTATCACCAAGGTTCAAAAGCTCCGTGAGGAAATTGAAAAAATTGGTGGAGAAATCGAAAAAGCCGAAAGAAGCTATGACCTAAATCACGCTGCTGAGCTTAAATATGGCAAATTGCCACAGCTTCAAAAGCAGCTTTTAGAAGAAGAAAAATTAGCTGAAAATGCAGAAAAGCACAGCACACTTTTGCGTGACAAGGTTACAGATGAGGAAATTGCTAAAATAATAGCAAGATGGACTGGTATACCTGTAACAAAGCTTATGGAAAGCGAAAGAAAGAAAATATTAGGCCTTGAGGATATACTCCATGAAAGAGTTATTGGACAAAACGAGGCTGTAAAAAAAGTCAGCGAGGCTATTATCCGTTCCAGAGCAGGTATTCAAGATGAAAACCGTCCAATAGGTTCATTTCTTTTCTTAGGTCCTACTGGTGTGGGCAAAACTGAACTTGCAAAGGCTGTAGCCGAATGTCTATTTGATGATGACCAAAACATTGTCAGAATTGATATGACTGAATATATGGAAAAATTCTCCGTAAGTCGTCTTATCGGAGCGCCTCCTGGATATGTAGGCTATGAAGAGGGTGGTCAGCTTACTGAGGCAGTTCGCAGACATCCATACAGCGTAGTGCTTTTTGATGAAATTGAAAAGGCTCACCCAGATGTATTTAATATTTTACTTCAGGTTTTGGATGATGGCAGAATTACTGACTCCCAGGGCAGAACCGTGGATTTTAAAAACACAATTATTATTTTAACCTCTAATTTAGGCTCACCCTATATTTTAGATGGTATTGATGAAAAAGGAAATATCACAGAGGATGCAAGAAACAATGTTGACAAGCTGCTTAAAACCAGCTTCCGCCCCGAATTTTTAAATAGACTTGATGATATAGTATTCTATAAACCTCTCACTAAAAATGAAATTTCCGATGTTGTGGAGCTTATGCTCAAGGATTTGAGAAATCGTCTTAATAATAAGCAGCTTACCTTAAACATAACTGAGGCTGCTAAAAAATTCATTGTGGACAGCGGATACGACCCAATTTATGGAGCAAGACCATTAAAGAGATTTATAAGTCAAAATCTCGAAACTTTAATTGCAAGATATATTATTGAATATGACCCTGCTCCTGAGTCTATTATCACAGCGGATATAGAAAACGAAAAGCTTATAATAAGATAAAATTAACCGACCTCCAAAAGCCAAACCAAAAAGATTTAGCAAATTGGAGGTCGGTATTTTTATTTTTTAAAAATTAGTCTGTAATTGTTTTGATATTTGAAATAAGACTGCCACAGGATTTAATGGAAATCTGCTTTGTGGTAATATCTCCTTCAATTTTTTCGGCCGATTCAATATCCAGCTTATTTTTAAGCTGGATATTTCCTTTTATTGTGCCGCTGCTTACTTTCATATTGTCAGCTTTAATATCACCTTCGGTATTTCCGCTTATTTCGATATCCTTTTCAGCATCAATATTTCCTTTAATATCTCCATAAACAGAAATATCATCAGAGGTTTTAATGTTTCCTGTAATTACTGTTCCCTTTGAAATAACAGATTTTTGTGCATTTTTTTCTATATCCATAGCTCTATTTACTCCTATTCAGCCTTATTTTCTTCTGTTTCTTCTATAGCAATATCAACATAAGCTGCAGGTTCATTTTTATTTTCTTCGTTTAGACTCTTTCCACATCTTGAGCAAAACATAGCGTCAACTGAATTTGCAGCTCCGCAATTAGCACATTTTATCATTTGCTGTGCAGAATTGATTTTGATATTAAGGCTCTCTATTTCTTGATACATCTTATCTATTTCAGCCATTGCATCTTCGATTTCTCTATTTGTATCTGTATTATTTCTAAAATGGCTGTATGTAAGCTCACCTATTCTTTTAAATACCTTTTCCACATCGGAATTAAGCTGAACTACCTGGAGCTTTAATTTAGAAACCTCTACCATTTCTCCTGTTTTCTTGCCTGCGGCATTTGCCACCGCTTTTGCTTTATTTAAAAGTTCATCTATTTTGTTCATAACAGTTTTCTCCTTTCAAAATATATGTCTTTTTTGATTATAACAGCTTTTTGATTCTTTTACAATATATAAATTTATTCTCCCACAAATTCTCTTAACAAAGAGTTTTCAGGCAATAAATTTTCATCTATATCTGTAAACATTTCAAGACCGTAATACATTTTTAGAAGTTCACGCAAATCTCCGTTGGATTTATCAATCTTATCCAAAAGCGGATATAAAAAATTGTGGAAAATACAGGGCTCATAATCTAAGGTTGTGTCTATTTTTACATCAACTAAATCTCTAAATGGGTCTATATATTTAATTTCTCCCTCAACAATATGGTCCCACATTTCTAAGGTTTCCTCAGGAGAGTGATTTCTGTCTCTCTTATCTCTTAACATTCTTCTCATAAGTCTTATTGTTTTAGGCTCAAAAATACTTTCCTCACCATTCATAAACTTAGTTCTGACACTTACATATATTTTTATAATTCTGTCATTTGGTATGCCTTCTGTCAAAATAGGATTTAAAGCATGGATGCCTTCTATTATTAAAATGTCGTTTTCACCAAGCTCTATATGATTTATTTTATCAGCTCTGGAGGAAGTTTTAAAGTCAAAGGTGGGAAAATCACAAGAGCCTGTTTCTAAAAGCTTATTAAGACAATATTTAAGATGAGGAATATCAAGGGTTGTGATAGATTCCATATCGAGGCTTCCATCTGGAAGCCTTTGGTAATGCTCCTTCCCCAGAAAAAAATCATCCAATGATACTACTGGAGCTTTTACTCCTCTTCTTTCAAATGACATAGAAAGCTTATGAGCTGTGGTGGTTTTTCCCGATGCAGATGGACCCGAAAGCAGGATAATTGAGCAATTATCATCCCTGCCGCTTAATTTTTCAGCCACCATATCCAGCTGAAATTGATAATTAGCTTCACATTCTTTAATAAATGTTTCAGGAGTTTCTGCGTACTTATTTATTTTATCAAGCTGCATTCTTGAATATCTATCAAATATTATATTTTTCATAAAGCTCCTTTACCCTGGCCTTTCTATTTAAAATTTCATCAAAATTATTTATATACTCATAGGGAAATTTAAAATTAGCAATTCTTTCTAATTTATCCCCCAGCTTAACCTTGGTGGTAGAGCCTGCACCGCAAGCTAAAATTGTATGGGTTTCATCCATAATGTAGACATTATATAATCCGTCAAAGCCTTTTTTACAAAATCCTGTATTTTCTAAATTACCCAACATATTTTTCTGTCTGTAAAGATAATATGGCTCATAACCTGCCTCAAGGATCCTTTTCTGAGCATAATCAACCATTTTTGTTACCATATCAGTTTTATTTGAATAGTCAATTTCATTTTCTTTATTTAAGTTTGCGCTTCTTTTTACAGCTAAGGTGTGGACAGTGATATTTTCAGGAGAAATTTCTAAAAGTCCATCCACCGTGTGCTTAAAGCTTTCTAAATCCTCTGTGGGAAGTCCCGCTATAATATCAGTATTTATATTGTCAAAGCCAAGCCTTCTGGCAAGTCTTATTTTATCCAAGGTGTCCTCAGCACTATGCTTTCTGCCTATTGCCTTTAAAACATCGTCGTTTAAGGTCTGGGGATTTATGCTTATTCTGTCAGCTCCCGAATTTTTTATAGCTATGAGCTTTTCCTCTGTAATAGTATCTGGTCGCCCTGCTTCTATGGTATATTCCCAAGCCTTATCCATATCAAAATTTGCATTTATAACATCGGTTAGTTTTTTTATCTGCTGCGCTGTAAGTATGGTGGGAGTTCCACCTCCTATATAAACTGTGCGTAACTTAAGTCCGATTTCATGGGCTACCTTGCCTGTATAAGCCACTTCCTCCATTAATTTTTCAAGATAAGCGGGAATAATATCCCCTGACTTTTCCACAGTCTGTGAAACAAAGGAGCAATAGCTACATCTGCTGGGGCAAAATGGTATTCCTACATACAAGCTAAAGCTGTCATCGGTGGATTTATCTGTTATAGCCTTTTCGTTAAAATAGGTTTTATAGGCTAAATTAAATTTTTCCTCAGACAGCTTACGCTTTTCTACAAAGGCTGTTTTTAGGCTTTTATTATCCATACCCTCATTTATAGCTTTTCCAATAAGCTTAACAGGCCTTACTCCTGTTAAAACACCCCAAAGCGGTCTTCTGCCTGTGTATTCGTTTAAAATATCATAGACAAATCCCGCTAAAATAAGCTCTATATCAGCATATTTAAGCTCATCATTAGAAAGTACTTCATTCACTATTTTATGAAAACCATTGTAATTTAATTCTGCTGTTATTTTAATTTCATCAGAAATTAAATCAGCATCTCCATAAAGATAGTTTCCTGATTTTTCCTTTTCTCCAAAGTCTTCGGCAAATACATTTTTTTCTCCCTGAAAAAACAAGGCTGTAAGTCTTTCTAATTCATAGAGATACTCTTTTTTAGGTGATATTATTTTCATAGCTTAAATTCTCACATATTTATTGTTCTGTCTTTCGTAATCTAAAGTGGAGCTTGGACCATGTCCTGGGAACACCTTATAATCCCCCTCCATAAGCATAAGCTTAGTTACAGATTGACAAATTGTTTCGGAATTACCGCCGTAAAGGTCGCTTCTTCCTATACTTTCATAGAAAAGTGTATCCCCTGTAAACATATTATCCTCGCAAATATATGTCATACCACCCTTAGTGTGTCCTGGAGTTGCCACAGCCTTAAAGGTGAGGTCATCAATTTTTATTTCTGCACCATCATCAATGAGAATATCAGCCCTTAAATCCTTAAAAAGCTCCATTGCCTTGCCTCTTACACAGGCATAATTTCTGTAAACATTATTAATCATATCCTCATCCTCTCGACCCATATATACAGGAGCCTCAGGATAAATTTCCTTTAAATACTTAACCGCACCTGTGTGGTCGTGATGAGCGTGAGTTAAAAGTATGGCAGCTAATTTAGTTTCGGTTTTATCTATAATTTCCTTTATTTTATCCCCCTCATCCCCAGGGTCTATTACAACTAAATTATTTTCTGATGTTTTAATTATATAGCAATTTGTATGAAAATTTCCTGTTTTTAAAATACTCATCTTCATTTTGGTTTACTCTCCTACTTTCTGTTTTGTGGCATCATTTCATCGGTATCCATAATAATTGTGATAGGGCCATCATTGGTTAAATTTATCTGCATATCCGCACCAAATTCCCCTGTTACGATTTTACCATTAAATTTAGCTTTTACTCTATCCACAAAGTGGTCATATATTTCTGTGGCTCTCGGTGGCTTTTGTGCTTTTACAAATGAAGGGCGATTGCCTTTTTTGCAGTTAGCATAGAGGGTAAAGTTAGACACTATCATAAGTTCTCCCCCCACATCCTCTAAGGCTAAATTCATCTTATCCTCGCTGTCGGAAAACACTCTTAGGCCCACTAATTTATCAGCTAAATATTCTGCCTCTTTTTCACTATCCTCCTCAGAAACCCCAACTAATACCATAAATCCCTTTCCGATACTTCCGCCCTTTTCTCCATTTATAGTAATATCACTTTGTGAAACTCTCTGTATAATTGTTCTCATAAATAAGCCTTTCTATTGTACTGATCTTTCTACTGAAATAATACCTTCTATTTTCTTTAAATTTGCCATAATTTGATTTAGCTGGTCAAGTCCCGCTGTTTCAAAGGTAACCTGAATAGATATTTGTCCGTCCTTATTTTCTTTAGCTATGAGGGAGCTTATGGAAATATGCATATTGCTAAGGCTTATGCTGACCTCTGCAAATATGCCCCCTCTATCTTCTGCCAAGATATCAAGTCCTGATTTAAAGCTTTCTCGAACAAAATCTCCTGCCTTCTGCCAATGAGCTGGAAGCCATCTTTCCTTATTTTCCTCATCAGAAATTGAGTTTATAACATTCTGACAATCTGCCTTATGAATGGAAACGCCATAGCCTCTAGTTACAAAACCAACGATTTCATCTCCTGGAAGTGGATTACAGCATTTTGCAAATTTAACAAGACAATCATCTAAGCCGTCAACTATTACACCACCTGATGCATTTTTGCGTTTCTTTGGCTTTGCTGTAATTTCAGGAATTTTCTTTTCCTCAACATTCTGGTATTTGCTGTATTCTTCTCTTATCTTAGGCATTATTTTTGAAATAATAAGTCCGCCGTAGCCTATGGCAGCATAAAATTCCTCTATACTGTTCATTTTACAGCGTTTTGCCACATCCTCAATAAAGCTCTTCATATCCTCATCGGAAAAAGTGAATAAGTTTCGGCGAAGCTCCTTTTCAAAAAGGTTTTTACCCTCTGCTATATTTTCTGTTCGCTTTTCACGCTTAAACCAAGCTCTTATCTTACTTCTGGCGCTGGAGGTTTTAACTATATTTAGCCAATCACGGCTTGGACCTCTGTTCTGTGCATTTGAAGTAATAACCTCAATAACCATACCTGTTTTAACCTGAAAATCAATGGGGACAATTCTGCCATCCGCCTTAGCTCCCACCATTTTATTACCTACCTCGGTGTGAATTGCATAGGCAAAATCTATTACAGTAGCTCCCACAGGTAAGGTGATAACATGTCCTGCTGGGGTAAACACATATACCTCATCGGAGGCTATATCGGTTTTAATACTGCGGACAATTTCCTGAACATCCTCACTTTCCTGCTGATTTTCAAGAAGCTGTCTAACCCAGCTAAGTCTTTCCTCAAGCTTATCCTTTCCTGATATACCTGCTTTATATTTCCAATGAGCTGCAATACCATATTCAGCGGTATAGTGCATATCCCAAGTTCTTATTTGAATTTCAAAGGGTATTCCCTCCTTATCAAGCAGGGTAGTATGAAGGGACTGATACATATTATTTTTAGGTGTAGAAATATAGTCCTTAAACCTGCTGGGAATAGGTGTGAACATATCGTGGACGATACCTAAAATATTATAGCATTCAGGTATGGTGTCAACTATAATTCTAACAGCATAAACATCAAAAATTTCTTCAAAGGCTCTGCCATTCATATAAACCTTTTTATATATGCCATAAATGCTCTTTACTCTGCCAAAAATTGAAATTTTGACATTTTCGCTGTCCATTCTTTCTACAATTTTAGACTCAATGCGTTTTAGGAAGGCCTCTCTTTCATCCTTGCGAAGCTCAAGCTGTCTTTCGATTTCGCTGTAGCCTATGGGGTCAAGGAAGCGAAGAGATTTGTCCTCAAGCTCATCCTTTATTCCGCTCATACCAAGTCTGTGAGCAATAGGTGCGTAAACATCCATAGTTTCCTTAGCTATATCACGCTGCTTTTGCTCAGACATAAAGCGAAGCGTTCTCATATTGTGTATACGGTCAGCAAGCTTTACTATAATAACTCTTACATCATGAGCTATGGCAAGAAGCATTTTTCTGACATTTTCAGCCTGTTGCTCCTCCCTGGTGGAATATGGGATTTTTTCAAGCTTTGTAACGCCGTCAACTATAAGGGCAACCTCCTCTCCAAAGGTCTTTTTTACCTGCTCAATGGTTATAGGCGTATCCTCAACCACATCGTGCAAAAGAGAGGCTGTAATAGTTTCATTATCCATACCTAAATCAATAAGAATTATTGCCACGGCTATTGGATGACAAATATATGGGTCCCCTGATTTTCTCACCTGGTCCTTATGAGCTTCATTGGCTACCTCGTAAGCCTTTAAAATCATTTCACGGTCATAATTTCTATTGCTTTGGTCTAATGCACTTATTAAATCATCTATTGTACAAATTTTATTTTCCATTTTATCCATAAAGCTATACACCACTCAATCGTTTTAAAATTTTTGAACTGCAAAAATCTTTTTTCTCTTTTACTTTTACAATATCAATATCCTTATCTAAGGTTATAAGGCCTAATTCCTCCATAACCTGTAATAATATGCAATATTTACAATATCCCATATTAATTCCCGATTTTACATACATTTTATCGGGATTTCCCATAAATTTTCCGTTGTTTTTTAGCCATCTGTAAATAACCGCACCATCATTTCTATCTGGAGTAATTTCATCTCTATATGGGCTTACATCCTCATTATTTTCAAAAAGCTCATAGATTTTTTTGCCGCGGCAAATGTCGTTTTGGTCTATATTGGCGTATCTTATATCCTTAAGCTTAAGAGAGACACTTTCCTTACCCATGTATTCGTTTATATCAGCAGTAAAGGCAATATCAATTTTATCTCCTACTGAATACTCAAATTTCTGCGGACTTATTCCAAAGCAAAGCACCTGAAAAATTTCATTAGCTTTTTTTAGTTTTATTTTTATATGCTTACCTGTGGAAAGTGGAATTATTCCATCTAATTCAGCATCCCTTATACAGAAAACAGGAAGTTCGTTCCCCACTCCATAGGGGGCAAACTTTTCAAGCAAATTCACTTTTTCTATGGTAACATCGGAAGGCGACACCTCAAAATCTATATTTAACACCGCAGTAGGCATAATATAGGAGGATTTTTTAGCATAATCCTCAATTTTCGCTTTAAAATCAGCATAGTTATCACTTTCTAAGGTCATACCCGCCGCCATAGGATGTCCGCCATATCTTAGGAGCTTTTCGGAGCAAGCGGACACCGCTTCTATCATATTAAAGCCCTCTATACTTCTTCCTGAGCCTCTTACTTCCTTGCCGTCATCAGAAAAAAGTATGCAGGGTTTGCCGTATTTTTCAGAAACCTTGGAGCAAACTATACCCACCACTCCGTGATGCCAATTATTTCCTTTTATCATTATAATTCTATCTGAAATAATACTCCTGTCATTTAAAATTATATTTCTTATATCAGCTAAAATATCCTTTTCCAGCTGTTTTCTCTCATTATTATAATCGTTTAGCTTTGTGGCAAGGGAAAAAGCCTGTTCATAATCCTCTGTCAATAGGAGAACTAAAGCTACCTCCACATCCCCAACCCTACCCGCTGCATTTATTCGCGGGGCAATTCCAAATGAAATGGATTCAGAGGTTACATTTTCTTTAAACCCAGCTATTTCAAGCAGAGTTGATATTCCCACTCTGTCGGCTGATTTTATTTTTTCTAAGCCGTATTTTACAATAAGACGATTTAATCCGATAAGCTCCACTGCGTCAGCTACTGTACCTATAGCAGCAATATCGCTGTACATATTAAGCACCAGCTCATAATCCTCATCCTCAAGAGCAGCTATAAGCATAAATACTACTCCTGCACCGCAAAGATAGGTAAGTCCTGAAGGGCAATCAAGTCTATGGGGGTCAACTACTGCACAGGCATTGGGCAGAATTTCTCTTGGCTTATGGTGGTCAGTAACAACTACATCTATACCCAAATTTTCTGCATAGTCTATTTCGTCAATGGCTGAAATTCCATTATCTACTGTTATAATAAGGCTGACTTCATTTTCCTTTAACACATCAACCGCATCTTTATTAAGACCATAGCCCTCGGATTCCCTCTCTGGAATATAATAAATTATATCCCCACCCTCACTTTCAAGGTAACTGTATAAAAGTGCGGTGGAGGTTATACCATCACAGTCGTAGTCGCCATAAATTGCGATTTTTTCATCATTAAAAAGAGCTTTTTTTATTCTCTCCACAGCCAAATCCATATCCTGCATTTTAGGAGCTGATATAAATAAATCTATGTTTTCGTCATTTTCTATATTAATATTTTTCCTGTTTAACTTCATTCTTTCTATTAAGTCAGAATTAATGTTTTGATTATCATTTAAAATTTTCCAATATTTAATATTCAAAATCTGCCTCCGAGCTTACATAATTATATATATTATACATATTAAACATATTTAAGTATAAGTTTAATTGTATCATTTTTATATGAAAAATTCAACTTTTTATTTCAAAAAACATAATTTTTATACTAAAAAGCATATAAAGGCTCCCTCATATTTACAAATTTATTCCAAATATTCCTGATTTACTATTATACATCAGCTATATAATATAATTTTGTGTTTACAAAAAAAATAAAATTTGTTATTATAAATAAAAAAGATAACGGAGTTAAATTAAATTGAGAAAAATTGATTTTATAGTAACAGAGGAAAATATAAGTCCCAATGTGGGGATTTTCTTAAAGTATAAGCAAGGTCTTTCCACACGAACTATTAAGGCACTAAAGCTCACAGAAACAGGTATAACCCTAAACGGAAAGCATATCAGAACCATTGACACTATAAAAGTTGGAGATATTATCTCTGTGGAAATAGAAGATAATCCAAAGGAATACATCAAAAGCGATACTTATGTACCAGTTTTATATGAGGACGAGGATGTAGTTGTTTTTAACAAACCCTTTGGTATGCCAAGCCACCAAACTAAAAAGCACCAAACGGATACATTAGGAAATGTTTTTGCCACCTACTGTGAAAAAAATAATCTCAAGATAAGCTTTCGCCCTATAAACCGCTTAGATACCGACACCACAGGTGCAGTTATGATTGCAAAAAACTCATTTTCTGCCTATAAACTTTCTAAAACCATGGATAAAACCTATGTGGGAATTATTTCAGGCTGTCCTAAGGAGAAAATTGGCACAGTAGAAGCTAATATTGACAGAGTGGATGAAATAGGGATAAGACGCTATGTGTCGGAAAACAGCGGTCAATACGCCAAAACCGATTATGAGGTTATTTCAACCAACGGAAAATTTAGCTTTGTTAAATTTAAGCTCCACACGGGACGCACTCACCAAATTCGCGTACATATGTCCTACTTAGGCTACCCACTTGTGGGGGACCCCCTTTATGGTGGAGATATGTCCGTGTTTAATACACAGGCACTACACTGTGCTAAGCTTATCTTTCCTCAGCCTGTTTCTGATAAGATAATAGCTGTAAAAGCACCATTGCCTAAAAATCTAAAGGAATTTATGGAAAAGCATAATTTATCCTCAGAATTCTAAAAATTTATCCCCGATATGAAATATAAAATCATATCGGGGATGTTTTATTTATTATAAGCTTACATCAAATCTTCGTTATAAACAGCTCTGCCTCCGCCTACAAACTTAGCTCTAACCCTTGCTGCCAAAATATTAGCTTCTCCTAATTTCTTTACAGAAAGACGAAGTGGCACAGCAACTTCTTTAAGGTGCATACCTATTA
>SAMEA104404100__coassemble_1261_pt1 | contig 23576 bp, 22 predicted proteins | sample SAMEA104404100__metabat2_low_PE_056 | metagenome-assembled genome bin SAMEA104404100 (sample SAMEA104404100) | Balaenoptera acutorostrata
AAGAAAATGTTACCACCAGACAGGCAGCAGAATATTACGGAATGGAGGTGAAGCGAAATGGAATGACTTGTTGTCCTTTTCATAATGATAAAAATCCAAGTATGAAAGTTGATGAACGCTTTCATTGTTTTGGCTGTGGAGCAGATGGAGATGTAATTGATTTTACATCTCTTTTTTTGACCTAAAAAAGAAAGATGTAGCAGAAAAACTGATAAATGATTTTGGAGTATCTTATGATAAAAATATAAATTCTGAAAAATGTTATCTTAAAAAAGTTTCAGAAATACAAAGATATACAGAACAAGAAAAGCATTGTTATTGTGTTCTGCAAAATTATTTTAAGCTATTAGAAAAATGGGAAAAAGAATATGCACCTAAAGAACAAGAAAATAATTTGCACCCATTTTTTGTAGAATCTATTCAAGGAAAAGAACATATTCAATATTTGCTTGATATTTTTATTACAGGAAGTAATGAAGAAAAATATTCTTTTATTGAGAAATATCAAGATAAAATAAAAATTCTTGAACAAAGGATTTTAAAAATATCTAAACACAAGAGCAGAGTTTAATCATTTGATAGCAGTTGCAAAAGATACAGGCTGTGCTATTGTAATTATTGCTCATATGAATAAATTAAGAGATTCTAATCCTCTGTATCGTACAAACGGTTCCATTGATATTGCCGGTGCAGTAAGAAGTATTCTTGCCATAATAAAAACACCAAACAAGGATAATCCAGCAGAGAGATATTTGGTTCAGGTAAAGTCTAATCTTGCCCCTATGGGTACTGGAATTGTTTTTGAGCTAGCTGAAAAGGGAGTATATCCCTCTTAATCTTCTCTTATTGCTGCTACTGGTACACGCTGCTTACATTGGTTTTCTATGGTATTTGGAGAATAAAAGTGGTTGGTAGGCATAGAAAAAACAGGACTTGAGAAATTTTTAAGTCCTGTTTTTCTTACATTATTTTTGATTTGGATGATTATTCTTGTGTAGCGTTTTGATAAAAAGATGTACGAAAAGGACATAGCTACCTAATTTCATTCTATCATCAAAAATTTGTCAATCCTTCTCATAGGGGTATCCTAAAAGATTATATGATGACTTATATATTTTCAATGATCCATTGTCATCGATTATTAGCAAGCAATATGGATTATTTTCTTCTTTTATCATCTCTAACAACTGAAAATATGAATAATCGAATTCTGCATCAAAATCTGCAAAAACAAAGTTATATTGTACTTTTTCATGAAGTTTATAAAGTCTTTTTTGTATAAAATTAAGCAAACTAATAGGTGTAGTTTTTTGCAAGATATCAGAGAAAAACTCATAGTCCAAATTCAATCCAATAGTTAAATCATTTTTTATAAAACCTATTGTAACAAAGAAATTTTTTTCACTACTTTTAAATATCATTCTGTTATAAGGTTTTGAGTTTATTATTTGCTGTAAAGAATCTTTTAGATTAAATATATCAATTCCTGAATCTATTTTTTCATCATATATATAGGTAGATGTAAATGTAATATCATCTTTTTGAAGCAATATATTCAAGCTGACCAAAAGAGTGTTTTCTATTTTACTTATGTTTCTTGATAAAGCAAATTTATTGAGACAAATTCCTATGTCAATTGTTGGCATATAATTACTCCTTTCACCAAAAACTACCATAGAGCACAAAAAAGCATACTTTGTGCTTTATGGTAGTTTTATTATTTAGTTCTTATTTAATTTTAACTTGCCTTCTATGGAATCTAATTTGTTCAGAAGACAATTTCCATCCACTTACAAAAGTTCCATCAGTTCTAGTTATTACTCCTAAACCATCTTTGATATAAAATGTCGCTTCACCATGATAGTTTGTTTTATATATTTCGGTTGCATTAGTAACAACCTTTTCTAAAGCTTTTTGAAATTCAACAGCTTTTGCTTTACTATAATTGCCCTTTACACCAAAATCAATTGCATGTTTAAATTTTGCTTGAAGTTGTTTTGCATCATATGTAACATTGGGTAATTTAAAGGTTTTCATAGCAGATTTAATAGCTTTTTTGCCTTTGGATGTTTTGGCAAATTTTAAGAAATCATCTGCTTTCAGTAGAACTTTTCCTCCCTCTCGTACATACGCCGTAGATGGAAGAAGTGGTAAGAGTGCTGCAGTATCAAGTACTGCCCATGATAGATTTTTGAGTGAAGGATCTTTTAATAAATCGCTCCAGCTTTTTCCAGCCATTGCAATATCTAAAACATCCCAGAATGTTCGTGGTTGTGGTTTAAAATCTTCTTTTACAAAGTACATTGTTCCGTAATTTGTTTCAGCAGATGATAATACTGTGAATGATCTTGAATCATCAGTAACTATGGTTTGCATAGGTTCAGCAGCAAATGCAGTTGTCCCAAAGCTAAATATCATAGTCAGAGCCAAGAAAAGGCTCATAAACTTTTTTAGATAAAGTTTTCATAAGTAAACTCATTTCTGTGAATTGATGAATATTGTCAAAGAAGATTATAAATTAATGAAATCACAACCTTTCAAAAAAATGATTAGTTTCGACTAACTTTTATTTATATAAAGAATAACACAATAGAAGAGAAAAGGCAATATATTTGGTGAAATAGACGAAAATACTATACAACATTGATTATTTACGAAATTTTAGTATATACATAGTATATACTAAAATAAAGGAGGAGAAATTATGATCACAACGATTCAGAAATGGGGAAACAGTCAAGGAATTCGAATTCCTAAGTTTATCCTCGAAGCAGTTCATTGGAATGGAAATGAAAATTTAGTTGTAAAGACATATAAGGATAAACTCATAATTGAAAAGGCTGAAAAGAGAAAGAATATTATGGAACTTTTTGCTGACTTCGATGGAGAATATTCTCCTGTAGAAATGAATTGGGGAGATCCTGTTGGGGAGGAAGTATGGTAAACCAAGGTGATATTATCAAAGTGAATTTCAATCCCCAAGCCGGTCATGAACAGGCTGGATATAGACCAGCACTTGTGATCAGCAATAATTTTTTCAATCGAAAAACAAATATAACGATTGTTTGCCCGATTACTAATACGAACAATGAATTTCCCCTGCATATACCATTGGATGACAGGACAGAAACAACAGGAGTGGTTCTCTGTGAGCATGTGAAGGCTTTAGGTATAAATGCCAGGTCATATAGGGTGGTTGAGCAGCTGCCCAAGGATTTGTTTGAGAGAGTAATAGATGTGGTATTCTCCGAGATCGAACCACTGACAGAATGAGAGAAAGTTGAGTGTTATAGGGGAGTTGTTGACAAGGTACAGCAGCTCCCCTTATAATGATAGAAAATATGTGCAAAAAATGTATTGATAAGATTAGCGGTCACAGGTAGTATGACAGGGGTATGCAAAATATACAGAAAGAAAAATTTTGAGAAAAGTTCTCTGTGTAATGGGAGAAAGTCGGAGGGAAAAGGGGAGGTGACTTTCTCTTTATCTTTTGCTCTCTTTTCCCTTTTTTGTTTTTGGGTTAGATAGGTGGTGAATTATGAAGCGTGATTATAAGACGGTTTCAGAATGGAAGAAAGCGTACAGGGATAAAGATAAACTGATGAATGAGCGTGGGTATCGTGAAGTGCAGCCGAGGGAGTTTTATAGGGTGATCTTTCCAGCTGGGAGTTTGCAAAGTGAGATTGGGGATGGTAAAGGCAATATCATAGCAAGCCAGATTCGTCCAAAGGGTAAAGGTCGAACAAAACAATGGATTGTGGATGATAGCTTAAAAATGCTGGATAAGGTTATGGGGGACAGCTTTGGGCTGATACCGCCCCTGTTCTTTTACGGTAAGACTCACACTAAGGAGAACGCTCATGAACTTTTTGCAATGGCGGTTGATATTGACTATGCAGGCTTGCAGCAGCTAAAAAATATGCTCAAGCAGTTCGGCAATGGGGTGCAGCTCTGCCCGACATTCCTTGTCAGCTCCGGCAAGGGTGTTCATCTGTATTATCTGTTGGACGAGCCGATAGAGCTTTATGCGAACCGGGAAGAAGTGCTTTCGGCTCTGGTTTGAAGAAGATTTGGAAGTAATGCAGGAATATTGGAAACCGGAAGAAGACTGAGAAATGTCAAAAGAAATCGAGCGTTGCTGGGAGTATTTGAAAGACTGTCAAAGATTGAGTGGTAATAAGTGAAAAGGACAGTTAAGGAAATATCAGAAGAAATTGGGGTTTCAAAGCAAGCAGTCTTCAAAAAAATGAAACCGCAACAAATTGAGGGCGACGGAGATGGTGGAGCTGATTTTTTAGATAGGGTAAGTAAAAATAACATGGGAAAAGTCGAGCCAAAGCTGCTTTTCCCCTGTTATTTCTTTTTTATTGGAGGATGAATGAACCGATTTCTTCTCCCTCGTCAAGCACCATAAAAGAACCAGATTCAGTTTGAGTTAGCTTATATCCATATATGTGATTTGTGGATTTATAGGTATATTCGTATGCAACAATATATATTGGTGGGTCTGATGTAATAAAGCCATTTTGTGAAGAAACAATCTCATAGTCTGAAATCTGTTCTTTAGATAATTTGTCTACAAAGAGAGCATGAGTGAATTCTTCGGCTTTTGAGCTGTAATCTGAGATTTGCTGTATGGCTTCTTGATTTTCAGCTGTGTTTCTCTGTGTTGAATTGTTGTTTGTACATCCAACAAACATGATGGATAAAAGTAAAAGTAATCCACTCAACAATAATTTGTTTTTCATAATTTCTCTGTGTCTAATCATAGTTAATGCTTAATTACAGGAGGGCGAGAGCTCAGATAATCGTTATCTTCACACCAGGCATACGCTCCGTTTGGGAGGGTGAGTGTTTTTCCTGCCAAATTAATGCTGCGTTCGGATGCTTCAAGAATGTCAACCTTACAGCTATTTTCAACAATAAGCTGGTGACTTCTTCTTGTGATAAAATATTTTTGAGAGGTTCCAGAATAACGGACGTATTCAGGCTTATATTGCAACCAGACACGCTTATGCGCCGGAACTTTGTTAGTAATGGAAGTTGTTGTAGAAAATGTCTTTGTATATGAGGTTCCAATTTTTTCTTCAACTGCATCTAAATATTTTCCAGAGAGTTCACGATTTACTGATCCGGAAGCTGACGCAGTAAAGGAAAAAGTTGAATCCTGTGTGATACTTGAATCATTGCCCCATACATCGCTAATAATAGAATAGTTTCCGTATACTTTGGTTTTGTTGTTTGCATTCGGGATAAAGCGATATTTGTAGGTCAATGAATAAGGCTCAATGCCAGGAGTTGGTTGAGGATCAGTAACAACAGAAGAGGTATTATGTAATACAGGAGAAGAAGCAATTTTATTTTTAGGAGAATTTACAAGTGTACCATTGTTGAGATCGTTGAAAGCGGTATCTGCGTTATCTCCTTGATACAAAAAACAGCCGTCATCGCTTACAATAAGGACTTGCAGAATGTCAGGATCATTTTCGTTGGTAGCAGCAAAGGCAGAAGCGCTTAAGCTAAACGCCATAGTAAGAGCTAAGAAAAGGCTTATAATCTTTTTAGACAAAGTTTTCATAGATAACTTCCTTTCATAGTTTATTTTGAATATGTTCTATCAGAAAAAGAAAATAAACCATTGGAATCACAACCTTTCAAAAATTATTTAGCTTTAATTAACTCTATAATTATACAAATTATACTATACTAAAAGTAAGAAAGTCAATATTTATTCAAAAATAAACGAAATAAATTTACTGCATCTGTCAGCTCTGGCAATCCCCTGCGGGAGCACACAAAGAGGTTGCCGACGCCGGAAATCTATGCTACACTTGGAACACCACAGAGAGGACGGTGATATGATGACCAGATTGGGAACCTGGATGACTGCGGCTGCTCCCCACCTTCATATGGATTTCGTGCCATTTGCTTCAGCAAGGGTTTAAGGGACAGGGCAGAACCAACACCGAATGGAAGGTCTGGATGGATCACGAAAAAGAGCGTCTGAAAGAAATTGCCCAGGCACATAATTTCGAGATCATCAGCTTAGGCGGCGACCGGAAACACATAGAGCTGACAGCGTATCGAGCTGCAGCAAAGGAGCTGGAGGTCATCCAGGAGCAGGTGGCAGCAGCGAATGCGGAGTATGAAGCGATCCTTGTTGCGGAGAACGATAGTTTGAGGGCGGAAAAAAGGCTCTACAAGGGGCTGTAAAGGGCGTTACGGTGGAACAGGTGGAACAGCTTAAGGAAAAAGTGATAGCTGGTAAGGCGGCAGAGTGTCGGGAAAAGGAAATGCAAGCGAAGCTGAAGGAGGCCGAACAAAAGCTGAATGCAGCTATTCCTAAAATCGAGGAACAAAAGAAGGCTGCAAAAGAGCGGAGCCGGCTGATTAACGAAAAAAAACAATTAGAGATACAGGTAGAATATCTTGAACAGGATCTGGAGCAGGAACGGAAATTCAGCAGACACCTGTTGAGAGGGATTGAAAAAGGCTTGGAGTTTTTGGAGAAGCATCTGCCGGAAAAGTTTCTCCCTCTGATCGAGAAGGTTCGAGAGATGCTGCCTGTGTTAGAGATACAGCTACCAGAACAGGAGCAGGAAAGGAATTATACTTGGGGTGATATGGAGCGATAAATGAAGCCGCAACAAATCGAGGGCAACGGAGATGGTGGAGCTGATTTTTTAGATAGGGTAAGTAAAAATAATAGGGGAAAAGTCGAGCCGAAGCTGCTTTTCCCCTGTTATTTCTTTTTTTAGCTGATTTTACTGAGTTTTTCACTGGACTATGGTCTTGTGTCTGATGGATTGTCGGAGCTGTTTTGCAGCTGGTACAAGCTACTGCTGAGCTGGGCGATAAGATACAGCAGCTAGCCGTAGCTGTGATAGTCCATTGGCTGCTGCTTATAGTGGTTTGCGATGGTATATGGATTTCAGAAAGATATTATGAATTTATAATTGGGAGAAAAGAGAAATTTTCGAAGTGCCAATCAATTGATTTTGGCTTTGGGATTGCAATAGTTTTAATTTTCTCACAAGAAATTAAGTCGTAAGAAGAAATAAAAATATTATTTGATTCATCAAACCAAGCTATATGTAAGCAATTATCATAATAATAAGTTGACCTAATTTTCCCTGTAATGCCAGTATGAAAAGAACCTTTAATTCTTAGATTTTGATCATATATATCAATTTCTCCGCTATCATATATAACAATAAGATTAGAATTATTCGCGAAAATCTGCGTTATAGTTTTTCCTTCTATAGTTATCGTATCTAATTTTTGAGACAAAATAGAAAATTTGCCAAGATATGATTTGTTTAAAGAAGATATAGAATGTTCTGTGTTGTTCCCAAATAAAAACACACAGTCATCAATGCAAGTTATATTAAAATCAGGTTCTGATCTAAAAATAGATGGAAGATCAATCATAGGGTAAAGTTCTTTATTATCAACATTAAAAATAGCTAATTTGCTTTGCCCAATAGAATATTCATCATAAGGATTTGATGCCAAATCAATATAATTTAATATTATAGAATTGTTATAATGGATAGCATTACAAAGTATTTTATCATAAAAGTCAAAAGTTTTTTTCTTATCAGCTTCTAAAACTAATTTCATCAAATAGCCGTTATCTGCGGTGCCACAGTTTACAAGTCCTATTTTATAGTTATCAGAAGAAATAGCAGAAAATACACCACAAAAGCTATCTTTAAAGTCATCATCGAGTAAATTTAAAAATTCGATGCCATTTTCGGACACCTTATAGTGCTTATCAGCTTGTCGTGAAAAAAAATAATAGTTTTTTTTGTAGATGAGAGAATTTTCGATTGCAAAGCTGCTATTGATTTTTTGTTCATAAAATGAACCATCAGCGCATACAGTCATGAAACAATTACTGAATTTTGTGTAATCGGTACAGCTAAATGAAACTAAATAATCAGCATTATTCAAGTTGTCTATATGCGCAACGGATGATTTAGAATTACATGCTGTAAGGAATAATAAAAAGATAACAGATAAAACAGATAAAAATTTATTCATTATATGTAAACTAACAAGGTGGGATTTACTCCCACCTTGTTCCTTTCTCTGTGTTATTTTATACTGAAGATAAATAATACAAAAGCGAATTATTCAATACGAAGGATAGTTTCTGTTTTACCTCCAGTCAATTCAGCTGGGGAGACAATTGTGTCGAATAGTTCTATCAGAAAAAGAAAACAAACCATTGGAATCACAACCTTTCAAAAATTATTTAGCTTTAATTAACTCTATAATTATACAAATTATACTATACTAAAAGTAAGAAAGTCAATATTTATTCAAAAATAAACGAAATAAATTTACTGCATCTGTCAGCTCTGGCAATCCCCTGCGGGAGCACACAAAGAGGTTGCCGACGCCGGAAATCTATGCTACACTTGGAACACCACAGAGAGGACGGTGATATGATGACCAGATTGGGAACCTGGATGACTGCGGCTGCTCCCCACCTTCATATGGATTTCGTGCCATTTGCTTCAGCAAGGGTTTAAGGGACAGGGCAGAACCAACACCGAATGGAAGGTCTGGATGGATCACGAAAAAGAGCGTCTGAAAGAAATTGCCCAGGCACATAATTTTGAGATCATCAGCTTAGGCGGCGGCTGGAAACACATGGAGCTGACAGCGTATCGAGCTGCAGCAAAGGAGCTGGAGGTCATCCAAGAGTAGGTGGCAGCAGCGAATGCGGAGTATGAAGCGATCCTTGCGGAGAACGACAGTTTGAGGGCGGAGAAAAAGGCTCTACAAGGGGCTGTAAAGGGCGTTACGGTGGAACAGGTGAAAGAGTTGAAGTCCGTAGCCATGCGTGGAGCAGCAGGTAAAGGAACTAAAGGAGGAAAATCAACAGCTTCAGAGCCGGCTGCCGACTGTGAAAGAAAAGCTGGAGGAAGCTGAAAAACAGCAGAAACTTGTAGCCAGTAAACTTCTTAAGTCGTTCTTGAAGTCTTCCTTCTAATTGTGCTTTGTGGAGCGTAGCCATTAAATCAGCGCATTTTATGAAGTAAGTTGAATTACGGATTGTATCTCATTTTTTTATTATATATTAAAGTAATAGAATTAGTAAGTAAAAATTTCTTATAGTAAAATTAATCTTGTTCATTATAATATTTAGCTTGTGCTGTCCAAAGTTCACAGTACTTACCTGATTTATCTTGTATCAGTTCTTTATGAGTACCAAACTGAATTAACTGTCCGTTATCAAATACAGCAATACGATCACAAAACTGACAACTTGAAAGTCGATGTGAAATATAAATAGCAGTTTTGTTAATGGTAAGTTTATCAAACTGTTCATAAAGTTTAAATTCCGCATAAGGATCAAGTGCAGCGGTTGGTTCATCTAATACAATAATTGGTTTATTACGATAAAGCGCACGAGCTAATACAAGTTTTTGTATTTCCCCACCAGAAGGATTTACACCATCTGGATCACAATCTTGATAAATCATTGTATCAAGATTGTATTTATCATTAAATCCAACCCTGCCTAAACATTCGTTTATCAATTTTTCATCAACTTTTTCATTTGCTGCAATATTTTCTCCTAATGGCAAGGAAAATAAATCAGAATCTTGAAAAACTATTGAAAATAAATTTTGATAATCCTCTGTACTAAAGTTTGAAATATCAACATTATCAATTAAAATTTTACCAGCTTTAGGTTTATGAAGACCACATAGTAATTTTACAAAAGTTGTTTTACCAGATCCGTTTTCACCAACTATAGAGATTTTTTCTCCTTTATTAATTGTCATACTAACATTCTGCAAAGCATTTTTATTTTTTGAATTATACGAAAAACTTACATTTTGAAATTTAATTGAATTAAAATTTTGAGGGCAATTTTTGACTTTTATAGAATTGAAATTAGACATATTAAGAATACTTTCATAAAGCGCCAGACGAGGAGCAAGAGCTTTCCATTTTCCGAATATTCCTGCCATATCATCAAATCCTGATGAAAATTGGCTGAAACATCCTATGTAGACTAACGCATTTCCCAAGGAACAAACACCTGATGTGGTCTTAATACCAACAATCAGCATAAATGTAAATGTCAACATCGCAAAAATTAAATCACTAAAACATTCCGCTAATCCATATCTTGAAGCAATTTTTTGTTTTATAGGAATTCCTTTTTCAATAAGTTCACTTTTAATTTGATTCATAATAAAAGGAGATTGGTCAAAAATACGAATTTCCTTACCTGTTTTATAATTGCAAATTAGATTTTTATAATATGAAAAAATGAAATTATGTTCTGCATATTCATTACGTAAAGTTATATTTTTTTGTTCGACTTTTCCTTTTATCACAAAAAGAGAAGCGATTGCAGTAATAACAACAATAATTATTATTGTACCATATAAAGCAGAGTTAGAATTCACCTCGTAGTATTTAAAAAAGTCGACTGCAAATGGAATAAGCGAAATTATTGCTGCTGCCAAACCAATTATAGAGCAAAAAAAATTTCAATTATTGAAATATATTTGTTTAAAATACCTCCCTCTCTTGAAAGTTCATCTCTATGTCGCAATACCTTTCGTTCTAAATCAGTGCTTTCAAGTTTGTCATATTCTACATGAAAAAGGCTTTTAGTTATTTGATTTTTTCATACATATTAAACCAATCTTGATTCTCCATTTGTAAATTGCTGAGCCAGTATCCCAATATTGATAATATCATTTGTAGAAATACAGCTGAAAATGCTGTGAAAAAAATTAATTTTAAATTTTTGCATAAGGTTAAAAGATTTACAATTTCTGCAGAAGTAAAAATATATACATATGGCTGTATAGCTTTTATTATTCCTGAGAAAGCAGCTACAAAAACAGAACTTTTTTTATTTTTATAAATAAATGATAAAGTTTTTAATGTATTATTTTTTTTATTCATAATGAATGACTAACCTCCTGCTGATAGTAAAAGCCTTGTAGTTTGTACATATTGCTGTATTCTCCACCCTTTGACATAAGTTCAAAATGACTGCCACATTCGGTAATTTTACCGTTTTTCATAAATATAATTTTGTCACAAAAACGAGTAGAGGTAAGTCTATGTGATGTAAAGAAGGAGATTTTATCTTTGGTTAAGTCTTGATATTGTAAATATAGCATTTCCTCGGCAATAGGGTCAAGTGCTGCTGTAGGTTCATCTAAAATTAGTATTGGAGCATCTTTATAGAGAGCTCTTGCAAATAATAATTTTTGCATTTCTCCTCCTGAAAGTGAAGAAGCATCTTTATCTAATTGTCTTCCCAATTTTGTTTCCAAGCCGTTTTTCAATTTTTTAATTTTTTCTGAAAGCTCAACATCTTCAAGCACTTTCCATACTTTATCCTTATCATAATTTTCTGCAAGAGTAATGTTTTTAAGAATATTTGATGGAAGTAATGTATAATCCTGAAATACAGCTGCAAGCTGTTTAAAGTATGTTGATTTTTCAATATATTTTAAATCATGTCCATTAACTAATATTTTTCCTGATGTTGGGTTATATAAACCACATAACAACTTAATAAAAGTTGTTTTACCTGCACCGTTTTCTCCTACAATAGAAATTCTTTCTCCTTTTTGTACTTTTAAATTGATGTGGTCTAAAACCAATTTTTTGTTATCATAAGTAAAGCTTACATCACAAAATTCAATGCTGTTAATGTCATTATCTGATAATAAATTTCCAGAAATCCCCACTGATTTTTTAAGAGACATAAATTCACGGTATTTAAAACATTCCGAAGATATCCTGTGTAAACTTGCAAGATGGCCTGAAATTCCATTAAGCCAACTGGAAAAACCGCCTACAAGTCCGAAACAAAACACAAAATCTGATACAGCAATATTTCCAGTCCAAACATCCCAAATCAAAAAGCTAAATATTGCTGTATCTCGAATCATAGAACATAAAGCCTGCAAAACAGTCAGTTTTGTGGTTTCATTGGTATACCATCTCATAACTTTTGTATATACAGCGATACTTTTGTTTAAAGTATGTTCAAGCCAACCTGCTGCACTATTAAGACGAATATCTTTTTCTGCAACAAAATCAGTAGCTAATCGAAAAAGTATGAAAAATACATTTCATCATGTACCATTTCATTTTCTGTTTTAATAGCAATTTTGTTTGCAGCATGATATGTAAACGATTCTAATAAACATGTAACCAAAATAAACAATATGAGAATAGGACTTACATAGGAAAACAATATAGTATAAGTAAATATACCTAATATACTTTCTATAAGTCCTATAAGACGAACTGCCGCCCATGCTCCATCAGATTGATTACCATCAAAAGCAAACTGACGGCAGCGTTCAAATTTCATTCTACCCTCATAGCTCTCTAATAATTCATAATCCATTGTTAAAAGCTTTTCAAAAGCCTCCACTGCATAATGAATACTAATATTTTGCTGAAATGCAGAGATATTTTCGGAAATCATATGTGAAATACAATTTAAAACTCCCAGCAACAGTGAAACCGCTCCTAATACCCAAATAAAAATTATAATATTTGCTTTGTTTAAAATAAGCTCAATTAAAGCTTTATTCATAAATGAAATAATAATTGGAATCAATATTTCAATAGGAATTTTCATAAAAGCGATAATTGTCCCCTTATTATCCCATTTAAGCCAGTTACAAATGATATATTTCATGTTTTCATAAACACTATTTGTATTATTTTTCATTTTATAACTCCTTTTGATTATTTTAAAATTGTTTTAATTAGATAATTTAGATTTAAAAATAAAAAATTGTTGAAATAGTAATATTAAATTCATTATGCCATTAAACAAATTTTAAGTCAAGATTTCTTTTATAATGAGATAGATTATCAAAAATAAAGCAATATTCTTATTTTTTGAGATAACATTCTCAAAATGAGAGATAGACTTTACATAATACATAATATATAATTTATAATTAATATACAATATACTGGGGGCTGTTATATGGATGGAATGATTATAGCAAATAATCTTAGAAAACTTAGACTAAAAAATAATTATACACAGGAACAAGTAGCACGTTTTTTATCCATTAGTGCACAATCGGTTTCCAGATGGGAGTGTGGAAATACATTGCCTGAAGTTACTATTTTGCCGGAAATTGCGAGGTTATATAAGGTAACAGTTGATGATTTGCTCCGTGAAGACTTTTATGCTTATCAAAATTATGCTAAGAGATTACTAGAGGTCTATGAAATCAGCGGAAAAATACAGGATTTTATGGCTGCACAAGTTGAATTTAGTAAATTGTTTGACTCAGGCAACTATGAAGATGATGATTTGCGTAGCTGCGGTGTATTGTATCAATATCTTATGAATTATGCCAAAACAGAAGCAATGAAATATTTTAATGAGGTATTGAAAAAGCATAAAGAAGATAAAGTTTATTATAGCACATGGCAGCAAAAAATTTCTCTTATGGCACAAATTGGTGAGGGTAATAAAGCAATTGAATTTCATGAGAAAGAATTAATTAGAAATTCAGAAAATCCAAAACAGTGGATTTTATTAATTTCAGCGTGTTATTGGAGTTATGATTTGCAAAAAGCAAAGAATTATATAAAAAAAGCTCTGCTTAAATTTCCTGAAGAAGCTAATTTATACATTTACGCTGGTGATATATATAAAGAACTTAAGGAATATGATGAAGCTTTTAAGCATTGGAATAAAGCATTGGAATTGGACAGCCAATATTTAGATCCCTTTTATTCTATGGGATTTTGTTATGAAGAATTAGAACAATATGATAAAGCGTATGAAATATGGAGGAAATTAGGATTCGAATTAAATAAAAGGGGATTAGAAGTTTCAAAAAACGAATCTATAAATTTTGCTAAAAAATGTCTTGCAAAAATTCAAAAGTTATCTTTATAAATAAAGGGGGATATTATGCAAAATAATATAAAAACTTGCATAAAAATAATAAGAAAATTTGCATGGTATGAATCCATTAAGTATGCGGTCTGCAGTATATTTCTTGCTTTATTAACACCACTAATTGCATTGTTGATTGAATGGTGTGTGAATAGTATAGAACACAATCAAAATCAGTATTTCTTAATTTGTTTTTCCTTATTTTCTGTTTTTTCATTTTTGTTAGTATGGCTTGGACACTACCGTCGAAAAATAAATATTATTTTAACTGAAACATTGGAAAAAAATTTTACACCATGTATTATTGATAAATTGAACTGTATTTGTTACTCATATTTTGATGATGCTAATGTAGCAGATATTATGAATCAAATAAGTAATAACCCTGCAAATTCACTTGCACAGACATATAAAACACTGATTTTTTGCTTAGCACTAGTTATTAGAATTGTTGGTGTTTCTTTGTTGTATTTTAGACTATCATTACTGTTTGGAATAACTTTATTGATTATTATGGGAATTGAAATTTATATTGGAGTAATATCTAATCGAGAATTCAATCGTTTGTTTAGTATACAGCTTCCAAACGAAAGGAAACTTTCTTATATTGGCAGTCTGCTTTGTCGAAAAGAATCTGTTTTTGATATAAAAGTAAATCAGTCAGTAAAATATGTTAATATAATACAGAAACAGCTTGCAAGTTCTTTAATTAAGGAAAGAGTGGGTATAAATTTAAAGGCGGAAAAATATTATCTGATTAATGTTTTTATAATGATTATATGGACATCGGTACTGCTTGTATTTATGATATTAGGACGCCTGAATAATACAGTTGAACTAGGGCTTTTTTGCACTTTGCTTGGAAGCTATCCGCTTTTGACACAGTATCAATCAGAACTCTCATATTATTTATCATCTATGGGGAAAAATTGGCTTGTTATAAATGCATTGGAACAGTTTATGAATTTTGAAGAAACAAAACAATATCAGGAATTGCCTGAGAATATAAGCAATATTGTTTTTTCTCATGTGAGCTTTAGATATCCTGGAACAGAAAACTATATTCTAAAAGATATTAGCTTTACACTTTTGCCAGGTAAGAAAATAGCATTGGTAGGCACCAATGGATCAGGGAAATCTACAATTATAAAACTATTATGTGGTTTATACGAACCAACAGAAGGTACAATTACTGTAAACGGAAAAAATGTACATACACTATCGTTAACAAGTAAAAAACGCCTGTTTTCTGCGGTGTTTCAAGATTTTCAAACTTACAATATGACTATAGCTGACAATGTTGAAATGAGTAATATTAAAGAAAATTACAATGAGGATGAAATATACACAGCCTTACAAAAAGCAGGAATTAAAGATTTTGTTGATACATTGACTAAAGGAATATATACTAACTTGGGCCATTTGGAAAAAGACGGAGTGGTATTATCAGGTGGACAGTGCCAAAGACTTGCAATTGCCAGAGCTTATCAATGTAATGGATTTTATTTTATCTTAGATGAACCTACTGCAGCTATGGATCCTATTGCTGAAAGTCAACTTTACCAAAGTTTTTATGAAATACTACAAGATAAAGGAGCAATACTTGTTTCTCATCGTCTTGCCAGTGCAATGAAGGCAGATAATATTTTGGTATTAAGTAACGGAAAAATTATTCAAAGTGGAACTCATAAGGAATTAATTTCAAAAGATGGGCTGTACAGAGAAATGTTCAATAAACAAGCATCATGGTATATAGAAAAGGATACAAAGTTATGAATAAAATAAAAATCATGAAAAAAGTATTCTTTGAAATAGGAAAATGTGCTCCTATTTCGGTATTTGTTTGTACATTATGTAGTTTAGTATATGCTGTTTGTGCTACTGAATCAGTCAGGTGGATGGCAAATTTACTTAAATCAGTTCAAACTATCAGTAAAAACAGTATTCAAAGAGCGATTTTTTTTGCATTGGGTTATCTTACAATACAAATTATCCGAAAAGTGTTTAATTTAATTCAAGATGTATGTTGGAATGTAGGCGTAGAGGAAAAATGTAAATATCATTTTCGCATGAAACTGTATGAAAAAACTGCAAAACTTCCGTACATTGATTTTGAGGATTCAAATATTTATGACAGTATTGAAAGAGCAAAGAACTGTATTGATTCTATGACCATTACACAGGTATATATGAATTTTTTATCTGTTATTGAATCATTTATTACTGTTATTGGGCTTATGGTAACTATGATGACATATAGCTTTTGGTATTTTCCGATTATGGTGGTATCAGTTTTGCCATATTTGATAAGCAGAATAAAGTCCGGAAAAGAATTTTATAGTCTAACATTTTTTCAAGCAGCCGATATGCGAAAACGAGATTATTATTATTCTTTATTTTCTACACCTGTTTTTCAAAAGGAACAGCGTTTATTTGGATTTGGAGAAATTATAAAGGAAAAATGGTCGCAACAACGAAAATCAGTCGCTGAAGAAAGAATTGCATTCAAATCAAAGGATAGTAAACGTCTTGCATGGTGCGAGACATTTATTACAATAGGGTATATTACAAGTATTTTTCTTTCCTTTTTATTAGTTGTAAATGGTAATATTTCTATTGGCATTTTTGGTGCAGGTATATTTGCATTTAGAGCTGCACAAAACAGTACTTCCTGTTTTTTTGAATTGTATAGCATTTTTGTAAATGGTTTATTGGAGACAGAAAATTTTTTTAATCTCTTTAAATTGAAGGAAGAATCGGAAAGGAAACAAATGCTTTCTGATTTTAAAGGGAATATTTGTGTAAAAAATGTAATGTTTACTTACCCTAATGCAGATATTCCTGCTCTGAATATAGATCACCTAACAATTAAAGCTGGTGAACGTGTTGTGATTGTCGGAGAAAACGGAAGCGGAAAATCTACATTGGTAAAATTACTTTTAGGATTATACACCCCTGAAACCGGGGTAATATGTTATGATGGCATTGATGTTAACATGATTTCAAGGGAGAGTCTTTCACAAAATATAGGAGCAGTTTCACAGGATTTTGTGTCCTATCGTGTACCAATACGTGATAATATTGGTATCCACAATCCAAAATTTTCTAATGACAATCAGTGTATTCATAATGTATTAACCAAGACAAATCTTGATTTTATATCTAATTATGATCAATGGTTAGGAAGAGAATTTGGAGGTTTAGAACTTTCAGGGGGCCAGTGGCAACGTCTTGCAATTTCCGGTATGCTTTGCAAGGAGAGCAAAGTGGTTTATTTAGATGAACCAACCAGTGCACTGGATCCCAATATAGAATATGATATTTTACAACAATTTACACATATTTCAAAAGGAAAAACAGCAATTATTATTTCTCATAGAGTGGGGCTTTGCCGTTTTGCTGATAAAGTGGTTTTTCTAAAAAATGGTAAAGTGGAATGTGTTGGTTCACATAACGAATTAATGAAATCAAGTGATCAGTATTCACGCTTTTATAACGAACAAGCTAAATGGTATATACATAAATAAATCTTGAGGGTATATTATGAAAATGAAATTTAATAAAAATATTGTAAAAAAATATTAGATGATGTTGTAGTATTAAATGATATGATGTGTAGTAGAGAATAATTATATATGTTAAACACTATTTTAAATAAGTAAATAAATAAACTTAAAGATAATTGTAACCGTTTACCCGTTTACATTATAAGCGGGTAAGCAGTTATACATATGTTAATTTATATTATATTGTTGATTATTTCACATTCAAATGCTATAATAAAAAATAATACTCGACTGAGCGAGGATAAAAAATAATTAGGCTTAGTGCGTTCAAGATTGTTTTGGAGGTTTAGCTTTTTAGCTTAGAAGTCATTGAATTTGATACACCTGTATGATGTATGGACTTGCCGTAATAATCTTTGTGAAAGCATATTGTAAGAAAAAGTATCTGAATGTTTCCGGAAATACTGATAAATTTTCTGGGGAGATCAGCCTCTGAAAACTGCTGACTGCTCCTTTTAATGCCGTAAAATTCTAAAAGGCTGCACACATAAGCAGCAAAAAAGTGTTAGTCATACATAAGACTTTAAAAAGTGTATTTGCCGATTGTAAGTTAATTTTATATTTATATGAGGCGGCTTTGCTTTAACAAAATAAATATTCGGAAGGTGTTTACTTAGGAAGAAAAAACATTTTCATTTAACACCTACAAGTCATATTGGAAGCATATCAAATATTTTATTGATTATATGAAAAGCAATCATCCTGAATGTACTACTTTGAAAAGTGCTAAAAAATACATAAATCAATGGCTCAACATCAGAACAGAACAAGGACTTTCAGCATAGACAATACAACTTGAAGCTAAGGCTTTAGGTAAACTTTATGGAATTAGTCCCGGTGATGAAGGATATTATGAACCACCAAAAAGAAATAGAGCTGATATTAATAGAAGTCGTGGCGATAAAGTAAGAGACAAGCATTTTTCTGTAACAAATAATGATGAATTAATAAAATTTTGCAAGGGTACAGGTCTTCGCCGTAGATAATTAGAAGAATTAAAGGGAAAAGACTTAATAACCAAATCAGAAATTGAAATAGAAATAATGAAATTAGATGTAATAGATGTTGCTAAATTAACATCGGAGAAAGAAAAAAGACTTAATATATTAAAAGATACAAGATTATTTGATAGTGAATATTATCTTAATGTTAGAAATGGTAAAGGCGGAAGAGAAAGAATAAGCCCTATTATCGGAAAAAATGAAAAACAAGTTGTAGAGAGAATAAAAAATACCGAATTTGACGAAAAAGTGTGGCAATATGTTCATCAAAGTGCTGATATTCATTCATATAGGGCGGAATACGCTACTGCTATGTATAAATCTCACGCTAAACCTATTGATGAAATTCCTTATGACAAAATAAATAAGGGAACAGGAAGAAAATATCAAAGTGAAGTGTATACTTGCCGTAAAGACGAAGCAGGAAGAAAGCTTGATAAAGCTGCTATGTATGTGTGTAGCAAGGCTTTAGGACATAATAGAATCTGTGTAGTAGCGGATAACTACATAAGAGGACTGTAAAGGAGGCTTTTCTTATGAGTGGACTAAATAAAACTGCAATAATTACATCGATAATTGGATTAGTCTTTATTGCTGTAGTAATTATTTCAGGATCTTCCTATCCTGATCCTTTATTTAGTTATGGTACAGCAATAGGACTATTAATGTGTTTTGTAGCAATTTTATTGTATATCGCAAACTGGTGTCGTGAAGTATTTGTAAGCATTAAAAACAAAAATATAGTAGGTATTTTAATTTTAATATTTACAGCGATTCTGTTTGTAAGCTCTTTTATAAAAAACTGATTCTGATAACGAGGTAGTATTATGATTAAAAGATTTAATAAAATAAAGGGACTTTGAAAATGATGAAGCAGATGTATTACTTTTGTTTAATCGCAATTTTAGCTTTAATCCTTACCGCATGCAAAATAAGGAGTTTACACGTAGTTTCTGGCAGTATTATCACCTCTGATCTTGATGAAACTTCCAAAGCTTCTGTTTCGTCCATTGAAAATTATGGTAATGACCCGGCGATAGAGGTCGAATATCCACCTGAAAATATACCTAAAGGTATGATTGTGTTTAGGGAGAAGCCCACAGAATTTGACCAGTCTGTACTGATTCGGGCAAGGGTAGATATTAAAAACTTACAGTTCTTCACGATAGAATATTCTGAAGACAGAGAAACTGAAATTAAGGGGAAATTATTGTTCACTTGTGATGCTATGGAGGAAGGTAGTGAGATAGTTATTATTACTTCTTTCCCCGGAGATATGCCTAATCGTGGTCTTTCATTTGATTTAGATGGAGTACATAAGGCTTATACTCTATCTATAAGTGGAAAAGATGGCTCTTTAATCTTGACGCCTATGGGCGATGTGATTGTAAATTAATAGTTGAACAAGATGCAACTTACTGGTAAGCCAGGCTGTACAATATTAAAATTAGAGCATACACAAAATATGGAAATAGGTAAAAACTACATTATGAAAAATACACAAAAGCTTATATTACTCATCTTGAGTATATTAATCATACTTTCAATTCTAATATTTGCATGGTGGCGCTGGAACACAGAACTTTTGGCGAAAAAGCCGTATCAAACTGAGCAGGAGGAGGTGGCCTATTATATAGAACGCCATTTTCTGTTAGATTACAGCGTAACCGCTGAATCACTACTCAACCAATATGGGACTATAACTGAAATCGTGCAGTCACTACATGATCCATATTCAGAACTATTACTAAAAGAGGAACTAGATCAGGCTGTTTTGGAACTGAATGGCAACTATGTTGGTGTAGGCTTTGAGGCGAAGAAACATAAAGGAGAGTACTTGCAGATCATCGGTGTAATGCCAGATTCACCGGCAATGAAATCCGGACTAAAGCCTAACGATATTATCTTAACTATTGACGAAATGGATACTAAATCGATGGATTCGGCACAGACACTCTCACATATAAAAGGTCCTGAAGGAACAGTGGTGTCCCTTGCGATCCGTAGAGAAAATACTACTTTTGAGGTGCAGCTTCAACGAGCACAGATAAATGTACCAATCGTGGAATATCGTATGCTATCGGAAACCTGTGGCTATATATCTCTGACCCAGCTTCCAATGATGATTCATCAGGAAGTTGAAAATGCTCTGCACAATCTCTCTGCTCAGGGAATGAATACATTAGTTCTAGATCTTCGAGGAAACAGCGGTGGTGAAATTGAAGAAGCTGCTATGGTTGCGTCTCTAATGCTTTCAGAAGATCACAAGGAACTTTTTACGGTTTCTCATAAAACAAAAGAACCTACAGTTTACGAGCGTACTCGGAAACAGCTGTTTTCTGGTCCTATGTATGTTCTTGTCAACGAGTACACGGCCTCATCTGCAGAACTGCTGGCTGAAATTCTGCGGGATATTGGAGATGCATTGATTGTCGGAACAAGGACATTCGGTAAGGGAATTTCACAGTCATTTTTCTATTTGGAATCTGGGCATATACTAAAACTGACAACGGGGCAGTTTTATGCTCCCAGTGGCCATATAATACATAAAAACGGCGTAACTCCAGATTACGATGTTCCGATGGACCCTCGCCTAGCGTCTATCGGTCGTATTAATATGAGCAAAGAAAAACAGCTCAAATATGTGGAACAGCTGCGACCCTATTTTATCGAGAGTTACGGCGAACAGGAGGGTATCACACAGCTTGAGAAAGGGGATATTCAGTTGCGTACTGCGATGGAATTAGTATTCTCACAAAATGACATAATATCCTAGCATACACATAAATAATCATATTTAAGACGATATACAAAAAATATGGCTTCAACGCCATTTTGATATGCTCCCTATAGAGTAGACACTCGAAATAACAAAAATTTCAAGACTACACTACGGGGAGTATTTTTATGAAAAAAAAGGTTTTACAATCGAATATAAGAGCAAAGCAATAAAGCTTCATATTTATGACAGAATGGGATATAGAGCGATTTTGAATAGGTATAGCATTCCAATCTCAACCCTGAGCTATTGTATAATAAAATATCGGCCATTTGGGTACAGAAGGGCTAATTCAAAGAAAAGGAAATCAATCATATTCGGCAGAATTAAAGAGATGTGCGGTGCTCAACCTTTGTTTATATCATAGAATTATGCAAACACCGGAATAGTCATAATACTTTCCCTCCTTAAATTTTGTCGTTTGTTTTTTTATAGCATTAAGATAATTTTGATTTTTCTAATACTTTTATTTTATCCATCATGGTTTGCTATCACACAGCAATTTCTTTATTTAAAAACTATTTTTAAAATCTGTTTTAATAAATTAACACAAATTTAACATTAAAAATGATATAATTACAATTATGTAATAAAATATATTATAAAAGAGGCAAATATCATTATGAGAAAATTCGTTAGTTTATTTTTATCATTATTTTTGGTATTAGGTTTGTTTTCATATCCTATAAGTTCAAAAGCCCAGAATATACTTTACCAAGGATATAATGAAGAAATTGAAGTAAGAACCACTTCAAATACAACGCGCATCGGTCTAAGAATAAAAGACGGTAAAGGAAAGGATGGTAATGATAATATCGTTTATTGCTATGACCAAAATATGAGTTACCCTACAAGTGAACATGCTACATATGGCGGAGAAGATGATAGATGTTATTATTCCAGAATTGATAATTACCTCGAATCTTCCGATCCTTATACTGAAAAATACGGAAAAGAGAAAAAACAAAAAATTGCACTTGCATTATATGTAGGATACCCACATGATGGCTATGGTGATTATGAAAGTTGTTTTAAGGACAGAGTTACTCCTGATGAGGCAAGAATTATGACCCAAAATCTGATTTGGGATATTACTCTTGATAATTTAGGAAAATATACTCCTGATAAAAGATATTCCCAAGCGATGTGCGATTACTATAATCACATTTATGGGGAATATATCGAATCTTTTTATGAGGGGGCTGAGTTTTTCCCTGCAAAACCTAATATAAAAGGTGATATGACACTAAAAAAAGACAACAGTAGTGGACAGTGGGTGTCTGGCCTTTTATATATAAGTGGTATTAAAGGGAGCCCTGTTGACATAGAATTATCTGCAAATGATCAAGATATGAAATTATATAGCTTTGACCATAATGGAGATGTGGTTTTAGTTGATAATACGTCGTTTCTTATCGTAGGTATTCCTTTTTTTATTGCAACACCCAACAAACCGACCCAACAAAAGATTGAGTTAAGATGGACAACACAAGCAGCTAAATTTTATTTCTATAAACATGAAAAAGGCGGAAAGAATGTTACTGGCGGCGAAACAAATGTACAAAATTTAATTCGTGTTGAGCCTTATACCCAGCGTGGAAACATTACTTATCATTTAAAAAATGATGGTACTACTGAAGAAATTGTAGATACCATACTTGATATACAAGTAAAAAAGGAGTGGAGTGAACCACCTAAAGCAAATGAGAAAATCAATGTACATATTTTTGCTGACGGAGAGAAGCTTTTTTATCATGAATTAAGTAGTGAAAATAATTGGGAAACAACATTCCATGTTCCCGAAAGAAACTCATATGGAAATAAAATCAAATACGATGTATTAGAATGTCCTGTTCCTATAGGATATAGTTCATCAATATCAGGTAATGCGGCAGATGGATTTGTTATCACTAATACCAAAGAAAAAACTTCTGTTTCAGTAAAGAAAGAATGGATTGGAGATAAAGCTTCGTCTGTAACGGTGTACTTGCTAGCAGATGGTGTGAAAACAGGAAAATCTGCAGTTTTAACTGAAGACAACAGCTGGCAATATACTTTTAGCAACTTGGATCAGAAAAAAACCGACGGAAACGAAATAAAGTATACCGTCGAAGAAGAACCTATAGACGGCTATAAAGTAACTATTTCTGGTTCTGCTGACAGGGAATTTTTGATAACAAACTCTCAAATTATTATAGGGAATAATGATATAGAATTTGAAGAAAACACTACACCGGAGGGTGAACATGGTTCACTTCCCGATGGCACTATAACAGAAACAGAGGAGGAATCAGGTT
>SAMEA104404100__coassemble_1314_pt1 | contig 22822 bp, 16 predicted proteins | sample SAMEA104404100__metabat2_low_PE_056 | metagenome-assembled genome bin SAMEA104404100 (sample SAMEA104404100) | Balaenoptera acutorostrata
AAGATATTCCTCCTTAGCTCAGTCGGTAGAGCGCGTGACTGTTAATCACGATGTCGTTGGTTCAAGCCCAACAGGGGGAGCCATTAAAATCTCTAAATGCTATTGCATTTGGAGATTTTTTATTATATAATAAATCTTAAGCAAAATATCAATGATGGGATTGATGGGATTATAGATAATTCAAATACAATTTTAACATTGGACAATGATATATAATTTAGGTTTTCTATATATGTATAGGCAGGACTTATAACAGTTTATTTAATATACATATATAATAGTTTTATTATTGTCTGATTTTTATATATTCGGGTATTGTATTATTATTGAATTAATGGCATAATATATAAAGTAAAGCAAATATTATTAAATAAATTTAGCATCACTTAAACTAAAATAGATTTCATAAAATTATATATCAAATTTTTATTATTGTTTTACATTAAATGTAAATAGAAATGGAAATGGAGGATATGTTTATGAGGTCTATTATTTTTGCAAAAAAAGAGGAAAAAGGGTTAAAAAAGAAGATATTAAAACTTACTGTTTCAATTCTTTTATTAAATGTCATTGGCATTATAGGACTATTTGATTTTTTTGCCTGTGAAGGTACTAAAATAACAGTAGGAAAATTGTTTGAGGAAACCGCAAAATCAGCCAGCAGTACAGTAGAAGCAAAGTTAGATGCTATTAAATCAGCTATTGAGGATGTAGGATGTATTGATAAGCTTTCTGACCCCAAGGTTTCTCAAAAGGAAAAATCAAATATTTTACAAACAAGAGCAAAAAAAAGTGGATTATATAAAATCTCGGTGTCTGATGCTAATGGAATAGATTTTACAGGCGTGGATGTTTCTTCAAGAGATTTTATAAAATATGCTTTAAATGGAGAAACATATATTGATACTCCTTATTTAACAGAAAATAATGAAGCTTTACATATTATGATATCTGCTCCTCTTTGGGAAAATGGTATTCCTAACTCAAAAATAGTTGGTGCTGTATATGCTGTTTTAGATGGTACTAAACTGGCTGAAATAACAAAATCAATTAAGATAGGCCGCACAGGTGTTGCTTATATTATAGATAAAAATGGCACAACTATTTCCGACCACAATTATAATTTGGTTTTGGAGGGAAAAAATAATATCATTGAGGCACAAAATGGAAATAAGCAGCTTAGAGATTTTACAGAGTTTGAAAAGCTTTCCTTAGCAGGACAATATAAATACGGAACAGTAAAAAAGGATGGTAAAAGTGTAATGCTTTCTACTATGCCTATTCCCAAGACTAATGGTTGGGTATTGGGTATTTATGCGGACACCTATGAATTTATTCGCTCCACTATTATTTCTACTGTTATATGTGGTAGTATTGGTTTAATTATATTAGTTATAGCTGTGTGTATAATGAGAAAATTTGCAGCAAGAATTGTTGAACCTATTTCAGAAATAAAAAATGCAGTTAATGAGGTGGCACAGGGTAACTTTGATGTGAGTATTACTTATGAATCCACAGATGAATTAGGTGATATGGCACAGCAAATCAGAAATATGATTAAAACTACGAAAGCTATTATTTCAGACACCTCAAGAGGTCTAAAAGAAATGGCAAATGGGAATTTTGATATTTCTCCTGAGGTACAATATGTAGGTATTTATAAGGAAATTGAAGATGCTCTCAAGGAAATAATAATATCTATGAGCAACACTTTGGGTGTAATGAAATATTCCTCTAATCAGGTTGCTTCTGGAGCTGAGCAAATTTCCATTGGAGCTCAGGACTTATCTCAAGGGGCTACGGAACAAGCCTCTTCTATACAGGAATTATCAGCAACACTTTCTGAAATTTATGATAAAATTTCTGAAAATGCAAAAAATTCTCAAAATGCTGAACATCTATCCTGTGATGCAGTAGAAAATATTGATGAAAGTGATCGAAAAATGAGCGAAATGATAATTGCTATGGAGGATATCACAAATCGAGCTAATGAAATTGGAAAAATAGTAAAAACCATAGATGATATCGCATTTCAAACTAATATTTTAGCGCTTAACGCTGCGGTGGAGGCTGCTAGAGCTGGAGATGCAGGTAAGGGATTTGCAGTAGTTGCGGATGAAGTTAGAAATTTAGCTCAAAAATCTGCTGAAGCAGCTAAAAATACAACAGTCCTTATTGAGGGCACCGTAGAATCCATAATAAATGGAAGAAATATAGCAACCTCTACGGCTGATGTTTTAAAAATCTCTGTTTCAAAGGTGGATGAGGCTAAAAAAATGATTGAACTTATAAGCACAGCTAGTGCTGAAGAAGCAGAAAGCGCAAAACAGGTTACCATAGGCTTAGAGCAAATTTCAGCTGTGGTCCAAAATAATAGTGCTACCAGCGAGGAATCTGCTGCAGCTAGTGAAAAGCTTTATTCAGAGGCCGCTGGGCTTAAAAAAATATCCGATAAGTTTACTATAAAATCAGAAATAAAAGAACAAACAATATAATTTCTAAAACCGCTTTCAATAAAATGAGGGCGGTTTTAGATGTAACACGCAATTGTGATGTTTTATAATTGCTTACATAAAATTTCACTTAGCTTGACAATTTTATTATCTTATGATACTCTAAACAACAGTTTAAAGATATAAAAAGAAAAGGAGAAAATAATGTTTAAACGATTTATTAAGTACTATGAGCCTCATAAGAAAATGCTGTTTTTAGATATGCTGGCATCTCTTATGCTGTCCCTTTTGGGTATGACCTACCCGATTTTAACCAGAGTTATGCTCAATGATTATATTCCGAATAAGCGAATAGATATGATTATTTATCTCGGAATAACAATGTTTTTTATTTATCTGCTGCGTATGTTCTTTAACTATTTTGTCCAATTTTATGGGCATGTAGTGGGAGTTAAAATGCAATCGGAAATGCGTCGTGATATGTTTAGAAAGCTTCAGGATCTGCCTTATTCCTATTATGACGAACATGAAACAGGTAAAATTATGTCCAGACTTACAAATGATTTGCAGGATATGACTGAGCTTGCTCACCACGGACCTGAAAACTTCTTTATTTCAGGTATTATGATAATAGGCTCCTTTATCTACCTTTTAACTATTGAGCCTATTCTAACCCTTATTATTTTCGCCTGTGTGCCTGTGTTAATAGGTGTATCAGTGATACTTCGTAAGAAAATGAATGAAGCCTTTACTGAAAGTAGAAAAAGCATTGCCGTAGTTAATGCAGCACTTGAAAGCAGTATTTCAGGTATAAGAGTTACAAAGGCCTTTACAAATGCTAAAAAAGAAGAAGAAAAATTTGAACAGGGCAATATGATGTTTGTAAATGCTCGTAAAAAAGCCTATAAGGCTATGGGTCAATTTTTCTCATCCACTACCTTTATTACAGATTGCTTTAATATAATTGTATTGGTTGCGGGAGGACTTTTCCTCTATAATGGCAAAATAAATTTTGGAGATTACTCCACCTTTATAATTTCTATAAATCTCTTTATAGCACCTGTCAGCAAATTAATTCAGTTTATGGAGCAATTTCAGGACGGTGTAACAGGCTTTAGACGCTTTCTTGAGGTTATGGATGAAATGCCTGAAACTAATACACCTAATGCAAAGGATATAAAAAATGTCAAGGGGGATATTTCCTTTGAGAATGTTTCCTTTGAATATGCCACAAAGAGTGCGGTTTTAAATGGTATCAGCTTTGATATTAAGGCAGGACAAAAGGTTGCCTTGGTAGGGCCAAGTGGCGGGGGTAAGACTACAATTTGTCACCTTATCCCTAAGTTTTATGATATAACAGGCGGTAAAATCAGCATAGACGGAAATAGTATTTCAAATGTTACCTATGGCTCCTTAAGAAGAAATATAGGTATTGTACAGCAGGATGTTTATTTGTTCGGTGGCACAATCAGAGATAATATTCTCTATGGCAGACTTGATGCTACTGAAGAAGAAATGATTGCAGCAGCTAAGGCGGCGGATATTCACGACTATGTTATGTCCTTAGAAAACGGCTATGATACACAAATTGGAGAAAGAGGAGTTAAGCTTTCAGGAGGACAAAAGCAGCGTCTTTCTATAGCGAGAGTATTTCTTAAAAATCCTGCAATTTTGATTTTGGATGAAGCTACTAGTGCTCTTGATAACATTACCGAAATTTCCATTCAAAATCAGCTTGATGAGCTTTGTAAGGGCAGAACTACCTTAGTAGTAGCTCATAGACTTTCCACAATAAAAAATGCCGACAGAATTATTGTAATTTCAGGCGGCAAAATTTTAGAGGAGGGCACTCACGAAGAACTTTTAGCTAAGGGTGGGGAATATGAAAAGCTTTATAATCTCCAGTTTAAAAATTCTGATAATGATGTTCTTAAATTTAATAGCTAAATAATATATTTAATCCCATAGATAGTTTTATCCGTGGGATTATTTTTAGTTTTTATTTATAATAATTAAGATTAAGACTTGTTTGCAATTTAAAGATAAATGGGGACAATCCCTGTAAACTTGATAAAAAGGCGATTTTATGATATAATTTAAAATAATAAAGGTATATGAACTATAAACTGAAACAGGAGGAATAAATTATGGGTCGTTTAGAAACAATGCGTCTTATTTTGAGAAAGCCTCAGGAAGCTGATGCTGAAGCTATTACAGAAATTTGCAACAGTAATTTTGTGCAAAGACACAATGAAATGAAGCCTAAGAGCTTGGAAGTTATGCGAAGCAAAATTGAAGAAAACAAAAATAAAGCCTTGGTCTTGGAAAAGAAATTTGACCACAGTATAATTGGTGTAGTTGCTTATGACGGAGAAAAAGAAGATAGAAAAGTTACTTCCTATGATTTATCCTACTATTTAGCAGAGGAAGAAAGCAGAAAGGGATATATGAGTGAAGCCCTTACAGCTGTTATAAGACATCTTTTTATAAAAGGTGCTCAAACTATATACGCTACAACATCGGAGGAAAATAAAGCATCCTGTGCCCTTTTAGACGGACTTGGATTTTCACAGGACAAAATTTTAGACGGAGATTGCACCTACTCCATAGAAAATAATTAAATAGTAAAATCCCACATATCACAAAATATGTGGGATTTATTAATTGCTAAGGTTTTATTTATTCAAAAGTCTATACTCTGCATTTTCAAAACCTAAACGGTTAATTGTATCAGCAAAGCGTTCGCCCTTAATGCCCTCATCTTTAAAAAGATTAATTACACGGTCTATGAACTCCATAACCTCATTTTCATCGGTGAAAAACTTGTTTACAGGCTTTCCTATGGCTGTTTTCTTTCCCCATCTGCCCCCTATGTAAATTTTATAGCCATCCTTATATTTGGCGGTTACACCAAAGGGACATTTATTTAAGCACCTTCCACAGTGGTTGCAAGCCTCATCAGCTACATAAAGTAAATTGTTTTCTACCTTTGCAATATGTATAGGACAGCACTTTTCAATTTGGCACAGGGTGCAGCCTTTACATTGGTCTAAATCAAAGATAATTTTTCTTTGTCCTACTATACCTAAATCGTTTAAATCAGGCTTTACACAGTTATTTGGACAGCCTCCAACGGCAATTTTAAACTTATGAGGAAGTGGGGTATTGTGATATCCCTTGTAAAAGCGTTCATGAATTTTGTGGCTTAAATTATAAGTGTCAATAAGTCCATACTGACAGGTTGTACCCTTGCAGGAAACAACAGGACGGACTAAAGCTCCTGTACCCCCTGTTTCAATGCCATATTTATTTAAAAAATCTATGAGTGAGATTATATTTTCATATTTTACCCCTTGAATTTCGGTGGTAAGGCGGGTTGTTATGGCAATTTCACCACTTCCGAATTTATCAGCAGCTTCTGTTATAATTTTTAAAGCCTCTGTGGAAATTTTACCGTTTCCTGTAATTACTCTTACATTGAAAATATCATCATAGCGTTTATCTTGTAAACAGCCTAAGCCCTTAACTCTTTTGATATCTTCAGCTGAAATAATATTTTTGTTTTCCGTAAAAATCGCCCCTTTATATTTTTCTACAATTATAATGCAAATTTTGTAAAAAATCAAATAGTATAGTTAATAAAACTAAACTTTAATAATAAAATGCCGATATTAAATATAGGAGCAGATTTAACTTAAATTTGTAAAGGAGATGGGTTAATGTTTAATATGATGACAGGGTCAATAAATAATCATCTTAAAAATATTAAGATGAAATCGGAGTGGTGTCAGCGGGGTTTAGATAAAAGCCGAATGAATAAATCCACTCCAAGCTGGCTTAGAACCAAGGAAAGTGACAGACAAAAGGAGAAAACTATAGGTGGAATAGCAATGCCTGAGCCACGCAATTACACCTTAGAAAGCATACAGAATAAGGTTAAATCAGGAAAGAAATTGACAGCCGAGGAAAAAGAATATTTATCTAAAAACGATCCTAAAACCTTGGAATCAGCAAATAAGGCGGAAGCCGAAAGAGCTAATTTTGAAAAGGATTTAAAAAGATGCCATACTAAAGAGGATGTGCAAAGATTGCGTATGCAATATGCCAATGCGTCCATATCAAGGCTAAAGGCGGTGGAAAATAACCCTAATATCCCATTAAACAAAAAGCTGGAGATAGCTTTAGAGGAAAATGGAAAGACAATGGCGATTCAGGAGGCTGTAAAGGCACATATTATAAGTGGAAAATATGCCAAGCTCCCAACGAATTCTGAGCTTCGTGAAGTGGAAAAAGAAGAAAAAGAGAATATGGAGCCAATTGTAAACGAAAATGAGAAATTAGATGAGGATAAAAAAGAAATAAAACCAATAAGCGACTTTGTGAAATCGGAAAAATCTGTGGATGAGAGCATAAAACTTAAGGTGAAAAGAGCCAAAGCATCATCAGCCTATGAAAAAGCAAAAAATACTGCAGATAATACAATTTATTCAACACCTAATGAGCTTAAAATAGTAGATAAATCAATTTAATATAGGATAGATATAAAAATGGAGGGAGATATAAAATCCCTCCATTTTATTTTAGTTATTTTTAGCGGTTTTTTTGGTGATTTAAAAAATTTGAAGAATTAAGCGGTAAATTACTGTTATTAGGGAAAGCATAGCTAAATTAATACAAATTTGAAGTAATATTAGAATTTTTATTCATTAAATCTATGAATAAATGTATGTTACAAATATAGATAAATTAATAACAAATTTACAATTTAAAATTAAATTAAAAATCTCCTAAAATTTGTGTATAAATTAATATTTTTTAATATTTTAAAAATAAAAACCAAATTATTTAATAAAAACTTAAATTTTTTTATGATAAATATTTATAAAAAAATATTTTAATTAAATTTTTTTATGCAAAAAGCCATATAACATAAAAATATTAATAAATTAGAAATATAGAATTTTATTTTCAAGATTATATACGGATATAATAGCAGATTTTAAAATTTGTTGTCTTTTTTGCTAAAATATTATCAAATTTATTGTAAATTTATTTAGTAATGTATATATTGACAAAATTGTTTGCTGGTGGTAGTATGTAATTGTATAGATTTTCATACAAACTGATATATTAAATAACATTAATATTATGTTATTTAATTGTTACAGATTTATTATGGAAAAGATAATAAAATCGGATAAACCCGATTCATAAAAGATGGTATTTGTATAAATATACCGAATACTGTCGAGATTTAAGGAGGAAAGACATGAGCAAGAAAACAATATCTAAGGTGCTTGCATTAGCACTTGCAACAACATTGGCACTTACAGGCTGCGGTCAAAGCTCATCTAACAAACCTGCATCTGGTAGCAATAAGCCTATTAAAGACTTAGTAATTACAAAAGGTGCTTCAAGAGAGCTTGAAACTTTCAATTGGTTGTATTCACAAAGAGCGGAGGATACAGAAAACCTTACAAACTTAGTAGATGGTCTTTTGGAAGTTAATACTAAAGGTCAGCTGGTTCCATGTATCGCTGAAAAATGGGGTACAGAGGACTCAGGTAAGACATGGACATTTAATATTAGAAAAGACGTTAAATGGGTGGATGTGAACGGCGCTGAAAAGGCTGATTGTAATGCGTATGACTTTGCAACAGGTCTTGAATGGGTTCTTAACTTCCATAAGAACGACTCTAACAATACTGCAATGCCTATAGAAATGGTTAAAGGAGCTAAGGAATATTACGAATATACAAAGGCACTTAGTCCTGAAGAAGCTTTTGTTCTTACATCAGATGAAGGCTCTAAGTTCAGAGAAATGGTAGGAATTAAAACTCCTGATGAATACACAGTTGTTTATGAATGTATCGTTCCTACACCTTACTTTGATACATTGGGCAATTACTTTGCACTTTATCCAATGAGCCAAGCTATGGTTAATGAGCTGGGTATTGAAGGTGCTAAATCCATGGACAACACAAAGATGTGGTACAATGGATGCTACACAATGACAACTTACACTCAAGGTAACGAAAAAATCTTCACAAAGAATCCTATGTACTGGGATAAAGATTGTTATTTATTTGATACAGTAACATTTAGAATGGTTGATGGCGGAGATATTACATACCAGCTTTACGAAGCAGGTGAATGTGATTACTGCGGACTTACAGAATCTGTTGCTAAAACAATTATTGACAATCCTGACCACAAATTCCATAACTACATAGTTCCTGATGTTCCTTCTAAACACTCCTATCAAATTCACTTTAACTACGATAAGAGATTTAAAGATGGTTCTGTTGACGAAAATTGGAACAAGGCAGTAGCTAATAAGGCATTTAGACAAGCATTCTACTATGGTGTAGAGTTGGGCGACTATTACAGAAGAACAAATATCCTTGACCCATATTCATGCCAAAACAACTTCTACCTTATGCAAGGTACATGTTTCTTGTCAGATGGCACAGATTATACTGATATCGTAAGAGAAAAATTGAATCTCCCTGCTGACAGCAACGAAAAAATGATTAGATTTAATAAGGATAAAGCACTTGAGCTTAAAGAACAGGCTATTAAGGAGCTTACAGCTATTGGCGTAACATTCCCAGTTCAATATGACCACTATATAAAGGGCGGAAGCCAACCTGCACTCGATAGCGCTAAAGTTCTTAAACACTGTATCGAAAGCACACTTGGTTCTGACTTTATCACAGTTAATATTAATGAATTTGTATCCTCTCTTGCTAAGGAAGTAAGAAAGCCACAGCTTGCCAGCGGTTACGGCAATGGTTGGGGTCTTGACTATGGTGACCCAATCAACTCCCTCGGTCAGGAAACACTTCACAATGATAATGCTTGGTACGCAAACAATTACGCAATGACAGGTTCACTTGTTCCTAACGATTATAATGCTGACCTTATTGCTATAATGGAGGAATACACAAACAGAGTTAATAAGGCACACGCTATTACAGATAACTTGGACGAAAGATACAAGGCATTCGCAGACGCAGAAGCTTATCTTATTGAAAATGCAATCGTTATTCCACAAAACTTGGGTAAGGGTCTTGCACTTTCTAAGATTGATAACAGCTCTAAGATGCACGCAATGTATGGTAGTGTAAACGAAAAGATGAAGAATTGGGTAACAAACCAAGATGGTTACACAACTGAAGATGCAAAATCTTGGTACGGTTCTAACAAATAAACATTAGTTTTAAATTAGGGTAGGTTGCTTATGATAAAATATACAGTGAAAAGATTGTTTCAATCCTTGGTAACAGTCTTAATAATAGTATCAATAGTATTCTTACTTTTGAGAATGCTGCCTACTGACTACTACTTTACAGAAGATCAGCTTATGAAATTTACTGATGCTCAAAAACAAGAACAACTGGAAGCTGCGGGTCTTTTAGACCCGATTCCAGTTCAGCTGTTCCGTTTCTACGGAAATATAGCTCGATTTGATTTTGGAGAGTCCAGAAGAATTCAAAATGGTGTTTCTGTTGTTAAAGTAATAGGAAGTAAATTTGGAATATCTATGAAAATGGGACTTATTTCCGTAGCTATTTCATTAGTTGTCGGTGTTGGAATGGGTATTTTCCAAACCAGACACAAGGACAAATTAGGAGACCATTTAGGAACATGTTATACAGTATTCGTAAATGCGGTTCCACACTTGGTGTCTTATTCGTTGGTATTAATATTCGGTTCGAGAGTATTGGGACTTCCTCAATTATATTCAAGCCGAAATGTGGTAGTTTCCAGTATTCTGCCGATAGTCTGCTTATCCTTAGGCTCTATAGCATGGTATGCAATTTGGATGAGAAGATATATGATTGATGAAATCAACAGAGAATACATAAAACTCGCTAAAATTAAGGGATTATCTGAAAAGCAAATTATGGTAAGGCATGTTTTGAGAAATGCTTATGTACCATTGGCACAATATTTGCCAGGTTCCCTTATGCTCACAATAAGTGGTTCACTTTTGGTTGAAAGATTTTTCTCCGTACCTGGTATGGGTCCTCTTTTGACAGACTCTATCAACCGTTACGATGTAAATGTAGTACAAACATTAGTTATCCTTTACTCAACACTTAGTATTTTAGGTGTATTCTTCGGAGACATTCTTATGATGCTTGTCGACCCAAGAATAAGATTAACAGGCAAAGGAGGTTCGAGATAATGGATGCTGGAAAAACTAAATCTGTAAATGAAAATGTTGCAGTAGAAGAAAATGTAAATGAAGATGAATTATTTCACTTTGTCGAATATTCTCCTGAGGCTGCTGAAATGACTGGTTATTCTGAATATTCTTATTGGAAATCAGTTTTCCAAAATTTCTTTAAGAAAAAAGCAGCTGTTATCTTGAGCATTGTTTTCTTTGCATTAGTTATATTCTCCTTTATTGCCTTGTCAATAGGAAAATTTGACTATACGACATTGGAGCCTGATTCTACATTAGCATTTAAAAATCCTAATGCTGAATATTGGTTCGGTACTGATAACTTAGGATGCGACTATTGGTGTCAAGTTTGGTATGCAACTCAAACATCAATTAAGCTTGCACTTATAGTTGCAATAGGTGAGGGTGTATTAGGTGTTGCAATCGGCTGTCTTTGGGGTTATGTAAGGTCCTTAGACAGATTTATCACAGAAATTTACAATATCATTCACTCCATCCCCACAATCCTTTATATGACACTTATAGCACTTATGGTTGGACAGAGTTTTAAAATAATGTGTGTATCACTTATTCTGTTTAACTGGCTGGTTATGGCAAGAAATGTAAGAAATTTGGTTCTTATTTACAGAGACAGAGAATATAATTTGGCCTCCAGAACTTTGGGAACTCCTGTTTGGAGAATTCTTACAACTAATATTTTGCCTTATTTAATCAGTGTTATTATTTTAAGACTTGCGCTTTCAATCCCTGGCACAATCAGCTTGGAATCCACACTTTCATATCTCGGCTTGGGACTTGGCGTATCAACACCATCATTAGGACTTTTGCTTAGAAACGCGAGAATGTACTTCCTCGACTTTCCATACTTGCTTATATTCCCAGCAGTAATTGTATCTGTAGTAACAATCACATTCTACTTAGTCGGAAACGCATTCTCAGACGCATCTGACCCTAAAAACCACGTATAGAACAGGAGGAACACACAAATGGCAGCAAAAGAACCAATTTTATCAGCAAGAGATGTGGAAATCCAGTTCAGCCTTCGTGGACGCAAATTGACAGCTATCAGAAAATGTTCTCTCGACCTCTATGAGGGCGAAACATTGGCAATAGTGGGCGAGTCAGGTTCAGGAAAATCTGTTTTCACAAAATCATTCTTAGGTATGCTTGACGCTAACGGCTCAGTTGTAGGCGGCAGCATTATGTACGACGGAGTAGATATTTCCAAGTACAAAACCGAAAAGGAATGGCTTACCATCCGTGGTAAGAAAATTGCTATGGTTATGCAGGACCCTATGACATCTCTTAACCCACTTAAAAAAATCGGTAAACAAATAGAAGAAAGTATCCAGCTTCACCAGGGGCTTAAAGGAGATGAGGCTAAGGCGGAAGCTCTTAAAATGCTCAATCTCGTTGGTATTCCCGATGCTGAAACCAGATATAATCAATATCCACATGAATTTTCAGGTGGTATGAGACAAAGAGTTGTTATTGCTATTGCAGTTGCGTGTCATCCACAAATTCTCATTTGTGATGAACCTACAACAGCTTTGGATGTAACAATTCAGGCGCAGATTCTTGACCTTATTCGTCATTTACAGTCCGAGCTACATATGACAGTTGTTTACATCACTCATGACCTTGGCGTTGTGGCAAATGTTGCAGACAGAGTAGCTGTTATGTACGCAGGACAAATTGTTGAATATGGTTTAGTAAATGAAATTTTCTATGACCCATGGCACCCATATACCTGGGCTTTGCTTTCATCACTTCCACAATTAGGTGTAAAGGGTGAGGATTTGCCTTCCATAGAGGGTACACCTCCAAACCTTTTCAATGTTATAAAGGGTGATGCATTTGCTCCAAGAAATAAACAAGCACTTGCAATAGACTTTGTAAAGGAACCACCTTTCTTCCCTGTAAGTGAAACACATAGTGCAAAGACATGGTATTTAGACCCAAGAGCACCCAAGATCGAACAGCCCGAAACTGTACGCCGCTTGCGTGAGACCATGAGAGCAAGGAGGTAACAGAAAATGGCTGAAAGAGAAAAACTTATAGAAATAAAAGATTTGCAGATTTCCTTTGGTACAGGTAAAAAGAAATTCGTAGCAGTTGACCATGTTAATTTTGATATTTATAAGGGCGAAACCTTCTCATTGGTTGGTGAATCAGGTTCCGGTAAAACTACCATAGGAAGAGCTATTCTCAGAATTAACCCCACATCATCTGGCGAAATCTACCTCAAGGGTAAAAAGATAAATGGTAAAATTCCTAAGGAACTTGATAAGGAAGTTATCAGAACCTGTCAGATGATATTCCAAGACCCTATGGCATCCCTTAATGAAAGAGCTAAGGTTGACTATATTGTTTCCGAGGGTATTATAAATCACCACCTTTATAAAGACGAGGCGGACAGAGAGGCTAAGGTACAAAAGGTTTTGCGTGAGGTAGGACTCTTGCCTGAGTTTGCTTCTCGTTTCCCTCACGAATTTTCTGGCGGTCAAAGACAAAGAATAGGTATCGCAAGAGCACTTATTATGGAGCCTGAATTTATCGTTGCTGACGAACCAATTTCAGCTTTGGATGTTTCTATTCGTGCACAGGTACTTAACCTTCTTAATCATTTAAAAGCCACCAGAGGTCTTACATACCTCTTTATAGCTCATGACCTTTCCGTAGTAAGATTTATTTCCGATAGAATTGCAGTTATTCACAAGGGTAGAATAGTTGAATTGGCTGAGTCTGAGGAGCTTTTCCTCCATCCATTACACCCATATACAAAGGCCTTGCTCTCTGCAGTTCCTATGCCGGACCCTGAAATGGAAAAGAAAAAGAAGCTTATTGTATATGACCCATCCTGTCATGATTATTCTGTTGACGGACCTGTTTGGGAAGAAATTCTTCCGGGACATTTCGTATACGGAAATCAGAAAGAATTGGAAGGATACAGAAAAGAAATCGAAGAATCAGACAAATAATCTTTATTTCTTATATAAAAACGGAGGATTTTTATTTCCTCCGTTTTTTAGTTGACAGAAGCTTCTTAAACTATTAAAATTAGAGCAGAATATAAAAGGGTGGGGATTGATATAAAAATTAATACAAAAAAATTTTTTAGACTTGAAACAGCAAGAGTGGTAGCACATAAAGCCTTATATCGTTTTTTACTGGGACTTGTATTTTTGATGCTATGGAATATGCTTGTAAATAAAAATAACTATTATTCTATTTTTGAATTAGGTTTTTTTACATTGGGAGTATTTTTCTTAGGCTTTGCATGGAAAAATTATCTTCAATTAGATGGCATTAGGTTATATGGTTTTGAGGATATGAAAATCTTTAAAAGAAAGAAAAAAGATAACCCCAACAAAAGTATGGTGGACTTTGTAGACGAGGACACACCTCAATTCGATAATTTAAGTGACGAAGAAGAAAAAATCGCTTGTTTCTTTGGAAATCTATTTGCAGGAAGTGTCTATATGATTATTTCTATAATCTATATTTGCTTTTTCAGATAAAAAAACGCAGTTCATTTTTGAAGTGAACTGCATTTTTATTTTACTTAGAATATTTGTCAAAACAAGTTAAAAGCTCAGGAATAAAATTTTCAAGAGAACCGTATTTATCAAGATTTTTTTCAAATTCAGCTAATTTATCGCAAATATCTCTTTGATAAATAAGTCCCCATTCCTCGTTTTGTTTTATGTAGTTGTTATATTCCTCCTCGCCCCAGGCGGAAAGAATAAATCTTGCGGCTATGCCATCTATAAGATGCCTTTGGAAAACAGCGTTCCAGGTGTCATATCCTGCATCCTTGGGCTGCTGTGGTATTTCCTTAAATAGAAAGCTGTAATTATTGATATCGTCCTTATATTTATCAAATACAGGAGCTAAAATATTATGGGAAATTTCTTTCACAATATCCGGAGAAAAATATTTTCTTTGGAAGGTTCCTGAAAAAATATTAGTGTAATTAACTGTGCTTACATTGTAATCCTCATCCATAAGGCTAAGGCTTATTTCACTATTCATAGTGGTGGTTCGGATGGGCTGGATTACAAGGCGATAGATTTTATTCTCATTTTCAAAATATTTATTTGTAAAATCATAAACATTATACTTATCAAGCTCCTGGGAAAGCTCTGCCAAGGTGTCTTTCATCATATTTTTATTTTGCTTAAAGAGCTTATCCACATTTGCCTCGGAATAAAAATGACAGAGGTAATCTAAAAGCTCAGTCAAATCGGCTTTTTCGCTTACCTGTCTGAGAATGCGTTTTTCATTTTCAGAGCAATCGCTGTTTTCAAAGTCCATAAATCTGGTGTCTAAAGTAAAGTTTTTGTTTATCATCATACCAAATTCGCACATGGTGTTGTAATCAAAGCCTTTTTCCTTGTAATATGCCACAGTAGGATGCTCCCTGTGCTTTTTAAATTTTGTTTCGATATCTCTGCCGTATATGGTGTTTTGTTGGTTTATTTCGGGAGTATTTTCCTCATTTAAGTAAGACAAAACAGTCATAAGCTCGGTTTTAGGAGTGATAATTAAATTAAATCCTTTTGCCTGAGCCTCATAGGGCTCACAGAAATAGGGGTTTCCTGAGCCGCAGCTGCAAAGTAAGGTAGATACAATAAGAATAGGTGCAAGAAGCTTTTTTAATAATTTCATCAGCAATATCTCCTTTAGTGTATGTTAAAAAGTTTTTATATAAAGCAAAAGAGCAAGGCTCGTCAGCCTTGCTCTTTGGTGCGGTAGGTGGGACTTGAACCCACACGTCGTGGACACACGCACCTCAAACGTGCCTGTCTGCCGATTCCAGCACTACCGCATTTTCGCTCGCTCTAAGAGGTTTCCTTGAGCTTGCAATAGTTATTTTAACACAGTGTACCCGATTTGTCAATAGAAAATTATAAAAAAATGAAATAAACTTTAAAATAGTCAAATTAAATATAATTTAAGAAAAATGTTGAAAATTATAATACCTTAAATTTAATCTGACCTTATAAAAATTCTTTAATTTGGGTATTTTAATATTATCAAATATAGCTATAATTTGAATTAATGATAATATTTAAAGGAGATTTTATTATGAATAAGAAAAAAATATCCACACCAATGCTTTGTGCAACAGCTATGTTTATGGCTCTTACCGTAGCTACATCGTCGTTTAGCATTCCAGTACCGGGAGGACATCTTTATTTTTGCGATGCGGTTATTTGCACAGCGGCAATTTTATTAGACCCATTTCTTGCTTTTATAGCGGGTGGGGTGGGTTCCTTTTTGGGAGATATGATTTTTTACCCTGCACCTATGTTTGTATCCCTTGTTTCCCATGGTTTACAGGCACTTATTGCATCCCTATGTGTTAGAAGGCTAACTAAAATAAAGCCTGTTTATGCGGGTGCAATAGGTGTTGTTGTAGGGGGAATTGTCAGCGTAATAGGCTACACTTTGGGCAGAGCTTTTGTTTATGCTACAGTAGAATCAGCCATTGTAAAACTACCCTTTGCTTTTTTACAGGCAGGAGTAGGAGCTGTAATTGCAATAATTCTTTGCTATCAGTTTAAGCTCATAGAATCCTTTGACAAAATTTTCAGCAATAGCAAAAAAATCACTAAAGCAAGGGAAGCTAATTAAATTTTATCAAATATTATTCTACATATAAATCCGTGGCAAATGCAAAAATTTGCCACGGATTTTTATTATATTGCTTTAGTTGCCAAAACATCCTCGGCAATATTTCGGGAATGGTCGGATATTCTTTCAAGGCTAACCAATAAATCCTGAAATACAGCAGTTATTTCTGCATCACAATGATGAGAGGTCATACGGGAGATATTGTTACTTCTAAGTATACTTTCCAGTCTGTCGGCATTAGTTTCCTTTTCAATACATTTAGAAATGCTTTCTGTATTTTCCTCGGCATAGGCCTTAAAGGCGTGGATATAGCTTTCTATACATATTTTAGCCATTTCCCTAAGGTCAGCTTTAGCCTCCTCAGAAAAGCATTTATCAGTATTGTAAAGAGTAGTTAGATATTCGGAAATATTTTCACATTGGTCGGAAATTCGCTCCATATCAGAAAGAGCCTTGAGCATTGTATTAACCTCTAAGCGTTCTCTTTCGCTTATATTTAAAGAGGAAAGTTTTACGGCAAAGTCTGATACGGAGGCTGTTAAATCGTCCACAGTATCCTCATGGGATTTAATTGTATCAATAAGGCTTTTATCATTATTAAAAATAGCCTCTCCTGCACATATAAGGGAATTTTCTACAATGCCGCCTATGCGGATAACTTCAGATTTAACGGACTGAATTGCAATAGCAGGGGTTTCCAGCATTCTTTCGTCAAGAAGTATATCTGTGTCCTTGCGGTCCGTGTTTTTGCCGCCGCTTATTTTAACGGCTAATTTAATAATTAAATCGGAAGCGGGGAAAAGTAAAACCGTAGTAACTATATTAAACACAGTGTGGATAATGCTTATTTGGGTTTGTGTAATAGCTCCTGATGCCCAAATAGGATTTGCAATATTTAAGTAAAGGAAAGAGCAAATAGTAAAAATGATTGTTCCAATTACATTAAAAAGCAAGTGCATAATTGAGGCGGTTTTTGCATTTTTGTTAGCACCAAGGCCTGATAAAATTGCTGTGGCACAGGTGCCGATATTTTGCCCCATAATAATATAAAGAGCCGATGAAAAGGGAACAAGTCCAGCTGCAGCAAGGCTTTGGAGTATGCCCACAGAGGCAGAAGAGCTTTGAATTACTGCAGTAACAACAGCACCAGCTAAAATACCAAACAGAGGATTATGACCTAAAACGGCAAAGATATTGCAAAAGGCCTCTGATTCTTTCAGCGGGGCAACAGCATTTGACATAAGGCTAATGCCTAAAAATAAAAGTCCAAAGCCTATAATTATATTGGCAGCTTCTTTTACATAAAAGCGTTTTCCTGTAAGCATTATAATAACACCTATGAAAATAGATAGGGGTGCTAAGGAAGTGGGGGTTATATACTTTGCCCACTCAGAACTTGCTACCAGCCAACCTGTTATGGTAGTGCCCACATTAGCACCCATTATAACACCCATAGCTTGAGTTAGGTTCATAATACCAGCATTTACAAAGCCTACCACCATTACGGTAACAGCGGAGGAACTTTGAATTACAGCGGTGATAAAGGCGCCTAAAAGCACACCTAAAAATTTATTTTTGGTGAGAGCCTCCAAGAGATTTTTCATTTTATTACCTGCAGCATTTTCAAGACCCTGTGCCATAATTTGCATACCGTAAATGAACATACCAAGCCCACCGACAAAGGGGAGTAAAATATCTAAAACCATATTAGTCTCCTTTTTTGTTTCTATGTGTTTTTAAAATATTCTTAAAAATTTGAATTATAGGTAAATTTAAAAAAGCAAGTAAACAAACTATAAGCAGTTGTGTTAAATTAAGAGTGATAACCTTAAAAACTGAGCTGAATACAGGGAAAATAAGAACAGTTGCAATCATAATAAAGCCAATGACAAAAGCGGAAAGCAAATATTTGTTGTTAAAAAGTGCTTTAAAGCCTCCTTGAGCCTTGCAGTTAAAGCCGTGGACAAGTCTTGAAACACAGAGAGTACCGAAAGCCATTGTACTTGCAAGAGTAGCTCCGCCCTCAATAAGGCCTATAATAAAAGCTGACAAAGTCATAATGCTTATAATAAATCCCTCAAAGCCTATTCTGCCTAAAAATGCCTTAGTTAAAATATTTTCGTTCATAGGACGGGGCTTTTCATTCATAACCTCTGAGGAGTGAGGCTCTAAACCTAATGCTATAGCGGGCATACTGTCAGTGAGTAAATTTATGAAAAGCAAATGTACTGGAGCAAAGGGGAGGGGTAGGCCGCAAATTGAAGCATAGAGTACTGTTAAAATAGCTCCAAAGTTGCCTGAAAGCAAAAATTCTATGGAATGCTTTATGTTTTTATAAACATTTCTGCCGTTTTCCACAGCCTTTACTATGGTGGAGAAATTATCATCTGTTAAAACCATGGAGGCAGCATCCTTAGATACTTCTGTACCTGTAATACCCATAGCAACTCCTATATCAGCTTGTTTTAAAGCCGGTGCATCATTTACGCCGTCCCCTGTCATAGCTACTATATTGCCCTTATCCTGCCAAGCCTTTACAATTCTTATTTTGTGTTCAGGAGAAACTCTTGCATAAACAGAAATATTTTCTACAAAGTCTTGAAGCTCCTCATCCGACATTTTATCAATTACTCTTCCCTCACAAGCTTCATCAAAGCTTTCCAAAATGCCAATTCGTTTAGCAATAGCAGAAGCAGTAGTGATATGGTCCCCGGTAATCATTATAGGCTTAATTCCCGCCATTTTGCACCTTGCCACAGCATCAGCGGATTCTATTCTTGGAGGGTCCATCATCGCAATAAGACCTAAGAATATTAAATCATTTTCATCCTCCTCGGTAATTTTTTTGCCGTTAAAATCTTTTTTAAAGGAGAGAGCTAAAACTCTTAAACCCTCTTTTGAGAAGGTATCATTTTGATTTAAAATATTATTTTTATCTGTTTCTGTAATTTTACTTATTCCACTTGAGGTTTTGATATGGGATATGCGATTTATCATTACATCAACAGCACCCTTTACAATCATTATGTTGTTGCCATTTACCTTGTGAACGGAGGACATAAGCTTTCTGTCGCTATCAAAGGGAAGCTCGCAGATTTTAGGATATTTTTGTCTTTCAGCTGAAATCCTTACACCTAATTTTGTGCCTAAATTTATAAGAGCAGTTTCGGTGGGGTCGCCAATTTCAATGCCTTTTTCGTTGGTGGATGTGTTGCATAAGATGCTATGGGATAAAAGCAGTCGCTGACAGCTGTCGGAAAGGTCAATATCCTTAGTAATTATGCGTTTATTATCGGTGTAATAATCCTCTACTGTCATTTTATTTTGTGTTAATGTACCTGTTTTATCGGAGCATATTATAGAAACACTGCCAAGGCCCTCAACAGCCTGAAGTTTTCTTATAACAGCGTGTTCCTTTGCCATTTTCTGAGTTCCAAAACTTAGCACTATGGTTACGATGGAGCTTAATGCCTCAGGAATAGCAGCCACAGCTAAGGCTACTGCAAAAAGAAAGGCATTTCCAATATTTTCTCCACGAAGTACACTTATTCCAAAAAGTATTCCACAGAAAATCAAAATAAGTATGGAAAGCTTCTGCCCGAATTTATCCAGATTTATTTGTAGCGGGGTTTTCTTTTCCGATGCTGACTTTAAAAGTCCTGCAATTTTCCCCATTTCTGTTTTCATACCAACAGCTGTTACAATAAAGCTACCTCTGCCGTAGGTAACAAAGCTGCCTGAAAACACCATATTTTTTCTATCAGAAAGTGCAGTTTCCTCCTTTAAAACTAATGTGTTTTTTTCAGAGGGTATGCTTTCGCCACTAAGGGTGCTTTCGTCAATTTTAAGACCAGAAAGCTCAATAATTCTGCCGTCAGCGGGTACATAGTCCCCTGCCTCTATCATAATTACATCCCCTGCTACAATTTCTTCTGTGGGGATTTTTGTTATAATGCTGTTTCTTATAACCTTTGCCTCGGGAGCAGATAGCTTTTTTAAGCTTTGCAGAGAATGCTCTGCCTTTATGGTCTGTACTGTGCCTAAAATCGCATTTAATGTGATTACTGATAAAATTACCACTGTGCTTTCAAAATCCCCTAAAAAGCCAGATATAGCCGCAGCACAGATGAGGATAATTACAAGAAAATCTTTAAATTGCTCTAAGAAAATTTGCCAAGGAGCTTTTTGATTTCCCTCGGTTATTTCGTTTTTTCCGTATTTATCACGATTTCTTTTCGCCTCCTCGTCGGATAAGCCGGTAATGTGGCTTTTTAAATAGCTCCTTATTTCTGTGATACTTTGCTGATAAAATTCCTTCATCGCCTTTTCCTCCTATAAAATAAAATACTTCAGAAAAGGCTTTTAGGGATGAAAAAAAGACTCCCATTGCCCTTTCTTTTTAGGCAATAAAAGTCTCACCAATTATTTACGGCACCGGGTGTTTTACACCGTACTGACGACGCCGCCAACATTCATTTAGAATGTCGGTTACTCCCCTTTATTTGCCCATATTATATTATGAAGAAATTAAATTGTCAATGGATTTTAAGGAGATTAAATTATTTTTGATAAAAATTATGGTTAAATTTTAGAATAAGGTTTTGCTTTTAGTGTATTTGCATAAGGTGAATATAGATTATGTAAAAGTATTATTTTTACAAAATTTAAAAGAGCAGAAGAAAAGTAGGCGTAAAATATGTATTGCATACAAACACAGAAAAATGAATAAAACTCAAAAATGTCCACAGTACAAAAACAAATGCGTGTTTTTGCTAAAAAAATGGTGTGAATAATATATAAAATAATATTTTTAAATAATTAAAAAATATCTAAAAAGCTGATTAATTTTAAATTGCAAAAATTTTTATTGATATTTTATTGACAAAGATAGCTTTCGGGAATATACTATCGGTGGATTTAAGGAATGTGCATTACCTACAATAATTAATAAACTTATTTGATGGTTTTAACGAAGGAAGGATAATATTATGTACAGCTTTGTAAATGACTACAGCGAGTCAGCTCATCCAAATATTTTAAAGGCAATTTCTGATACTAATTTTGTTCAATGTCCAGGATACGGAACAGATGACCACTGTGTAAGAGCAGCTGAATATATTAAAAAAATAGTGGGAGTACCTAACGCGGATGTTCATTTTATTTCAGGAGGCACACAGACAAACCTCTTAGCATCTGCAGCCTTTTTAAGAGCTTCTGATGGTATTATTTGTGCTCAAACAGGACATCCAAATGAATGGGAATCAGGAGCGTTGGAGGTAACAGGACATAAGCTTCTTTTAGAGCCAACTGTTGATGGAAAGCTTACTGTGGAAAATTTACAGCATGCTTATGATGTTAACAGTACAGTTTTTACACCGAATCCTGCAATGGTTTACATTTCAAATATTTCTGAATTGGGAACAGTTTATAGCAGAGAAGAATTGGAAGCACTTTCCGAATTTTGTCATAGCCACAATATGCTTTTCTATATTGACGGTGCAAGAATAGGCTCTGCACTCGCTTGTTCCAACCTTACTTTCGAGGATTATGGTCGTCTTTGTGATGCTTTCTATATAGGAGGAACAAAGAATGGGGCTTTACTGGGCGAGGCTATGGTTATTGTAAATGATGATTTAAAGCCTAATTTTCGTAGAATTTTAAGACAAAGAGGGGCAATGCTTGCTAAGGGAAGAATTTTAGGTATTCAATTTGAGGAGCTTTTTAAGGATGGTTTATTTATGAAGCTTGCTCACAGAGCTAATGATGCTATGGCAATTATCCGTGAGGGTCTTGAGTCCTTAGGTTATGATTTCCTTACTGAAAGCCATTCTAATCAGCTTTTTCCAATTTTCTCCCAAGAAATACTCGAAAAAATAGATACAAAATATCAATATACATACCACCACAAAACTGATGATGGCAGACATTGTATTCGTTTAGTAACCTGTTGGGCAACTGATTTTGACCAATGCCATGCTTTTGTAGAAGATATGACAAAATGGACAAAGGAAGTTACAAATAAATAAGTATTCGCAATGTTCTTATAAAATTTATTATCTTATTTTATAATAGTGGGAACTGATTTGGCTTAGCCTATACCGCTTTTACTGTAAAATAAATTTATTACAAATAATTAACTTCTGCTTTATAACAGGCAGAAGTTTTTTGTTTTCAGCATTTTTATTTTACTGTCTTTCATAAATGGAGCATATCAGTGATTAAACCTGCCAGGTAATAGCCTTGGCAAAAAGAAAACCCCGCCACGCGTGATGCGTGTCGAGGCACTCGTCTGGTGCGGATGACAGGACTTGAACCTGCATGTCTGGGACATTAGAGCCTAAATCTAACGTGTCTGCCAATTCCACCACATCCGCAAATATTAATTTTTGATGTTAATTTTTAAAATCAACATTACAAAACATATTCTACCATAAGAAAAGACTTATGTCAACTTTAAAATAAAAAAAGGCAACACAAAATATGTAGGTTTACAATAGATGTGTTACAAATAATAAAAAAATAATGACGAATAGGA
>SAMEA104404100__coassemble_1335_pt1 | contig 22609 bp, 19 predicted proteins | sample SAMEA104404100__metabat2_low_PE_056 | metagenome-assembled genome bin SAMEA104404100 (sample SAMEA104404100) | Balaenoptera acutorostrata
TATTCATATATTTTTTTATTTTACCTATTGACTTTTTATAGTTGGTCTTTCTAAAATTTTGAAAAGCATATTTCTGCGGCTTTTTTGCTCTGGGCTGTGTTTTGTGCCGCAATTTAATTTTATTTCATATCCACAGTCCCATTCAATTCCAAAATAAATTTAATAAGATTGAAAATTATTTGCCTTTATGTTAAGATAAAATTGAAATATAATACTAAACGGTTACTTTTTATAGCACATAGTTACAAAACAGTTAAATGCTATATATAATTTTACTTTTTAATATATGTTATATAATAGTATAATTTGATTTAAAGTGATAAAGTAATGAAATAATGATTTAAGTTTATTGTAATAATTTTCATTAATAAAATATAAATATAAAGGAGAAATAAAGATGGAAAATCAGATTTTTAATTTTATTTTGTTCACAGATGACATAAGGATGACAGTATCAAATTATGGATGTACCATAATTAAGCTTGAGACTGTGGATAAAAATGGCGACTTTCAGAATATGGTTGTAACATTAAAGGATAAGGAGGACTATTTAAGTCAGGATAAATTAATCGGTGCAGTTGTGGGAAGATTTGCCAATAGAATAGGGGGTGCTGAATATAGCTTAGACGGCAAAACCTATAAATTAAGCCAAAATAATGGAGAAAACCATATTCACGGCGGTTTTAAGGGCTTTAATCAAAGAATATTTGATTACAAAATAAATCAAAATCAAGCAGTTTTCACCTATCATTCTCCTGATGGGGAGGAGGGCTACCCCGGAAACCTCGATTTAAAAGTTAAATACACCCTGGAAAACCGCAGTCTTATAATTGATTACACCGCTAAAAGTGATAGGGATACCATAGTAAACCTCACAAATCACAGCTATTTCACATTGGGTGGGGATAGCGGAGAAAAGCTAAGCTTACAGATAAATGCTGATTATTATGTAGAAAATGACGAAAATTCCAGAGCTACTGGAAAACATATAAATGTAGAGGATACAGCCTTTGATTTTAGGAAAATGAAAAGGGTGGGGCAGGATATAAACCAAAATGACCCTCAGCTTATTGGAGCTAAGGGCTATGACCACGCTTTTAAGTTAAAGGGAGAAAGTGAGCAGATAAGGCTTTATAATGAGGAAAACGGTATTGAAATGACTGTAAGCACAGATATGCCCTACACGCATATATATAGTGCCAATTATTTGGGAGGAGAAAAGGGAGAAAATGGCAGGATTTATAGGGAAAGAGATGCTATTTGTCTTGAAACTGAGGCTCTGCCTGATGGCATTAACAACGGCTACCCCGAAAGAATTATTTTAAGAGCGGGAGAAATCCATAAGAGTAGAACTGTTTTTAGCTTTAATGTGAAAAAGTAGCATAAAATCGGGCATATTTGGATTTTTTCATTCATATATTATACATAATCAGCTTATGCTAAAAGAGCATAGTAAAAATAAAAGCATAAATCCGTCAAAAAAATGATTATTATGCAAATAAAATGTATGCAAATTTTTAATAAAGCTAAATTTATATAATTTTAACAATAAAAACTTAAATAAATTTAATAAAATACTATATTGTATACACTATATTTATTCATAATTTTTAAAGTTTAAATTTAAAAAATATTTTTAAACTTGTGGATAATAAATAAAATTTAAAAGTTTGAATATTCAAAACCAACAAAAAAACGGAAAAAGACAAATAAACTATTGAAATTTATTTAAAAATAGGCTATTATATTAACAGTTTCTTGGTACCCGTTAATAAATTGTTATAAGGAGAGATTGAAATGAACAGTATTAAGAAAATATTTGCAGCTGCTCTCGCAGCAAGCATGGTTCTCAGTATGGCAGCATGCGGCAACAACGACGAACCAGCTCCTACAGAAAGCAAGCCAGCTGACAATTCCAGCAAGGCTCCAGTAAGCTCTGAAGCTTCTAAGGACGAGACTCCAAAGCAAAAAGGCAAGACAACTTACCTCGATACCTGCGGCAGACCTAAGACATGGAACCCACATGAATGGCAGAACAACGATGAATCTTATGTATTCGGTAACTGCACAACTTCATTCTATGAATTTAAGGCTAACGACACAAAGGATAACTTTGAACTCGTTTGCTCCGCAGCTAAGGAATTCCCAGTAGACGTTTCCGCTGAATATGCTGGCAACGAAACATACGGCGTTCCTGCAGATGCTAAGGAAGGCGACGGTTATGCTTACAAGGTAACACTTAGAGAAGACCTCTGCTGGACAGACGGTACTCCTATTAAGGCTATTGACTTCGTTGAATCTCAAAAGAGACTTCTCGATCCAAAGATGAAGAACTACAGAGCTTCTGACTGCTACGATGGTAATGTTTCCTACGCTAACGCTAAGAACTACTACTACGATGGTCAAGAAGACTCCGCTGGTAAGCCTACTAAGAAGGTTACTTGGGACGAAGTTGGTCTTAAGGCTACAGGCGAATATGAACTTACATTCATCCTCGGCAGACCATGCTCTAACTTCTACTTCTGCTACAACGGCAACATTAATGCAGTAAGAATTGACCTTTACGATTCTCTCAAGGAAGAAACAGGCGACATCGTTAAGACAAAATACGGTACATCCGTTGATACATTTGACTCCTACGGACCATTCGTACTTTCTGAATACCAAGAAGACAAGGCTCAGAAATACACAAAGAACGACAAATGGTTTGGTTACACAGCTACAGACTTTGATGGCTGGACACCTGACTACGAAGCTATCGACGCTCAAGTAGTTGATGAACACGCTACAAGACTTCAGCTCTTCCTCCAAGGTAAACTTGACCAAGTTGGTTTGGACGCACAAGATATGCAGGTTTACGGTTCTTCCGACTACCTCCTCTTGAGCCCACAATCCTACACAACTAAGTTCTCCTTCAACACAGACCTTGAAAAGCTCAAGGCTATGGAAACACCAGGAGTTTGCAAGACAATGCCTTACTACATCGAATTTAGAAAAGGCTTCTCCAGAATGGTTAACAGAAAAGAATACTGCCAAGCTTTGACAGCTTCCCATATTCCTGGTTTCGGTCTCTTCAACAGACTTTACCTCTCTGACCCAGAAAACGGTACAGTTTATAGAGATACACCAAGAGCTCAACAAGCAATCTGCGCTGTTTACGGTGGCGAAGATGCTAACTCCGTTACAGGCTACAACCTTGAAGAAGCTAAGGAACTCTTCCAAGCTGCTTACGAAAAGGCTAAGGCTGACGGCAACTACCACGATGGCGACATTGTAGAACTTAAGTTTACATTGTACCAAGATGACGAACAATCTCAAAAGATTATCAACTTCCTCCAAGACGCTATGGATAAGGCAACTGAAGGCACAGGTCTTGAAGGCAAGACAAAGATGGTTCTCGTAGCTGATACAGACTACTACACAAAGGCTGCTCAAGGCGACTTTGAAATGATTTTCTCCACATGGGGCGGCGCAGCTATGAACCCATACGGCTTGACAGACGTTTACTGTAACGACTCCAAGAGAAACGAATACGGCTTCACACCTTCTAAGGAAATGCTCAAGGGCACAGTTGCTGGTAAGGAATACGAAATGTCCTACCACGATTGGTCACAAGAACTCCTCGATGGTCAATGGGCTAATGCTCCAGCTGATGTAAGAGCAGAAGTTTTGGCTGTAATCGAAGAAGGACTCCTTCTCCAATACAGAGCTATTCCTTTGTACTACAGAATGTCCGGTTTGCTCACATCTCAACGTCTCACATATGAATGTGATGAATACATCAACAATGTTGGATTTGGTAAGCAATACCTCAACATGGATGATGCTGAATGGAACAAGCACATTGCTGAACAAGGCGGTAAGCTCGACTATTAATAGGTATTTAAAATACTTAGTTTAAAAACAGAATGGTTCTGTGATTAATTCTTGAACAAAAGTGATGAAACCATTCCAAAAATGGGATGGTTTCATTATTTTTGACTTTTAATTGTGTAATTTAAACAAAAATATTCTAAAAAATGTATAATTAATTTATTTAAGTGGAAGGGGTGCAAAACATGAAGACCTTTAAGTATATTTTAAAGAGATTAGGTCTTATGTTCGTAACGCTGTTTATCATTATGACAACAGTATTCGTACTCGTACGTTTACTTCCTAACCAGATTCCAGATGGATTAGGAGACTTCGCAGCGGCTACAAGAGCAATGCACAAAGCATGGGGCTACGACAAGCCTATTATGGTTCAATACGGTATTTTCCTTAAAAACGTATTCACAAAGTGGGACTGGGGATTCTGTACAACAGTAGGTACATTCCTTGCGCCAGTTACATCATTCTTGGCGTCTAAATTCCCACCAACAATTTACATCAATGTTATTTCAGTACTTATCAGCTTGCCTTTAGGTATCCTCCTTGGTATCATTGCAGCTGTTAAGAAGAACACATGGATTGACCATCTTATTTCTACATTGGTTATGCTCTTTATCTCCGTACCATCCTATGTATACGCTTTCGTTGTACAATACTGGCTCGGATTTAAGTTCGGTTGGTTCCCATTGGTAGCTGAGGGCGGTTCTAACTACTTCTCATACAGCTACTTCCATTCCATGGTACTTCCTATCTTGGCAATGAGCTTTGGTATCATCGCTGGTTACACAAGATTTGTAAGAGCTGAGCTTACTGAATCCCTTACAAGTGAATATATGCTTCTTGCAAGAGCTAAGGGGCTTACAAGACGCCAAGCTACTATTCACCACGCACTTCGTAACGCATTTGTTCCAATTTTGCCATCTATCTTGGCTGAATTTATGGCACTCCTCGGTGGTTCCCTTATCATCGAAAAGATTTTCGGTATCCCAGGTGTTGGTTATGTCTTCATTTCCGCTATTAACCTGAGAGACTACTCAGTATTTATGTACGTTTCAATGTTCTATACAACCATCGGACTTGCAGGTAGTATCATCACTGACCTCAGCTATGGTTTCTTGGATCCACGAATCAGAATAGGTGGAGGTAAGACAAATGAGTTATAATTCTAATTTTGAAATTCCTCAAATTCCAAAGGAAAAATTGGAATTTGTACAAAGAGATAAAAATATCCATGACGCGAAGTTTGAAAACAAGCCTGTTGGCTATTTCCTCGACGCATGGTATCGTTTCCGTAAAAACAAGAGCTCCATTGTTGCAGCTATCGTAATTCTCATTTTGATGCTTTACGCTATAATTGCCCCAATGGTAAGTAAATATGAATTCACTTTCGTTGACCCTTACTATTCCTATGCTTTGCCTAAGTGCAAATTGTTTGAAAACACAGGATTTTGGAATGGTTGTGAAAAGAAGGTTCTCAACCAAGCTTTGTATGATTACTACTCCGGTATTCCAGGTGCTATCAAGAAAACAATCAAAGTAGAAGAAATGGAAGACCAGCGTAAAGGTAAGCAAGGTCAAATCATTAAGAACTACACAGTAATTATTGATACATACAGAAAGATTGGTTATAAGGAAAAGACATTTAACCAAACTGAGTATGAGGCTTTAAGAGCTTACGAAGAAGAAACAGGTATTCAAATTTTCTATCCACACATTGATACAGATAATATTCACGCATTCCATCTTAAGAATGATACAAATATGTGGTTTGTAGCAGACAAAAAGGGTGTTGCTAAGAGAGATGCTGAAGGTAATCTCGTTCCTAACTTCCTTAAGGATTCCGATGGAAACCTTGTATATGTTAAGCATCCAAACCCACAGCAGTACAATGTAAGAATTGACTACCGTGAATACTTCAAATTTGTAAACGGCGATTACCCATCTTTCTTGTTCGGTGCTGATAACTATGGTATGGACATTTGGGTAAGACTTGCAGGTGGTGCTAGACTTTCCTTCCTCCTCGGTATTTTCGTTGCTGCAGCTAACATCTTCATCGGTGTTGTTGTAGGTGCTTTGGAAGGTTACTACGGCGGTGCATTCGACTTGTTCTTTGAAAGATTTAAGGATATCTTAGGCTCCTTGCCAACAGTTGTTACAGCTACATTGTTCAACCTCCACTTGGCTCCAAAGGTAGGTCCTCTTGTATCTTTGTTCTTCGCATTTATCCTCACAGGATGGCTCGGTGTATCAGGAAGAACAAGAACACAGTTCTACCGTTTTAAAGGTCAAGAATATGTTTTGGCAGCAAGAACACTTGGTGCTAAGGACGGAAGACTTATCTTTAAACATATCTTGCCTAACGCTATCGGTACTTTGGTAACATCCACCGTTTTGATGGTTCCAGGTGTTATCTTCTCCGAATCCAGCTTGTCTTACTTGGGTATTATCAACTTGAACGGACGTTCTATGACATCCATTGGTACTCTCTTGTCTCAAGGTCAGGCTGTACTTTCTACACATCCACATATTATTTTGTACCCAGCGCTCTTTATTTCTCTCTTGGAAATCTCCTTCAACCTCTTTGGTAATGGTTTGAGAGATGCGCTGAACCCATCATTGAGAGGAGCTGAATAAACTAATGGAAAAAAACAATGAGTTAGTTTTACAAGTAAAAAATCTTAGTGTTTCCTTCCGTACCAATACAGGTATAGTTAAAGCTGTTAGAGACATCAGCTTCGACTTGCACAGAGGCGAAACAATGGCCATAGTTGGTGAATCAGGTTCTGGTAAATCTGTTGCATCTAAGGCTATTATGGCAATTTTGGCACCTAACGCTATTATCGAAGGCGGCGAAATTATATACGAAGACGGTACAGACCTTCTTAAACTCGATGAAGAAGGAATGTACAAATATCGTGGAAGAAAAATCTCTATGATATTCCAGGACCCAATGTCCTCACTTAATCCAATTCTTAAAATCGGCAGACAGCTTACTGAAGCTATGACACTTAACGGTGTTTCAAAGGAAGAGGCTAAGAAAAAAGCTATCGAACTTATGGCTCAGGTTGGTATTCCACACCCAGAGGAAAGATTTGAACAATATCCTTTTGAGTTTTCCGGTGGTATGAGACAGCGTATCGTTATCGCTATTGCTATTGCTGCTAACCCAGATATCCTTATCTGCGACGAACCTACAACAGCTTTGGACGTTACAATTCAGGCTCAAATCCTTGACCTTATCCACAGACTTGTTAAGGAAAGAAATATGTCCGCTATCTTCATTACACATAATATGGGTGTTGTTGCTAACATTGCTGACAGAATTTCTGTTATGTACGCTGGTAAGATTATTGAACAAGGTCTTGTTGATGAAATTTTCTACGAACCAAAGCATCCATATACATGGGCACTTTTGGCTTCTATGCCTGACCTTGAAACAAAAGAAAAATTGGTATCAGTTCCTGGTACTCCTCCAAATATGGAAATGCCTCCTAAGGGCGATGCATTTGCAGACAGAAACGTGTACGCTTTGAAGATTGACTTTGAAGAAATGCCACCTCACTTCCCTGTAAGTGAAACACACTGGGCAGCTACATGGCTTCTCCATCCAGATGCTCCTAAGGTTGACCCACCTGAAATAGTTGTTAACCGTATTAAGAGAATGAAGAAACTTCAAGAGGAGGCTAAGAATAATGGCTAGTGATAACAGAGAAAAAATTCTTGAAGTAAAACACTTAAAGATGTACTTCAAAAAGGGTAGAGAAGACTTTAAGGCAGTAGACGATGTTAACTTCCATGTATTCAGAGGTGAAGTTCTCGGTATCGTTGGTGAATCCGGCTGTGGTAAAACCACAGTTGGACGTACCATCATTAAGCTCTACGATGCAACTGACGGTGAAGTTTACTTCAAGGGCAGAAGAATTGTAGCTGGTACAAGATCCATTAAGGAAAACCTTAAGGCTGCTAAAAAAGCAGGTAATGCTGAGGATGTTAAAAAATGGTCTGAGGAGCTTAAAAAAGCTAAACGCGACCAAAAACATTGTGATGAAGACTATATGACAGAAACAGGGGACAAGAATCCTTTGGTTACAAAAATCCAGATGATTTTCCAGGACCCTATTGCTTCTCTTAACCCTCGTATGACTGTTCGTGAAATCATTTCCGAAGGTCTTACAATCAGAGGAATTAAAGATAAAAAATATATTCAGGACAGAGTATTTGAAGTTCTTGACCTTGTAGGTCTTGTTCCTGAACACGCTGACCGTTACCCACACGAATTCTCCGGTGGTCAAAGACAGCGTATTGGTATTGCAAGAGCTATCGTTCTTGAACCTGAACTTATGATTGCTGACGAACCTGTATCCGCTTTGGACGTTTCTATTCAGGCTCAGGTTATCAACCTTCTTAATGACCTCAGAGAAAAGATGAACCTTACAATTATGTTCGTAGCGCATGACCTTTCTGTTGTTAAGTATTTCTCCGACAGAATTGCAGTTATGTACTTTGGTAAAATTGTTGAAGTTGCTACATCTGATGAGCTCTTTAAATATCCAATGCATCCATATACTCAGGCTTTGCTTTCCGCTATTCCAATTCCTGACCCCCATGTTGAAAAGGCTCGTCAGAGAATCCTTTATAAGCCAAGTGAGGTTCACGATTACTCAGTAGATAAGCCAAGTATGAGAGAAATTTATGATGGACACTATGTTCTTTGTAACGATGCTGAAGAAGCTAAGTACAAGGAAATGTTGAGTAATAACAATGCAAACTAAGCATAAAATTAACTGGAGGGGATATATATCCATAACAGTAGTATGCTTAGCAATAACGATATACCTGCTTATTGATAGAAATGCCTTTGGACAGACAGAAATTTCTGAAACATATAAGCTTATTTGTGATGCGTTCTTCGTACCAGGAATTATCTTTACTTGTTTTGGAACATTACTTGCGATTTCCAATGAAGGTTTTTTCGATATTTTTACCTATAGCTTTAGAATGATGTTTGATACATTTACTAAGAGCAAAAACTTCAGAAGTGAATATGAAACATATTTTGATTATACAAGAAGAAATAGAGAAAGTAATACAAATGTCAAATTTGCACTTCATGTGGGATTGGTATTTGTAGCCATAAGTATTATATTTAATTTGTTATTCTATGCAACTTATGTCCCAGAATTATAAAATTAAAGACAGCACTTTAGCGGTGCTGTCTTTTTTTTATGTAAAATATTTTACTTAACAAAGCAATTTGAAGCAGAAATAGATTTGTTTTTATAATCAAATCAAATAGTTTAATTGGAAACTAATACTTATAAAATTTAATAGATTTTTTTAACTAATTAAATTAAAATTAGAAGATTAAGCTATATTAAAATCTTTATATATGAAATAATAATGTTTAAATTATATTATATGTGAAATAAATTTTAAAAATAGCTAATATTTGAATTTATTGAATATTTATAATCAATATTATGAATTTTTTTTGTCGTATTACACAATATTTTTGTTAAAAATCATATAATATATAGAAAATGCTTTAGAATTTCATAAAAACCTTGACTATGCTATAAGTATGAGTTATTCTATAGGTACAGTGAAAAAACTGATGGAAAAAATCAAGAAAATGAATAATTTGAGAAGGGGATTTTAAAATGAAGAATTTTAAAAAAGTTTTGTCAGCTATGCTCGCTGCAAGTATGGTTCTTTCTATGGCAGCATGCGGAAATGACAATTCCACACCATCAAGCAGTGTATCTGAAGAAAATAACGGCAGCACAAGTTCATCACAGGTTTCTGTAGATAACAGTAATGAAACAAGTGAAAGCGGTGAAACAACATTCCTTACATATATGGATGTTTCACCTAAGACTTGGAACCCACATGAATGGGAAACATCAACAGACAGCTTCATTCTTAATTCTATTGAATCAAGCTTCTGGAGCTGGACACTTAACGATGACGGTACAAGCTTTAGACCATTCCCTGACGCTACAACTGCTTTGCCAGAGGATATTACAGAGCAATATGCTGGTGATGAAAAATGGGGTATTCCTGCTGATGCTAAAAATGGCGACGGCTTAGTTTACAAGGTAACACTTAGAGAAGACCTTTGCTGGGAAGATGGCACACCTATTAAGGCTGTTGACTTCGTTGAATCCGTAAAGAGAATTCTTGACCCTGCAATGAAGAACTACCGTGCATCCGATGTTTATGATAGCTCCGTAATTTTTGTAAATGCTAAGAACTATTACTGGGACGGTATGGAAGATGGCTCCGGCAATCCTACTAAAAAGGTTGAATGGGATGATGTTGGACTTAAAGCAACAGGAGAATATGAGCTTACTTATATTCTTGCTCAGCCTTGCAGCCAGTTCTACTTAATGTATAATGGCTCCTTGCCACTTGTTAAGCTTGACCTCTATGACTCCCTTAAGGAAGATAAGGGTGATATTGTAAAAACAAAATACAATACAAGTATTGATACTACTGTTTCCTGGGGACAATACAAGCTCACAGGCTACCAAGAGGATAAATTTATCAAGATGGAAAAGAATGAAAATTGGTATGGCTGGAATGACCCAGATTACGAAGGCAAGAAATATTTGAGCTACGAAGCTATTGACTGCCAAATCGTTAAGGAACACGCAACAGCTCTTATGATGTTCCTCCAAGGTCAGCTTGACTCTATTGGTCTTAACTCACAGGATATTCAGGTTTACGGTTCTTCCGATTACCTCCACTTGCAGCCAAAGACATATACAACAAGAATTTCCTTCAACAGTGATTATGACAAGCTCAAGGCTATGGAGGAAGGCAAGAAGAATGTATGTAAGACAATGCCTTCTTATTACGAATTCAGAAAAGCATTCTCAAGAATGATTAACAGAAAAGAATACTGTTCTTCATGTACAGCATGTTCCGTACCTGGATTCGGTTTGTTTAACAGACTTTACATCTCCGACCCAGAAAAAGGTATTATTTACCGTGATACAAAGGAAGCTCAACAAGCACTCCTCAATGTTTACGGTGGAAATGATGTTAATGAAATTTCAGGTTACAGCTTAGAAGAAGCAAAGGAACTTTTCCAACAGGCTTATGAAAAGGCTAAGGCAAATGGCGACTACCGTGATGGTGATATGATTGAAATCGTTTTCACAATGTGGAAAGATGACGAAACAACACAAAAGATTATCAACCATCTTCAAGATAAGTTCAACGAAGCAACAGAAGGAACTGGCTTTGAAGGTAAGGGCAAATTCATTCTTATTTGCGACGAAGACTACTATGCAAAGGCACACGCAGGTGATTACGAAGTTATTTTCGCAACACTCGGTGGTGCAGCAATGAACATTCCTTCCCTCCTCGTTTGGTATACAGATGAAGGCAAATGTAACGAATTTGGTTCTAATCCTTCCACAACATTGCTTAAGGCAGAGATTGAAGGCAAGGAATACGAAATGACTTACTACCAATGGCAGAAAGAACTCACAAGTGGTATTTGGGCAACATCTTCTCCTGAAACAAAGAACAAGGTTATAGCTGTTTTGGAAGAAAATATTCTTAACCAGTTCAGAACAATTCCTATGTACTACCAAATGGGTGGAACACTTCTCTCACATCGTACAACCTATGAATGTGAAGAATACTTACCTATGATTGGATTCGGTGCTACAATTATGAATATGAATGACGCTGAATGGAATCAATACATCAAGGATAACAATGGTAAACTCAGCTACTAATATTATTTAGTATTTAAGTTTGTATAATTTATTAACGGGAAAAAATAAGAGATAGAGCTTTATGAGCTTTATCTCTTATTTTGTTTATTAAAAAAAGCCTCCAGCACAGGTAATGGGTGTGGAGGCTTTCGACCTATAAAAATATGTTAGTTAATAGGAGATTAAATCCGTGAGGGATCTCCCTTTTACTCTTTGTGCTGATTTAGGCATATCCCGGAAATCCTTAGTCGAATTGCACAAAAAAGGACTCCACCTTAAAAAGAGGAGTCCTTTTACTATTCTTTATGCTCTGTTAAATAAACCCGAATTTGAATTACTCGATTTTATCTGCGATTATTAGATGCCGCAGGGCTTTCATAAAATCCTCCGAAACCGTTGATAACAAAGGGTTTTTCGTAAACAGCTCACCTTTTCCCTTTACACGGTTTCACCCCTGTTTATGCTTTGCCTGAAGGCTCATAAGGGCAAATGCAAGGGAATGGAAATCCCATAAAAAGTTATAACAGAGTGTGGCAATCCGCAGATCATCTAAACGCAGCTGCTGAGCAGCTATTTGATTCAAACGACTTATGTACATTGACATTTAAAAATAATTTGAAATAGTTGTTGACTGGAGAATGCATCCATGGTATTATCTATTTAAAGAAATTTTGAAATACTTTTAGGAGGTGGCAAATTGTCGATTCCAGAGGTTTTAGCTGCCTTATCTGACAATACTAAGCGGCAAATTTTGGAAAAACTAAAAGAGGGAAAAATAAACTCTGGCGATCTTGCAAAGTCCCTTAATATGACGCCACAATCTTTGTCTTATCATCTCTCCAAGTTAAAAAAAGCAGATTTAATTTATGAAACGAAATTCAAAAACTTTATATTCTATGAATTGAATTTATCAATTCTGGATGAAGCCATCCTTTGGTTGAATCATTTTAAGGAGGACTCACTATGAAAACAAAAAGATTGCTGTATTATATTTTGATGTATTTACCGCTTCTTACTACCATTATCGCTCTTCCGTTCTTGCCGGATCAGATTCCAGCTCACTATGGCTTTGACGGTCAAGTCACCCGATGGGGCAGCAAATTTGAAACATTGATTTTACCGGTATTTACCATTCTTTTTGGTTTATTCATGTTAGGAATGGCAAAAATTTCTGCCAAACAGGAGGGGACCGGTAAGAACAACGAGAAAGTGACGATTGTTACAGGTCTTCTTTCTCTTGCGCTTTTTAATGCGATGACGGGATATTTCCTGTATACAGATTTTCATAAAGTCGAAAATCTTGGAAGTGTTGCGGTTGAGCCAACACAGATGATCTTTGGCATTCTGGGCGTATTCATGATGATTGTGGGAAACATTATGCCAAAAGCAAAAAAGAATTCTGTCATCGGTGTGCGTACCCCCTGGAGTATGAAAAACGAAATTACATGGAAAAAAAGCCAGCGGTTCGGCGGCATATCATTCATAATATCCGGAGTAATTATTTTGCTGGTAAGTTTTCTTACAGAGGCGAATACCTGCCTGATAGTTTCGTTGATCGTCCTTATGATAGGCGCTTGCATGGATGTATTATATTCATATCAGATTGCCAAGAGGAATGAAATCTGAAATAAATGGGCAAATTGTTTCTCCTATTAGGGCAGGCTCCACCATATGAAATCCGCCGTGTATGGTTTTATACCGTACACGGCGGATTTTTGTCTAAGTTACCGCTCTTAGTCAAAAGATTTTTCCCAACGTGTGTTGTTTGCCCTGCCGCTGAGGCTGCCGGAGTTTTGCTCGGGCACTTTCCTTATCAGGATGGTTTGCGGCTTTGCCTCCCTGCCAAGTCGAAATACCAGGAGTACAAATCGCAGATTTGTGCGAGGGGTGTATTTCGCTCTCAAACGCCGAGGGCTTGAGAGAATATTGCAAGATTGATCAACAAAGCGGTCAGCGAAGAATAAAAACTTTCCCTTGTTTCGGCTCGTAAGGGCAAAAACAAGGGAAATTACATAAAATGTGCAGTTGTGAACGACGAAACCCCTTGCAAATACAGGGTTTTGAGAGGGATTGTTAGATAAACCCGAAGTTATCTGACACTTGATGGCAGAAATTCATTTTATTGGTGTGCCTATATGCTTCTCCTGACGCCACTGAGGGATCTCACCATCATCTCCCCAATATTCATCCATAAAAGCGATTTTATCACCACGCAACTGAATAAAAGAAGTGCTGTGGCAGGAAATTCTGAAATCTGTACTGCATACATGGGTAGCAACAACAAACATATCCTGTATTTGTATTAATTTTTCAATTTTGCCAGTCCAATCCCCTGGATATTCACAGTTGGCCTGAATGTACTCTTCCACTGTAAAATGTTCATTGGTGTTATGCCAGTTAATATAGGCATCTGGCAGAAAATATTCACGAATTTGTTCAGCGTTCTGTTGTAAAACAGCTGTGATAAAATTTTGAATATCCATCGTGTTATCTCCTTTCGGTATATACAAATCTGTTCGGATAATTTTGATATGTCTAATAGACCTGAGTCGTTGTTTACACTCACATTATTGTGTCGTGTATGCTATTACTATGAGGTTTCCCTTTCACTATTATCTATAAATAACTGCTGAAAGTAAAGCAATCTGTCAAAATCAACGGAGTTTTTTCCATCAGTCCAAAAGGTAATAGGGACTGAGGGATAAGCTTAAGTAAAAGAAAACCCCGCCACGGGTAATGGGTGGCGAAGCTCTTGAGTGGTGCGCTAGGAGGGACTCGAACCCCCGACCTACCGCTTAGAAGGCGGTTGCTCTATCCAGCTGAGCTACTAACGCATATATAGGTAATGGAGCGGGTGATGGGAATCGAACCCACGCGACCAGCTTGGAAGGCTGGGATTCTACCATTGAACTACACCCGCATAATCTCAATAATATTTTATATTATATCAAAATTTTATTATTTTGTCAATAGCTAATACATAAATTAGAAAAATAAATGGCAAAACATCTAAAAATATACATAAAATTTATAAAGAAACATAAAATTTGTGTAAATTTAATAATTTTATGTTTGTATTATAGAGATAATTATGTTATAATATTAAATAGATAAATTTATAATTAACATTAAAATTTGTATAACATTCTAAAAATAGGGGGGACTTTATGCAAAATTCAATTTATGGTGTTCCTACTGTAAAAATTAGAACCTTGGGTGAATTTTCGCTGGAGGATGACGAGTGTAAATATATAGTTGATTTAAAAAAGCAAAGTCAAGTGGTGATATTATTGCAGTATATTATATTAAATCGCCATCGTATTATCAGCACCGAGGAATTGATAGATGTAATTTGGCAGGACCAAATCATCGAAAATCCTAATAATGCTCTTAAAAATTTGATTTACAGACTTAGAAATATTTTATCTCAGCGCTTGTCCGTATCAAAAGTAGATTATATTTCCCATAAAAAGGGTGGATATATGTGGAATGACACTATAAACACCTTTGTTGACATAGATGAATTAGAACATTTTTATATGATGGCAAATAATAAATCCAATACCATAGATATAAGAATAAAATTTTTAACTCAAACTATGGAAACCTACAAGGGTGATTTTATGTCTGACAATAATTCCTTTGCAATAATTCCTGAAATGAGGGAAAAATACAAAAATATTTATGAGACTTGTATCAATAAGAAAATTGAGCTTTTAAAAGAAATAAAAAATTACAATGAACTTGCTAAATATACCTTGGAACTATATAACAAAAATCCCCAAAAACTAAATATGATAGATATATATTTAGAAGCACTTTATATGGATAGCAAGTATAATCAAGTTATTGATGAATACGAAAGACTAACAAGATTTCTAAAGTATGAAAACCGCGAAATGTCAGATTTAGGCCAGGAAATTTATAAAAAATCTATAAAGGCTCTGAATGGAATTGAATTTATGAACAATACTACTGCCAGCGGTATAGCAAATATTATGAATGAAAATAAAAAGGAAGGTGCATATTACTGTGAATATGAAACCTTCAAGGATTATTATCGTATACAAATGCGTAATATTGAAAGAATAGCTGTTGATATGTGCTTGGTGGTTATTTCAGTGGGAATTTTAAATTACAACAATGTTAAAAATATAAGCAGTGTATTAAATGTTGTTAAAAATTGCTGTATTCATTCCTTGCGAAAGGGTGATGCCATTACTGTTTTTAACGATAACCAGTTGATGCTACTGCTTTATAACAGTAATGAAATTAACGGAATAAAAGTATACGATAGAATAAAAAACCAGGTGGATAAATATTATAGCGCCGATGATATTGAAATAAATTACAGCATACAGCAATTAAACAAATAAATTTTAATACATATTAATAGAAATAAACACCCCTTGCATAGAATATAATAATAGTCTGTGCAAGGGGTGTGTTTTATGAACTGTTTGGTTCAGGACTTAAAATATAAGGATGTGGTAAGCGTAAATGACGGTATGAGGTTGGGCTGTGTTAATGATGTGGAAATTGAAACCTGCTCTGCCAGAGTGTGTTCTATCATAATTTACGGCAGACTAAAATGGTTTGGCTTACTTGGCCGAGAGGATGATATAGTAATAAGCTGGGATAAGATTAAGCTTATTGGGGAGGATACTATATTAGTAGATTTTTGCTGTCCCTGCAAGAAAAAAGGCTTTTTTTCCACTTTGTTCACTTAAAATAGTCAAAAATGCAAAAGAAAAAGGACCTGATTATAATCAAGTCCTTTTGGCTGGGCTAGCTGGATTCGAACCAGCGGGATGGCGGAATCAAAATCCGCTGCCTTACCGCTTGGCTATAGCCCAATAAATGGGGTGAAATATGAGGATCGAACTCATGACCTCCAGAGCCACAATCTGGCGCTCTACCAACTGAGCTAATTTCACCATACATATGGTGCGCTAGGAGGGACTCGAACCCCCGACCTACCGCTTAGAAGGCGGTTGCTCTATCCAGCTGAGCTACTAACGCATATATAGGTAATGGAGCGGGTGATGGGAATCGAACCCACGCGACCAGCTTGGAAGGCTGGGATTCTACCATTGAACTACACCCGCAAGTTGTTTGCGTTACTGTCCTAACAACAGGTTTAATTTTACCACAGTAACTTAAATTTGTCAACAGTTTTTTTTATGTTCTACTATTAATATAAAAATAAGTATATTAATACGACAAAATTATATAAAAATTACAAAAAAATACTCTCGTATAAAAAATAGCTGAAATTCACAAAAAAACACTTGCAATTATATTTATAAAATGTTATAATACCACGGTAAAGACGCACGCATATGAATAATCTTAAATCACAGCTCAGGTGTCTTTAATAATAAAGATGTGCTGATGATACGTATGCGGTGGATATAACAAAAGGAGGATTTTAAAAATGGGCGTTGTATCTATGAAACAATTATTGGAAGCAGGTGTTCACTTCGGACACCAAACAAGAAGATGGAATCCTAAGATGGATGAATATATCTTCACAGAAAGAAATGGTATTTATATCATTGACCTTCAAAAGACAGTTAAGAAGCTTGAAGAAGCATACCTTTTCATCAGAGAAGTTGCTGCTAACGGCGGAAATGTACTCTTCGTTGGTACAAAGAAACAAGCTGGAGATTCCGTTAAGGAAGAAGCTGAAAGAGCTGGAGCACACTATGTTAACGCTAGATGGCTTGGCGGTATGATGACAAACTTCAAGACAATTCAAACAAGAATTAAAAGACTTGAACAGCTTCGTCAAATGGAAGAGGACGGAACATTCGATCGTCTTCCTAAGAAGGAAGTAGTTAAGCTCGAACTCGAAATCGAAAAGCTCGAAAAGTTCATGGGCGGTATCAAGAACATGGATAAGCTCCCAGGTGCTTTGTTTGTAGTTGACCCACGCAAGGAAAAGATTGCTGTTGCTGAAGCTCACAAGCTCGGTATTCCAGTTGTAGCTATCGTTGACACTAACTGCGACCCAGACGAAGTTGACTATGTAATTCCTGGTAACGATGACGCTATCCGCGCAGTTAAGCTTATTGCTTCCGTTATGGCTGATGCTATTATCGAAGGCAGACAGGGCGAAGAAACCGCTGAAGCTGCAGCTGCTGAAGCAGAAGAAGCAGCAGATGCAGAATAATTAGGTTAATAAATATGCCCGAACACTTAATGCTGCTCGGGCATTTTCCTTATTAAATCATTTGTAATTTAAAAATCTTATATAATATGGAGGAAAATAAAATGGCATTTACAGCTAAAGATGTACAAGAACTCAGAGCAAAAACAAACTGTGGTATGATGGACTGCAAAAAGGCTTTGACAGAAGCTGACGGAGATATGGAAAAGGCAGTAGAACTCTTGCGTGAAAAGGGACTTGCTGCTGTTGCTAAGAAGGCTGGCAGAATTGCTGCTGAAGGTGTTGTACTTGCTAAGTACGACGCTGAAAAGAAGATTGGAGCTATTATTGAAGTTAACTCCGAAACAGACTTTGTTGCTAAGAACGAATCCTTCCTTAAATTTGTTGAAGACTGTGCAGATGTTGTAATCGAACAAAATCCAGCTGACCTTGATGCTCTTATGGCTTGCAAGCACGGCGAATTTACAGTTGAAGAAATGCTCAGAGAAAAGGTTCTCGTTATCGGTGAAAACCTCAAAATCAGACGCTTTGCTCGTGAAGAAGGCGCTGTTTCCACATACATTCATGCAGGTGGTGTAATCGGCGTTATGGTTAAGTTTGAAACAAATGCTCAGGGCAAGCCTGAATTTGAAGAGCTTGGTAAGGATGTAGCTATGCAAATTGCTGCTATCAACCCTTCCTACCTTTGCAGAGAACAAGTTCCTGATGAAGTAATTGCTCAAGAAAAGGAAATTCTCTTAGCTCAAATGGACAACGATGACAAGCTCAAGAACAAGCCAGCTCAAATCAAGGAAAAGATGATTGAAGGTAAGGTTGGTAAGTACTACAAGGAAAACTGTCTCCTCGAACAAGCATTTGTTAAGGATGACAAGGTAAGCGTTCTCGACCATATAAACGCTGTTGCTAAGTCCATTGGTGCTGACATCAAGATTGTTGACTATGTTCGTTTTGAAAAGGGCGAAGGTCTTGAAAAGAGAGAAGACAACTTTGCTGACGAAGTTGCAAGTATGATGAAGTAATATTTCTTTTGATTTAAAGAAATTTATTTAAGCTAAATAAAGCAGTAAAAATTCAGGAGATTGAGTTTTTACTGCTTTTTTATTTTTATTCTCAAAACATCGTATAATTCTATTTTAATTTTTATAATTTTTTGGTATAATAATAAAAGAATATTATATGTGAGGTGAGTTAATTGATTTTTACAGCTCATATAGGTAACACAAATATAATTATAACTGTATTTGATGAGGATAAAATATTATTTAAAGCCAAAATTTCTTCTAAGGCGGATTTATCCGAAGACCAAATCACTATGGAAATTGTAGAATTTTGCAAATTTTACAGCGTGGACTATAAAAATATAAAGGGAGGAATTATTGCCTCGGTAGTTCCCACACTTACAGCTAAAATAAAAAAAGCCTTTGAGAAAATATGCAGGGAAAAAGTTTTTATTGTGGGCCCAGGAACTAAAACGGGACTTAATATACAGTTAGACACCCCCACAGAGCTTGGTGGAGATTTTGTCTGTTCAGCGGTTTATGCCAAAGAAAAATACAACTTGCCCCTTATAATAATTGACATTTCTCACACTATAAAAATATCGGCGCTTAACAAAAACGGGAGCTTTTTAGGTGGCTGTATAATGGCAGGGCCAGAGATGTGTGCAGAGGTGCTTTCGCTGGAAACGGCACAACTACCCCATATTTCAGTTTATAAACCAGGACAGTTAATTGGCAAAAATACAGTGGAAGCTATGAAATCTGGGCTTATTTATGGCACAGCAGCTATGCTTGATGGTATGATAGAAAAATACAAAAGGGAAATGAATGAAAAGGACCTAACTGTAATTGCAGCAGGGGAAAATTCCGAAGAAATTTTACAATTCTTAGAGCACGATGTGGTGTTTGATGAGGATATAGTTTCTAAGGGTATGAATCTTATTTGGAAGAAAAATATATAGAAAATAAAGCTAAATTTAAAAATACACTTTACATGAGGCATATAGTATTGTATTATAATAAAGAGTAATTATATTTAATTTTAAATATGGTTTATAAATTTTTAAGTAATAAATATACAAGAAATGTAGGAGGGTAAAAATATGGAGCCTAAATTTAAAAGAATTCTCCTAAAGCTCAGCGGTGAGGCTTTGGCCGGAGATAATAAAATGGGTTATGATTTTAATATTGTAACTGACATTTGTAAGAAAATTAAGGAATGTGCAGAAAATGGTGCACAGATTGCTGTTGTAGTAGGTGGGGGCAATTTCTGGAGAGGTAGAAGCAGCGGAAGCATGGACAGAACAACTGCTGACCAAATGGGAATGCTTGCCACAGTTATGAACTCCCTTGCAGTAAAGGATACACTTAAATCCTTGGGACAGGATGCGGTGGTTATGACTTCTGTAAATATGTCCCCTATTGCTGAGCATTTTGTTAAGGATAAGGCTGTGGAATATTTAGAGAGTGGCAGAGTGGTAATTTTTGGCTGCGGAACAGGAAGCCCATTCTTCTCCACAGATACAACAGCGGCACTTAGAGCTGCTGAAATCGGGGCAGATGTTATTATGAAAGCTACTATGGTGGACGGAGTATATGATAGCGACCCTAAGAAAAATCCAAATGCAGTTAAGTATGATACCCTTACCTTTAGTGAGGTTCTTAGAAATGAGCTTGCAGTAATGGACAGCACAGCTGCATCCATGTGCAGAGATAACGGACTTAAGCTTCTTGTGTTTAGTATGGAGAAATCCGAAAACATAGTAAAGGCTGTTATGGGAGAAAATATTGGTACATTGGTAGCTGAATAAGCTATAAATATAAAAATTAATCAAAGAGAGGTAAATAAATATGAATGAACTTTTGAAACCATACGAAGAAAAAATGCAAAAAACAGTTGCTGGACTTACAACAGAATACGCTTCTATCAGAGCAGGTAGAGCAAATCCAGCTGTACTAAACAAGGTTTTTGTTGACTATTATGGCACTCCCACACCTATAAACCAAATGGCATCCGTATCTGTAAGCCAAGCTACAACATTGGTAATTCAGCCCTACGATAAGAGCACACTTAAGGAAATAGAAAAGGCTATTAATATGTCAGACATCGGTATTAATCCAAATAACGATGGCAGCGTAATCCGCCTTGCTTTCCCACCTATGACAAGCGAAAGAAGAAAGGAACTCTGCAAGGATATTTCTAAGTATGCTGAAGAGGCTAAGATTGCTGTAAGAAACGCAAGACGCGATGCTAATGATAAGATTAAGGCTGCTAAGAAGAACAGCGAAATTACAGAGGATGAGCAAAAGACCTATGAAAAGGATGTTCAGGACCTTACAGATAAATTCTGCAAACAAATTGACACTATTTCCGCTGATAAAGAAAAGGAAATAATGGAAATCTAATATTATTAAAATTAAGTTGAGTAACTTCCGCTGGATAATTTTTCGGCGGAAGTTAAACTGTAATTATACGGAGGAAAATATGGCTGAAAACTCTGATTTGGTAATTCCGCAGCATATAGCTATAATAATGGACGGAAACGGCAGATGGGCTAAGCAAAGAATGCTGCCCAGAACTATGGGACATAAAAAAGGCGCAAAAGTGTTTACAGAAATTGCACGAAATTGTAAAGAAATCGGTGTAAAATATTTAACGGTGTATGCTTTTTCTACGGAAAACTGGAAAAGGCCTCAGGAAGAAGTAGACGCAATAATGGATTTACTCAGAAACTATCTTATAGATATAAGAGATAATGTAAAAGAAGAAGGCAAAATTAATTTTATTGGGGATATGTCCCCCTTAGCAGATGATTTAAAGGCATTAATTGCGGAATGTGAAGAAAAGAGTGCTAAATTTACTGATTTTACAGTTAATATCGCACTTAATTACGGTGGTCGTGATGAAATAGTTCACGCAGTAAGAAAAATCGCTGAAAAAATAAAAGAGGGGGAATTTTCTCCTGAAAATATAAATGAGAAAACAATTTCAAATTACATATATACAAGCGGTATGCCAGACCCTGACCTACTTATAAGGCCGGGTGGGGAAAAACGAATTTCCAATTTTCTTTTGTGGCAGAATGCTTATGCTGAAATGGTATTTACAGATGTTTTGTGGCCCGATTTTGATAAAAAGGCACTTCTGGACGCTGTAAAAATTTATTCTGAGAGAAACAGAAGATACGGGGGAATTTAGTATGAAAACCAGAATTATTACAGCTATGATTGGACTTGTGGTGCTTGGCATAGTGCTTTCCTTTTTTGACACCATAGTTTTAAATATAGCTGTGTCAATTATAGCAGGACTTTCGGTTTATGAGCTTTTGAAGGCTACTAACCCTAAAAGAGATAAAATCCCCGAAATAGTTTGTGTAATTATAGCATTGCTTATTCCCTTTTTTCCAATACCTATGTTTAAGGAATTTTTGCCTCTTTGTGCATACATAATGGTATTTGTACAGCTTTTGGTGCTTATAAAATATCATAAAACAATGAGATTTGAGCAAATGACATCGGATTTCTTCTTTTCATTTATAATTCCGATTACATATACAATGTTCGTACATTTTAGAGATAAAAACAGCTTTTATGTAGGACTTTGCTATGTGCTTATATCCTTAGGTGCAGCATGGCTCACCGACAGCGGTGCTTATTTTGTGGGAGTTAAATTTGGAAAACATAAGCTTTGCCCTGAAATTAGCCCTAAAAAAACTGTGGAGGGAGCAATAGGCGGTATAGCTACAAATATAATCGCACTTTCTCTAATATGTTGGGGACTTCAGGCTTTGGCTAAATATACAGGTCAAACAGTTACTGTAAATTATCTTTATGTTGTA